>Ga0209698_10001150_pt1 | contig 30491 bp, 19 predicted proteins | sample LitLauG_LLR_2012_FD_187203 | JGI IMG/M metagenome (GOLD analysis project Ga0209698, IMG submission 187203) | Freshwater sediment microbial communities from Pennsylvania, USA - Little Laurel Run_MetaG_LLR_2012 (SPAdes) (version 2) | ecosystem: Environmental > Aquatic > Freshwater > Creek >... | reverse complement strand
CATGATGCCAGGCGGAGAACCGGGCATGATGTAATCGCTCTCGACGAGCGCTCGTCGAGAGCGATTACATCATGCCCGGTTCTCCGCCTGGCATCATGCCTTCCATCGCCTTCTTTACACGGCGACGGCGACGGACGACGCGCTTCACACGGCGAACCGCCTTGCGGGCTCCGCGGCGTTTCCTGCGCACCACCTTCCGCACGACGCGACGGACTCGACGTCTGGCGCGACGTCTGCGACGGACCACCTTGCGAACGGCGCGCTTCGCGCGACGGCGGACGACGCGTTTGCGCCGACGGCCCCGCCGAACTGCCTTTTTGACCGCGCGCTTTGCCTTACGCCTTCTGCGGGCCATCACGGACCTCCTTGGTGAAGAACCGCGCGTGCGACGCTCGGAGTCGGATCGGGCGCCGACGCTGTTCTCGGGCGAGGCGTGTGTCGCCTCGTCGCCAGATTACTGCGACCAAGAAACATTTCAAGGAATTAAGTGCGACTCGCGTCATCCGTTCGTTGCCATGAACGAGGATTGCGCAACGCGATGTCAGAAACGGAACAGCATCACCAGCTGGAATTGATTCGCGCTCGCGCTCTGTCCGTCCTTGTTCTCGCGCTGGCCCCAGATGTATTCGAAGCCGGTGTCCACGCGCGAGGACGGAGAGAACACCACGTTCATCGTGAGCCGGTTCGTGCGCTTGTACGTGTCGGGCGCCTGGAAATCGTAGTTGCGAACCGTCACGAGACTCCACAGCAGGGTGGAGCGCAAGTTCATGGTCTGCAAGCGCTTCCATTCCTTCCAGGAGTGCTCGTAGCCGACGTACCAGCCGAGCGCGGGGATCGCCTGGAGTGTGTTCCTGGTGGTGTCGAAGGCCGCGTCCATGCCGCCCAGCGACTGAAGATCGTTGATGTAGCGGGCGATGCCGATGCCGCCGTTCACCTGGAACATGATGCGATCGGTGAGCTGTTGGATCGGCACCTTGATCACGCCACTCACGCTGCCGCCGCCGCTCGCCTGCGAGCGCACCTCGCCCGAGCTGGTCTGACCTCGGATCTGCCGAAGCACACCCGCGACCTGAAGGTGCCCATCATGTTTCAGCTCGTGGTAGAGGCGAGCGATCATGTCGGGGACCAGATTGACTCCCTGACCGCCGGTGATCGAGACCGAGGGAGTCTCGATCGCCACGGCGACACGATTGGCCTTCTGGTTAGTCCACCAATAGCGCAGCTGCGGCTGGCGGATGATGTTTTCGGAGCTCACGCCCTCGAAGTCGAGATCCTCGAGCCCCACCCACGGATCCGAGAACGTAGACCAGGTCTGCCCGACGATGAAGCCGCGATACTGCGCGTAGGCGTGGCGCAGCCGGAACGCGTTGGTGGTGGAGCTTCCAGCAAAGTCGCCTTCGATGAACGCGCGCACTTCCTCCGCGCCGCCTGGCGTGCGGAACTCCACATTGAACCGGCTGGCGCGCGCCGAGATGTTGGTGCGTTTGGCGTCGCCGCTCGTGGAGACCACGCCCACCGGAATCGAGTTGGTGAGAAAGCGATCGTCGGTCCCGAGCGGATCGAGCGTGAGCACCACCGCGGTGCGGATGCGCGCGCCGAACTTGATTGCCGCATCCGATCCGGGAATCCGGATCGAGCCCGGGAAATCGCCGGCCGAAACCACGTCGGGGGGCAATTCCGGCGACTTCTGCGTCGCCGCCTCCACCTTTGCCAGCCGAACGTTGAGCGAGTCCTCCAAGGCCGGCAGCCCGCTCTGGCTCTCGAGGATCTCGAGCCGCTTCTTCATCTCCACGAGCGCCGAATCCATCGCCGCCAGCCGTGCCGATTGCGCCGCCAGCAGCGCGCTCTGGGCCGCGAGGCGCGCGGATTGGCTGTCGGCCGCGGCGGACTGAACCGCGATCAGCTTGTGCTGCAGGTCGATCATCGCCTGTTGATCGTCGATGCGCTTCTTCTGCTCGGCGATTTGCGAGGAGAGATTCGCGGCCGCCTGCTTCGATTGCGTCTTGGCAGGGGCCGCGGAAACGGAGGTCGCGAGCACGAGGGCCGCGCCCAGGAACACCGCCATGGCGCGGATCGGGACCCACCTCACCCCAATGCCCGGCTGTGCGGTCATCTCTCTAGAACAAAATGTCCGTCATCAGGGACAGCGTGGTTCCGGTTTGGCCGGCCGAGTAATAGCCGAAGGTCGAACCGGTCGGCGATTTCTCGACGTGGATCACGTGCAGATTCAGCCTCCAGCTCCGGTTCTTGTAGGGGTAGAAGCTGGCGCCGCCTGCCAGCTCCCACGGGTAGCGCTTGAAGGCGTCGTCAACGTATCCCGTGGCGGCGTAGATCCCGAGCGTCTTCGGGACCACCATCTGCATGGCCTCGAGCATGAAGCCGCGATCCTTGATCGAGGCCTGGGGCACCGGACCAGTGGTCCAGAAGTTCGAGAGGTCCCGGTAGTAGACCTCGCCCTGGAACGTGAAGCCCCGGTACTTGGCGCCCAAGTCCATCGAGTAGTAGTCGTAGTCGAGCTTGTCCACCGTTACCGTGTCGGCAAGCGCGCCGGTCTCGAACGGGAAGACGCCGTCCGAGAGCCGGATCTGCGTGGAAGTGGGATCCGGTGAGCTGTCGGGCGCGTTGCGGCTTTGCCGGACGTGGCAGGCGCTCGCCCCGATCCGGGTGGCTACGGCCGAATGGCTCTCGAGATCGCCGAATCCTCCGCGCGGGCCGAATTCGCCGGTGGTGGGGTACCACACCAGCGTCCCGCTGTAGGCGAAGTCGCGGTCCTCGTTCGTGGCCGTCACGCCGAGCTGGCTGATCGCGGTGTTGATCGAGGTGTTGTAGTTGAGGCTCGGCACGATCTCGCCCGACATCCAGGCTCCCGACGAGAATCCGCCACGAAAAAATTCCTCGGCCATCTGACGATCGCTCCCGGCCCAGAATGGCCAGGAGCCCTGCGTGGAGCGCGAGGTCAGGTTCGGCCCCAGTCCGGCGCCGAAATTGAAGTGGCGATTCAGCATGTACTGCAGATTTCCAAACACCAGTGTCTGCTGCGTGGCGCCCAGCGACCAGACACTGACGTTGTAGCGAAAGCGTGGCTCGAAGAACCAGCCGGTCAGCCAGATGAACGAGCGCTGCCAGTAGAGGTCGTTTCGGGACTTGACGGTCCTCACGTTGCCGAGGTGGTCGGTGAAGGTCTGGCTGGCCGGGTTCTGATCGATGTAGCGGATCATGCCGTAGAAGCTGATGTTCAGCGTGCCCTTGTCGGTCTTGACGAGATCGAACCCCTTGGCCGGTGTGAACTCGCCCTGGAACATGTTCGGATAGGATTGCGCCTTGCTCGCCTTACGCGCGGCAGCCGTCGTGTCGGGCTCCGTGGGCGGCGAGGACGACTCATCCTGCGCGTGGGACGTCCGGGGAAGACCGAGCAGCATCAAGGCGAACGTCAGGTGGCACAGAATCCAGGCTCGACCGAACGGACGGAATGGCTTCATGAGTGGAACTCCTGGGTGATGTCGTGTCCCCTACCCGAGGGCCCGGGCTATGTTGGCCGCCCAATCCCGCCTGCGAGCGCGCGCCCGCGAACCGACGCAGGCTACAGCATGGTCAGAAGTCGCGCCTGATAGAACTGGGTCGTGCCGTTGAGACCGAAGCGGTCGAGCTTTCCGAAGCCGTAGGCCAGCTCGATCCGCAGGTTGTACGAAAGGTGCCACTTGACCGTGGGGCTCACTCGCCAGAACTTGCCGCCGACGAAGCCCTGGTCGTCGAAGTTCGAGTAGGAATAGTTGAGCACGGCCTCCACGGCTCCGGGGCCTCCTTCGAAGACCGAGCGCGTGGGATAGACGGCGTCGAAGAACGCTCCGGGCGCGTTGTAGGGGCGCGTGCCGGGCGTCAACAGCCGCGACACTCCGAAGGCCCCGCCATCGAACACCGGACTCCCGCCGCCCGTTGTCTGCACCCGCTGCCAGTCGTATTCGGAGGAATAGAGCCAGGGGCCCCTCTGGTAGTACGCCTCCGCTCCGAGCGTGCCCGCCTGGTTGGAGGCGATCTTGCCGGTGTCGAGGAAGTACGGCGCGAGATAGGCCTCGGGACGCGAGCGGACCTGCAGCGATCCGCCATCCGGATGGCCCTCCCGCACCATCACGCCCAGGTGCAGGACCTCCCGCTTGTCCTCCGAGAGGATCGGCTGCCATGCCACGCGCGACACGAACTGATTGTCGTAGGTGGCGAACTTTTCGTCCTCGGAGAGGTCGTCCAGGAACCAGCCCAGGCTGTAGTGGATCCGGGCTCGTGGCGAGTAGCCCATCCACTTGATCCCGTCGCCGAGGATCGGCACGAACGCGTCGAGCGCCATGGTGCGCTCGATCGTCCAGATGTAGTAACCGACCATGACCTTGTTCATCGAGAAGCCTTCCTTGGTTCTGCCGATGAACACGCGACCGGACAGCTCGGGAACGTCGACCTGAACTCCCGTCTGGCGGAAGCGCCAGTCCTCGATCACCCCGTCGTACATGTAGCCCAGCGTCCAGGTGATGGGACGCTCCGTCTTGAACTTGCCCTTGAGCAGAATGCGAAAATCGCGCAGCCCGACGTCCGGCATCATGCGAATCTGCTGCTTGCTGGCCTGGTCCTGCGAATAGCTCGACCAGTCGAGCAGGAACCCGTAGCCGAGGCGCAGGGTGGAAATCGGACCGTCGTACTCGTTCCACTTGACCATGCGGCGCTTGGGGACGACCGCGTCCGCGTCGCCGGCTTCGGCGGTGGAATCGATGACCGACGGGGAGGCCGCGCCGGAGTCCTGAGCGCGGCAGGGCCGCGCCTCGAACGGGATTCCGAGCGCGACCAGCGCCACAGTGAGACCCAGCCAGGACGGGAAGTGCCCGGCGTGGGCGGGGCGTGCGGCAAGGCCTTCCAAACGAGTGAGCATTCGCCCTCCGGCGGCCATCGGCTGCGAAGCGGAAGCGGCGGGCACGCCCGCCGCTCCCTCCGCGGGTTGCGACCGCTAGTAGCGGTCGAAGTATCCCTGAATGACCTTCGGATCCTTCGTCTTCAGCAGCGCCAGCTGGAGCAGCACGCGAGCCTTCGGCGGGTTCAGCTCGATCGAGGCGACCGTGCCCAACTTGTCGTCGTCCAGCTCGATGTTGCGGCGGATGATGCCACCATTGGTGCGCGAGGAGCGGACCACCACGACGCCCTTCGCGATCGCCGCCTTGACCGCATCGACGGCCGGGGAGGTCATGTTGCCGTCGCCCACGCCGGCGATCACCAGGCCCTTCGCCCCGTTCGCGACCGCGGACGAGATGATGTCGGGCGACATGTTGGCGTGGGCATAGATGATGTCCACGCGCGGCAGCGCCGTCACGCCGGCGATGCTGAACTCGCTCTTCGTCGTGTGGGTCTGGGCCGGCGAGCGATACCAGGTGTTCTTGCCGAACAGCGTGGCGCCGATCAGCCCGGCCTCGCCGGAGCTCATGGTGCCGACATCGGTGGTGTGGGTCTTCACGATGTCGTGCCCGGAGTGAATGTCGTCATCCACCGTGACCATGACGCCCCGTCCACGCGCTTTGGGGTCCGCCGCGATCGCCACCGCGTTGTAGATGTTGAGCGGACCGTCCGCGCTCATCGCGGTGGAGGGCCGCATCGAGCCCGTCAGCACCACCGGCTTGTCGCTCTTGACCACGAGGTCGAGGAAGTACGACGTCTCCTCCATGGTGTCGGTGCCGTGCGTGATCGCGACGCCCGCCACGTCCGGCTTCGCCAGCAACTCGTTCACCTTGTTCGCGAGCTTGAGCCACACCTCGTCGTTCATGTCCTGGCTGCCGATGCTGGAGATCTGCACGCCGCTCACCTCGGCAATGTCCTTGAGCTGCGGCACCGCCGCGATCAGCGCGTCCACGGCCACCGCGCCGGACTGGTAGCCGGCCGAGGTCTGCGAGGCCGCCGATCCGGCGATGGTGCCGCCGGTCGCGACGATGACGATCTTCGGCTTCGTGGCAGTCTGCGCGCACGCCGCGACCGCGACGATCACAGCCGCCGTGACGCACAGGGTGATGATTCGAACCGCTTTCATGATCACTCCTCCGTTGGGGCCACTACTTGCCCTGATACTTGGTGACGTCGAGGTTCGTGAGCTTGATGGGATCGAGCAGGTCCTTGATCTGATCCTCGGTGAGCACCTTCTGCTCGCGGATCACCTCGAGGATGCCCTTGCCGCTCTTGTAGGCCTCGTTCGCCAGCTCGGTGGCCTTCTCGTAGCCGATCACCGGATTGAGCGCCGTCACGATGCCCACCGTGGTTTCCAGATAGTGTTCGAGCACCTTCTCGTTGACCGTGATGCCGTCCACGCATTTGGTGCGGAACGCCTTGCAGGTGTTGTAGAGGAGCTGTTGCGACTCGATGGGCGCGAGCCCCGCCAGCGGCTCGTAGGCGTTGAGTTGGAGCTGGCCGCTGTGAGCGGCCAGCGTCACGGCGTAATCGTTCGCCATCACGCGCATCGCGACGATGCCCATCACCTCGGGCATGACCGGATTGACCTTGCCCGGCATGATCGAGGAGCCCGGCTGGAGCGCGGGCAGGTTGATTTCGGCGAGCCCGGCGCGCGGGCCCGAGGCGAGCAGGATCAGATCGCTCGAGATCTTGGAGAGCTTGATCGCCAGACTCTTCAAGGCCGAGGAGTACACGACGAAGCCCTGCTGATCCCACGTGGCGGAGATCATGTCGTTCGCGACGACGATCGGCTTGCCCGTCAGCTGGGCGAGCTCTGTCCCGCATTTCTCGGCGTAGCCCGGGGGGGCGTTGATCCCGGTGCCGATCGCGGTCGCCCCCATGTTCTCGGGGTAGAGGTACTTCTCCGCGTCCTTCAGCTCCTGGATCTGACTCTCCAGCGCGAAGCCGAAAGCGTGAAACTCCTGTCCGACGGTCATGGGCACGGCGTCCTGCATCTCGGTGCGGCCCATCTTGACGATCTTCAGGTACGCGTCGCCCTTGGCGTGAAACGAAGCCGCCAGCTTCTGAACCTCCTCGATCAGCCGGTCGTTCCTCATCATCAGGCAGACCTTGATCGCGGTCGGATAGCTGTCGTTCGTGGATTGCGACATGTTCAGATCATCATGCGGCTCGAGATACTGGTACTCGCCCTTCTGGTGCCCGCCCATCTCGAGCCCGATGTTCGCGAGCACCTCGTTGGCGTTCATGTTCGTGGAGGTGCCCGCTCCACCTTGATACCAGTCCACCAGGAATTGATCGTGGTACTTGCCATCGCGCACCGCCTGGCAGGCCTTCTCGATCATGGCCAGGCGCTCCGGCTTCATTGCGCCGACGGCGGTATTCGCCCGCGCGGCCGCCAGCTTCACGATCGCCCAGGCTTCGACGTATCCCGGATAGTGGCTGATCGGAACTCCGGACAGCTGAAAGTTGTCGAGCGCCCGGGCCGTCTGGACTCCGTAGTAGGCGTCGGCCGGGACCTGCATCTCACCCAGCAGGTCGTGCTCGGTGCGCGTGGCCGCCGCAGCCTGCGTCGTGGCCGTCTTCTGGGGCGACTTGGATTTGGGTGCTGCGGTCGCCGTGGTGACTGCGCCCGAGAGCAGCAGCACGGTGAGCCCGAAATGGACGAGGCGTCTCATGGCGACTCCTTGCGAAACGGGCTCCGCCCGCGGCGCGAGCGGAGCCCAGTGGTCAGGCACCCGGAGTAGCGGGAGCGTCACCCCGGGCGAGGATTGCAGAGTGAGCCGGTTGCACGGTCGATCCTCGACATGCTCTAGCGCGGTTTCACGGCGTACGGGTTGCCGCCCAGCGCGTTCGAGATTTCGGTGATGGTCTTCTGCGCCTTGACGCTGTTGCCCGCCGCATCGAGCGGCGGTGAAATGACCGCGATGCCAAATTTGCCCGGCGAGACCGCGATGACGCCGCCGCCGACGCCGCTCTTGCCCGGCAGGCCGGTCGCGTAGAGCCACTTGCCCGAATCGTCGTAGAGCCCAGCGGTCGCCATGACCGCCAAGATCTTCGGAATGTTGGCCGAGGACACGCACACCTTGCCCGTGACCGGATTCTTGCCGCCGTTCGCGAGCGTCGCGGCCATCTCGGCCAGATCCTTGGCGTTGACACCCACCGAGCACTGCTCGGTGTAAATGTCGCACGCCTGGAGCGGGTTGCTCTTGATGTGTCCGTAGGCGTACATCAGCATCGCGATTGCCTGATTGCGCTGATTGGTGTCGGACTCGGACTTGAATACGTCCTGAATCACGGTCAGCGGCCGGCCGGCGAAATCGCCGTACCAGGCCAGCAGCTTGGTCCAGATGTCGTCGCGGCTGGCACCGCTCAGCATGCTGGTCGCGGTGATGGCGCCCGGATTCACCATGGCGTTCATCTCGGCGCCCTTGTACTGCTCCACCGCCACGATCGAATTGAACGCCTGACCGGTCGCGTCCACGCCCATGTTGTTGAGGATCGCGTCGGGGCCCTGCTCCTCGATCACCTTCGCCATCGTGAACACCTTGGAGATGGACTGGATCGAGACCTCCGAGGTGAGATCGCCGGCGGTGTACAGCTTGCCGTCCGTGGTCACTAGGGCGATGCCGTAAATGTTGGGATCGACCGCGGCCAGCGCCGGAATGTAGTCGGCGTTCTTGCCCTCCTTGAGATCCTTGAACTTCGCGTACGCCGCGTTCACCGCGTCCTGATAGGGCGAGGCCGCGGCCGCCGCGGTGGTGGCCGTGGCCTTGGATGACTTCTTTTGCGCCTGCGCGGGGCTGGGCGCGGAGAAGATCACGACCGCTACGGCGATCGCGCTCAGTCCCGCGAGCGCGCGCCGCGTTCGGGTCAGCCCTGCGTGCGGCCTCGTCATCTTGCGCCTCCGAGGTTGGCGGAGAAGTTGTACTTCGCCGACACCTGCACGTGATAGTCGTCCACCTTGAAGCCGTCGGACTTGTTCTGGCGCTCGATCCAGCCCACCTCGACGCCCATCATGACGTCGGGCACCGGCAGGTAGAGCACGTTGGCCAGCGCGTACTGGCCGTTCTTGAACGCGTTCGGCGCCTGGCCTTCCGAATTGTTGATGTCCAAGCGCGAATAGCCGATCGAGCTGGTGTAGTGCTTGTTCCACGTGTGATCGAGGAACGCCACGATGCCCGTCACCGGAAGGGCGACGCCCTTGATCGGCTTGGTCGCGTCGCCCGGATTGGGCTTGGTGCCGACGTCCACGGGAGCGTCGTTCATGTAGTTCTCGATGCCATCGCCGTACACGATCTGCAGCTTGAGGAGGTTCTCGGGGCTCAGGTGCAGGTTCGAGCTGCCGGTGATACCCCAGCCGAGCACGCTTCCCGACAGGTCGGTCGGGCCGGGTCCCAGATCCTGCCATGAGATGTCGCGCAGGATCCCGGCGACCTCGACGTAGCCCTTGGTGATCGCCTTGCGGTACTCGGCCGAGAGGTCGGGCACGGGGAAGCGGGCGTGAACGTTGCCGCCCACGATGTCCTCGTTGACCCCGGCATCGGCGCTGGCGCCCGGACGCTCGAGCGCGATGGTCGCCCGGGTGTCGCCCTGAATCGGCATGTAGCGGATCTGCACGTTGCGGAAGAACGCCATGCCATTCGGGCCCCAGTACTCGAGCGTGTTCGGAAACACGTCGATGTCCATGAACGGGCTCCAGGTCTGACCGGCGCCCCACTTGCCCAGCTCGCCGTACGCATGGCGCAGGCGGATCGTGGTCTGGCCGGCGTCCACACCCACGCCGTACATTTCGAATTCGAAGATGGTCTTGAGCTCGCCCATCTGGGTGGGCGTAGAGGTCTTGATGCCGAGGCGCGTCTGGCGGACGCTGAAGAAGGTACTGCCGTCCTTGCCGAACTCGTTGTTGAACGACTCCAGCTTGGTGGGGCGCTGCGCGTCGAACCAATCGGGGTCGATTGCCTTGTTGTTGTATCCGGCGTCCATCATGGCGAAGCCGTAGATGCTGGTCGTCGTTCCTGCCGCCCAGGCGCGACCGCCGACCGTCAGTGCGACTCCCCCGGTCAACAGCAGGACTGCCCCCAGGTGATTCCTCCGCGTTCGATTCATGCGCGACTCCTTTCGAATTGAGAGGGACTGCGGTTCATGCCAGCTACCTGGGCAAGTGCGCCGCCTCCCACGCGCGCGCGTTCTTCCTGCCCTGATCGAAAATCCGCTCGTAGTTGCCCTTGAGGATCTTCTCCTTCGCATCCGGGGTGAGCAGGTCGAATACCGGCTTCCACATGTCGACAACCGCGTAGTACGACGCATCGTCCTTGGGGGCCACGGTGTCGGTGCCAAACAGGAACCGCTCGGGGTGCCGATTCAGGCCCTCGGCCGTGCGCCGGATGGTCTCCGGGCTCGAAATCACGTACTTCGCGACCTCGTCCCACGAGATGTCGAAACACACGTTCTTGAACGTCGAGTCCGCGATGATGGCGTCGATCATGCCCATGTGGTCCTGAACCGGCTGGATCACGCGCCCGAGCCCGGTATGCGCCCAGATGATCAGGTTGTTCGGGTGGCGGGCGAGCAGGGCCCGCATCTGCCCGAGGAACACCGGAGTCGATCCCTTCTTGGCGAACGGGCGATCCACGTCGTTGTGGATCAGCACCACCAGGCCGACCTCGGCGGCGAAATCGAGCAAGCGATCGAGCGCGGGATCGTCGAGGCTCGCGACGTCGCCCGCGATCTTGGAGGAGACGAATTCCTTGTGGATCGTGAACTCGCCGATTCCCGAAAACACGCCGGGGAAGGTCAGCAGCACGCGCTTGATGTGATCGGCGGCGTACATGTCGGTGGGATTGAAGCCGGTGATCATCGGGTCGAAGCGTGCCTGCTCGGCCTTCGTGAGCGAGCGGTACTGCATCGCGATGTAGGCATCGGTGAACGAGTAGTAGTAGAGCCGGGCGTCCGAATCGAGATAGTAGGTGGGAGCGTTGTCGCCGGAAATCCGGTACGACCACTGCTGCTGGAGCGGAATCCCGAACAGCGTCGAGCGCCCCACGCGATTCCCCATGATCTTGAGGAACTGCTGCGCGGTGATGCCCTCCTGAACGTAGTTCGTCAGATGGAAGTGCGAGTCGTCGAACTCATAGTCGGGAGCGGGAGCTTTGGGCGCGGGGGCCCTGGCCGCGCCTGCCGGCGCCGAAGGCGCCGCGAGCGCGACGATCGCGAAAAGAACGGCGAGAAGTGCGAAGCGACGGCGGCCAGCCGGCACAGAAAATCTCCTGACGACGTGTCATCGCAGAAGGCCGTCCCTGGCTCCCTGATTGGCCGCACGCACACTAGGGGGTCGGCGCGCGGAGGTCAATGCGACCTCAGGCTTATCGCCGAGAGAGACCGCGCGTTGGTCCCGTTGCGCCGCTAAGAGTCCGAGAATTCGTGACCGGAGCGCACGCCACGCCAAGCTCCGCGTCGGGCTAAATGTCGTGCCGACTGCGCCTAACCGAGCTTTTTCGCCATCCCGCGCACCCTCAACGCCAGAGCGATCTGCAGAATTCCGATCGCGAAGGCGAACCACGCGATGATCGTCAGCACCGCGAGCGCGCCGAGTCCGGGGCGCGCGATGAGCCAGACGCCGAACGCGATCGAGATCAGCCCGGCGAGCGCCAGCATCAGCTCACCGTGGATCTCCTTGCGCAGGCGGATGGCGGCCGCGATCTCGAGCACGCCGCTCGCGATCGCCCAGACCGCGATGTAGAAGAGGAGCGCGAGCGCGGTGACGCCGGGCGCGTACAGCGTCAGGATGCCGATGCCGAACGAAACCAGCCCGCTGCCGAGCAGCAGCCAGCGATTCTCGGCGTCGGTGTGGCCGAAGATCGCGGAGAAGGCGCCCAGCGCGCCGTTCACGATCGAATAAACGCCGAAGAAGAGCACCAGCGTCGCGAGCGAGAGGCCCGGACGGTTGACGATCAGCACGCCGAACGCGATGGCGGCGAGCCCGCGCAGCAGCAGCACCCACCATGCCCTCGAGAGCGCCTGCGCGAGCGTCCCGGTCAATCTGGGGGCCGTGTTCATGGAACCCTCCTCAATCGGCCTCCCACCAGACGCGCTTCAGCGGGCGATGGAAGAGCCGCCGGCCGATCGAGCGGCGCATCGCCTCGCGGACGCGAAGGGTATCCCGGTCAGCGCACGAGTGCGACCTTCTCGTGCCGGGCCCCGAGCGGGGTCGAAAGCCGCAGGAAATACATCCCCGGATTCACGTCGCTGACGTCCAGCGCGAAGCCATAAGCCGCGGCGTCCAGCACGTTCGAGATGCAGGGGCGCACCAGCCGCCCCGACAGATCGTAGAGATCGAGCCGCACCGGGCCACTGACCGGCGTCGTGAAGCGCACGAAGAGCTGGCCATGGCTGGGATTGGGAAGCGGGGCGCCGAGCCACAGCGCGTGCTCGGGAAGACTCGCGATCAACTGCTGGGGGCTGGTGGGCTCGGCGCGCGTGGGCGGCGCTCCACCGGCGGGATAGATCGGCTGCCACGCCTCGGACTCGTCGTAGCGCGTTTGCGGCAGCGGCCCGCCGACGTAGGGACAGCCCGCAGCGTCCACCCCATGCGTGTTGAGAAGCTGGCCCGAGTCGATGTAGTTGGTGGTGGCGCCGTTCAGGGTGACGTGCACCACCGGGATGGTGGAGTTGTAGAGCGTGGTGCACTGCGCCGGATCGCAGCCGTAGCAGCCGGCGGCATTGAGATCCGAGCCATCGAAGTTTTCGAATGCGGTCTGGGTCAGCACCAGATGGTTCCCGGCCGGGATCGCCTGCGCCCCCCACAGCGAAAAGTGATGCGTGCCGACGTCCACGGTGACGGTGACCGACATCGATGCCGTGGTGAGGTTGTCGACGCGCACGGCGCTGCAGTCCCACGCGCCGCTCGCCGGATCCCCCGGCTGGTTGTCCTGCTGGCCGACGAACACGGTGCTGGGCGAGCCCCGCCAGGGATTCGGCTTGGGCTGGGTGTTCACGGCGTGATGCGTATCGTAGTAGCCCGCGTAAACCGCGACCGGCGAGGCCGGTGCCGCCGAGACCGTGATGCTCGCGGTCACGGGCGTCGAGGTGTTGCCGCCGGTATCGGTCGCTGTCAACGTCACCGTGTAGGTCCCGGCGGCCGCATACGTGTGCTGGGCGCTCGCGCTCGGGGCGGCAGTGACGACCGCCGGAGTTCCGTCGCCAAAGTCGAAATGATAGCTCGCGATCGGGGTGAGATCCGTGTCGCTCGAGCTCGAACCGTCAGCATTCACCGTGAGCGGCGGCGTGGCGAGCTGCGTCACCGACAGCTTCGTGACCGGCGCATTGTCTTGAGGGGCGACGATGGTGATGGCCGCCGAGACCGGCGCCGAAGTGTTGTTTCCGGTGTCCGTGACGGTGAGCGTCACCGTGTAGGGCCCGGCTGTGGCGTACGTGTGCTGCGCGCTCGCCGTGGGCGCCGTCGTGTTGACCACCGCCGACCCGTCGCCAAAGTTGAAATGGTAGCTCGCGATCGGGGTGAGGTCCGTGTCGCTCGAGCCCGCGCCGCTGGCGCTCGCGGTGAGAGCCGGCGTCGCCACCTGCGTCACGGTCAGGCTCGCAACCGGCGCGAGGTCGGGCACCAGCGTGATGGACTGGGTGACCGGCGCCGAGGTGTTGTTCCCGGTGTCGGTGACGGTGAGCGTCACCGTGTAGGGCCCGGGAGCGGCGTAGGTGTGCTGCGCGCTGGCGTTGGGCGCGGTGGTCGTCACCGCCGCGCTTCCATCGCCAAAATCGAAATGGTAGCTGGCGATCGGGGTCTGATCGGTGTCGGTCGAGCCCGCCCCGCTGGCGCTGACGGTCAGGGCCGGAGTCGCGAGCTGCGTGACCGCCAGGTTCCCAACCGGAGGAGCCTCGCCCGTCGTGTACTCGATGTGGAGGAGCGGAGCGCGCTGACGCCGGCTGTCATAGGAGTAAGCGGAGCGTGTTCCCGTTCCCGTGACGATGATGGCGAGCGCGCTCCCACTCGTCCAGCCCGGACGGCCCACGATCTCCTGGATCACGGCGCTCAGATCGGGCGTGCGTTGATTCGTCCCGGACTGTCCGCCGGACCACGCCGGCGGTGCCCAGAGCGTCGCGGCCGCGGTCCCCGGACGGCTCGAGATGTTCCCCGCGGTCACCGCAAACGCGGGAGCGTTGTCATCCGCCTCCCCGCGGAAATTCAGGCTCGCGGCGCCGCTCTGTGAAGAAGACGAGGCGTGGAACTGGATGTACGCGACGTTGATGGTCGAGCCCGGGGGAATCCCGAGATTCGCCCAGCGGATTCCCACGGTCTGATTGCCGCCGCCCTGGTACACCATGTCCAGCGTGCTGCTCGTGAGGTTCACCGATCCGGTCGCGGATTCTTCGGCGTCGTTCGCCGAAGCATTGACCCTAACCTCGAGCGTCACCGCGCCCGCGAGCCTCGGAAGCGCCGCGGCCAGCGCGAGGATCGCGAACGCGGCCGCGAGTCGGGCGCAACGTGCCGCGATCCATCCCGCGCGGGGAGGCGATGCGGTGTTGGTGGTTCCATGCGAGCGACGAATATGCAGGAATGCGGAAGCTGCACCACGAGGCATGGCCTGTCCGAGGGTCACGGCTCGAGATCCTCCCTGAAATGGTACAGAGCAATGAATATGGACAACGGTGAGTCGGCCGACTGCAGGGCCGCATGTTGAACGGTTCGCGCGTCGTGTTCCAGAAGTTTTGTGTTATCCGTAATGGTGCTTGGCGCGGACGTCCGCGCGATCTCGTGCCAGCCTTCGATGTGACACGCGGCGGCGGGGGACTGCGGGGGAAAACGCCAAGGGCGGCGTCCTTGCGGACGCCGCCCCGATGGCGTGAGGTGGTACTCGAGCGCGTTATGCCTTGCGAACGTTCGCCGCCTGCAGCCCCTTCGGGCCACGCGTCACGTCGAACTCGAGCGACTCGCCCTCGGCGAGCGTCTTGAAGCCCTCGCCGCCGATGGCCGAAAAGTGGACGAACACGTCCTCGCCGCCGTCCGCCTGCGTGATGAAACCAAAGCCCTTCGCCTCGTTGAACCACTTCACAGTGCCACTAGCCACTTGAAACTCCCTTTGTATCCGGGTCCGAGGACCCGTTCTTTCCGCGTATCACGCCGCGGCCGCGTCCGGTCTCCGTGACCGATGCCTCGATCGACTCAGGTGCCCATCAACAAAAAACCCCACCAGGAAAGTCTCTGGCGGGATCTGAACGCTGACGGCACATCCACAGGCAACCGAAGACGAAGGCAGTATCGGCCAATCCTCGGAGGAAAGCCAGCGAAATCGCCGGGGGCCTCGCTCCCACGCGGATTCGCCAATGAAAGGGCACTTTCGGTGTCGATTCCCGCAAGCGAATCGGGGTGAATGGCGCTCGGCGGCCGGCGCCCAATGGCTCAGCTCACATTGCTCCACGCCTGCATCGGGTGCCGGATGGTGCCGAACGCGAAGCACGCCGACAGGCCCCCGCCAAAGCCGAACAGCCCGAACTTCCTGCCGATCGAGAGCTCGTCGGGATTCAGCGCCAGGGCCAGCGGAATCGAGGCGCTGGTCGTGTTGCCGAACCGGCCGGCGGAATCCAGCACCCGGCCGCGAAACCCGCGCTCGCGCCACATTTTCACGATCGACTGATTGAGCGTGAGGTTGGCCTCGTGCAGCGTGACCAGGTCGAGGTCTTCGAGACTCCACCCCGCCTTCGCCAGGGCGGCGTCGATGGCGGGTCCGCCCACGAACGGGACGAGGATCTTTCGAACCGCGGCGCCGTCCATCGCCAGCCGGTTCTTCCCGGCAGCGAGCTCCTCGGGTGAGATCGAGGGCCATCGCGATCCTCCGGCGGGCGCGCAAATGACCTCGGCTTGGCTGCCGTCGAGCCAGCTCCAGAACTGGGAGGGCGAAAACCAGTCTTCCGCCTCCGGGACGGCCGTGCACAGCGTGGCGGTGCTGGCGTCGCCCAAGACGGTGGCGAAGCTCCGGTCGCGCCAATTGATGGCGGCGCTCATGCGGTCGGCACCGATCAGGACGATGCGTCGTGCGAGCCCGGCGCGGATCAAGGCGTAGCAGAACATCAAGGAGGTGACCCAGGTGCTACAGGCCAGCGAGACGTCGGCGCCCAGGATCTCGCGGGGCGCCGGCCCCCGCCATACCGGGATGCCGAGCTCGTGCTGAAGGAGCGCGGCGTCCGGAGGACTATAGAGGTAGGAGGGGGTGACGCTGCCGACCACGATCGCGTCGATGTCGTGGGGGCTCAAGCCGGAGCGCTCGAAGAGCTGGCGGGCCGCCTGGGCCGCCAGGTCGATGGTGCCCTCGCCATCGCGGCTGAATCGGCGCTCGGTGAAGCCGATGAACCTCTGCACCCAGCGGTCGCTGGTCTCGAAGAGCTTGGCCACTTCGGGGCTGAGCGGACTGCCCTCCTTCGCGCGCGTCCGCATGCGCTCGAGTCGCAAGCGGGCCGCGACCCGGGCATTGCTCCACACCTGCTCTGGCGCATGCGCCGAGATTCCCTCGAGCCGCATGCCGCAGAGGTTGGAACTCACAGACGCTCTCCCTTTTGCCGGCGGTGCGCCGGCGCAACGCGTTGCCCTGGGCTCGGCCTACTGCGGCTCGAAGTCCCCCAGGGGCCACGACCGCTCGAAGAAAGCCGCGGTCGGATTGTAGAACCGAAAATACGCGAACCAGTTCCTTCCCGTCACCGTCGGAATCCAGTTCTTCTCGTGGCCGGCCGGCGCGTGGGGCCCGCAATAAATGTCGACCGAGCCGTCGGGGTTCGCTTGCAGGTCCATGCGCGACGAACGATCGGCGATCTTCTGCGGATTCTGGATCAGCGCTCGCGTATCGACGTCGTAGAGCGTGACCGACCAGAACAGCTCAATGGGCGCGTTGGGCGGGACGTGGAGCCGATAGGGCCGACCGCCGTCGAGCCACTCGCCGGCCTTGTCCCGGTAGGCGCTGAGATACGCCGATGAGGGGCCGGGCCGCTTCGGCGCCATGTTCGCCGCGGCGCCGACGGCCTCGTAGAACCACGACGCACGCTCGTCCAGCAGGTCCCAGAATGCCCCGGGATCGTCGGCGTCGAGTGACAGCGCGAAGTCCCAATGCGTGCCCGGCCGGTACCTGACGCCGGCGAAGCGCCGGTCCGCGGAATTGGCTTTCGCCATCGCCTCACCGACCAGCGCGGCGTCGGTCAGAATCTTCGTTTGCCGCGCGTCGGGCGCGAAGGGCTTCCCCTTTTCCACGCCAAGCGGGCGCAACATGGCATGGAAGAAAACGTCGCGCGGCGCGACCGGCTCACGCTGAATGACGTCGTTGACGCGCTGCCAGTATTCCATCCCGCGCGGCGGCACGCCGCTCCAGGTCTTCGTGCCCGCTTCGAGGATCTGCATCGGCGGTGGGTGACTGCGTTGCGAGTAGGGATACATCTTCAGCGGGGCCAGCGCAGCTTTGGCCCGCGCCGGATCGGCGTCCGTCAGCCGCACGCCAAGAAAGAAATTCACGGTCGGCGAGTGGCGCACGAGGTAGCCCGTGACGTCGCCCGGCGCCGGCTGCCCCGGTGCGAGGACGAGATACTTGCCCGGCCCCTCGGTTTCGGGGATGGCCATCTGCCACGCGTCGCTGATTCCACCTCGCACTCCGCGCGGCGGCATCTCCACCACCCACGGCCCGGCGGAAAGATCGGCGAAGCCGAGGTAGTACGGGGTCGTGGCATTGGCGGTCAGGATGCCGCGCCGCGCCTCATAGGACTGGATCGAGACCATCTGCCCGTTCTTGGCGCCGAGCTCCTTCATGATCCCGCGCTGCCACGCCGTGAACGAGACGGCCGGCAGCGCCCAAAGATAGGCTTGGCAAGCGCGTTGGAAATCGCGCTCGTCGTAGAGCTTTTGAATGGTGGCGTCGGTGGGATAGCCGTTCGCGAAGTCGTGCGTGAACTCGAGCGGGCCGATGCGGCTGGGAACCGTCTGCGGTCCGCTCGGGCCGGATGGCCCGCTGGACGCCTCCAGCGCGGGCGGGTGCGCGAGCATGAGCGCCGACGCCGCGACAGCCATGGTGAAACTGATGATCACGTGCGCGGGCCTCATGTCCTCATCCTTCCCGTGGGCCGGCTCGGAAGGTCGATCGTCACGAGCCCGATCCTGCCATTGGGACCGAACGCCGACAAGCGGCAAGGAGGGTGCGCAAGGCGAACATCGGCCGGCCCGCGCGGGCGCGTGAATCAGGCGGGTGGGCTCCCCCCGGCCGCCGCGTGCTGCTCCGCGGCGCGGAACGCGCGGCCGCCGACGGCGCCGCCGATCGGGTCCATGGCGTGGTAGAGAAGCTCCTCGCATAGTCCCGCGGTGACTGCGAGCTGCCCTGTCCGGGAAGGTGAGGGGCTGCGAGTCCCTTGCGGGCTGGTCTTCATCAGGCGAGTGCGTTATAGCTCTTCGCCCCGCAAACATGCTGAGGCGGCATAGCCAAGTGGTAAGGCGAGGGTCTGCAAATCTGCGGAGAGGCTAAACAGCTGAGATCCTCGAAGTGACATCGCGACAGTAAAATGCCATGAGGCTCAAGGAGTTTCGGCTCCTTGAGCCTCTGAATTTTCGGGAGCGGAAGGGAGCGCTTGGACGCAATAATGTGCGCTGTTTCCGTAGCATCTCCGTAGCAGCCTGGGCGAGGGTCTTCCCGTCCCTTTTTGGATGCTATCGAGCGGCTCATAGCCCAGGCGTCTGTTGACTCAACGGTCTCGAAAACCGAGACGACGTGATATCCATCTGATACTCCCGAGCCCATCCAAGACATTGCGCCGCAACTGAAATCACTGAGCCCCGCGGAGTTGTCGTTCCGCGGGGTTCTTCATTTCTTCGGGCACGGGCGGGCAGTGGCGGACATGAAAGGACTCTGCGTCGGTAGCAAAACGGCAGCAGGCGACAGACGCCACGGTCGCGCCCGCTACTTGAGCACCACCACCCGCGCGCCGCGCACATTTGCGCCCTGCGCAAGCTCCACCAGATAGAGCCCCGGCGCCAGCCGGCGCCCCGCGGCCAGGTCCACCGTATGACGCCCCGCCCCCAGCGAGCCCACCTCACGCTCCGCCAGCCGCCGTCCGCTCACATCCACCATCTCCAGCCACGCGGGCGCGGAGGTCGGCAGCGTGAACGCCACGTTCAATTGATTCCCCCGCGCGGGATTCGGCGCCACAGCCTCCAATGCGAACGCCAACGGAGCAGCGTTCGGCACGCTCAAGGCCGAAACTGGCACTACCAAGTGTGACTTCGCCGGCGAGATGCTGCCGAAGAACTTCCCATCCCCGCTATAGACCGCCGTGAGTGAGCGGCTGCCCAGGTACGGGCTGAGAGGGGTCAGGCCTGCAGTCCCGGCGCTCAGCGCCGAAGTGCCGAGCAGAGTGAAGCCGTCGAAGAAGCTCACCGTGCCGGTCGGGGCGCCGTAGCCGGGTGCAGGCACCGAGACGGTCGCGGTCAGCGTGAGCAGTTCCCCTTGCGCAGACGGGTTGGGACTTGCGGCAAGTGCAGTTCGAGTCGGCACCAGCCCCAGCAGTACCGACAGCGTGTTGGATTTGGCGTTCGCTACTACCAGGTCGAGCCTGCCGTCGCCGTTCACGTCCGCGATCGCGACTGAAGCGGGACCGGACCCGGTCGCGAGATCGGTCTTCGTACTGAAGGCGCCGGCGCCGTTGCCGAGCAGTACCGAGACCGTGTTGTCGGCGCCGTTCGCCACCGTCAGGTCCGGCTCGCCGTCACGATTCAGGTCCCCGATCGCGACCGAAAAGGGCCGCATCCCGGTCGCGAAGTCAGTCTTGGGTCCGAACCCGACGGGACTGATGCTGAGCAAGACCGATACCGTGCTGGCGAGGTCGTTTGCCACCACCAGGTCGGGCTTGCCGTCGCCGTTCACGTCCCCAATCGCGACCCCGTCGGGAGTACTTCCAGTCGGGAAGTCGGTCTTGGGCTGAAAGGTGCCATCGCCATTGCCGAGCAGCACTGACACCGTGTTGGAACCGTAGTCCGCCACCACCAAGTCGGGCTTGCCGTCGCCGTTCACGTCCCCAATCGCGACCACGTAGGGAAAACTCCCGGTCGTGTAGTCGACCTTGGGCTGAAAAGTGCCGTCGCCGTTGCCGAGCAGCACCGACACCGAGTCGGAGCCGTAGTTCGCGGTCACCAAGTCGGGCTTGCCGTCACCGTTCACGTCCCCGATCGCCACCGAAACAGGCTTCAATCCAGTCGGGAAGTCGGTCTTGGGTCGGAGGGTGCCGTCGCCATTGCCGAGCAGCACCGACACCGTGTTGGAGCCATCGGCAAAGTTCGCCACCGCCAGGTCGGGCTTCCCGTCACCGTTCACGTCTCCGATCGCGGCCGAGGTAGGAAGTGCTCCGGTCGGGAAATCGGTCTTAGCCCCGAACCCGCCCCCTCCGTCGCCGAGCAGCACCGACACCGTGCTGGAGAGCTCGTTCGCCGCCACCAAGTCTGGCTTGCCGTCGCCGCTCACGTCTCCGATCGCGATCGAGATAGGGTACGTGCCCGTCGCGAAGTCGGTCCTCGCACCAAAGGGCCCTACGTGATTGCCAAGCAGGACTGATACATCGTTGGAGGTATTGTTTGTCACGACCAGATCGAGATTGCCATCACCATTGATATCGTTGATCGCGGTCGCCGCGGGATTGGCTCCGGTCGCAAAGTCAGCCTTCGTCAAGAGTGATCCCGTCCCATCACCGAGCAGCACCGATACGGTGCCTGCGCCCCAGTCCGTAATCGCAAGGTCGGGCTTGCCATCACCATTCAAGTCGCCGATCGCGACCACGTTTGGATTCGTCCCGGTCGTGAAGGGGGAGCCGGTCGCGGGCGTGAACACCGCCGCCCCTGCGTTGAGAAGCACCGAAACCGTACCATCACCGAAATTCGTCACTGCAAGGTCGGGATTGCCATCGTTGTTCAAATCGCCAATCGCGACGGAAATCGGATTCACGCCGGTCGTGATGGGAGAGCCGGGTGCGGGCGTGAACCCGCCCACACCGTTGCCCAGCAGCACCGACACGGTGTTCGAATTGAAGTTCGCCACCACCAGATCAGGCTTGCCGTCACCGTCTAAGTCCCCGATCGCGACCGTCCGAGGAAGGGATCCCGTCGCGAAGGGTGATCCGGTCGCGGGTGTAAACCCGCCCAGGCCGTTGCCGAGGAGCACTGATACTGAATTCGAGCCGTTGTTGGAGACGACCAGGTCGAGCTTGCCATCACCGTTCACATCCCCGATCGCGACTGAAATCGGAGTCGTCCCGGTAGCGAAATCGGTCTTGGGGCCGAATCCGCCGGCCCCGTTGCCGAGGTACACCGAGACCGTGTTGCTCGAAGTGTAATTCGCCACCACCAAGTCGAGTTTCCCGTCACCGTTCAGATCTCCGAGCGCCACCGACACTGGAATCGTTCCGGTGGAGATGTCCGTCTTAGGGCCGAATCCGCCGATGCCGTTGCCGAGTAGCACCGAGACCGACATGGAATTGAAGTTCCCCACCACCAAATCGGTATTGCCGTCGCCGTTCAAGTCCCCGGTCGCGAGCGTGTATGCTCCGACACCGGTCGGGAAGTCGAGCTTCACGCCGACACTGAAGGGCGGGACGATCGCGAATGCGGGCCGGGCAGCAAAGACGAGCCCGAGCCACGCCGCAAGTATTGCGCCCAATCTCAAGCGGCGCACATGCCGAGTGGCGCTTGCAGCGACACCATTGATGTTGACTCGAGCTGTGGGCGAAATCCTCGGTGCGGGAAGGAACTGTCGGGATGAGATACAGCGGGAAATCAAGTCGCGAGGGAGCATGGCGGTCTCCGATCTCTGCGGGAATCCAGAGGCCGGTGCCGCACCGTTCCAAGCCCGGGGCTGATTGGTGCCGAGGTGCCGAGGGAGGGTTGGGGGCCGGATCCCCATGGGACGGAATTCTCCCACACAGGGCCAGGTTCGAATAGGCTCAATAGCCGCCAATTTCATGCAGCCAAAGAGTAGCCGTTCCCAGCCGGGTTACACATGGCCTAGGCGGTGGGGAGGGCCTGTGAGCCCGCTCCCAAGTGGCCCTCGCAAGTTGCGGGTCCGTATCCATGGTCTCAACGGCTTTCAGCGCTCTCTTGGGTGTCCCTGAAGGACTTCATTTGGAGACGCTGCAAGTCACTCGCTCGCGACCGTGTGCGATTCGGACGACTGTTGGTGAATGCGACCTTGGTCACGGCGTAGGACGGGGATCACGTGGCACCAAGCCCGCATCCCGCCCGGCTTTCCGCGCTCTAGTATCAACTGGTACCGGGCGGTTCGCTGCTTCGAATCCCGTTGGGGACGCTCTGGTGTCTGAGAGCGCGGCGGCGGAATGCAATCTCGGGGACCGTTCCTATCTGAGCAGGACGAACCGCCGCGTCAGCTGGTCCCCGCCAACGCGCAGCGCGAGGAAGTAGATCCCGCTTTGCGCCGATTGACTGGCCAAGGTGCGGCCGTCCCAACCTATCGTGTGCTCCCCGGCAACCGCGGCACCCGAGACGAGGGTCCTCACTGAACGCCCTGCGATGTCATACACACCAAGGGTGACATCGGCGTCCCGCGGCAGAGAGAACGACACAGTGATCTCCGACGTGCTTGGATTGGGGAACGGCGGCGCCAATTGGAGCGCAGTCGGGAGCACTGGCGGAGGCGAGCCCGCCAGAATCGCCGGATCGATGAAGACCCACGCGGCGCCCGCGCCACTGTTGTCTTGATAGCCACCCACGATAGCGGTGTTCCCGTCCCCTGAGAGCGCGATGGAACTCCCCTGGTTCGCATTGCCCACCGCGCCGGTCCCAACCAACTTCAGGCCCTGCTGGCTCCATATCGCATTGCCGCTTTGCGTGTACACCCACGCCGCACCGGCGCCAGAGTTGTCATTGTATCCGCCGACCATGGCGGTGTTCCCGTCCGCAGACAGCGCGACGGAAGTCCCCTGGTTCGCACTGCCCCCCGCGCCGGTGCCGACCAGCTTCAAGCCCGGCTGGCTCCACGTCACACCGTTGCCCCTGTATGCCCACACCGCGCCAACACCTGAGTTGTCATTGCTTCCACCGACGATGCCGGTGCTCCCGTCCGCAGACAGCGCGACCGAAGTCCCCTGGTATGCCGGTTCCACGGCGCCAGTGCCGGCCAGCCGGTCACCCTGCTGCCCCCACATGCCACTGCCCTGCGTGAACATCCACGCCGCGCCGTTGCCGCTGCCCCCTGAGTTGTCCAATGGCCCACCGACCATGGCGATGTTCCCGCGTGCGACGAGGGTCGTGTCTGCGGACAGCGCGACGGAGAACCCCAGCTGCGCGGCGCCCAGCCCGCCTATGCCGACCAGCTTCGCGCCCTGCTGGCTCCATATCCCGCCACTACGCGTGTACATCCACGCCGCGCCAGCTTGGTGGTTGTCTTCAGGCCCACCCACGATGGCTGTGTTTCCGTCTCCGGACAGCGCGACGGAAGTCCCCTGGTACACGACGGTACCCACCGCGCCGGTGCCGACCAGCTTCGCGCCCTGCTGGTTCCACACGCCTCCGCTGCGCGTGTACACCCAGGCAGCTCCGGCGCCGCCGTGGTCGTTGTTCCCACCCACGATGGCGGTGTTCCCGTCCGCGGACAGCGAGACGGAAATCCCCTGATTGGCAAGGCCCACGGCGCCCGTGCCGACCAGCTTCGAGCCCTGCTGGCTCCACACGCCTCCGCTACGCGTAAACACCCATGCCGCGCCCGCGCCACCGTTGTCTTGATAGCCACCCACGATGGCGGTGTTGCCATTCGCAGACAGCGCGACCGAGGCCCCCTGTCCCGCAGCGCCCACCGCGCCGGTGCCTACCAGCTTCGAGCCCTGCTGGTAGCTGGGCGCCGCGGTTGCCGAGGCATTGAATGAGCACGACAGCAGTACTGCGGCGATCACGAGTGACTTTGCGGGCATCGGAGGGCTCCTGTCGCTTTGCAGCGGTCCACGCCGCGCCTTGGCGGTGCACGAGACGGCAGAGGAAGCGCTGCGATGACGCACGCGGGCCGCAAAAGGCCGGCGCAGATTGGCGACCCCGCAAGAAGTGTAAGTCCATCGGAGCACGGGCGGAGAGACAAATCAGGGCGAAATGGCGTGAATTTGCGTCTCCGTCCTCTACGGGCGTTGTCCATGAATGAAGTCCTTCTTGGACGCATGCGGGACCACTGGAAGTGGTTGAGTTTGCGGATGTGAACCTGTGGGTTTGCGTGAGCCATTTCGGAACGCGCCCGCGCCCTCCCTCTACCGCCTGGATTCAGGTGGAGCTCGGCGGGGAGCCGCCGTTCCCGGCCGTTGCAGTCATCGGTAGCGGACCTTCAGCTGTCCCCAGGTCGTGTTTTTGGCCGGCGTGGCAATCGAGTGGCAAAATGTCAACGTAAATACTAGATCCTAACTCCCGAAGGACTGCGGATAGTCCCGTAGAATGCAACCATCAAAGTCGCTTCGAAACGTCTCCCAAAGCATCCCCTGAGTGCAGTCGTTGTTGCGATCGATCAGTAGATCAGCATATCCGGTGCATACTTGAATCCAAAAGCAGTAAACGGATGGGCGCGGCAGAGCGATTGGCGGATTGAACACGTAGGTGATCGGGGTGGGTCGCGTAGAATCCGGGCTGACGACAAAGAGCCATGGCCCCTCGTAAGTCACGAGGTGCGTGTGAGGGGTACCACCCGAGTCAACTTCAGTGATCCAAAACTTGGTGCTCGTCGAATCGTTGTACTCGGGCGCCATCTGCCAGACCGTCACCGACTGGATCAGCGTATCGGTCGCGGTAAAGGTCTGCCCCCATGCCATGCCCCAGATGAGTTCGCCGGTGTCCGTGACCCTCGATGTGTCGATGCCAACTGATTTTGTCGTGCAGTTGGCTTGAACGCGCGCGCGGGCGACTGCTGGCCAGATGGCGATCGAAGCAAGGGCGCTTAGCGCCACGAGGAGTTTTGCACGCTGGAGCATCCAACTCACCTCGCGATGACGAACTTGCCGTCCGGGCTCTACTCGCTACGCCTCGAGGCAGGGGGAAAGAAGCTTCGGCCACATCGCGAAAGCACGCTCTTTCGGCGCCCCCGGCGAGGTTCTGTGCCGCCAACGGCCGCCTCGCACCGGGGAGCGAGAGAGGGGGTTGGTAGTGTTTCGGAAGACGGTTGGCTCGCGCTCGGAACTCCTCATGAATTCGGCGCGTTCCTGCGCCTCTGACTCAAACCCTTTCGGAGCACCGTCGCGACCTCCGGGCGACGGCCACCCGCTTTCGAGCGAGTGGCCGCCGCTGTCGCTGCTGTTGTTCCTGCTGCGCGGCCCGCGCTACTCCAGCACCGCCGCCCTCGTGACACGATGATTCGTCCCCTGAGTCAGCCTCACCCAGTAGAGACCCGGCGCCACCTTGTGCCCCTCGGCCAGATTCACCGTGTGCCTCCCTGCGCCGAGCGCACCCACGTCCTGCGCCACCACCCGCCGCCCGCTCATGTCCAAGAGCTCGAGCCGCGCCGCGGCGTCGCTCGCCAGCGCGAATGCGACATGGAGCCCGTTCGCTCTCGCAGGATTCGGCCACACTCCTTCCAGTGCGAAGGCCACTGTGCCGCCACTGGGGACTCCGGTGTTCGCGGCGGGCGAGAACAGAGAGAAGCCGCTCTCGTTGCCGTGGATATCCACCGCCGAGAGCTTGTAGTAGCTCCCCGCGGGTCCCGTGTCCGCGTAGCCCGTGTCGGGCTGGCTCGCGATCATGTTGCCGGTACCGGGAACAAACCCCGATGAACTCCCTCTGTAGATGCGATAAAGCGAGAAGTCCGGTTCGCTGTTCGGCCCCCAGTGAAGATGCGTCGCTCCGGTCTGATAGGCCGACGCGATGATGGCGGGAGCCCCGGGCGGCAGGTTGTCCACCGAGTAGCCGCTGTCGGGCGCGGAGGGCCAGAAGAGCGCGTCAGAGGTATTTCGCGCCACCACCATGAAGTAGGTGTAGGGATTCGATCCCGCAATCGAGTCCCCAGTCGTGGGCGCGATGTAACTGTAGCCTGAGACGTAGTGCAGGGGGCTCACCGAGGTCAGCAACTCCCAGTAATAAGTTTGCACACCGAACCGAGTCTCGATCAACTCCCCGGGCAGCGGCACTCCGGTCCCCAACGGTACAGCGCGCCCACCGCGCGCACCGGCCGCAAGATTGGGGGGCACCGAGCGCAGGATGTCGTAGGCCGACAGGTTGGGATCGCTGTACGCGTCCAGGACGCTCGCGTTCCAGGAGAGCTTGACCTTGCCGCCCTGATCGTTCGGGACATCCCGCACTGAGGCGATCGCCGGAGCCGGATCGATGAGCACCCATGCCGCGCCTGCGTTACTGTTGTCGTTGTCCCCACCCATGATGGCGGTCAACCCGTCCCCGGACAGCGAGACGGACCACCCCTGCTGCGCACTGCCCACCACGCCGGTACCGACCCGCTTGGCTCCCTGCTGGCTCCACACGCCGCCGCTGCGCGTGTACACCCAGGCGGCGCCCGCGCCAGAGTTGTCGCCATACCCGCCCACGATGGCGCTATTCCCATCTGCCGACAGCGCGACGGACCACCCCTGTTCCGCAGTGCCCACCGCGCCGATGCCGACCAACTTGCTTCCCTGCTGGCTCCACACCCCGCCGCTGCGCGTGTACACCCACGCCGCACCGAGGTTACCGTTGTCGCCAAGCCCACCCACGATGGCCGAGTTTCCGTCCGCGGACAGCGAGACGGAGACTCCCTGGCCCGCGCCGCCCACCGCGCCGGTGCCGACCAGCTTCAAGCCCTGCTGGCTCCACACGCCAGCGCTACGCGTGTACACCCACGCTGCACCGGAACCGTTGTCAGCAGGCCCGCCCACGACGGCGGTGTTTCCGTCCGCCGACAGCGAGACAGAGTATCCCTGTTCCGCAGGGCCCACCGCGCCGCTGCCGACCAGCTTGGCTCCCTGCTGAGCCCATGCGCTGCCAGTGCGTGTGAACACCCATGCCGCGCCCGCACCACCATTGTCGCCCCATCCGCCCACAATGGCGGTGTTCCCGTCCGCTGAAAGCGAGACCGAGAGTCCCTGGCGGGGAGCGCCGACCGTGCCAAGGCCCACCAGTTTCGCCCCCTGCTGGCTCCACACACCGGCGTTGCGCGTCCACACCCACGCGGCCCCCACGAGGCCATTGTCGCCCGGCCCACCGACGATGGCGGTGTTCCCGTCCGCGGAGAGCGCGACGGAGTATCCCTGGTCCGCAGTTCCCGCCGCGCTGGTGCCGACCAGCTTGGCTCCCTGCTGGCTCCACACTCCGCCACTGCGCGTGTACACCCACGCCGCTCCAGCCTGACTGTTGTCGAAGTACCCACCCACGATGGCGGTGTTCCCGTCCGCCGACAACGAGACGGATGATCCCTGGTCCGCAGCGCCCACTGCCCCGGTGCCGACCAGTTTGACACCCTGCTGGTAGCTGGGTGCCGGGCTACCGAAGGCCTTGAGCGAACACAACAGCAACACTGCGGCGATCACCAGCTTTTTCGCGAACATCGAACGCTCCTTTCGCTTGCCGCGGCCACCGCCCGGACTCTCGCGGGAGCGAGCGGGCGGCGCTGCGATGAGGCGTGGGTTTCTCGAAGCCCCGCGCCCGCTGACGACTGGAGAAAAAGTCTAAGGCGCTGGGTGGGTGCGGAGAGAGGTGAATCGGGAGGAAACGAGGCGAATTCACATCATCACTGGAGACACTGCGGGGCAACGCAATGCAGCCACCCGCGGGGCACGATGTGCAGAGAAAAACCGCGGTCGCGGGCAGAGTTCGCGGGAGTCTGGCTACCCTTCGGCTACCCCTTCAAAGTCCTCTTAAGAGGTATTGCGTCCCGTTCTGTCCACTCAAAACAACTCGCCCCACGAGGCGCTAACCTCATGGGGCCGCTTGTAGATGAATGCTGCGAAGCGCGTTCCGCGGGTGCCGGGCTGATGGTCAATGAAATATTTTCGAGACCGCTGACTTCAGTGGCGTGGGAGGCGGAAGCGGCTGCTCGGCCCTGACGTGCCTAAGGAAGACCTCAAGGGAGGATTGATCCCGCTGGTTGCAGCACCTCCGATACCGGTCTCGGTATGCCGATGTGGTAGCCCTGCGCGAAATCGACGCCGAGCTTGAGGAGAAGCCGAGCTGTCTGCTCGTCCGCAACGAACTCGGCGACCGTCTTCTTGCCCATTCCTCGCGCAATGCTGACGATGGCGGAAATCACTAGCTGGTTCATCGGATTCGTGTTGAGACCGCGAATGTAGTCTCCGTCGATCTTGAGGTAGTCAAACGGGAAGCTCTTGAGGTAGTAGAAGGATCCGAAGCCGGCACCGAAGTCGTCCAACGCGAACCGACAACCCAGTCCGTGCAGCCGGATGGCGAAGGCCTTGGCCTCCTCGATATTTGAGATCGCGACCGTCTCGGTGAATTCAAAGATCAATTGGCCTGGATCAATACGAGCGGCCGCCAAGGCCTCCTCAACGACCTCAGCGAGCTTCCGGTCGCCGATCGACTTACCCGATAGATTGACATTGAGCACGAGTTTGTGGCCCTCGCGCGCATGCGCCGCAATCAATGCGATCGCACGGCGCACGACCCAGGCGTCGATGGACTGGATCAAGCCGGAGCGCTCGGCGCGGTAGAGAAATGCACTGGGCGGGAGCGGCTCGCCACTTTCCTCGTCCGGGAGCCGCAGCAAGAATTCGTACTGGCAGATCTTGTTCGTGTCCAGATCGAGGATCGGCTGGCAGTAGAGGATCAGGCGATCTTCCTCGAGCGCGCGGCGAATCCGGTCCGCTTCGGCAAGCCGTGCCGACACGCGCTCCCGGCCGCCCTTGAGAGGTCGATACATCTCAAATCGATTCCGGCCCGTCTCCTTGGCCTCGTACATTGCGATATCGGCGTAGGCCAGGACCTCGACGTCCGTCAACCCGTCGAACATGGCGACACCGACGCTTGCCGTAATCCGAATTGTTTGATCGGCGAGCACGGCCGTCTCCCGACCCAGCGCCTTGACCACCTCGTCCGCCACGATCTGTGCCTGCTCGGCGTCGGTTTGCGTGAGAAGCGCCGCGAATTCGTCTCCCCCGATGCGCGCGACGATGTCGGTATGGCGCAGGCGCTGCCTCAGCAGCCCCGCCACTCCCTTGAGCACATCATCGCCCGCCCGGTGGCCGAAGGTATCGTTGACATCCTTGAAGTTGTCGAGATCGATGAGTAGTACGGCTCCCGGGCCTCCGTAGCGCGCCGACCGCTCGGTCTCCTTCGCCAGCTCTTGCTCGAAGTGCCGCCGATTCAGCAAGCCGGTGAGGAAGTCGTGATCGACGACGTATTCGAGCCGCTTTGCCATCTCCTTCCTTTCGGAGATGTCCTGCACTTGCGTGACGATATAGAGGGGATTGAGATGTTCATCGTGAACGATCGAACTGGTCACCAGCACCCAGGCATAGTGACCCCAGGCGTGGCGGTAGCGCTTCTCGACCTGGTAGTTGGGGATCTCGCCGGCCAGGAGTTGTTTCAGGCTCTGTGCATCGAGGTCGGCGTCGTCCGGGTGCGTGATCGCCCGTAGCGTGGTGGCCTTCAATTCTTGCCCAGTGCAGCCGGTGATCCGACAGAGCGCATCATTGACCTGCAGCCAGCGGCCATCCACGGCGATGAGCGCCATGCCGATGGGTGCATTGTCGAACGCACTCTCGAAGCGCTCCTGCACCTCCCGCAGGCCCTGATCAATCTCCCCCGCTTCCGACTCGCGTCGGCCGCGCTCGGAGATTTCCTGCCGAAGCTGCTGATTGGCGGAGGCGAGGTTCCTCTCGGCCAGCTCGTGCTCGCCGATTCTGCGCAGCTGGTCCGTGTTGGTCGAGGCAAACTCAGCGGTGCGCTCACGCAGGTGCTCCACCAGTCTCCCGGTCGCCTGGCGTAGCGCCTCCTCCAATCCCTCGAGGCGTTCGCGTGCTACGGAGAGCCGAAGGTTCGCTTGTGGGCCGAGCTCGTGCCCGTGTGCGGCGTCGGCGGCCGCCAGACCGGCGATCCAGGCGCGGACATCCTCCTGGACCTGGTGGCGCGCGCGCCGCAAGGCTTCCTCCAACCGGGGCGCGCCAGCAATCTCTGCAGCGGTGCGCTCGACGGGAGCCGGGGGGCCGTCCTGTGGCCGTCCTGGATCAGTCATCCTTGATCCCAGCGAACGCCGCGCGAGCGGAAAGACAATTTGCGCTCGGGGCGATCACCACCAAAAATAATGCGCGTCTCAGAGCAAGTCAACGCCTCAAGCAGGACGTTCGGGTTCGCACGGCCCGTCCACGGGTGACGATTGGGTGACGCATCGCCGGCCGCGATTGGCCTCTGCTGGCCAATCCTGGCCACCTGAAAATGCGAAGCCCCCATGGCTCCAACTCCATGGGGGACATGCACGCCAACGTCTTCGGACTCGCGGCGGCGGATCTAGGTTAGAAACTTTCGAGATCGTTTCGGCTGACCGCAAGCCTGACTGACCAGGTCATCACCGCCACCGTTGCACCGAAACCCTGGCATTAGCTGCGGAACATGAACAGCG
>Ga0209698_10001149_pt1 | contig 30531 bp, 27 predicted proteins | sample LitLauG_LLR_2012_FD_187203 | JGI IMG/M metagenome (GOLD analysis project Ga0209698, IMG submission 187203) | Freshwater sediment microbial communities from Pennsylvania, USA - Little Laurel Run_MetaG_LLR_2012 (SPAdes) (version 2) | ecosystem: Environmental > Aquatic > Freshwater > Creek >... | reverse complement strand
CCAAGTGCTACGTTCCCGCCGCCGGAGGAACTTCCAGCGATATGAGAACGACGCCGTAAGCCGCTCTCCAGTCCTGGCATCCCTTCCTGGCGTGTTCTTCTGCCAGCACTCAAGGTGTGTCTCGCCGCGTGAGTCACCACGGGAGTAATACCCGGCTGCGATCACGAAGGCTAAGCTGGAGGTAGCAGAAATAGTGCGGAAACGGTGGGCGTGGTCCTGTCCCAATGGCATCGTTGCGTTTGCGTGCTCCTCGCCGCGTGCGTACCCGTGTCACTGGTTGCCGACGACAGCGGAAGCGCCATGCTGCGGAGCAACGGCGGCGTCCTGCTGAATCGCAGTGCGGCACCTTCCTCCTCGGCTCTATTTCCCGGCGACGTCGTCGAGACTCAGGCCCAGTCTCCAGCCCGCATCGAACTTGTGGGATCTACGATCGACATTACTCCCGGGACGGTCCTCGAATTTGACGGCGACGAGATTCGCCTGGATCATGGCAGCGTTTCCGTCCTCACGTCGCGATCATTTCGTGTGCGCGCTGGATGCGAGCTGGGCACTCCAGCATACGAAGACTGGACACAATATGATGTGACCGACAAGGACGGCACGGTCACCGTTGCCGCGCAAAAGAAGGATGTGAACCTCGACTCCCGGTCATCCCATCCCAGGCCAGCCAAGCAATCGGCGAAATCCGAAAGGGTTTCTGTACACGAAGGCGAACAGAAGTCGCGCCCCGACAAATGCGGACCGGCCATCCCAAAGTCAGCCAATGCTGCTGCGATCGACGGTATCCTGAACAATCCTTTCGTCAAGTGGGCCGCTCTGGGGGTGGCCGGCGGGATTGCCTGCTGGGCGTTGTGTCGAGGCGATGATCCGATCAGCCCGTCCAGTCCATCCAACTCCCCGGGTTCCTCCGGCCCCTAGCTTTACGCGCGACCGGGATCGTTCTTCCTTTTTCAAACTCCTTTTTCAAGCTCCTTGATTCCACGACAAGCCCCAGCACGCGCTCGGAACCGAGGGTTAACGAGCGGATTCCAGCCCTTCGGCGATCTCGAGCATCTTCACAACGCTGTTCCAATTCCGGGCGGTGCCGGTGGTCTGAAAAACCTTTTCGACGGAAGACCAGGGCAGCTTGGATTTTCCGGCGCCGTCGGGAAAGTAAATGTAGAGTTCGCGGCCTTTGAGATGTAACTCTTCCCGATGGGGTTTGAGGCCGAGAATCGCGGCCTGACCTGCTTGGCCGGGATCGCCCGCCAGGAACGTAACCAGGAGTTTGCCCGGCTCGACGTCGGGCCGGCCATCGAAAGGGTTGGCAGCTACGGCAGCTTTCATCTCTGCTGTGGTGCGGAGGATGACTGGAGTGCTGAATCCGAACTCTTTCTCGATGGCTCTTTGGATCTTGGTTGCGAGCACTGCGGTGTTCTTCTCCTTTGTCCTGAAAATGACGTTACCACTTTGAACATAAGTACGCGGATCTTCCAGCTTGAGGGACACGTATAGAGCGCGCACTGCGTCCATCTTGATGCGATTGTAAGCACCGAGATTCACGCCGCGGAGCATGGAGATGAGAACCGGCATGACAGACGAATCTCCTGAATCGAGTCGCTCAACTATTCTTATACTCCTGCCCTTCCGAGTGTGGCGCGAACCAAGGAAAACACTATCAGTCCTGGCAGCGTTCTCCGAAAATCGCAGGCAAGGCACAATCCGCGGCACGCAGATTCATCAGGCAGGCTTCATCGAACAAGATCGTTCCGGGCTCCACTCACGCCTTCAGGGAGAAGTCTATGTCGGGACAAGTCGTGCTGTACTTCGAGGATCAGGACGATGCACTGCGTTTCGTCCTCGCCGCCGGTTCGGTCATGGCCGGTGAAGGAGGCAAGTTCAGCCGCGCGCTGGTGGAGAACACATCCCGCGTGACCCGCATCCGCCTCGACGCCGCCAATAGCGGGATGGCGGCAAAAGAGGACGCCGAGCGGGTCGCGTAGATCTGCGACTCAAAGCCCCAGCGGGCTTAGGCCGTTCCGGCGTTGGTAAAAGCCTCGAGAGCATCCGAGAGCGTGGGGAACATCAGAAAAATCTGCTCGACTTTGGTGATTTCGAAAACCTTTCGGACCCGCTGGTTCACGCCGGTAAGGGCTACGCGGCGACCGGCTTTGGAACACGATGTGTAGGCGCTGACCAGAGATCCCAGCCCCGACGAGTCCAAATAAGGAACGCCAGTAAAATCCAGAATCATGGTGGGCGCGCCTTCGCGCCGGACGGCGTTGAGAAACGGCGGGACGTTCTCCATGGTCAGTGGACCACGAAAGCTCAGTACACCCCGGTCTAAACGCTCGATCTCAAACGGCTCTGCCATGGAGCAGAGATTCTAGGCCAGAAGGCAAGGTAGCTTCAACCTGGAATCTGGAGCGTTCTCCGGTCCGGCTGGTGGAACCAGCCCAGCGCGGAATTCGCTTTGTAATCTTTTTGTGTTTTCTTGCGGCAAGGGTTCGCGGGTGCCGTGAACCCCTGTACCATCGTTTCAACGGCATGTGGGGGGAAACGGATGGCAAGCAGACGTGGAAATCCATGCCAGCACGACCGACGTTCGCAGCAATGTCGGACGCTCCCTTGGCTTTGAACCTCACCCCAAAGGAACGCAAGCGCGAGTTCTGCTGAGCTCGGTCTTTGGACCGTACGCGCAGGACGACGAGTTCGGCAGCCGATCCATCAATCCGATGGAGCTCTATCACAACCAGGTCACGCGGGCCCAAGGCAGCTTTTCGCTGCGCATGTTTCATCGTTCCTGGGGCATCATGCTCATCCAGTCGAATCTCTCGGCGCCCTGCACCGTACTGGACTTCCCCACGCGGGAAGACTTCGCGCGCGAACTCACTACGCAGCGGTATGACGTCGTTGGCATTTCATCGATCATCGTGAATGTGGGCAAGGTGCGCGAAATGTGCCGCCTGACGCGTGAGCTCTCTCCGCAATCGGTGATCGTGGTGGGTGGCCACGTGGCTGCCATTCCTGGAATCGACCACATGATCGACGCCGATCACATCGTGCGCGGGGAAGGGGTTTCATGGATGCGGCGGTATTTGGGCGAAGACGAAAACGCACCGATCCGCCATCCCGCGATCGTTTCCGGATTTCGCACGCGCATCATGGGGATTCCGGTGCCGGAACGCCGGGGGGCAACGGCGGCAACCATCATTCCCTCAGTCGGCTGCCCGATGGGATGCAACTTCTGCACCACGTCGGCATTCTTCGGCGGCAAAGGAAAGTTCGTGAACTTCTTCGAAACTGGAGACGAACTTTTCGATGTAATGCAGCAAATGGAGAACGAACTGGGAGTGCATTCATTTTTCGTGATGGACGAAAACTTCCTGCTGCATCGCGAACGAGCCATGCGCTTGCTGGAACGAATGAAGGAAGCGGGCAAGAGCTGGGCCCTGTCGGTTTTTGCGTCCGCCAATGCGATTCGCAAGTACACCATGCAGGAACTGGTCGAGCTGGGCGTCTCCTGGCTGTGGATGGGCCTCGAGTCTCCGCTGGCGGGCTACAGCAAGCTGCAAGGCACTGACACGCAGCAACTCACGCGAGAGCTGCGCGCGCATGGGATTCGCGTGCAGGGATCCACCATCATCGGGCTGGAGCACCACACCCCCGATAACATCATGGCGGAGATCGAACACGCGGTGTCGCACAACACCGACTTTCACCAGTTCATGCTTTATACGCCGGTGCCGGGAACGCCGCTGTATCAGCAGATGGCAGAAGAGCGGCGTTTGCTGCGGGGTGTGGATTATGCGGATGTTCACGGGCAATTCAAGTTCAATTTCAAGCATGCCGCCATCTCTCGTGAAGATTCCAAGCGGTTTCTGGACTGGGCCTTCTGGCGTGATTTCGAGTTGAACGGGCCCAGCCTGTACCGCATTGCGCGCACGCTGCTGGCGGGCTTCAGGCGCTATAAAGACTGGCCCGATGCGCGCGTGCGCGAGCGCTTCGCGAACGAGATGCACCGCCTGAGTGGAGTCTACAGTTCCGCGCTATGGGCAATGGAACGCGAATTCCGGCAAGTTGACCGCAACGTGAGCGAGCAAATTCGCGCGTTGCGCCAGGAATTCAAGCAGGAGTCGGGCTTCGTTTCAAGAATGCTACCCGCCGTGCTGGGCCCGGTGCTGTTGTGGACGACGCGACGGGAAGAGCGGCGGCTGGCTCGGGGGAAGACTTACGAGCCGCCAGCGATTTTGGAGCGGAGCAACTGGGTGGAGGCATGACGCATGGTTCGCCCGGTAGACGGTACGATCGAAAAAACTCAGCGGAGGTTGCTCAGCAGCGCAGCGTCACTGCTGGTTTCGCCACGGGCCATGAGGAGTCGTTTCCCGTCGAGCGACCAGTGGAAGTCAAAGATGCTGCCCGAGACAAACTTTGTCAGTTGCCTGGGTTCGCCTCCTGTGATCGGCTGGTCCAAAATGTTGTAAACTCCGTTCCGTGGGAAGCTGTACTGCAGGCTTTTGCCGTCCGGCGACCAGAGCAATCCCATAACGGTTCCGGGCGCGTCCAGGACTTTCTCAGGCACACCTCCGGCCACGGGAATAATCGCCAGTCTGGTTGCGGGAACAGGAACGGAGTCTCGATAGGCGTAGGCCAGAAACTTCCCATCCGGCGAAATACTCAGTCGGCTTCCCATGTTCTCGCCGAGGACCTTGGCGACCTCCACGGACGCTCCCCCCGCGGCGGGTATCCGAAAGATTCGCTGCATGTCATCGTAGAAGACGTACTTGCCGTCGGGGGTGCAGACCGCGCTGTTGAGGTCGCCCTTGGCCAAATGGGCGGGTTCGGATCCGTTGGCCGCGACACGAATCAATTCCGTGGTCGCGGCTCGCCCGGAAGTAAAGACGACGAAGCGGCCGCACGGGGCCGGGTCACCCTGAAAATCGGCGATCAGTAAGTCGGTGAAGAGGATTCTGCCGCTGCCATCGGCTTGCAGCCTCCATACGTTGCCATCCATGCTGGTAGCCAAAAGATGCCCATCCGGGGCTTCGACGATGCGGAACAACGGCAGTTCTCCGGAAGTAATCTGCTGAGCTTGCGAGAGGTCCGCGGCCGGGGCAACCCAGATGTTGGAGGTAGGGTGATTCGCGATCGCAACCATGGTTTTGCCATCGCCGGTCAGGTCAGCCCGCCCATCGAAGTCGGTGAGATCGTTCGTGACCCTATGCACCTCCGCGTTCGGAAACGAAATCGTCCACAACTGCCCGCGGTCATTCTGGTCATTCATGACCAGCAGTAGGGTGTCTCCTTCCGGTAGCCAGAGCGGCCGCCCGATGGCGCTCGAACTAGAGAGCAGTTCACGGGCGCTACCGTCTGCGACCGCCACTGCGTCGAGAACGTAGGAGTGCCGGCCACCGTAGAGGAACAATGAAACAGCGATCGTTCGCCCGTCTGGAGACCAGGTCGGCCCGGGCTGGAACCCGGGAAAAGTTTGCTGAATCGTGGCCAGTAAACGATCTCCACTCCCATCCGAGTTGGCGACCCGGACCTCGGTCGAGTTGCGGGGAGGAACACCACGTGTGTAAACGAACCGCTGACCATCCGGAGAAAAACGTATTGGTGAGTCTATGTCCTTGATCAGCAACTGGTTCGGCCCACCGAGGACGGGCATGACGTACAAATACTGGAAGCCGACGTCGTTCTTGTCGGCCCGCACATAATAGATGTGATTTCCGTCGGGAGAAAAAGTCACTCCCCCGAAAGCACTAGCATCCGGCGGCAGAATCTGCACTTCACTATGCGTCGGAACCTGGTACAGCCAAAGGCCTGAGAGCCCGTGGTCACGGCGAGCGTAGCAAACGTAGCGGCCGTCTGCAGAAATGGCGGCGACTTCGACGGTTCCGCTGTCCGTGAGCTTCGTCACCTGAAATTTTTCCAGGTTCGGTCGGCGGTTGCGACTTGTCCTGATGCGCACCACATAGCCGAGACTCAATGCCACGATAACTGCGACCAACGCCACCGCTACCCATCCCCAAGGGTACATTCCTTTTCTCGCCCCCGAGTTTGGCGAAACAGATGCACCCCCATCCGCCAGAAAACCGGTCACCGTGCGTCCGCCGTTCCCGTTTCCGGCGTTCCATTCGTGGCCCCTCGCTTCTGAGGTGGACGCAGATTGCCTCGATGCTTCACCGTTGTGAGAAATCGGAGCGATGAACCGGTAGCCGCGGCGTGGAACCGTCTCGATGAAGACAGGATGCTCGGACGAATCGCCCAATGCGTAGCGGAGTTTCTTGATCGCGGTGTTCAGACCTTCGTCGAAGTCGACGTAAGTTCCGCCGGGCCAAAGAATGGCACAAAGTTCGTCGCGGCTGACGATTTCGCCCGGACGTTCCAGCAGGGCGGCCAGTACCTGGAAGGGTTGGTTCTCCAAGCGAACCGGAAGACCTCGCTTGACAAGCCTCTCCTCGGAAAGAACCAACTCGAACTGACCAAAACGCACGCCCGGGCCGCCATTGGTCGAGCCTTTCACCCGCACGCACCCCCCACAAGTGGGCAGCAGTGTATCACTTGTCGGAGTGAAATCACACCTCGCTCTTCTTCAGAAGATTGCGTAAGTGGCTGTGAAGATGAGGGTTGCAAGTCCAGACAGACTCCAGCCAAACTCCGGTTGACCAGCCGAATACGTAAGCCCATCATCCCGACGAAAACTGGGGCCGTACTCACCTTTGTTTATCGAGGTCAGCTTGTGTGCGGACTGGCCCGATGACTTCCCATCATTTGGTGAGGCTGTAGCGAAATCGTTGGACCCAAAGGAGAAAAACTACGAAACCCGAGGAATTCGTGCGCCTTGTCATGGCATCACTGTCAACTCTAGTCCTGACGGTGGGAACAAATGCGCAGAAAAGTCAGGTTCCCGTCGCGAAGCATTACCGCTACCGGGCGGTCGACCTGGGAACAGTGGGCGATCCAGGAAGCACGGTCAGCTGCTGCATGCACCAAATTACCGCTCGTGGGATCGTCGTGCGCGGCGCCGACACCGCCAACGTGAATAGGGACGCTCACCGACCTAGGCACCTTGGGAGGCAATAACTTCGGAGGCGAATTGGATCAACGACTCCGTCAACGGCAACAATCACGACATTCTGCTGCTCCCGTGCGACCGAAGTCATCCGGGCGGCGAGGGCTGCGACTATGACTTGATCGACGCCGCGACCGCGACCGCACGAAGAATGGCTCGTCCCTTCATTCCCAGCGCAACCCAACCTTTGCCGCAGTCGCGGTGGATAAACCGGTATCACTTGCCGGTCATGCCACCGCAAGTCAAGTAACCGCGGGCACAGGGACACAAGAAGGCTGAGGAGAAAACCATGAGATTCGCAAACCCGACGTTCATCACCGCGATGGCGTTGGCGATCCTGTTGGGAGTTGTCGCCATTCCGTTGGCGCAAGCGCAGACGTTCACCCTCCTGCACACGTTCTCCGGCGTGCCCGACGGTGCTGGACCCTCGGGACTAATTCGGGACGCAGCGGGCAACCTCTATGGCACAACCTCGGGGGGCGGGAACAAGTGCGGCTACCAAGGTAGGAGCACCTGCGGAACAGTGTTCAGACTGGATCCGGCCGGCACCGAGACCGTCCTATACCGGTTCACGGCTGGGACTGACGGATCTAATCCCGCAGCGGGTCTGGTGATGGATGCGGCTGGCAACCTCTACGGCACCACCACGAGCAGCGCCACTGCGGGAAAGGGAACGATATTCAAGCTGGATACAGCAGGGACTCTTACCGTGCTGCACAGCGTCGGATCGCACGCGGGCTTGGTGATGGACGCAGCCGGCAACCTCTACGGCAGCACGGCGGAAGGGATCTTCAAGCTGGACTCTACCGGCACATTCACCGTCCTGGACGCCAACGCCAGATCCGAGGCGGCTCTGACTCTCGACGCAGCCGGCAATCTCTACGGCACGACCGAGTTCGGCGGGAACACGGGGGGCGTCTGCGGAACCGCCGGCTGCGGAACCGTGTTCAAGCTGGATACAGCTGGATCCTACACTGTGCTATACAGCTTCACCGGCGCGGGGTATGACGGGCTGAATCCCTTAGGAGGTGTGGTTCTAGACGCGGCAGGCAATCTCTGGGGTGCCACCTCTGGCGGGGGTGCACTTGATTGTGGGGCCCCCAATAAACCCAAAGTGGGCTGCGGCACCGTTTTCAAGGTGAGTACAGCCGGAGGAGAGACCAGCGCATTAAGCCTGAACGGTCCGCTCTACCCAGCCGGTGGCTTGGCGCTGGATGCGGCGGGTAGCTTCTACGGCACGTCGAAGTACTACGGCAGTCCTGAAGGTCTGGGATCAGTGTTCGAAATCGGTCCGGACGGCATTCAGAATCTGGTTCACACTTTCAACGGGTTTCCGGACGGGCAATCGCTCCTTGCGGGTGTCGTTCTGGACCCGGCGGGCAACATCTACGGGACTACCTCGACCGGAGGCCCTCTGGGTGTTGGAACGATATTCAAGAGCACTCCGACCGGCCCGCAGAATTTCCCCTTGGCCTTGGTGATTTATGGGACTGGGACCGTGACTGGCAACGGCGTCGATTGCTCCAGCAACTGCGCCACCTGGGTTAGCTCTGGGACTTCGTTCACGCTCACGGCGACGCCGCCGACAAACGGCAGCTTCGTCGGCTGGGTCCCGCCGACCTGCTCCGGCTCCGGCACCTGCAGTGTCACTGTCAGCTCAGCGCAGACCTTAGGCGCAACCTTTGATTCGGACTTCTCGATCTCCGCCACGGCGCTCACGCCAGTTTCAGTGAGCGCTGGGGGGTCGGCAACATCCACGATCAGTGTGGTTGCTGCCGCGAACGGGTTCTTCAGTTCGGTAACGCTCACTTGTGCGGTGACGCCCACTCCGGCGCTGGCTCCCACCTGCTCGATCGTCCCCAGCTCCGTGATGCCCGGGGCCTCAGCCACGCTGGCGGTGAGCACGACCGCGCCGACCCAGCCCCAAAGGGCTTCCACCGGCGGGTCTGGCCTCCTTTTCGCAGTGTGCCTGCCGTTGATCGGTCTGATGGTGACGCGAGTCAGTTTCGGCTCGGATCTTAAAAGCAGGAAGGGACCAGTTGCAGCCGTAGTCCTGGTCAGTATGCTAATCGCAGCTTTGGTTTCCCAGACCGGTTGCGGGGGCAGCACACACGGCAGCCCGGGCACCCCCCCGGGAACCTACAACATCACCGTTACGGGCACGTACTCAACGGGCGCCTTGGTGCACAACACGCCAACCATGCTCAGCGTGCAGTAATTTTTCAGGCAAGGGCTGAGAAGCGCGACGCGCAGCAGCTTTGGCCGTTGGAGGGAGCTATCCCGTTCTACGTGCGGACAGCATGCTCAGAATTTCACGCAGGCCCTGCCGGATGTGCTGGATTTCAGACGCGGACTGAGCGGGAAATGGGATGGTGCTCTGAGTCTTGTCGGGCTTGACGTCAGCGCGCAGTTGCTGGCGCGCTCCCGCGATGGTGAATCCTTGTTCGTACAGCAATTGCTTGATGCGCAGGACGTTCTCGACGTCGCGCCTGCGATACATGCGCTGGCCGGTGCTGCTCTTGACCGGCCTCAGTTGCGGAAATTCCGATTCCCAAAAACGCAGTACATAAGCGGGCAGGCGGCACAGTGTTGCTACCTCTCCGATGCGGAAATAGAGCTTGTCCGGGATGAGAATCTCATCCTGTCTGTTTTTCGCCGGGCTCTTCCTGCGCGCCGTCATCGGATTCAGGACCACATCCAAAACGCTAAGCCGCACGCCTATTCTGACACAGCTATGGTGGGACAACGCCAGAATTTCGTGGCCCGTGTTCCGATGTGAAACATCCTCCACGGCTACGGGCACGTCATTTGGGCGAGGCCAAAGACTTTCAGCTGGGAGCCCCCATCGGGATTCGCCGACGTGGTCGCCCCGTTTCCCGCAAGGACCGTGGCCGTTCCAACGAATGTGGGGTTGCACTGCGCCATTCCGTTCTGATCCACGATGACGCCGGGGTTGATAAATCCGACACATCCTCCCTTCTGGTCGACAACGCACCAGACGACATCTTTGCTGGTGAGAGTGACCGGGGACGGCGGCTGACTGAAGGTGCCGGTAGCGGTAAAGGAAACCTGGCCATTGGGGAAATTCTTGGCGTCGGCCGTAGGCGGGCTTAGACTCACGGTTTGCAGTTTGCGTCCGCTACCGCACCCCAGGGTTGCTAACGTTAGGACGAACAGCAAGAAAGAGGCTGAGCACGAGGGAAAACGCTTCATGGAGCACCTTCAGTCGCCCGAGTGGCAGTCGTTTTAGATGAGTGGCGAGCGAACCCCGGTTGCTTCGGTGTTTCTCCATTCTAGGCGATGCGTCAAATCGCGGTAATTTTCAACGGCCTAAAGGAAAAGCCCCTCAAGAGGTGCTTCTCTGGAGAGGCCACTGAACTTCGTTGGATGCGAGAAATCATCTCGCCTTCGGTTAGTGTTTCTTCTTCTTCGCCTTCTTCTTCGTTGCCATTTTGAAGGTTTCCTCCGTTAACGATTTTCCCTTGCAAGCTTGCTGACTTGGGCCCTTGTATTCGAAGAGCTAACCCTACGAATGGTATGGGAAAGCCCTATCACCCAAGATATTGCGGCAGTATGAACAAAGTGTCAACAAAATTTTGCAGATTTGCGCGATTTGCCAGAGCATTTCCATCGTCCGTCTTTCGGCGGCCGGTGAAAACGCAGCGGAAAACCGGGGGGGCGACTGGTAGTACACTGCGCTTCATGCGCCGCGATCCTGTCGAACTGGAAATATTCAAGAATCTCTACCATTCGATCGCGGAAGAAATGGGTGCAGCCTTACGCCGCACCGCGTTTTCTCCAAACATCAAGGAGCGTCGCGATTACTCCTGCGCTTTATTCGACAGCGAGGGCGAGGTCATCGCCATGGGTGACCACATGCCTGTCCACCTCGGATCCATGCCCATGTCGGTAAAGGCGGCGATCGGCGCATGCGCCATGGGACCGGGAGACATCGTGATCCTGAACGATCCGTTTCGGGGCGGGACACACCTGCCTGACATCACGCTGGTGGCCCCCTGCCATGTGCACCGCCGGACGGGACGCCGCGCTGGGCCGGATTTCTATGTCGCCTCACGAGCGCATCATGCCGACGTGGGCGGCACATACCCAGGATCCATGGGCCTTTGCCGTGAAATCTACCAGGAAGGACTGCGAATCCCGCCGGTTAGGCTGATGCAGGGCGGCGTTCTCAATCCTGACGTGCTCGCGATGATCCTCAGCAATGTGCGCACTCCTGAGGAGCGAAAAGGAGATTTGGGCGCACAAGTCGCAGCCTGCCACACGGGTATCGCACGACTCAGCGAAGTCTGTTCACGGTATGGCCTGGAGCACGCCAAGCGAGCGGCAGGCGAACTGCTGGATTATTCCGAGGAGTTGATGCGGAGTTACCTGGAACGCGTTCCGGCGGGAGAGTATCAAGCCGAGGACTTCCTCGACGGAGACGGGATTACAGATTCGCCGATCAGGATTGCGGTGACAGTGCAGGTAGCCGGTAGCTCGCGCCATAAGATAACCGTTGACTTCACAGGCAGCCATCCGCAGGTAGAGGGCGCCGTGAACGCTGTCGCAGCCATCACGTACTCGGCATGCTTTTATGTCTTCCGCTGTTTGATGGTGGAGGACGTACCGGCCACCGCGGGGCTGATGAGGCCGATACGGGTGATCGCTCCCGAGGGAACGGTCGTGAACGCGAGACCCCCCGCCGCTGTGGCGGGCGGGAACGTTGAGACCTCCCAGCGCATCGTTGACGCATTGTTGCGAGCGCTGGCGCAGGCAATTCCCGATCAGATTCCTGCGGCGGCGGCGGGGACGATGAGCAATCTGACGATCGGCGGCATCGATCCGCGTACGGGCCAGCCCTTCGCCTACTATGAGACGACCGCCGGCGGGATGGGCGCGCGGCCGGGCAAGCCAGGCGTCTCCGGGGTGCATACCCACATGACGAATTCGCTCAACACGCCGGCCGAGGGGCTGGAGCATTCGTATCCCCTGCGCGTGCGGCAGTATTGTCTGCGCCCAGGAAGCGGCGGCGGCGGCCACTATCGTGGCGGCGAAGGAATTGTCCGCGAGATTGAGGTCCTCGCCGACTGCGAAGTGACCGTGCTGGCCGATCGCCAGACGCGTGGCCCCTGGGGGTTGGCCGGCGGGCGCGACGGCGCCATGGGAAAAACGTACATTATTCGGCAAAGCGGACAGGCTGAGCCCGTGCCTGGGAAGAGCAGCGCCTATCTGCGCAAGGGCGAGCGCATCCGGGTCGAGACGCCGGGTGGCGGCGGTTGGGGACTCGCTCAGAACAACGATTAGGCCATTTGAACCCTGCGGAGGTGATTTATGGATGCGGTTGCTCACTATCTGGAAGAGGCGCGCCGCCAGATGCGCGGGCACAAGCGCATGGGCGAGGGAGCGATGGCACAACTCCGGGATGAAGATTTCTTCGTCACCCTCGATCCGGAGTCAAATTCGGTGGCCATCCTTGTCAAGCACTTGGCTGGAAACATGCGCTCCCGTTTCACCGACTTCCTGACCACCGATGGTGAGAAGCCAGATCGCTTTCGCGACATGGAGTTCGAACTCACCCCCGCAACCACGCGAGCTGAAGTGATGAAGTGGTGGGAAGAAGGCTGGGCGCGCGTTCTCGGAGCCATCGACGCACTCCACCCCGAAGACGTGCTGCGCACGGTGACCATCCGTGGTGAGCCGCACACTGTGTTGCAGGCCATCAACCGGCAGATCGCGCACTACGCCCAGCACATCGGGCAGATCGTGTTTCTGGCCAAGCACTACCGCTCGAATGAATGGAAGACGCTGAGCATCCCGCGCGGGAAGTCGGAGGAATTCAAGCAGCACAAAGTGATGGCTCCGAATTACGAGCCGGGATTCCCGCGCGAGAAGGGCTAACCACCTGACCCGAAGTAACGGTAGTGGCCTGTGATCTTCCAGTTAAATAAAACGTCTTCCATCTTCGGTCCCTCCCCGATGTTGTGCACTAACATGTAGGCGCTCCCTCCGCTCGACTTCTGGTTAACCACGATGCCGATGTGGGGCAGGTTGCGACCCAAGTCCCAAGTCACCAGATCGCCGGGCAAATAATCTGCCGCGCGGTTGGTGATGGGTAAGTTCTCTCCGTTGCGCTGAAAGAACACCATCAGATTCGGCACGCGACGGTGGTCGATGTTCGCATCAGGACGGGCCAGCCGCCAGCGCCTCTGGTTCGGATAGGCGGTGAAGTTCCGGAGCATGTCTTCGTGAACTTCCTTCTGCAGATCAACTCCCACGGCCCGATAGCTGCGGACGATCTCGTCGGTGCAAACCCCGGTATCCGCAGGAACGTCGCCGCCCGGGTACGAAATGCGGACGTATTCAGAAACGTAGCGAACGGAGTGGTGAGTACGCTCGACGGCCGCAGCCACCAACCGGCGCGTAAACTCCTCGCGTGCGTGCGGCACACTCCGCGCTGTTTGCGCCGAACAGGCAAAGCTCAGCGCACTTGTGCACATCAGAAAGTGCAGCGGCATTCTGATCCGAGACATGCACCGATTGTAGCGGCGCAACCTTAGGAGGAGAATAGATGAGCGATTCTGGGGCTCGGTGCTAGAATCATACGTTTTGTGCTTTGGGGCCGTTCTTATACCGCTTTCTTATAGGTGGCAGTCATGGCAACAACAATGCTGGCGGTGGTCAAGCCGGAAGCCGCCCCCGGCGCGGACGTTCGGGAAGTGAAGATTCCGGCCTTCGGGCGGAATGATGTACTGGTCAAAGTGAAAGTCGCATCCATTTGCGGCACCGATCTGCACATTTACAACTGGGATCGCTGGGCACAGAAGCGCATTCATCCGCCGTTGATTCCAGGGCATGAATTCTGCGGCGAGGTGGCGGCGTTCGGCAATGAAGTCACCAGCGTCAAGGAAGGCGACTTCGTTTCCGCCGAGATGCACGTGGCTTGCGGCAAGTGCCTGCAGTGCCGCACTGGCGAGGCGCACATCTGTCAGAACGTGAAGATTATCGGCGTGGACGCCAACGGCGCCTTCGCCGAGTACGTGGTGATCCCGGAATCGAATATCTGGAAACTGGATCCGGCCATTCCCCTGGAGTACGCGTCGATTCTCGATCCGCTGGGCAATGCTGTCCACACGGTGCTGGCCGGGGAGATCGCGGCGAAGAGCGTGGCCATTACAGGCTGCGGGCCGATCGGGCTTTTTTCGATCGCCGTGGCCAAAGCCGTTGGCGCAACCTCGGTGTTCGCCATCGAGGTAAACGAGCACCGGGCCCGGATTGCGCGCGAGATGAAGGCGGACTACGTTCTCAATCCGGCGAAGGAAAACGTGAACCCGATTGTGATGGAGAAGACTGGCGGGCTGGGCGTGGACGTCGTGCTCGAAATGGCGGGACATCCGGATTCAATCCGCACCGCGTTCGACATTGTGCGGCGGGGCGGAAGAATCTCCCTGCTTGGCCTGACTTCAAAACCCATCGCCGTAAACTTTTCCGAGGACATCATCTTCAAAGGCATCACGGTGCAGGGCATCAACGGGCGCCGCATGTACCAGACTTGGTATCAGATGACGGCGTTGTTGAAAGCGGGCAAGCTCGATCTGCACCCGGCGATCACCGACCGCATTTCGATGAAGGACTTCGGGAAGGCGATGGAACGGCTGAGAACCGGGGAAGCGAGCAAGATTCTGGTGTATCCGAATGGAGTGCGGTGAGTTCTTTTGCCACGGATTCACGCGGATCGCACGGATTTGCTTTGCACATTCCAGGCGGAGCAATCGAGAACTTACAGGTGTCTAATCCTGCCACGGATGTCGTGAGTAGGCCGCCGCTCTGGGCCGGACTGGTTGGTGCAGGATGGATGGTAATTGCAATCCGATTGGTCGCACCACGAGCGACCTTCGAAACGAACTACGTTGGGCTTCGCGCCAGAATTATGCCTCCCAACGTTGGACGAGATCACGGTTTGGAACGGATGGATTTTGGATTGCTGGCTTGTCCTGACGGGTGCGATCGAATTTGCCGTGCTGGGACTCCTGCGTAGACTGGCAATCCCACGATTCTCTAGGCGAGGCCTTCCTGCGGCTTCTTCCGTTCCCTCTTTCCCCCCTCGGGATTAGACTGGTTGGTCTGAAACTTGCGTTGATCCCCGTGAATCCGTGGCAAAGAAGTTCGAGGCGCCCATGACCACCGCAACCCGCACAAATCCTCTCTCTTATCTCACCGACCAGCTTGACGAACTCAAGGCCAAGGGCACGCACTTCAAGTTGCGTGTGCTCGAGGACGAGCAAGCGCCCGTCTGCACGTTTGACGGAAAGAAAGTCATCAACCTGGCTTCGAACAATTACCTGGGGCTGACGACGCATCCCAAGCTCCGGCAGGCGGCGCTCGACGCCACGCACAGGTTCGGAGTGGGATCGGGTGCGGTGCGGACGATTGCCGGCACGATGAAGATCCACGTGGAATTGGAAGAGAAGATCGCTCGCTTCAAGAACGTCGAAGCCTGCGTCGTGTTCCAGTCAGGATTCGCCGCCAATGCCGGCACGGTCTCGGCGGTGCTGGGCAAAGATGACTTCATCATCTCCGACGCCTTGAACCATGCCTCGATCATCGACGGGGCCCGATTATCAAAGGCGAAGATTCTCGTATTCCGCCACAAAGATATTGCGCACGCGGAAGAACAGCTCGCCAGCGTGAAGATTGAACCCGGCAAGAAGCTCCTCATCACCGACGGCGTGTTCTCCATGGACGGCGACATCGGCCCGCTACCTGCGCTGTGCGACCTGGCCGAAAAATACGGGGCCATCATGATGGTCGATGACGCCCACGCTTCCGGCGTGCTCGGCCGCAACGGGCGCGGCACGATCGACCACTTCGGCATGCACGGGCGCGTGGATATCCAGGTCGGAACTCTATCCAAAGCGATCGGCGCGCTGGGCGGATACGTGTGTGGGACTCGCGATCTGATCGACTTTCTCTATCACCGCGCTCGGCCTATTTTGTTCTCTACATCGCATCCGCCATCTGTTGCCGCCACCTGCATCGCAGCCTTTGACGTTCTCGAAAGCGAGCCTGAGCGCATCGAAAGGCTGTGGGAGAACACTCGCTTCTGGAAGAAAGAACTCGGACTGCTCGGCTTCGACATTGGCGGGCGCACCACGCCGGCCAGCGAGACTCCGATCACGCCGATCATCATCGGCAACGGCAAGCTCACCATGGACTTCTCGCGCGAACTGTTCAAGGAAGGCGTGTTGGGCACCGGAATCGCTTTCCCGACCGTGCCCGAAGGCAAGGCACGCATCCGCACCATCATGACCGCGACTCACACCAAGCAAGAGTTGGAGCAGGCGCTGGCGGTTCTGAGGGGTGTGGGAAAAAGAATGGGAATTCTGGCGACCTAAGCAACTGCCGAGCTTCGCTCCCCCGGACAGCCCTGGGCGGCTGTCCCCACATGGCTTCATTCCGTACGATAGACGACCTTTCCGGCTACGATTGTCGCCGCCACTTTCCCCGTGAAATGGCAACCGTCGAAGGGAGTGTTGCGCGACAACGAGCGCGACTTCGCGACTTCGAACGTCCAGCGCTTCTTGGCATCGAAAATAGTGACGTCGGCGAAGTTGCCACGTACCAGCGACCCGCGGCCATGCAAATCAAACACCCGGGCGGGACCGGAAGTGAACAGTTCAACGAGGCGCGAAAGTGGCATCTTGTGCTCGCGGTGAAGGTGAGTGATCGCCAGTGGCAGCGCAGTTTCGAGTCCCGTGATGCCGAAAGCGGCGCGCTCGAATTCCACCTGCTTCTCGTGCAACGCGTGAGGGGCGTGATCCGTGGCGATCGCGTCCACGGTACCATCCGCCAGCGCCACGACGATCGCTTCGCGGTCGGCGGACGAGCGCAGCGGTGGATTCATCTTGCAGTATGTGTTGTAGTCGCCGACGTTTTCATCGATCAACGTAAAATGATGGGGCGTGACTTCGCAGGTGACCCGCGCCTTGGCGCGCTTGCCGCGGCGCACAGCTTTCAATGCGTCGGAGGTGGAAAGATGCGCGACGTGCAGGCGCGATTCGCGAATCTGCTGCGCCAGAGTCACATCGCGGTCTACGATTGCGGCCTCCGCGGCCGCTGGCATGGCACGCAGACCCAGACGAAAACTGGTTGGACCGGCGTGCATGGAGCAGTTCTCGGTGAGGCGCGTATCCTCAGCGTGCTGTACGACGGGAAAATTCAGTTCCGCGCCCAGGCGCAGCGCCATGCGCATGATGTCGTCTTCGAGAATGGGTTTCCCGTCATCGGTAACCGCGACGGCTCCGGCGCGTTGCAGGGCGGCAAAGTCGGTGAGCGTCGCGCCGCGGCTGCCTCGGGTCGCGGCAGCGATCGGGAATACGTTCACGACGGCGGCACGCTCAGCCTGGCGAATCCAGGTAACCCAGTCTGGAGTATCGACCACGGGCGCAGTGTTGGGCATGGTGCAGACCGACGTGAAACCTCCAGCCGCGGCGGCGGCCGTGCCGCTAGCAATCGTTTCTTTGTAGCCCTGTCCCGGTTCGCGCAGGTGTACATGCAGGTCGATGAAGCCGGGCGCCACGATGAGACCGCGGGCGTCGAACTTCTCGTCGGCGCCTGCGCGAATCTGGTTCGGCGGAGCAACCTCCGCGACGCGCCCATCGCGCAGCAGGAGATCCATCGGCGTATTGATTTTCGCGGCGGGATCGATCAGATGACCGCCTTTAATCAGGAGACTCTTTCCCTCCGGCCGGCTCATCGTTTCATCTCCAGACCATGTTGCTTGCCATCCCGAGCGCGCTTCTCGCGCGAAGGATGACAAGGCATTCGAAAATGACAAGGCATAGATCTCACTCGGCTTTTCCTAGCGCGCGCGCCAAGATCGCCATGCGGGTGGGAACTCCGTTGTGGACCTCGTCCACGATGACCGACTGTGGCCCGTCGGCAACTTCCGCAGTTAATTCAAGACCCCGGATAATCGGCCCAGGATGCATCACGATCGCATCGCGTTTGGCGAGTTTCAAGCGCACAGTCGTCATCTGGTAGCGCGCGATGTAATCCTGCAGGCGAATCTTCTGCCCCTCCAGCCGTTCTTTTTGCACACGCAACAGCATCACCACGTCGGTTCCGCGCAGCGCATCTTCAATGTGACGGGTGACGCGGAGTCCCGGCACGAGGGTGCACGCCACCTCAGGGACAAACTCCGGAGGGCCGCAGAGAGTGATGCTCACACCAAACTTGCCCAGCAGGTGGCAGGCGCTCCGGGCCACGCGGCTGTGGAAAATGTCCCCGATAATCGCAACCCGCAGTCCCTTAAACGACCTCTTGTGCTTGAGGATGGTCACGGCATCGAGCAAGGCCTGCGAGGGATGCTCATGCATGCCGTCTCCAGCGTTGATGACCGGGATGTCCAGGTGGCTGGCCATTAGCAGGGGCGCACCGGCGGAAGGATGGCGCATCACGATGCAGTCGGCACCGACCGCTCGCAGGGTATAACCGGTATCGAGAACGGATTCGCCTTTTTCGATGCTCGATCCCGAAGATTGCACGAGAGTGGTCATCGCGCCCAACGATTTCGCCGCGAATTCGAAGGAGGATCGAGTGCGGGTTGAGGATTCGTAAAAAAGCAGGACCACCCTTTTGCCACGCAACCACGGGCGGGCCTTCAGGGGATTCATGCGACGAGCCAGCTTTAAGAGGCCCAGAATCTCCTTGGCCTCGAGATGCTCAATCCCAAGCAGCGAACCGCGGGCGGGCTTATTCATCGAATAAGAAGCAAACGGTGCATGATACGCGCCGGAGACGCGCCATCGCAAGAGGTGCCTACACGGCGGACAAAACTAGTTTTTCCCGCCTCGCCCGAGAATACTTCCGCCAAGCGCGCCTCCAATGATCGCCAGCACGATGGAAGCGAAAAAGGCGAAGATCAAGCCGAAGATCATGACGAATTCGAGGCCGCCAGGCGTTTTCAGGCGGTCAAACATCGCCAGGGCCTGAGGGTCCGTGGTTTGCGCAGCCGCCTGGTTCATTCTCTTGATCAACTCGTCGCGGATCTCCGGCCCTTTGTGCAGGAAGAGCACAACCAGCGCCTCAAGAATCGAAGAGATGGCAAACCAGAGAAGACCGCCGAGCGCTCCAAGACGGACTCCGGTAATGGCTTTGATCGCACTTCCCGGCCAGCGCTGCCGGTAAAACAGAACAGCGAGAAATCCGACACTCAGCATCGCCACAAAGGGATTCAAGCCCAAAGTCATTAGCAAGGAGGCGACCAGGGCCGCAAGCAGGCATGGCCGGAACGCAGCCGACCATCCCAGAGCCAGCATGACCGGTGGCGGTGGCAGAGAATGAGGCAGCACCGCGGCTCCCGAGAGCGCAGGTAACACAACCGCGTCTGGCGGGGCCTCAGCGATCACAACTCGAATCTGGGGAGCCGAGCAGTGCGGGCAGAAGGCGACGCCTTCTTCCACAGTTTGTCCGCACTTGTAACAGGGCTGTTCCATGAAGGCGGAAGAAGGTTCCGCTTGAAAGTACCGTACGGCGCGGGGCGAAGGCAAATGGCCAATGCGCGATGCGGGGAGCCTGTTTAGACAGGGTTGACGGGAAACGCCCGCGCTTAAATTTCGCCTTTCTTATCACGCTTGTACAGGTAGACGAGGGTAAAGGTCGTTCCCCTAGCCTTGTCCTGGGGTTCGATGGCGACGATGTGCGCGTTGCCTTCGGTTCCGACTTTCAGTTCCCTGACCGGTCCGCTGTTGTCCCCCTCACACTTGAGCGGTTTGGAGCGCTCCTGGTCGTCATCTACGTGAACGCCGCTGTTGTCGTGCGGGCCGCGGCACTCGAGGACTCTGCCATATTTCCTCATCTTGTCTCGATAGAAAGCGAGGATCTTGTCGGGCGGATCATCGGATCGATATTTCGCGACGACCAGCTTCAAGCCGAAACTCTCGGTAAAAACGCCGAGATTGAATGGGTCGTTGTTTTCATCTTGTTGAGGACGGGCTCCGGGATAAAGAGGCAAACCGGCCTTCCGCGCATCGGCGTCTTTGCCCACGTGCAGGTCCCCGATCGGGCTGCGGACGTCAAGGTTCTTATCGTGATCGTCGGGTTCCTGGGCGAGAACCGGAAGAGTCAGAGAGAGTGCTGCAACTAGTAGGGTTAAGGAGCGAAGCATCGATGTCCTCCTGAGAACCTGCACGGGCCACCGGCAACAACCGAGCGTTTTTAGATGTCCGCTTCCTTGCCATGCGTGCGGACGTACACCAACGAGAAACTGGACCCCGAGCCTTCGGGCTGGACGGCCACTATGTGCTGGTTTTCCTTGGTGCCGACCTTCAGTTCCACATTCTTGCCGCTGGCGCCCTCGCAGGTAAGTCCGTGAGAGCCCTGGTCGGAATCCTTGATACCGGCGTTCACATCGAGGTGGCTCGTGTGGCAAACCAGAATGTCGCCGTACTTCTTGAGCTGATCCTGGTAGAAGGCCACCACTTTGGCGGGTGAATCGTCGGACTCATATTCCAGCGCGATGACCTTCAAACCATAACCAAAGCCTGAAATATTCACATTCGCGCTCTTGTCATCTCCGCTGTCGTCCTTCTGCTTGAGATGCGATCCAGGGTAAACCGGAAGCCCGACATCGGCGACGTTGGCTCCCTTGGTGACATGAATGCCTCCCACCGGCGTATTGATGTCCACCTGCTTGTCCTGCCCGTTCGGTTCCTTCTTGACGTTGATACTGCACCCGGGCAGCACGAGCGTTGTAAGAACTGCGATTCCCACGGTCGCGAGAACAACCGACTCAGTTTTGCGCACCTGGAGACCCTCCTCCCGCAACTTGTGCGGGCCGCCCGATCCCTTCTCCACGCTGGGCAACATTCGGGATCGAAACCGGCAGATGTCCGTGAATCGGAATCTCGCCAAATAGGCCGCGGATTGCGGCCACTTCCGATACGGTCGCGTTGGAAAAAGTACACATGTAATTCTCGATCTTGGGAAAATCGCCAGCCAAGTAAGGGTTCCCCATGGCAACCACTGCGGTCTTGGCCGCGGCATGATCGAGCAACTGCTGCAACAAAGACCCGGTGACATCGGCCATCGCCATCGAGTTGCCCACCTTGCCTGCAGTCGGAATCACATAGACGGCCGCGAGCACTTTGTGCGCTTCGTCCACGGCTTTCAGTACCTCTTCAGCCATGCCCGCCGCGACACGGGGATCGACATAGAGCACGTGCGCGTCTGGAATGCGGGTGCGGAGCTCCCGTCCGAAGGCACGGCCCGACTCCGTCCGCACGTCGTCCGAGAAAATGACGGCGACGGTGTCGTTATGCGTTTCCTCCCTAGTCGTATACGGAAGACCGGTGCCGGCGGTTCCCCTTGCTTTCAGCGGAAGAACCTGACCGTTGTCGCGGACCAGGGTGATGGCGGCGTCGGCGACTTGCTGTCCGAAAGTCAGATTCTCAGGCCTCCCCACTGCCTTCGCCAGGGCTGACAGGTCCACCGTACGCGCCTCATTCAATCGGAGAGAGGCCTTTGTTTTCAGGATTTTGAGCACGGAACGATCAAGCCGCTGCCGGGAAATTTCCCCGGACTGAACGGCTTTCAGCATGGCCTCATAGGAAGCTCCGAAGTCGGCTGGGATGAGGAGCAGGTCGTTTCCCGCCTTGAAAGCCTCCACGGCGGCACGGCCGATGTTGTTGGCGAACAGGTGCGTCAAGCCGGCCATGTCAAGGGCGTCAGTCACGATGATGCCTTTGAATCCGAGCTGTTTCTCCAGCAGATCGGAGACGACGGACGACGAAATTGTGGCAACATGATTGGGATCTGCATCGAGGGCGGGAACGGTGACATGAGCCACCATTACCGAGTCGACACCGGCGGCAATGGCCTGGCGGAAGGGAGGGAGTTCGATTGTATCCAGGTGCGCGCGGTCCACGTTCACGCTGGCAACACCGAGATGGGAATCGGTAGCCGTGTCGCCGTGACCGGGAAAATGCTTGACCGTGGTCAGCATGCCACCCGCGTGCGCTCCCCTGATGTAGGCCGCGACTAGATCGCCGACCTGTTTGGGATCTTCTCCGAAGGACCGGGTATTGATGATCGGATTCGCGGGATTCGAGTTGACGTCGGCGTCGGGAAAGAAATTCCAGTGCACTCCGATGGCGCGGGCTTCCTGGGCCGTGATACGGCCAAACGCTTCGGCATCCCCGGGCTTGCCGTCCGCCCCAAAAGCCATTGCATGGGGAAAGTTGGTGGCTCCGGTCAGACGAGTCGCGACGCCGCGTTCAAAGTCCGCCGCGAACAGCAGCGGCAGCCTGGAGTCACGCTGCAACCGGTTGAGCAACTCGGCGGCCTCGTACGGCCCGGTTCGCAAAAGGAAAGGGCCGTCCACATGCACAGTCATCGCGAATGAGCCGACGTGGTACTTCTGCATGGCCTCGCGCAATTGCAGGTACTCAGGATTGTCGACGTTGAGGAATCCGGCACGGCACCAGATCATGAAGACCTGGCCGATTTTTTCTTCCACCGTCAGCTTGCGGAGAGTCTTTTCCGCCCACTTTTCGCCGTGATCAGAATGCGCCGCAGGCGGGTTCTTCTCTTTGGCAAACGCTTGTGGAGAAACTGCAAGAACCCATAGCAGGAATGAAGCGGCGACACGTTGGGCCATAGCAGGAAACGATACCAGATGAACCGACTCGCGGCGGCCACGTTTGGCCATCCGGCTGACCTCCGATCAGTGGCGATTTCGGTGCCCAGATAGAGAAGCCTTCACCTGCGCAATCGCCTGACTTCGGATTTGGGGATCATCGCCGAATCCGTTCAACCAGATCACGTCGGGTTCGCGGCGAAACCAGGTCATTTGACGCTTGGCATAATTGCGATGTCCCTGTTGCGCCGACTGCAGGGCTTGCTCGCGCGTAAGTTCTCCGTGGAGAAACTGGGCCGCCTGCTTGTATCCGAGAGACCCCAGTGGCCGTGCGGATTCACCGTATTTTTGAAGCAATTGCTGCGTCTCGTCGATCAACCCGTTCTCAAACATTTGGAGTGCGCGCTGGTTGATGCGGCCGTAGAGGATGCCGCGATCAGGGTTCAGGCCCAGGCGAAGGATACGGAAGCCCCGCAGCCGGTCGCTTGGCTGCCGCCACAGCTCGGTCATGGGCTGGCGCGAAGTGAGGCAGACTTCGATGGCGCGGATCACCTTCGGTACGTCGTTGGCGTGAATCCTGACCGCAGCATCACGGTCGAGGCGGGTCAAAATGCGGTGCAGTGAATCGGCCCCACGGCTCGCAACCCGCTCCCGCAAGCGCTGGCGCAAGTGTTCCGAACGCTGCGGTCCCGGGAATAGGCCGTCGAGCAATGCCCTCAGATAGAGCCCGGTGCCACCAACAACGATGGGCAGATGATTGCGGCCGCTGATGGCATGCAGTTCTGGCCGGGCCTGCCGGGCATATTCGCCGGCGGTCATGTTTTGCTGGGGATCGACGACATCGAGAAAATGATGGGGAGCACGCGCCCGTTCGGCTGCGGAAGGCTTGGCCGTACCAATCTCGAAACCGCGATACATCGCGACCGAATCGCAGTTGACCAGTTCTCCCGCGAACTCCCCGGCCAGCGACAACGATAGAGCCGTTTTGCCGCTTGCGGTGGGACCGAGAACTACCACCAGCAGCGTTTCAAGTTCCCGTTCCGCGTCCACGCTCAGCGCAGACTCCAGTGAATATCGTGCCAGCAACGGATCAGGGTGAGGATCAAGAGCAGGAAGGCGATCAGTAGCAGCCCGGTCGCTTCCGAAGCATAGACCGCATGGCGGTGGTGCTTCGGCGAGGAGTCGTGCTGAGCTTGCGGCGGTGCCACGAACACATTTTAGCGCCGCCGGCAATGGGGACGCGGGATTAGTTTTCGCAGGCCCGAGGAGCAGGACCGACGCATTCGATGCGGTGCTAAACTACGGCGGTCCATGGCTGTCCCGCACAATAACGGCAGTATCGCTCGCTTTGGCGTGTTTGAGCTCGACCTTCATGCCGGCGAGCTCCGCAAGAGCGGCGTAAAGCTGCGCCTGCAGGGACAGCCTTTGCAAGTCCTGGCGGTTTTGCTCGAGCGGGCAGGCGAACTGGTCACCCGCGACGAGTTCCGGCAAAAGCTTTGGCCCTCCGACACATTTGTGGATTTCGATCACAGCCTGAACACGGCGATCAACAAGGTACGCGAAGCCCTCGGGGACTCAGCCTCCACTCCCCGCTACATCGAGACTCTGGCCCGGCGGGGATACCGGTTCATTGCACCGGTGCAGAATGCCGCCCCGGCCGAAGCCCCGCCGGGGACCGGAAATGGTGGACCCCTGGCCCCTGTGCCGGCGCCATCGCCAGCAGAACTGCATCCCGAACTCGAGATCCCCATTCCGCATCGCGGCGTCACTCGCGGGCTCTTTGCGTTGATCCAGGTGATGTACTTGACGTTTTACATCGTCGCCCTCTTTCGGTTACACGCCATCCAGGGGATCGCCGATTTGTTTCTTCCTCTCTGGGCGGCGACCACACTGGCGGGTGCGGTCCTTGTAACAGCTGGAGTGGGCATTCCCCTGCGCTGCTTCCTGATCTCGTCCGTAGGTTTCGATGATCAGCGTCTTGGCGAAAAGTTCATCCGCATTTTCCCGCTAGTGCTGGCGCTCGACCAATTGTGGGCGGTGGCGCCGTTCCTCCTCACCCAGAAGATAGGACTGGGCGGCGCCTTCGCCGTCTGCGCGGCGCTGCTGTACCTCCCATTCTCCGAGCGGGCTTTGATCCGGATGGCCTATGCCGGGAAACGAACAGCCTGATGGCATTTCTTACGGAACCAAACTCACCAGCCGCGCGTATCCCCGTCTAAAGGGCTGGGGCGGGGGTGTGTTCACCTGGCCAGGAGAGGATTCCATGAAACGCTTTGCTATCGTAGTTCTCATTCTCAGCCTGACGGCTGTGCTGCCGGCATCGGCTGACGAGTGGTCGAAGACTTACCTCCTCACCGGCAAGCCCGATCTGCGCGTTGAAACATCGGACGCCGACATCCGCGTCACCACCTGGGACCAGAACAGCCTTGAGGCCAAGGTCATCACCAGCCGCTACAAGATTGGCGATGGTGGGATTCGCATCGAAGAGCACCAGACCGGCGACTCGGTGGCGATCGATGTCCGCTACCCCCACCACAACTTCGATATCGGATGGGGCTCGCATCGCGTCGAAATCATCATCCAGATGCCGCGGGAGGGCAAAGTCAACCTGCGCACGGGTGACGGGAAGATCGAGATCGCGGGACTGAAGGGCGAGATTGACCTGCACAGCGGCGATGGTTCAGAGAATCTCGACGCGGTGGACGGCAAGCTCCACGCTTCGACCGGGGACGGACATATCCGCGCCAGCGGCCGCTTCGATGAGGTAGACCTCAAAACCGGAGATGGTCGCGTGGAAGTGCACGCGGCTCCCGGTTCTTCGATGGCAACGGCCTGGAGACTTGAGACTGGAGATGGGGGCGTCAGACTGGATGTTCCCGCAGATATGGCGGCCGATGTCGACCTGCACACCAGCGACGGCCACATCGATCTCGATATGCCCGTCACGACAGCCGGGAAAATCCGCGAAAACGAGGTGCGGGGCAAGCTGAATGGTGGCGGGAGCTTGCTCACGATCCGGACCGGCGATGGCTCAATCCACCTGGGCAAGAGCTGAGGATCCCCACCGCCGCCCATCCGCAATGTGGCGTCACCATCATGTGCGGAGCGCCACTCCTGGCAGCCGCATCGCAGAGTGTAAACTACTAACGGCCTCGCACTGCCTCGCGGAGGGATGTGTGAGTGGTTGAAACAGTCGGTCTTGAAAACCGATGTACGGGAAACCGTACCGGGGGTTCGAATCCCTCTCCCTCCGCCATTTCTGATCCCGAGGGATATCCAGACGAAGCGAGGTGCTCCGCCCTTGCGGTTTCGTCACACCTGCAGATTCCTCAAATAGGGAACGCTGGCTTTCATCATTTCCAGGTTCATTTCCACAAAATAGTTCTTGATCCCTCCCGTTTTAGCGGCGGAAAAAATTTTCTTCCAGTCCAGCGTGTCCTGGCCCACCGGCACGATCTTCTTCGCCGGTGCGGACCAGCCCTGCACATGCATCGAAATAAAGCGCCCCGGATATTTCGTGAGATATTCCGCCGCGTCATATCCGCGATTGATGGTGGAGACCTGAAACTGAAACTTCACCAGCTTGGGGTCGAGAAGATCGAAAAGTATGTCGTAAGTTCGCTTGCCATCGATCATCGATAGTTCAAAGTTCTCGTTGTGCAAACCCTGCTGTATGCCTGCCTGGAGCGCTTTCTCGCCCATCTTGTTGTATTCGTCAGCCGCTCGCTTCACGTCGTCCATGGTGGGTTTGGCCGGGCCATCCAGGCTCGGCACCAGCATTTGCGTCAGTCCGACATCCTTGGCCCAGGCAATTCGGTCTTCCTGATTCTTGCGGAGTTCGTCGATGCCGAAGTGTGAACTGACGCAAGTGACCCCAGCATCGCCTAGAATTTTCCTGAGTTCCGCTCCCTTATATTTGGCCAGACCGGCGAATCCCGAATCGTCATAGCCGACCGGCGAGCACAGCTCAATCGACTGAAACCCCGCTGCTGCCAACTGCTTGATCGTGCCGGGAAAGTCTTTAGCGATCATGTCCCGCACCGGCCAAGTCTGACAACCGATCGGCATGCCGAGAGGATTGCCATGTAACTTCATCACTCCGGCAGAAACCAGACCCGCAACTGCAGCTTGTGTAGTCGCAATTCTGCAAAAATCTCTTCTCGAAATCCTCTGCATAGCTGCCTCCCAGGCGGTTAGAGTTCCCATCCCTTACGCCGTTCGGGACGGATATATTTCTGTGCGAAATCTGAGTTGTTCGCTTTCAAGTTCGTGCGATCCCAAGTGAGCTTCTGCCCGGACATCACCGCCACATTGCCCAGAAGCAGCGCCTCGGTGACCAGGCCTTCGAATTCAAAATTCCCGCCGGGCTTGGTCTTGCCTCCCTTGCAGGCGTCGAGCCATTCGCGTTCGTTGCCGGGCGAACGGGGCAGGGTCTTGGGCGGCTGTTTGTAGGCGTCCATTTTGGATTGTGGAATCAATTTCGGATGCCCGCCGTTGAAGGAACAAAGAATCTTGCCGCGATCTCCAACGAAAAGAAGGCCCTCGTCCTCCTCGCCTTCCCCCTTCAAAGGACGATCCGGCTCCAATTCCTCCGGCCGGGGCGGCTTCAGACCACCGTCATACCAGGTGAATTTGACCGGCGGCATCTCGCCCCGCGCGGGAAATTGATAGTGGATGATCGACGCCGATGGGTAACTCTCGTCGTAGCGATCGGTGGAACTCGCCTCCGCGCTCACGGGGGCCTCCAGCTTTAGCACCCGGAAGATCGTGTCATAGCTGTACGAACCCATGTCGCCCAGCGCGCCGCAGCCAAAATCGCTCCACCCGCGCCAAACAAAAGGCAGGTACGCCTTATTGAACGGACGCTCGGCGGCCGGGCCGAGCCATAGATCCCAGTCCAGGCCAGGGGGCACGAGTTCGGTTTCTTTCGGGCGTTCGATTCCCTGCGCCCAGAATGGACGGCTCGACCAGTTGATGACTTCGCGCACAGGCCCGATGGCGCCATCCCAAATCCATTCGCAAAGCTGGCGGGTCGCTTCCGAGGCCTGGTTGCCAACCGCAATCTGCGTAGCGACGCCTGTCTCGCGGGCAATTTCAGCGATGCGCCGTGCTTCGTAGATGGTGTGTGTCAACGGCTTCTGACAAAAAACATGTTTGCGTTTCTTCATCGCCGCCGCGGATACGGCGGCGTGCAAATTGTCGGTAGTGCATACGACGACGGCATCGACGTCCTGCTGCTTCTCGAGCAGTTCGCGGAAGTCGGTGTAGGCCGAGCAGCCGCGATACTGCCCCGAGCGCTGCTGCGTGCCGTAGTAAGCGTCCACGATTTTCTGACACGGCTCGCGGCCGGCAACGCCGCCGGTGACACCGAGGGAATGAGTCAACTGAATGGGTGGATCGGGACTGAGCCAATCCCATCCGCCGTCGACGCCGAGCAACTTGCGGACCGAATTGCAGAATTCATGAGTACTCCATTGGGGATAGTTCGCGCCGCTCTGGTTGACATCGCAGACCGCGACGCCTTGCACGTCCGGTTCCCGCAGGAAGTGAAGCATGACCCGCAACCCCTGGGCGCCGACGCCGATAAAGGCAATGTTGACCCGATCGCTGGGTGGAACGAAACCGACTCCGCCCAAAACGCGGCGCGGGACGATAGAGAAACCAAGGGCTGCGGTCGCGCTCCCGGCCAGGAACTTCCTCCGCGATACCGAACCTGTCGAAAAGCCGCGAGACTCAAACCGATTCTTCATCGCCCCTCCTTGATCCGGCGCGCCATCAACGCATGATTCTACTCCGGCAGCCAACCCCTTACGCCACCAAGCTTCGAGAATGAAAGTCAGAGTCTCGGTTGTAAGAACCGAAGACCGTTAACCTTCTGTTAATACGATTTTGAGACCCTTTCCTGCCCGAAGCGAATCAAGATTCAGCAAGCGAGGTTCCACCCTGAAATCTTCTTGTCAACCCGCTTCGTTCTCGCGCTGCCTCGTCGTTCTGCTTCTAATCGCAGCTTCCCTGCCTGCCTGGCCTCAGGGCGCTGACAATCTGTCGCACGCCAAGAAGCTGTATGTCGACGTTTTTGGGCAGAACCGCGGAGCAGCAGAAACGCGCAGCCAAATCGTCAGACACCTAGCGAAGAGTCACGAAGTCGAAGTAGTCCAAGATCCATCTAGGGCCGACGCGGTATTAAGGGGAACGGAGCAGATCTGGACTATCGGTCACGTCACGCTCAGCCCCCGGTCCCACACTGTGACCCAGCCCGTTTATGAGGGCTTCCTATCGGTCGAGGTAATCGGCAGAAATCATCAGCCACTTTGGTCTTATATGGTGACGCCGAGCAGATTTCCCTGGGGAGGTGTTGCCGACGATCTGGCGAAACAAGTGGTCTCCAGGTTGTTGAATGACTTCAGAACAGGCACTTACCCGGTGGCGTCATCGGGCTCGGCAGCGCCTGCGAATCCGCGAGCGACCCTAAAGGCCCCGGGGCGACCTTTCCCGCGCCTTTGTACAAGAAATGGTTCGAATTGTTTGAGCAGCGTCATGCCGACGTGCACATCAGCTACGATGCTGTCGGGTCCGGCGAGGGAATTCGCCGATTGCGCCAAGGACAAGTCGATTTCGGGGCCTCCGAGATTCCCTTGTCCGATCAGGCCCTGTCAGAATCGCATTCGCACTTCTTGCAGGTTCCGATGGTACTTGGCGGCGTCGTTCCCATATACAACGTAAAGGGACTTCGGCAGCGAATCAATTTCACTCCCGAGGTCCTGGCAGGGATTTATCTCGGGAAGATCAAGCGGTGGAATGCAGCGCCGATCCGGAATGCAAATCCTGGCGTAGCGCTGCCAGACGCCGAGATCGTGGGGGTGCATCGCTCGGACGAAAGCGGTACCAGTTTCGTATGGTCCGAGTACCTGTCTAAGGTGAGCCCGGAGTGGAACGCTTCCGTTGGTACGGGTGGCAGCATTCGATGGCCCGCAGGGATCGGAGCCGAGTACAACAATGGCGTGGCGGAGATGGTGCAGCAGACTGCAAACTCAATCGGTTATGTCGAGCTTATTTACGCGATCCAGCACGAACTCAGCTTTGGGGCGGTGAGAAATGCGGCAGGCCAATTTGTCAAAGCCGACATTCCGAGCGTGACCGAAGCTGCTCGCAGAACAGGCGCGCAGCGCGACCTGCGGACGTCGATCACGGATCCGCCAGGAAAAGCCGCTTACCCGATTTCGACATACACCTACTTGCTCCTGCCGGAACAGATGGAGGACAAGACGAAGAGAGCGGTGCTGCTGGAGCTCGTTCGCTGGATGTTGAGCTCGGGCCAGAAAAGCTGTTCCGCCCTCGGATACGCTCCTCTACCGGCCAACATCGCCGAACGAGCGTTGCGCTCCGTGAATGAAGGTGTGCCCGATCGACCGGGAAATTCTCAGACGGACCGCGATAGCTGGATCAACCTGGGCAGCACGCTGCCGAAAACGGACGTCCGTGGGACACCGAACTCGAAATAAATCTTGCGATAGAGTTCGTACAGTTCGCCGTACACGCTCTGGGCTTCCGCTTGCGGCTCGAAGACCGTATAAGAAGGACACACGCGCCGCTGGGCAGCGTCGATGGTCGGAAATATTCCGGCAGCCAGAAACGCGAAGATCGCGGACCCTAGCCCGGTTACCTTGCTGCTGGGCACCAGCACCGGCCGCCCGATCACGTTGGCATATACCTGGTTCAAGGCCGCGTTATTCTGGGGGATGCCTCCGCCATTAATAACGCGCTGCGTCGGAGCGCCATATTCGCTCATACGATCGAGGATCACGCGGGTATGGAACGCAGTTCCTTCAATGGCGGCGAAGAG
>Ga0209698_10001148_pt1 | contig 30538 bp, 33 predicted proteins | sample LitLauG_LLR_2012_FD_187203 | JGI IMG/M metagenome (GOLD analysis project Ga0209698, IMG submission 187203) | Freshwater sediment microbial communities from Pennsylvania, USA - Little Laurel Run_MetaG_LLR_2012 (SPAdes) (version 2) | ecosystem: Environmental > Aquatic > Freshwater > Creek >... | reverse complement strand
GTTCTCCTGTCCCCGGAATCGGCGGTCGCTTCCGGCTCCAACTGAGGGCTCGGTGACGGCAGCTCCTGCAGGCAGCGTCGAAGTCATCGCGGCATCGCTCCCCGAGCACATTGAACAAACCCGCGTGCTTTTTCTTGAATATGCTGCCTCGCTCGGCTTTAGCCTGTGCTTCCAAAGTTTCGACGAAGAACTAAAGAGTCTGCCGGGCGCCTACGCCGCCCCCGGCGGACGATTGCTGCTGGCGCGCTACGAACAGCAAGCCGCGGGCTGTGTGGCACTGCGGCACCTCAAGGAAAACATCTGCGAGATGAAGCGGCTTTATGTGCGCCCGGCGTATCGCGGGAAGAGTCTGGGCCGGATGCTGGTGGAGGGCGTGATTGCCGAAGCGCGCACGATCGGCTATGAGCGTATGCGGTTAGATACGATTGCATCGTCCATGCAAGACGCGGTCGAGCTTTATCGCAGAATGGGATTCAAGGAAATTCCCCCCTATCGCGCGAACCCGATCGAAGGCGCGCTGTACATGGAACTTCTGCTGTAGGCAGCTTTCACGCAGCATTCAGGAGTGTGGCTGGGTTTCGACTGGAAGAGGGGGCGCCGGCCCTTGCAGTTCCCCGCTGGCGACGGGACGTGCCGGTAGAGCATGGCCGAGGATCACAATATCCACCCGGCGATTCATGCCGCGCCCTTCCGCCCGTCCCATTGGCGGCAATCGGATGATACTCAGCGTATCCGGCAGCACTCAGGCGATCCGGTGAAAAACCGTCTCGCACAATCAGGAGCCGAATAATCTCGGTCGCGCGCGCAGTGGAAAGCTCCCAGTTGGAAGTGAAGCGGGCGGTATGAATGGGGATGTCGTCGGTGTGGCCCTCGATCCGCAAGCGATAGTCGCCCTGCCGGAGCATGGTGGCGATTTGGTCGAACGCGGCCTGCGAGGTGGATTTCATCTGGGCCGAACCACTCTCAAAGTTGCCGGCCACCATATTGCAGATCTCGCCCAGCGCATCCGAAACCTGATCTTCGGAGCTCACGAGGTCGCCCAGCATGCCCTGGGCAACCTGTTGCGCGGTCTGAGCGCCACAGCACACCGTGAGCACTCCGCAGAGAGACCCCGCCAGTCCGATCATGGCTGTGAATTCCCGGTTCGTCCCAGGCACGGGTTTGGGAGCTGGCTTTACGCGGCAGCCCACCATGATCTCGAACACTTCTTCGACGGCGAGTTCGAGAATCGGCTGCCAGTTCTCCTCGCGGGATCGTGCGGCAGCCGAAGTATCTACGCTCATACCTTCGTTCCCAGCAACGGCACGACATGTTCCTTCACTTGGTCGGGAGTAAACGGTTTGCGGATATAGCCGCGCGCGCCGCAGGAAAGCGCCTCCACCACGTGGGATTCGCTGCCCTCGGTCGTAATCATGACCACGGGAACGCCTTTGCCATTCTCCACCGTGCTCATCTGCTTGACAAACTCCAGCCCGTCCATCACCGGCATATTGATGTCGCACAGGATCAAGTCCACCCGGTTCTCGCGCAAAACGCCCAGCGCTTCGGCTCCGTCCCCGGCTTCCAGGACCTGTTCCATTTCGATGCCCGCCTGCCGTAGCGAGCGGGCGACGATCTTGCGCATCACCGAAGAGTCGTCCACGATCAGCGCCCGGATTTTCTCCATGGGTCTCACCACTCTGTGGTTTCACGGTCAGGCCGCGAAGCCGCGCGCCGGCCATCTTCTGGCTGACTTGGGATACATCGGCAAAATCATTCACCCCTTTAGGAACCTGCATAAGCCGGGCGACGGGTTATCCTGGTGGCCTGCCAGCCGCATTCTGCCGCCTCAATCTACCGCTCGACGCATAAAATCCGTTATTCTTGTGCTAGCCCGATATGACCCTGCTCGATGCCCAGCAGTACGATCCGGCGAAAGAAAAGCGCCGCAAGGTCAGGATTGCCGTCATCATTCTCGGCGTCCTGCTTCTGGCCGCGCTCGCCTTCGCGTACCGCAACTGGCCCGAAGAGCACGTTGTCGATCAGTTCTTCACCGCGCTCCAGAAGCAGGATTACGAAACCGCCTATGGAATCTACTTCCACGATCCCAGCTGGCGCCAGCATCCGCAGAAGTATCCGCAATATACCTATGCGGATTTCTATCGCGATTGGGGACCGGGTGGAGAGTGGGGCCTGATAAAATCCCACCGCATCTATGGATCGGCCGGAACGAAGAGCTTCGGGAGTGGAACTTTCGGCAATGCCGGAGGCACGGTAGTGGAAGTCATCGTCAACGACCGCGCCGAGCACGCCCGCATGTTCGTGCAGAAGTCAGATAAGACGATAACCGTGTACCCGTTCTAGTAGCGAAGGTGTCCCGCCGTCATTTTCTGCCAGGTTTCTAGGCAACCGTCATCGAAACCTGCATCAGCGTTTTCAGCAGCGTCTCCTCGTCGCCGACCGTCAGGCATTTTTTCGAGCGGTCGATCTGCCGCATCAGTCCCCACAAGACCTTTCCCGGACCCACCTCCACAAACAGGTGGACTCCCTCTTCAATCAGCAGACGCACCGACGGTTCCCACTTCACCGATCCCGTAACCTGGCGCACCAGCGCCGAACGAACTGCTTCGGGCCCGGTGATGATGGCGGCGTCGACATTGCAGACAACTGGACATTGAGATTCGTGAAAACTCAGCGCGGACAGATCGCCCGCCAAACGATCCTGCGCCGGCTGCATCAGCGCACAATGAAAAGGAGCGCTCACGGGCAGGCTCACCGCTCTCTTCGCGCCGCGCTCGTGGGCCAGCGTGACCGCCCGCCCCACCGCGCCCGCATGCCCCGAGATCACAATCTGCTCTGGCGAGTTAATATTCGCCGCCTGGCAGATTTCCCCGTGTGCCGCATCCCTGGAGACCTTGTTGACTTCCTCGATCGGCATCCCCAAAATGGCTGCCATCGCCCCTACGCCCACCGGCACCGCTTCCTGCATATACTGGCCCCGGTTCCGAACGGTGCGCAACGCATCGGCAAACTTCAATGTTCCGGCCGCCACGTGCGCCGAGTATTCTCCCAGGCTGTGCCCGGCGACGTAATCCGGCTTCAGACCCTTAGCGCGCAAAACCCGCAGCGCCGCCACCGAGGCCGTCAGAATTGCGGGCTGCGTAATTTCTGTCAGCTTCAGCTCTTCTTCGGGACCTTCAAAACAAACCTGCGAGAGCTTGTATCCCAGCGCCTCGTCGGCCTCTTCAAAAGTCCGCCTCGCGACCGCGTGGTTGTCGAAGAGTTCCTTGCCCATGCCCACCGATTGTGAGCCTTGGCCGGGGAAGAGAAATGCGATTGGGGATGAGTGGTTCATAAATCCTCTCAATGCTTCATGAAGGCTGAAGCGTGGCGGGACGCAATCTCGCCAGTTCCCGCTCGATCGTCTCATTCACGCCGCCCGCAGCGAACTCCGACGCTACCCGCACCGCATTCTTGATTGCGTTGGTGTTCGACGATCCGTGCGTGATGATGCAAACCCCTTTTACTCCCAGTAACGGCGCGCCCCCATACTCGGTGTGGTCGAGACGCTTCTTGAAATCGGAAAACGCATTGCGCGAAAGCAGCGCGCCCACTTGCCGGGTGATCGTAGATCGCAACGTCTCTTTGAGTACCGAGCGCACCAGCCGCGCCACCCCTTCGGAAGTCTTCAGGGCAACGTTCCCGACGAACCCATCCGCCACAATGACATCCACGTCCCCGTTGTAGAGGTCGCGCCCTTCGACGTTGCCGATAAAGTTGATCGGAAGCTGCTTCAGCAGCCGGAACGCCTCGCGCGTCAGGCCATTGCCCTTACCCTCTTCTTCCCCGATCGAGAGCAGGCCCACGCGCGGACGCCTCACGCCAAAGATCGTGCGGCAGTAAATGTCTCCCATGACCGCGAACTGCTCCAGGTTCACCGGCTCGCAGTCGACGTTCGCACCCACGTCGAGCAGCACGGCCGCGGTGCTCAGCACCGTCGGAAAGGCCGCCGCCAGCGCCGGACGGTCCACCCCGGGCAGCGCACCCAGCACCATTTTCGCGGTGGCCATGGCGGCCCCCGTATTCCCCGCCGTTACAAACCCGGCGGCGCGCCCTTCGCGCACCAGCCGCAAGCCCACTCGGATGGAGGAATCACGTTTCGCACGGATCGCCTCCACCTTGTCGTCCATGGTGATGACTTCGCTCGCGTGAACGACTTCAATGGGCAACCGCCGCGCGCCGGGATAGCGCGCCAATTCGGCCTTGAGGCGCGTTTCGGGGCCAACCAGAAGGACGTGCGCGCCATGGTGACGCGCCGCTTGCAAAGCGCCTTCAATCTCCGGCTTCGGCGCCTTGTCGGACCCCATCGCATCCAACGCGATTACGCTAGACATGGAGGGAGAAAACCGTTGTCACCCTGAGCGGAGCGAAGGACCTATGAAACTTGTTGGGTCGCGTCGATGCGCTCGCATCCCACGAACCCTTAGGACTTCGCTTCAACCTCAACGATTTCGCGACCCTTGTAATGACCGCACTTCGGACACGCCCGGTGCGGCATCTTCTGTTCGTGGCAGTTCGGACACTCCGAGAGCGAGTGTTTCGACAGCGCATCATGCGCACGCCGCGTGGCCGTGCGCTTCTGGGAGTGTCTACGTTTTGGATTCGGCATGATGATTCCTTTTTCAGTTCCCAGTTCTCAGTTCCCGGTTCTCAGTCAACCCTGCATTACTGAGAACTGGGAACCGAGAACTCGTCTTTACTGTTCCAGCTTTTCTCGTATCTCTTTCAGCGCCGCCCAGCGTGGATCTTCCATCTGGGTTGCGCAGGAACACTGACTTTCATTCAAATTCTTCCCGCAATGCAAGCACAATCCTTTACAGTCTTCGCGACAGACCACCTTGAGCGGCAAGGCCAGCAGAACCTGCTCGCGCAAGGCGTCTTCGAGCATTAATCCTTCGCCTTGGTAATAGCCGATTTCCGCCTCGGCGTCAGTGATCGAAAGCTCTGCATGCCCGGCATCGGTTCCCAGTGGACGGTACAACAGATCAAAACTCCGGTCCACTTCGTACACTACCGGCTCAAGGCATCGCGCACACGCCACTTCCAGGCTCGTATCCAGCTTGCCTTTCAGCCGGATATCCTGCACCACCTTGTGCTTGCCGTGATGCTCCTCGACTAGGTCCGCCCGGCCTTCACTACGCAGCGGCGCCCGCTGCCGGACCTCCGCGCCCAGGTCAATCGCACCTGGGCTGAACTCCTCCCGGAAATCGAGAGGGTGAAGTTCCAGTTCCTGGATTTCGATGAGCATCGGAGCCCCCGCCGCCCCCACCCAATACCGCGAAGGCGCGGAAGTGCGCACAGAAACGCAAGTCTCTCAGGGAGCAATAGTTAAGGATAAAGGCCAGAAATAATGGTGTCAAGGAAGGGTGGCACCCAGTTTTTGCGACTCTCCACTATCACCTCCACTCGTGCCGCCCCTCACTGACAAGCCCATTGCCATTCTCCTAACATTCACCCATCGTCAGGAATACAGTTCGCAACGTCCCCCCTGCCGTACGGCGGAAAGGAGGCACGTCCGCCATGTTTTCATCGTCTTCGAGCAAGCTGAAACTCTCTTTTGATGCGGTCTTCTACTACGTCACCGACATGGAAGCGTCCATCGCTTTCTATCGCGACATCCTTGGACTCCCTCTGGTTTCTCAGGATTATGTCGCTCGCTTCGATCTCGATGGCGTGCTCATCGAACTGGTGCGCCGCCCGCCCGGCTCGGTGGTCCCCGGCAGCGGCAATGCCCGTCTCTGCTTCTCGGTGAGGAACTTGCAGGAAACCTTGGAGCAAATGCACGCTCGCGGCATCCCGACCAGCGAGGTCAAAACTAAGAAAGGCGGGAGACTGGCCTATTTCCGCGACCCCGACGGCAACGAACTGTGCCTCTGGGAGTACGCCGAACCGGAGGGTGTGAGAGAAATCGTCAACTCGGCCTCGTTCCACGGCTAACATCGCCGGTCGGCGCGGCGGCGGTTCACGCTGGGCCTGGCATGCCAGGGGGAGTAGTCTGCTCCTAGAGAGGTTATAGTAGTCTACTGGCGATGGAGTTCGCCGTGAACCGGCCTCCGGTCTGATAACTCCTACCGAACTCAGCAGGAGGACTCCGTCGCATGAACTATGTCTGGATTGCCCTGGGCGCAGTTGTCGGCGCCAGTGCCCGCTACTTCCTCAGCACGCAGATCGCCCGGCACTTCTCGACGACCTTCCCTTACGGCACCCTTCTCATCAACATAACCGGCAGCCTGGTGCTCGGATTCTTCCTGGTCTACTCGACCGAACGCGTGCTGCTCGATCCCCGCTGGCGCCTGCTGGTCGCCATCGGTTTCCGCGGTTCCTACACCACGTTCTCCAGCTACGCCTTCGAAAGCTTCGCGCTCATGGAGCAAGGACAGTGGCTGATGATGGGCCTCAACATTCTCTTCAGCAACGCCCTCTGCCTCGCTGCTGTACTGGCGGGCGCAGCCCTGGCGAGAGGGTTGTAGAATGGCAGGTGTCATGGCCGTTCAAGTCACCATGTACCTGACCGAAGGCGACTCCTGGCATCACCGCCCGCTGCATCTGGAGATCCTGAAATACCTGCGCGAGGAAAACGTCTTCGGAGCCGTCGCCTTCCACGCTGTCGCCGGCTTCCTCGGACGCGGCCAAGTCCACACCGCCCACCTGGTCGAAGCCGGAGGCGATCTGCCGGTCGTCATCTCCTTCGTCGACACGGACGAGCACGTCAGCCGCGTGATGCCGAAGCTCAAGGAAATGGCCGCCCACCGCCTCATCGTCCGCGAAAACGTGGTGCTGGAACAGGGCAGCCTCGACTAAGTCCCACGCCCCACTGTCCCGTCGGACCAGCCAAAACCGGCCTGAAGTACATCCCGGTTCTGACGGACGGACAGTCCTGCGCACGCCCGCTGGGTCATTCTGAAAGCAGTACTCCCGAGAGAGGCTATTTCCACCGCCTCGGGGTACTTTATTCAGAGCTTCGAAGAGTTGTCAGCTGTGCAAGCCACCTTATTCCAGTGAGGTTTCTAATGCCCGCTTCCAACGGTCATACCGTACGGCGCAGCTCGAGGGTACCGGTCAAGGTCCCTGTCCACGTCACCAGCATGGAGCCCGACACCCAGTTCTCCGAGGTCTGTGAGACGCTGGTGGTCAGTGCCCATGGTTGTGCGCTCCGCTTCCCCATCAAGTTGGCCGCCGGAAGCGTGCTCCGCCTCCATAGCCAAGGGGGGCGCCAAGCCACGGCCTACGTGGTTGTCTGCCAACCTCTGGGGTCTGACGGATACGGTTATCGGCTGGGTGCGCGGCTCGACCAGCCGGAAAATTTTTGGGAACTCGAGTCCTGTCCCGACGATTGGCAGGTATTGGAGATGCCCGCGCCAGCCCCTCACCAGCCGCGTCAGAAGCTTTCAGCCGGTTCCGTGGTCCTGCACAAGCCAGAAGCTCGTTCTGCGGCCTCGCAAGCCGTTCTCGACAAGGTCGAAGAACAACTCTCCGAAGACCGTTTGCGAGGCATCCTGGCCAAACTCGTTCGTCCCCTGCAGGCGGAAGTCACCGAACTCCGCGAGAAGCTCACCGCCAATGCCAAGCGCAACCGCTTCGAGGTGTCGCTCGGATCCATTCCGCCTGAGGTAGAGGAGAAGCTGTGGGAGCGTTTGCGGCAAGACCTTGGCACACGAGTCCTGCAGCAGACCCGGGAACAGTCCGCAGAGATGCTCGGAGAGGCGAAAACCGCCATCGAGCAAAAGACCAGTGCAGTCCTGGCCGAGTTTCGGCACCGCCTGGCCGGTGAACTCCACGCTGTCGAACAACGGGCGCACGCGGTGTCCAAGGAACTCACCCTCACGGCGCAACAGCATGTCCACGCCGGAGTCGAGAAATTGCAGCGGCAGGCATTGGACGCAGGAGCGCATCTCCACGCACAAAGCGAAAAACTCCTCGGGTCATTGCAGCGGCAGTTGACCGACTCACATGATGTTCATCTCCGGGAGATCGAGCAGATCCAGGACGATGCCGCCGCGAAAACGTCCGCGCTTCAATCGGAAGTGACCAGCCTGGGTGAAAGGATCGCCGCTCTGAACGAGTCCGTGCGCCGCCTTGAGGCAGATCTGGACGTGCACCTCGAGCACGTCGCGGGCGAAATCGTCTCCAGCGCGAGCGCTCAAATCGAGAGCGCGGTGGCTCAGGCCCTCAAAGACCTGCAGGCACGCGGCTCGAATGAAGTCGAAACCCGGCTCAGTGAGATCTGCGGCCACCTGCGAACTATCCAGAATCGAGTTGAGGATTCCTTCTCTGGTTCGTTGAACGCTCAAGGCGAGCAAGCCGTGCAGTCGCTCGCGCAGCAATTCGAGGAACTCGCACAGCAATCCCTCACAACCTGGCGGTTCGCCCTCGCCAGGGATTTGAATTCGGTGGCCAAAACGCTGGGTCAACAGCTGCGTCAGGAACTCGCATCCGAGGCCGACCATAGCCAGATTCCAACCGCCGGATAGGCGGCCGAGCTAGATCCAAACGCGTCGTGACCGTGCAAGGCAGTTCTGGACCGAGGTGCACGATTGCCGTCCAATCAAGTTTCCGGATACAATCATTTTCACTTTCGGCTGCCCGACCGCACAACAAGGCCGGCCGACCCGCTAAGGATTCCACGATGTTCGATCGTGTCTAATTCGGCGCTCTGCTAATCCGCTCTTGCGGTTGTCCTATTTTCTTTCCCTTTGCTCAGCCACGCCGTCGTGCCGCTTTCTTTAGCGGAAGCGAATGCGTAGAAAGTCTGCCAGGTTCTTATGGAAGGTGTTACGGCAATCAATACACCGCCGCCCTCACCGGAGCGCAGCCTATGGAGTTCTCTCCGAGAAGCGATCCGCGGCTCTCATCAGGACTACACCACGGGAAATCTGAATCGGGCGATTCTGTTGCTGGCCGTGCCTATGGTCCTTGAGATGGTGCTCGAATCGCTCTTTGCCGTGGTGGATGTTTTCTGGGTCGGACGGCTCGGCGCCAACGCCGTCGCCACGGTTGGTCTCACCGAGTCCTTGCTAAGTCTGGTCTTCGCCGTGGGCATTGGACTGAGCCTGTCGACCACCGCCATGGTGGCCAGGCGTATTGGCGAGAAAGACCCAGAGGGCGCGGCGGTGGCCGGAGTGCAGGCGATTGTGCTGGGGCTGATTACGTCTTTCGCGGTCGGGATTCCGTGCTTCCTCTACGCGCCCGAACTTCTTCGGCTGATGGGAGCCTCAGGCGAGATTCTCGCGACCGGCAGCGGCTACGCCCGAATTGCGCTCGGCGGCAGCGGGGCCATCGTCATGCTGTTCCTGAATAACGCGATCTTCCGCGGCGCGGGCGACGCCGCCATCGCCATGCGTCTGTTGTGGGTCTCGAACATCATCAATCTGATTCTCGACCCCTGCCTGATTTTTGGGCTCGGACCTTTTCCTCGCCTGGGCGTGACCGGCGCTGCGCTCGCCACCTTCACGGGACGCAGCATCGGCGTGGCCTATCAGTTTTACCGCCTGCTGCGCGGGACCGAGCGCATCCGTATCCTGACGCGGCAGATTCGCGTGAATCTGCACGTACTGCTGCGGCTGGTGCGCGTGTCTTTGACGGGGATCCTGCAGTTCGCCATCGCCCACACCAGCTGGATCGGCCTGGTGCGCATCGTGAGCGTCTTCGGTGCCGCCGCACTCGCGGGATACACGATCGCCATCCGCATCGTCGTGTTTCTGATTCTGCCGTCCTGGGGTCTCAGCAACGCGGCCGCCACACTTGTCGGCCAGAATCTCGGAGCCAAAAAGCCTGAGCGCGCCGAACAAGCCGTCTGGCGCACTGGCTTCTACAACATGCTGTTCCTCGGATCGGTGGGGGTGTTCTTCATCCTCATGGCCGAGCCGATCGCGCGCCTCTTTACCCACGACCCCGCGGTTGTTCCGCTCGCCGCAACCTGTCTGCGCATTATCAGCTACGGGAACATCGGATACGCCTACGGCATGGTCATGCTCCAGGCTTTCAACGGCGCCGGCGACACCGTTACGCCGACCATCGTGCATTTCTTCGGCTTCTGGATGCTGGAGATCCCGCTGGCGTACTGGCTGGCGATTCCGATGCGCCTGCATTCCAACGGCGTGTACATCGCAATCGTGATCGCGGAATGCTCCATCGCCGCCGCCAGCGCGATCCTGTTCAAACGCGGGAAGTGGAAGATGCAGAAAATATGAGAAGAGTCTATTTACAACGGGTGCCCCACTCATCGCGTTTGCGATGGTGGGGACTTCACTGTTACAGCCGCGGAGCGGCGCAATTCGTTAGCCCAGCGCGTCAGCGCTGGGAAGCTTCAGCGGCCGAGCGAGCCCCCTGAGGGGCGGCACTCTCGGCTATCCAAAAACGTATTTCGGGTCGTATCGAATCCCCGATTTCTTCAGTAACAATACGAACTCTTCCTCGAAATTCCGCTTCTTGTGATGCTCGACCTGGCTCCGGATGTACTCCTTCACCACGGCAGTCTGGGAAGGACTGACGCTGAACGCGCCGAAGCCTTCCTGCCAGGAAAATCTTGTCCCGGCGCCGCTCATCCAACGCGACGAATTTGCCTTGAGGTCCCGCACAACCTCCGAAAGCGGGCGTTTCGCAGGGACGGCTATCAACAGGTGAATGTGGTTTGCAGTGCCTCCCATCGCCAGAATCTCAATTCGAAGATTCTTCCCAATCCCGAAGAGATACGCATAAAGATGTTCGCGCAGCTCGGTTGGAATGGTATCCGCGCGGCCCTTGGTGCTGAAAACGCAATGGACAAGGTTGGTGGCGTACGTGTGCGCCATCCGGTGCCGTCCCTCTGGGACTCGCTGGTCTCAACTGCGCCACCCAGCGCTCACGGCGCTGCGCTAACGGATCACGCCCCTGTCGGGGCTTGCGGAAAGCTTCCCCTGTCCGCTCCCTGGGAACTACGAAAACCTGTCTGATTGCAAGATCGCGACCAAATGAGTTTGGCTTTCGTTCTCCACCGCAGTCAGTGCTGTTGGTCACACGGCAATTGGTCGGTTTTGTACTATCCGGCTCGACGGGAGGGCGTTATTTCATCCCCAGCGCTCGCAGCACTCCCTCATCCGCCACGGCCTTCCCATCTTTCTTCGTGACCACACCAAACGACCCCGAATAATCCCACATCGTCCAGCCAATCCCGTTCCGTTCCAGCGCGGTCCGCACATCGCGCAGCCACGCCGCCCGGTCCGCCCGATCGGCGAACTCGCGATACACGCCAAACTCATTGCACACCAGCGGAACTCCGCGCCGCCGCGCCCACTCCCCTGCCTGCTTCATCTCAGCTTCAACGCGGGCAGCATCCCAGTGCTCATGCCCATAGCGGATCACCTGCAACCGGTTGACTTCATCCGGGACCAGCGGCGCCACGTGTTCCGCCGACTCTGGACTCGACGGATACCTCACGCCCCGCAACCGGTGCCAGTAATACGCGCCCCAAGTCGCGCCCTGATGCGTGAAGAGATAGGGTTCATAAAAATGGAAGTTGTAAATGACGTTCGGATCGTGCAGCGGTTCCTGAAAGACCAGCTCATCGTCAGTCGACCAGCGAGCCCCCGCCGCAATAATCGTGTGCGCCGGTGCGCCTTCCCGAATCGCCGCCGCCAGCTTCGTCTGTACACCCAGCCACCGATAGCGGTCGGGGAACTCCGGCTCATTCAGAACTTCCAGAAACACGCGCTCCGCGTCCCAAGTCGAGTAATGCGCGGCCAGCACCCGCCAGAAATCGGCGAACTGCTCGACAAAATCGTCGTCCTTCGCCAGCCGGGCCTTGAAGTCGCTTTCCGGATGCAGGTCGATCACGACCGCCAGTCCGTGATCAAGAATCATCTTCACCGCCGCATCCAGATACCCGAGATATTCTGTCGGAATCTTATTGGGCTCACGCTCCGTAAACATCGGTTGCGGATTCACGCTCAGCCGCACGTGATCGAAGCCGATTGACTTGATCAAAGCAATGTCTTGGGCGGTCGTCCAATCCTGAAAATGTTCCCGCGTATAGCCGCGCTTGTCATAGACCTGCGCGAACCACTCGCTCGCATTGAGGCCGCGTTTCAATCGCTCAGCCCGCGCAAAGGCCGGCGAGGCTCCGGCGCTACCCGTCTGCGCTGCCGCGTAACTTGCCAGCAGGCCAAGCAACCACAGAAATAAGATCCGCAATTTCATTCGACCCATCGCGGGCAATCCCTTCTCGATTGATACACTGATGTCACAGACTAGCCCATGCTTCCCTGCCAGCGCCATCTCTTCGACATCCCCGACGACGTTGCTTACCTCAACTGCGCCTACATGTCGCCGCTGATGAAGCCCGTGATCGAAGCTGGCGCCACTGGATTCGCGCGCAAAGCGCACCCCTGGGAACTGACGCCCGAAAAGTTTTTTACGGGCGCAGACGAGTTCCGCACGACCGCTGCGCAATTGCTCGACTGCCCAGCCGACTGCGTGGCGATCGTTCCCTCGGCCAGCTATGGCATTGCGACGGCCGCGCGCAATTTGCCGGTTCGCAAAGGACAGACCATCCTCGCGCTCGACGAGCAGTTCCCGTCCAACTACTATCCCTGGCAACGTCTGGCCGAAGAAAACGGCGCCTCGTTGAAGATTGTCCCCTGGCCCGAGGACCACGACTGGACCGCCGCAGTTCTAAGCCACCTGACCCCCGACATCGCCATCGCCGCGCTCCCGAACGTGCAATGGACCAGCGGCGGCCGTCTCGATCTCGTCCACATCGGTGAGGCCTGCCGCCGACTCGGCGCGGCGCTCGCCCTCGATCTCACGCAGTCGCTCGGCGCGCTGCCTTTCAGCGTGCGCGATGTGCAACCCGACTTCGCCGTCGCCGCCAACTACAAATGGCTGATGGGCCCCTATACCACCGGCCTTCTCTATGTCGCGCCCAAGTGGCACGCCGGACAGCCGCTGGAAGAAAATTGGATTCAGCGCGCCAACGCTCGCGATTTCGCCAGCCTGATCCTGTATACCCCCAACTACGACGAAGGGGCGCGCCGCTTCGACATGGGCGAGCGCTCGAACTTCGCGCTGCTCCCGGCTGCCACGCGCGCCATCAAGCAATTGCTGGAATGGGATGTCGCGCAGATCTCGCTGACCATCGGCGCAATGAACCGCCAGTTGGCCGGTGCCGCGGCTGAGTTGGGGTTTTCGGTTCCGCCGGAGCCGTTGCGCGCTCCTCATTATCTGTGCCTGCGCAAAAAGGCGGGCATCCCAGCAGAGCTTCCCGAGACCCTCGCCCGGCAAAAGGTCTTCGTTAGCGTGCGCGGTAGTTCGATCCGTGTGACCCCACACGTCTATAACTCGGCGGCCGACGCCGAGCGGCTGATCTTATGCCTGAGGCAGAGCGTCCCGTTGGCCGGATCACCGGTGAAATGAGAGCAGCCGGGAGGGACGCGTTGTTGCTAGATCACCAAAGGTCTAGAACGCGCGGACGACACTTTTGGCAGCTGTCCAGCCGCGCCAATCCTCGCTAGAGTGGTCCAATCCGCCCGCAACTCCACCTGTCCCGGAGGACCATCCCGCGATGAACCTGGTGCAATGGTTCAGCCAGCACGCGATCTCGTTCACCCTGATCCTGGCTTACGTTCCGTTGATTGCGACGGTGGTGACCACCATCGTCAGCCTCATTCTGGCGCGCGCCACGTTGCGTTACACGGCGTCGAGCGACCGCAGTCTGGCACTCGCCCGCGAGCAGTTCGAACGCGAATGGGCGCCAGAGTTGCACATCAAGCTGGAGCGGGTGTCCGCCCACAACGCAAACATCCTGGCTACCAATCTGGCGAAAATCTCGGTCCTGATGCAGATGGTGCAGCTGCGCAAATTGTCGATGGCCGTCCCGTCTTTGCGATATTTCCTCAATGAGCCGCTGGTGGGCGGCACTACCTGGAGCGAGGATCTCGGAAAGCGCTTCTTTGCCTGCACAGGCGAAGACTACGAAGGCCAGGTCGCTGTCTCCATAACCTTCTACGCCGCCAGCCGCATGTTCCGCACAGACTGGTTCCGCTTTCAGGTCCAGGTGCGCAATGGCCAACTTCTTCGGCTTGATCCGGTGAATATCGCAGCGCGCCGCGTGCGGGTGCTCGAGAACCGCAACGGCACGGCAGTCACACGCCGTGAACTGGTGAGGGACGTGGCCGCAAGCGCCCCCAACATCGACGGGGACCCGGCTACACCAGCCACCGGCTCGCGGGAGCACTGAACTACTCCCCCAGCGCCTCGCACGGGCCCGTGTTGAGTGGCGCGTTATGAGATAACTATTAGGCTATGCCGGCGCCCAAAGTCCTCTTCCTCTGTACCGGAAACTCCTGCCGCAGCCAGATGGCCGAAGGCTGGCTCCGTCACTACGCCGGAGGCCGCGCCGAAGTTTTCAGTGCCGGCATCAGGCCCGCGGGATTGAATCCCCTGGCCGTGGCCGTCATGGGTGAGTCCGGCATCGACATTTCGGCCCAGCGTTCCAAGCATGTGGATAAACTGGCGAAAGAAGACTTCCTGTTCGTGATTACCGTCTGTGACAACGCGCGCGAGCAGTGCCCGGTCTTTCCCGGAGCGCTCTATCAATTGCATTGGAGTTTCGATGACCCGGCAGAAACGGCCGTGTCCGACGAGGAGAAGTTGGCGGTCTTTCGCAGAGTACGCGATGAAATCGCCGAACAAGTGAAAACCTTCGCCCAGCGCGAAGGACTGAGATCCAACCAAAACACTTGGTGACTTGCCACCCTGAGCGGAGTCTGAACTACCCCTACTGTCGTCACGGAACACCGTGGAAGACAAATGCTTGAAGGACTCTGGGAACTGAGAACCGAGAACGGGGAACTGCTCTACTTCAACGCCGCCGCCCGCCGCTGTGCCAGCGAAGCTGCCTCGGTTGAAGGATTCTCTTTCTGCACCTGATCGTAGATCTTCTTGGCCTCAACCAGTTTGTCCTGCCCTTCGTACAGTCCGGCGAGTTCGAGCTGCGCGGTCACCTTGCTCACCGTGGTGGTGGGCTTTTCGGCCAACTGCTTGTAGAGGTCGATCGCCTGCGCGTCCTTCTTCTCCGCCCGATACACCGAAGCCAGCGCGAACTTGCTCAAAGCGGCCAGTTCCTTGTTCCGCAACCCAGCGGTCGTCTGCAGGTTCCGCTCCGCTGTCGCGTTGTCGTTGATTTGGGCGGCAGCGAGGCCGACGAAATACCGCGCCATATCCGCGGTCCGAGTGTGGGGATACTTGTCGACGATCGCCTGAAACTGCTTCCGTGCCGCCGTCGCGCGCTCCTCGAGGGACGCGTAGCTCTCCGAGCCCGGCTGCGGAGGCATGCCCGCCGGCCGCACCGGCGAGTCAAACGTGCGCACGGCCGTGGTCAGTTCTCCGCTCGCCTTCTCATCCTGCGTGTTCAGGTAATACCAGCCGCCCAACGCGGCCGCCACCACGGCAATCACCGCAATCGCAGCGACGATGAGTTTGGACTGGTGTTCGACCGTCCAGTGAACGGTCTTCTCCGCGGCCTGAATTGTGGCCTTGCTGAAGCGGTCTTCTTTCAGTTGATGCCGGGTTTCTGCGCGCACAAGTTCCTTCTTCGCCCGAAAGCGATCTCACAAAACTTTAGTTTAACAGGCTCAAATTCTAAGCGTCCACCGCCCAGCTTTCCTCCGTGCTCCTCTGTGGCCTCTGTGGTAGAGAATCTGGGGGCGTGAACTCACCAATCAACGAAGTGACAGAACCTCATTCCGCAAGCACACGTTGGCATACCACTCCCCGGACGCCTTGACGGTACGCTTCTGCGTCGCAAAGTCAACGTAGACCAACCCGAAGCGTTGGCGGGAACCCTCTGCCCACTCAAAATTATCCACCAGGCTCCAGACGTGATATCCGCGGACGTCCGCACCCTCCCGAATCGCGCGCGCCAGTTCCGTCAAGTATTGCTGGTGGTAGTCGATCCGCCGCACGTCGTTCACTCTCCCATTCGCCCCGGGACCGTCGTTGTAAGCGCAGCCGTTCTCGGTGATCTCCAACACCGGGCGCTGGTAGTCGCGGGTAATGCGCATCACGATGTCATACAGCGAGCGCGGCCAGACTTCCCAGTCATGATCGGTCTTCGGTCCCTTCTCGCCCCCCACCATGCGCGCCGGCAGTAGCAAGAATCGCCGATCGCTCAGTCGATCGCCGAGCGTCGGCGCGGAGACGATCGTGCGGTAGTAAAGATTGATGCCAAGGAAATCCAGCGGCGCCCGCACCCGCTCCATGTCGTCCTGGTGAATCTTCATGAACGGCGCTGGTGAAAACGCGAACGCGTCCGGATAGCGCCCGCGTAACGCCGGCTCCAGAAACCATAGGTTCGTAATCGCATGCGCGCGCTCGGTGGCCGCCCGGTCCTCTTCGGAATTCGTCGCCGGCTCGCACGGCGACATGCTGAACACGCTTCCCACTCGGGCTCGCGGACGCACCGCCTTCACTGCGCGAAACCCCGCTCCTTGAGCCAGATTCGCCACATGCGTGGCCCGCAGGAAATCCAGGACGCTCTTCCTCCCCGGAGCATGCGTGCCATCCAGATATCCCAGACTGAGAAAAGCGGCAGGCTCATTCAGCAGTGACCAGTGCTCGACCCGGTCGCCCAGCGCGCGCGCCATGATCTCCGCATAATCGGCAAACCAACCGGCCAGGTCGTGGTTTGTCCAGCCCCCGGCGTCTTCCAGTTTCTGGGGCAAGTCCCAGTGATAAAGCGTGACCATCGGACGGATTCTTGCTTCGAGCAGGGCGTCCACCAGCCGGCTGTAAAAATCGACGCCCTTCGGATTGGGCTTGCCAGTGCCGTCGGCCTGAATGCGCGGCCACGCAACCGAAAACCGATAGCTGTTCAGGTTCAGCCGCCGCATCAGCGCAATATCATCGCGCCAACGATGGTAGTGATCGCAAGCTACGTCGCCGTTCGTACCGTCCTTGATTTTGCCCGGCGTGTGCGCGAAGCGGTCCCAGATGGATTCGCCCTTGCCATCCGCATCCCACGCACCTTCGATCTGATAGGCAGCGGTAGCCGCGCCCCAGTAAAAGCCCTTGGGAAAGGGGACTGCCGGGGTTGTCGCTTCCAACGCGCGCCCCAACCAAGGCGAGGCCGCAGCGGCCGCCAGCGATCCCAGAAATTGGCGACGAGTAATCAGAGGCGTTTCATTGTGTGCGGCGGGCATTTGCTTCGACTTCGCTCCGGACAGGCTCTGCCCGCCCCCGCGGATGAAGCTCCGCGGTTGCAGCCTAATTATGCTTGATGAACCTTTCCCAGATCCTGCCCAAGCCTCTCTGAGAACTGAGAACCGAGAACTGGGAACTCACTTATGCCCGCAAAAAGTTCCCGATCAGCTTCTTGCCTTGGTCCGTCAACACACTCTCCGGATGAAACTGCACGCCCTCGACGGCAAATTTGCGATGGCGCAGGCCCATGATCACGCGCGTTCCGTCGCGGTCGTGCGTCCAGGCGCTCACTTCGAGTTCGGCAGGCAAGTGTTCTTCGGCAACGATGAGGGAGTGATAGCGCGTGGCCGTCATGGGCGAACTCACTCCCTGAAAAATTGTCTTGCCGTCGTGTTCAACCGGGCTGGTCTTGCCGTGCATCAGGTTCTTCGCGCGCACTACGTTCCCGCCGAACGCTGCGCCCATGGCCTGATGTCCAAGGCAAACGCCCAGCAACGGCACCTTGCCCGCAAAGTGGCGGATCAGGTCGATACTGATGCCCGCCTCCTGCGGAGTGCAAGGCCCTGGCGAGATCACAATACGCTCGGGACCGAGGGCCGCAATTTCATCCACCGTAACCTGGTCGTTGCGGCGCACTTCGACCTCCGCCCCCAACTCTCCCAGATACTGGACCAGGTTGTAGGTGAACGAGTCGTAGTTGTCGAGCACGAAGACCACCGACTTATTCTACAAGGAGGTTCCCTTCTTCCCAGCGCTGAATCGGGGGGCTACCGTCGGTAGCGGTCCGTCGCCTGCATTGTCCAGTGCGCGAACGCCTTGACAGGCAAGTTCTTAACCGCCATGCTTACATCCATCTCCGGAGGTTGCATTGGCCGAAACGAAGCCAGAAAACGACAAAAGGGCCACCCGACGGTTCGCGCTTCGTCTGCCGGTGAGCGTTCACTACGGCGAGAATGGGCAGGAGCACACTGCGCAGACCCGCGACGTAAGCGCGCGCGGCATCTGCTTCTATGTCGATTCCGCTATCCAGGCCGGCGCGGGTCTTGATTTCACTCTGACCCTGCCCCCTGAAATCACGCTGACCGAAAGCATTCGCGTGCGCTGCAAAGGCCGCGTGGTGCGGGTCGAAAGCGGGAATTCGGACGGCAAGGTGGCGGTTGCGGCAGTCATCGACGAATACGAGTTTCTGGCCGACACTTGATCGTTCCCGCGCGCTTTTTCCCCGGACGCCTGAGTGATATGGTTGACTCGAGTGTCTCCGTGAAAAGTTTCCGGCGGAATTCTGGTTCCCGGCAATCCTTCGCCCTCATTCGACGGCAGGGGTGTGTCCCGATTCGGACACCTGCCGGGTGGCTCTGCGGCCTCGTGATGGCGGCGTTCGTGCTTGCGACCCCCTGGGCTCGCGCTCAATCGAACGTCCGACCCAGTGCCTCACCGCCCGCCATTTCGGTCGTCAAGAGCTTCCGCATCGTGCAGGAAAAAGATGGCCCGGCCGTCGAGATCCTCTCCACCAAACCGCTGCTTCCCTCGATTCAAGCCATCGACAATCCTGCGCGGTTGGTGATTGATCTGCCCAACGCGAGACTGGAAGCTCCCAAGCGCATCCGGGTGCAGGCGGACCAAATCACCACCTTGCGCGGCGACCAGTTTCAGGCAAATCCACCCGTGGCGCGCATCGTTCTGGACCTCGAAGCTCATCGCACCTACACCTGGGACGCCGCCGGGAACCGGCTCGTGGTGCATTTGGGCAAGAATCCGAGCGCCCCCAATCAATCGCCGTTTCAAGCGCCCTCGGCTCTGCGCTTTTCGCCGTCCGCACAGCCGCCCGTGGTCGCGAGCGTGCGTACGAGTTCACCGCTGGCCGTGGCGCAAAGCAGTCTGGCGTCGGGCGCCGCACTCACCGCCACGGAAGACACCACGGTTCTCGGGCTGGCGAGGGGCGGCGAAGTGCACGTTTGTCGGGGAACCACGATCTCGGTGACCCCTTCGCAGAACGGCCACAATGTGATGCTCGGCATGAGCGCGGGTGCGATCGAGGCACACTTCACGCTCGACGCCTCTTCGGACTCACTCATGACCCCGGATTTCCGGATTCTGCTTTCGGGCCCGGGAGAATTTCACTACGCCTTCAGCACCGACCGCGAGGGCAACACTTGCGTGCGCGCTTTGCCCGGCAATACCGCCCCTGTCGTTGTGTCCGAGTTGCTGGGGGACCGCACCTACCCGGTGAAGGCGACCGATCAGCTGATGTTTCGTTCCGGGCGGCTCGATCGTGTGGACATGTCCGTGCCGATGGGTTGCGGATGTCCGCCACCCCGCCAAACCGCGCTGCGAGCCGAGAACAATCTTCCGGTCACGAGCGAGGCGCCGGCGGAAAATCCGATCCCGGCGCACCCGGGTCCGACGACAAGCCGGGCCAAAGCACCGAACGAAGACCAGGCCTCAAGTCCGGCGCCCATCACGAACGCGCCCACCAACCACGCAACGCCCGAGCTTCATGTGCAGGTGGAAGTGCCTTTTGTATTCCACGCCAAAGAACCGCCGCCGGCTCCGGTGGAGGAAGTCCGAGCATTGCCTCTGGACTCCCGCGCTCTGGCCGCGCCAGCCTTGAATGCGCCACTCCCTCCGCCCGCACTCGATGCGCGAAAGCAAACCACAAAAACGACCCCAGCCAACCCCGGTTCCCACCGCACATTCTTTGGAAAGCTGCGCGGATTCTTCGCCTCGATCTTTCACTGACCTATTTGTGGCGCCGGCACCTTGCCGGCTGTCGGGGGGGGCGCCTCGCCCCCACCGGCGGAGCCCCTCGCCCTCGGGAGCGGCAGGACGGCGGCACTAGTGAGTAGCAAGCGCGCAAGGCATTGGGACGTCTCGTGCATCTAAAAAAACCGCATGCAGGAGACTCAAGATGCGAAGAATGTTGATGGCTGTGTTGTTTCTGACCCTGCTGGCTGGGTCCGTTTCCGCACAAATTCCAACCAGGGGAAATGTGTTTTTCGGTTACTCGTACGACCGCACCTCCGTTGTCCAAAATGACGGCACGAATCTGAATGGATGGGAGGCAACCCTGGAAGGTAAGTTCGCGCCCTGGGTTGGACTTCTGCTCGATATCGATGGCCACTACGGACGGCGCAACTTTGGCAGCGTCAGCGCAGATGTCGCCGCGCATAACATCCTTTTTGGCCCGAGAGTCTCTGTGCAGGTGCAGCGCTTCCGTCCCTTCGCGCAGTTTCTGTTGGGCGCAGGACACATCAGCCGAAGCAATGGAATCTCCGACTCGAACACTTCCTTCGCGAATGGACTTGGAGGAGGGCTGGATTATCGGATCGCCGGGCCAGTAACGCTCCGCGGACAGCTCGACTGGATCAACACCCGCTTCTATGGCCAAGGTCAGAATGGCGTGCGGTTCTCCACGGGATTAGCGTTTCATTTTTAGCTTTCTTTCCTGACGACACCGCGCTCTGAAACGACAAGGGAAGTTCACGTTACGCAGCTTTACAAAATGCTAACTAGCTTTGCAACTCTTCACTCAATCAAGACACAACATTCTTGCAGGAAGGGAGTCTACTACGGGTAGGTGCCGTTCCCCGGTCCACACGAGGCGACCCTGCTGTTGAGGTTTCCGAAACAGGAGGTAGAACGATGCCACACAGCGACCGTTTCAGCCGATTCCTTTCTCAACTCTCAACGTTCCATCGCGTCAATGACCCGTTACAAACTTCCGTTGAGTGTCTCAACTCTCCTTCTCGCTGGTTTCTCCTGCCTGGCACAAGAACAAGCTCCGGCAGCGGCTGGCGAGCAGGCCAGCCCGCCGAAGGCCCTAGCAGTCGAGAACAGGAACATAGTCGTACCCGCCCGGACCAGGATTGCTCTAGTGCTCACGCATCCGATCCAGACTCGGTACACCCATCGCGGAGACGACATCTACACCCAGATCGCTTCCCCCGTCACCTCGGGCAACGAGGTGTCGATTCCGCCGGGCACATTTATTCAAGGCAAGGTGGACAAGCTGGAACGAAAAGGTGGACGCGGCGAACTGCATCTTCAATCCGCGTCGTTCACCTTTCCCAACGGCTACGTCGCGCCGATCACTACGCCGTTGACTCTGGAGAGCGATGACGGGTATGCGATCAAAGACCCCGGCAAGGGCCGCTCCATCTCGGCCTTCACTCTTCCGATGGCCGGCGCTGGCCTCGGTGCATTGATCGGCCACTCCGTCGCCAGTTCGCAGCCCAGCACCCTCACCAGTACGCTGCCGCCGGGCTGCACTGGTCCGCCGCCCGGATGTCTTTCGTCAAGCTTAACCGTTCCCCCCGACAAGGGGAAAAGCACCGTCATCGGCTCCGCCGTCGGCGGAGCTGTCGGTCTGGTCGCCTCGCTTTTGATGCTGACCGGCTCCCACCATTTTTACCTCGACGTAGGATCGCCGGTCGAGATGGTCCTGCAGCAGCCCCTGTCTCTGGACCGGAATCAGGTAGCCGACGCAATCGCCCATTCGACAACGCGACCGGTGCAGGCGATCGCCCAGCGCCCGCAGCCGCCAACCGCCGGCACCAGCACATCTCCATTTGATTGCCCGGCCGGGGAGGAATATTGCCATGGAAGCTGCGTGAACACCGCCAGCTTTATCAATGATTCGAACAACTGCGGACGTTGCGGCAACCACTGCTCGTTTTCGGAATCGTGTACCGGCGGCTCCTGCTCGTGCGGCCCCGGCTACACCTCGTGCATGGGTTCGTGCGTCAGCCAGGCCTCATTCATGGGCGATTCCAGTAACTGCGGCCGCTGCGCCAACATGTGTTCCGTCGGTCAGACCTGCATGGGCGGGACGTGCATGAGGACCACACCCTGCCCGCCCGGCGACATCACGTGCCATTGAGGAACCCGACGATGGGTTAATTGCCGGAGTTCAATTCGCCCCGCTCGTTCTATACTTCCGACGATGGCATCCGCAGCCGTCGCCAAGGAGGCCCCTCATGCCGCCAGTATTCCGCAACGATCCCTACCCCGCCTACAACTTCGAAGTGGAGGTCACCGGTATCAGTGACGACGGACGAAGCGTCAAAGGTTCGTTCCAGGAAGTGTCGGGCTTCGATGCCGACACAAACGTGATCGAGTACCGCAACGGCACCGAAGACATCACCGCGCGCAAGTTGCCGGGGTTGATCAAGTACACCAACATCATTCTGAAGCGCGGCATCATCGGCGATTTGACTTTCTGGAACTGGATGTTGGCCACCATACAAGGCAAGGTCCAGCGCACCACGGTCGCCATCACCCTGCTCGATGAGAATCGCAATCCGGTGATGCGCTGGAACTTCATCCGAGCCTGGCCCTGTAAGTGGAAGGGATCGGTGTTGAATGCCAAATGCAATGAAGTCGCCATCGAAACCCTGGAGATCTGCCACGAAGGCATGTCGATTGACGGCCAGGCCTGAAGCTGTTTGGGAATCAAGCGATGCCTTCAAAATCCGCGAAACACCAAAACACAGTTGCCGATCCCGATCCCTATGTGATCGTGGATTTTGTGTTTGATCGAGGAGTGCTGTCCATTGCGATCAAGAACATCGGCTCCCGGCCCGCGTTCGCCGTGCGGGTGGAGTTCAGTTCCAAGCTGATGGGCGTGGAAGGCACGGTCGAAGTCTCCGCGCTGCCTCTTTTCAGCGAACTGGAATTCCTGCCGGGCGGCAAAGAAATCAGCACGTTTCTCGACAGCAGCGCTTCATATTTTCGCAGCCGGCAACCGGAGCAGATCACGACCCGCATTTCATACCAGGACGCCCGCGGTGAAAAGTTTGCAAATACCATCCGTCACAACCTGGCGATCTATCGCGCGATTGGCTATGGAACGCGGGCCAGCAGCGAAGAGTGATTGCGCCCGGCTCTACCCCACTTTTGGACCGAGCACCCGATAATTCGTGAATTCGCTGTTTACCTCGGCCACGAAAGTTCGGAAGGTTGTTCACACTGCCGTTCGCCAGTACACTTGCTCGGCGCGAGGGGGTATCTATGAAAAGGTCGCGGCTGCTTCCTGGTTTTAAGGTGTACGCTTTGCGGGCCACGATTTTGCAGCGCGGGATGATCCTCGCGCACACCGTTGCTTTCAGCGTGCTCTCCGTCGGACCTTGCGCCGCCCAAACCGCCCAACCGGCGGCCACGTATCCCGCCTTGCCCAGCGAAACGCCCGCCAAAATCGAGCCTGTCACTGACAGCTTTGATTACATCAAGCGCGACGTCATGATCCCCATGCGCGACGGGGTCAAGCTGCACACGGTGATCGTCGTACCCAAGGGAGCAAAAGGCGCGCCCATTTTGTTAACGCGTACTCCATACAATGCCAGCAAACTCACCAGCCGCGCTCAGAGTTCGCATCTCAGTTCCATCCTGCAGGGGGGTGACAACGTAACGGAGATTATCGTCGAAGGCGGTTACATTCGCGTGGCCCAGGATGTGCGCGGCAAGTATGGCTCGGAGGGTGACTACGTGATGACGCGGCCGCTGCATGGCCCGCAGAACCCGACCCCCGTCGATCACGCTACCGACACCTACGACACGATCGACTGGCTGGTGAAGAACGTTCCCGAAACGAATGGCAGAGTCGGCATCCTCGGAGTTTCCTATGCCGGCTTTCTGCCTCTGATGGCGCTCGTCAACCCGCACCCGGCGCTCAAAGTTGCGGTGCCGATGAATCCTATGGTTGACGGCTGGATGGGGGACGACTGGTTTCACAACGGCGCCTTCCGCGAACAGGGCATGCCCTATATCTATGGGCAGGAGGCGACGCGCGGATCCGACGTCCAGTGGTGGAAGAGCTGCTTTGACGACTACGACATGTTCATGCAAGCAGGATCGGCGGGCGAACTCGGACGTCTCCACGGGTTGGAGCAGGTCGGCTTCTGGCGGAAGATTCTTGAGCACCCCAGTTACGATGCCTTCTGGCGCGACCAGGCTGTCGACCGCATTCTCGCGACGCAACCCCTGAATGTGCCGGTCATGCTGGTGGACAGCCTCTGGGACCAGGAGGATATCTACGGCGCGATCGCGGTTTACAGGGCGATCAAGCCCAAGGACCCTATGAGCGATAAGGTGTTCCTGGTTTTGGGCCCCTGGCATCACGGCCAGGAAGTCGGCGACGGCAGCACGCTCGGCCCCTTAAAATTCGGCAGTGATACGGCACTCTACTTCCGCCGGGAAATTCTCCGGCCATTTTTGGACCAGTATCTGAAAGACGGCGCCCCAAAGGCCGACGTCGCGCCCGTCTCTGCCTTCGAAACTGGCACCAACAAATGGCTGCGCCTGCCGGCGTGGCCGGCTGGATGCTCGACCGGCTGCACCGTAAAACCGACGCCTCTCTATCTGAAGGCAGGTTTGAAGTTAAGCTTTGCGGCGCCCACCCCCGGCGACGCCGCATTCGAAGAGTATGTTTCCGATCCATCGAAGCCTGTGCCCTTCCGCGCCCGCCCCATTGATGGCGAGTCCTGGTCGAGGTGGCTGGTCGATGACCAGCGCGAAGCATCCGGCCGCACCGACGTTGTGGCGTTCGTGTCCGACGTTTTGACCGCGCCGCTGAAGATCAGTGGGCAGCCGATCACCAATCTGGTCGCGTCCACCAGCGGCACTGACTCTGACTGGATCGTGAAGGTGATCGACCTCTATCCCGATGAGGTCGCGAGCCAACCAGGCCTCGGTGGCTATCAGTTGATGATCTCGGCCGACATTTTCCGCGGCCGTTATCGCGAGAGCTTGGAGACGGCGAAGCCGGTCGCCGCCGACAAGCCGCTCCTGTACCGCTTCGCCCTGCCCACCGCGAATCACGTTTTCTTGCCGGGGCACCGCATCATGGGCCAGGTCCAGTCGAGCTGGTTTCCGTTGTACGACCGCAATCCGCAGACCTTCGTCCCCAACATTTTCTGGGCAAAGCCGGAGAATTACCGCAAAGCCGTCCAGCATGTCTACCACGCACCCGGCCAGGCAAGCTTTATCGAACTGCCTCTGGTCGCGACACCTTAAGGCATGGTCAGGATGAGTTCAGGTTGTACGCACTCCGTTATTGCGCACGGTGCCTCTGGTACCTCGGCGCGAAGTTGTAGAGGGTAGCATTCCCGCAATTACTGGCGAAAAATCGTCGTTGCACTGATAACCGGCGACTTGCGCCCTTCGGTCAGCAATAGTGATCGAAGCGAACAGGCCCATCAAGCTCGCTGAGTGAGCGCACTTTCATGCGCTCCTGCGCCCTCATAGCATTTGTCCAGAATGGCGGACACCTCGAACAGCGCGCGATTCGAGTAGGTGCCGGTGTTGCGGCGCACTTCGTTGAAGGTGGAAGGCTCGATCAAGCGCTGGACCGCAGGCACAATCTTTCGGAAGCTGGGCACGACCATTCCAAAGCCTTTTTCAGCCACCCACTCCGCGTTGTAGCGTTCCTGTGGAAGGGTCTTTCCATTGCATTCAACGATCACGGGTAAGTGCAACTGCAGTGCTTCGCTGATGGAACCGGGGCCCGGTTTTCCAATAAAGAAGTCAGCCACCGCCATGTAATGTTCCACGTTCTGAGTGAATCCTAGAACCAGCTTCGGCTTCCGCGTCGGCAGCGCTTTGAGTTTCGCTTCAAGCTTCTGGTTGTGCCCGCAGATCAGAATCAGTTGCACCTCGACGCCGCTCTGGTCGAGACGGCGGACGATGTCCGTCATGACATGGGAACCGTGTCCCCCGAACAGGACAATCCCGGTCAGGCAATCCGGCTCCAGACCGAGCCGCTTCCGTTCGGAGGCCCGATCGACCTCCGCCGGGTCGTAGAACTTGGGTTTCAAAACCATTCCCGACGTTTCAAAAACGTGGTCGGCCGGATGGCCAATCGCCAGGGCTTGCTCCCTGGCCCGTTCCGTGCCGGCAATGATGTACTCCGATTCCCGTTCAATCCAGAAACGCGGCGGGTAATCTGCCAGATCGGTGATCAGGGTGGCAAAGGGCGTTTTTCTTCCATTCCCGCGCAGGCTGTCGGCCAGCTCGCGGTTGAAGTGCGGGATCACGGAGAGCACAAGGTCCGCGGGATGTTCCGCCCAATAGGCTCGCAGGGCCTTCACGATCGGGGCGTGGTAAGCGCGGATCGTCCCCTGAAGGACTTTCAGGAGTTGCGGCGTAAACCTGGTCCAACCGCGGCGCAGGATCAGGTTGTAGGTATCCTGGATGCGGATGCCGGTAAAGCGGCGGACCAGGTCCAGGGGATCGAGCAACTCCTGGATGTCGAGCAGGGTCACGTCCCAGGGATGGTCCTGCCCGGTCAGGATGGTCCGGATCGCATCCGCTGCACTGCGATGTCCGCCGCCGGCGTGGTGGAAAACGATCGTCAGTTTACGCAAGAGTCCCCTGGCCCCGCGTGGTCAACGTTGAACCGTCCGCTTGAGCAACCACCGGTCCGCTCCTATGTCCAACCTCATCAGCTGCCAACACCCTGGTATTCGCCATCTTGGACATGTTCAGCATCGTCAGCGAATTCACCCACCTCGGAATCAGACGCCACCAAGTCTTCGGCATGATGAAAATCGTCCGCCCGCTCCACGTATTCATGGATACGGACTCCGTCTTCGCCCACGGTGATATAGGTAGGATGCTCGTCAATCCAACTGCCGCAATTGAAATAATCGACCCCGCGCTCGTGCTGGTGCAAGGCGGCGTGGGTGTGTCCGCAGAAGATCCGCGCGGCCTGATGATGCAGGGCGTGTGCCAAGGCTCCGGCGGCGACTTTGCTGGAGAGCCGCAGCCAGCGCGTGTTCAAACGGTCGAGGAAGCGCGTCAGCGTCTTCGATTTCGAATCCCATTTCTGCAGTTGCAGGTAGAGCAGCGTCCCAAACAGATAGTTGAAGCGAACATTGTTCACCACAAAGCTGTCGAACTGATGTCCGTGCACGGCGATGTGCCGCAGCCCCTCGTAATCCCAGCGATACTCCTGGTGCACGCGAACCCCGACCAAGTGCGACATGATGTCGGTCAAACCGTGGTCGTGATTGCCTTCCACCCAGATCACCTCAACCTTACGTTTGGGGTTCGAGAGCTTGCGGATGAACCCAAGAAATTTCCAATGCTCTTTTTTCAGGCGGCCAAAATTGAGGTCGGCAAAAATGTCGCCCAACAGGATGAGGCGTCGGTAGGTGTGTTCCCGCAACACACGCAGAGCTTCGCGCGCTCGGCTCATGTCTGCGCCGAGATGCAAATCGGACAAGATCAGCGTGTCGTAAACCTGCTTCACACCCTCATTGTTTCGAAGGATTGTTACGAGGTGATGAATGGGGAGCAGTGCGTCGGACAAGAGGTAACTGGTCAGTAACCCGCCAGACGACGGGAGGGACGGGCGTTGCGCGAGCTTGCCCTGCTTGTCTCGGCACGTGCGGTCAGGAACGTCCGTGCCACGCAATCTAGTGGGTTGGTGGAACGTACTGGGCGGGCGGAGCGGCACCTTCCCCGAAGAAAAACTGCTCCATCTGTTTTACGATGACTTCCTGGTCCTGCTTGCGCGCGGGGTTCAGGCGATATTCGTTCAGCAGCATCTTGCAGTATTCCATCCACTGATCCCAGGCTTTTTGCGAGATCTGCTCGTATACTTTCTTTCCCAAGTCGGTGTCGAAGGGAGGCTCGGAGAGCCCGGGCAATTCCTGTTTCAATTTTGCGCAGAAGACTTTGCGATCGGACATAGTTTCGATCTTTCTCCTTTGAAATTATCCCACACGGTGAAGGGCGACCTGGCGCTGCGCGGTGAACCGAAGCACTGGGCGCGATCGAAGTACGACCAGTTTGCCCTTTGGGAGGGAAGCACGACGTCGTCCATTCCCGATCTCATGTGAGATTTTTGTTGACAAATTGTATTCGAGTGGCAATATCTTGTGGTAGGAGAGTTGCTCATACAAGAGGTTGAGTAGCTCGGGCATCAAGGTGCCTTGTAGAAGACCTTGGGAGAATAAATCGTTCGAACGGAGGAAACATAGAATGGCAACCAAGAAGAAAGCCGCCAAGAAAAAGAAACACTAAGCGAGCGGACGCTCGTACAGAAGTTCCCCAAAAGCCTCGCTAGAGGAGCACCTCTTGCGGGGCTTTTCCTTACCGCACAGGGGCGCACTTTTGGGGTTGTCGCGCGGATGCGGCCCGTGCTAGAAACGCATAGAGGCTGAATCAGTAGCCCCCCACATGAATTCGGTAAAAAGATCCTCGAGAAGAGCGGCCCGGAGCCCGGAAATCATCATTCCCGAGAAGCTGTACTTCCGCATCGGCGAGGTCGCCAGTTTGTGCGGGCTGCCCGCGTACGTGCTGCGCTTCTGGGAGACGGAGTTCCCCCAACTTCGGCCGGTGAAGAGCAGTACTGGGCAGCGCATGTACCGCAAACGTGACGTCGAATTCGTGGTAAAGATCAAGAAACTTCTCTACGAGAACGGGTTCACCATCGCCGGCGCGCGCACCCACTTGCGCGAAGAAATGAAAGCCGAGCGCAACCAGAGCGCCCTCCCGTTTCCCGCCGCGCAATCGGTGAAGGTCGCGCACCTGCGGCACGAACTGAAAGAGATCCTGCACATACTGTCCGCGCGGCATTGACCCTGTGGAGGGCGGACACTCTTGTCCGCCCGCTATCGCGTCAGATGGAACGCTTTTGCCCAAGGCACCAAATTGGGGAGCAGATCAGCGGCGGCGTGCGCGATCACCAGCACAGCGAAATTCCTGGTTCGCATCCACAAAACGCCCAGGAAGAGACCGGCCGTCGAGGTCAGCACGATCGAGTACCCGACAGCCAGCAACAGCGAAGGGTGTGAGCCCAGCGCTTCCTGCGTAGCGGCCGGACGCAAGTAGAAACCGGGCGCATGGACCAGGCCGAAGAACACGGCAGCCGCAACCAGCCCGCCCCACGGCGACCGCAACACGGCCGCCAATCGGTCCTGCAGCAGCACGCGGAAGAAGAATTCCTCCACGATTCCGACTTCCATCATCAACCACGCAAAGCTGAGGGGCGTAGCGACAGCCAGCACCCATACCGGCAAATGTGCGTCCCGAATGTCATGCAGGCCCCGCCCAAGAAATGACTGCATGAGGAGAGCAGCTATCGACATGAACAGCGCTGGGCGGAGTTCACGCCACCTTAGAGAAACCGGCATGAGCTCCGCGATTCTGTAATGGCTCAACGCCGTCATAATGGCTGCAGGAACAGCAACAAACGTCAGGACCTTCACGCTCAGCAATACGACCGAGCGCAAGGGGTCAGTCCCAATGCGCGCTACGCGGCCGAATCCCCACACGAGCACCCATGCGATTACGACCAGATACACCAACAGCGCCACAGTTTCGATTCCGGGCTGACGTACAACATGGGGCAATGCTGACACTCGACGTGTAGTCAGCATGGCAAGAACGGGAAAGATCACCCCGAGGATCAGCAGTGCGGCGAGCGCCTCGCTTGTCTCGAACCCCTCAAACTTACGGAGGAATATGAGAATTGACGTCCACAGCGCAAAATAGGCGCCCACGTATATTCCAGAACGGATCGATGCAGAACTCTCCACACTCTCTCTATACGCACACGGCCGCCAGCAGGTTCCGTTACGAGCCCGGACGGCATGCCAAAAAACAGTCCGAATGCCTTACTCTGCTTTTCCAGGGTTCCGCAGCTTGGGTGCTGGGAGGAAGAAACGGACTCTCGAAAGGCCGGGGTAACGCAAACCTGTGCCCGGACCGTCCAACGGGAATGCCGCCTGCTCGCTCACAGCAACGGAGTTTTGGGCTGACAAAAGTGTCCGCCCCACACGGTATCAATCCGCGGCACTCCGCCGGATCGTGTACATCTCGGTGAGAAACTCCACGCGCGGCTGGCCCCGGACGCCGCCGCTGACCATCCTGGCCTTGAGCTCATCGGAAGCCATAAACGCGCGCGCCTGTTCGAGAGTCTCCCATTCGAACAGGAGAATGAGATCGTTGAGGTTGCCGGCGGTGTGGAAGATCCGGGCGCTGCGCTCGCCGTTTTTGTGGCGCCAGTCGATCGCCGCGTCGAACGCTGCTTTCCACGTTGGATAATCGGCGACTTCGTGATGGACAAGGACGTTAAGCATGAGGTCTGGTGCTCCTTTCGACTACAGAATTGCCCGAAAGCAACGGAAATGCAAGGACGCGAATCACGTGGTAGCGCCTGCGCCTCGCCGGCAGTCGTGGGGGGCGCCCTCGTCCCCCACCGGCGAGCGCAAAGTTGCCCTCGCGACGGCCCCCAAGGTGCCGCCACTACGTCTAGGAGTACGTCTAGTGGTGCGCAGCTGCCGCGTCGATCAGTTTCTGAATCGGCGGTGCCACCATGAGC
>Ga0209698_10001147_pt1 | contig 30572 bp, 31 predicted proteins | sample LitLauG_LLR_2012_FD_187203 | JGI IMG/M metagenome (GOLD analysis project Ga0209698, IMG submission 187203) | Freshwater sediment microbial communities from Pennsylvania, USA - Little Laurel Run_MetaG_LLR_2012 (SPAdes) (version 2) | ecosystem: Environmental > Aquatic > Freshwater > Creek >... | reverse complement strand
ATATTATTATTTAGAGAATTTTCCTTATGCAATGGAAGACTTTAAAAAAATTACTCAAAATAACTTATTGGATCAGAAATATAATAATTTGGGATTGTGTTATCTGCAATTAAAGATATATGATGAAGCAGAGAACATGTTTTTACAGGCAATTAAACATGATTCAAAATTCACAGCATCATTTTATAATTTAGGTGTCTTGTACAATACTATTGATAAACAAGAAACTGCCAAAACATTATTTGAAACTTGTATAAACATAGATAAAAATTTCCCAAAAGCTATCACAGCGTTGAGCAAATTAGAAAATACTACACAATCTGATTGGATTGAATGGTGGTTTAAAGATACCCGGGTGAAAAAATATTTTGGAATTGGTTTTCTCTCATCTCTTGTTGTAATTCTTGGAGACCTTTTTTACTTGATTAATAAAACTACTATTCCCACTACAAATCTTACAGGTGTCCTAATAATGGTTGGTTTTCTCGCTGGAACTTTATTGTTGCCCAGTCTAAAAAAATTCAAAGTTGCTGGAGTTGAATTAGATGCCGCCGAAGTTTCTTCCAAGAGAATAACAATAGAACCAATATTGACTAATGTTCAGTTGAAATCTCAACAATTAGTTCCAACATCATACTTGTCTGAAAATCAAATTATGAGAACAAAATATGCTTGAAATGATCAATTCTTAAATCCATGACATTCTTCTAACATGAAAAATTAAGAGAAGGAGTTTTGTAGCTACTCCAATTAGCTTACTGCATATTTTGCATAAAGTTTTACTCACAAAATATCCCGGACTCGTACTGACTGTCAGCAAGAGAACCCCCGGGCCCGCTTTACCTGTGACTACGAGCCCTTGCTGTTTTTGACAAAAATTATTCTAGTATCTGGGTCTTACCATATTAGAACCCATTTATCTACTATTTTGAAAATTAAGATTTGGGAAACAGATCTCAATTTTCAAAATAACTGATTTTATTAACAATGGGATGATTAACAATAATCATGAATGTACTTGGTTTCGCTGCACAATCTGCTAAGGCAGCCTTGGCCCCATATAGCTTTGTGCGTCGAGATATGCGCACTAACGACGTGGTTATCGAAATCCTATACTGTGGTGTGTGTCATTCGGACTTGCATCATGTCAACAATGATTGGAATAACACTACTTACCCAATAGTGCCTGGTCACGAAATTGTCGGCCGAGTGGTAAAAATCGGGCCAGATGTCATACGCTTCAAGCTAGGTGATCATGTTGCTGTCGGTTGCATGGTTGATTCCTGTCAGCAATGTGCTGCCTGCAAGCAAGGACTAGAACAGTATTGCAAGGAATATCCGACATTAACCTTTAACGGTATTGATCGTCATGATAACACGCCCACCTTCGGTGGTTACTCCGAGAAAATCGCTGTGCAGGATAAATTTGTCCTGAAAATTCCTGATGGATTGGATCTAAAAGGAGCAGCTCCCTTATTGTGTGCAGGTATTACGACTTGGTCGCCACTACGTCAATGGAAAGTGGGCAAGGGTACTAACGTGGCGGTTGTTGGTCTGGGTGGCCTCGGCCATATGGCTCTGAAACTGGCAAAAGCACTGGGCACCAATGTCACACTGTTTAGCCGTTCAAAGGGAAAAGATCAGGATGCACGTCGTCTGGGCGCCGATGATGTAGTGCTCTCCACCAACACGGAGCAAATGGCATCGGTAAATGGCAAGTTTGATCTGATTATCGACACCGTACCATATGTCCATGATCTCAATCAGTATCTACCGTCACTGTCTACTAACGGCACGTTGGTACTGCTTGGCTTCTTAGGAAATTTAGAGCCAACATTAAACACCTTTCAGTTGATCATGGGGCGTAAATCAGTGGCCGGCTCTGTCATCGGTGGCATCGCCGAAACTCAGGAACTACTTGATTTCTGTGGCAAGCATGGCATTACTGCAGATATAGAGGTTATCAAAATTCAGGATATCAATAAAGCATATGAACGCATGCTGAAAAGTGATGTAAAATATCGCTTTGTGATAGATATGGCATCGCTAAAGGTCTGATGGTGAAAATGAAAATTCTACATACTTTTGAAATTAAAATTATTTGAAAATTTCTAAACAATATTTCATTATTCTATACAAGTGGGCCCAAAATAAGGCCCTGTTAGTACCCGAATCCCCCTTCTAGCAGAAAATTTCAAATCTTTGCAGAAGATAGACAATAAAATGAAAGGAAAAAAAGGGCTTGTAGTAGGCATTGCAAATGAACATTCCATAGCCTGGGGTTGCGCTCATGCCCTCCATAAAGCGGGAGCGGAGCTAGCCGTTACGTATCTAAATGAAAAAACAAAAGGCTACGTGGCGCCCCTTGCTGAAATTGTAGAAGCCAAGATTTTCGCTCCTTTGGACGTCACAAATGAATCTCATCTCATGGCTCTAGTAGATCAGATCAAGAGCCAGTGGGGCCATCTTGATTTCCTTTTGCACTCGATCGTTTATGCGCCAAGTTTAGATCTTCATGGCCGGGTGGTGGATTCATCCCGTGAGGGTTTCTTGACCGCGATGGATATTTCATGCCACTCTCTGATCCGGCTTGCCAAGGCTGCCGAACCGTTAATGAATGGTGGTGCGATTTTGACGATGAGTTACTATGGGTCTGAAAAAGTTGTTCCGCATTATGGCATCATGGGTCCAGTCAAGGCTGCCCTTGAGGCCACGATGCGTTACCTTGCAGTCGAGCTGGGGCCAAAGAATATCCGCGTCAATGCGCTGTCGCCAGGGCCTATCAAGACACGTGCTGCCTCCGGTTTGACTGATTTTGATAGGCTGATGGAAATGGTTGCAAGCACCACCCCCCTGCACGATTTTGTGACGCTTGAACAGATAGGTCAAGCATCAGTCTTCCTGATGTCTGACAATGCGAAAAACATTACGGGACAAATTATTTACGTTGACAACGGGTACCATGTTAAGGGGTGAGGTCGTCTACAAACAATTTTGATTACGGCTTTCCTTAGAACATCAAATTAATGTATGAATTATTTTTTCTACACAAGCGGGCCCAAAAATCGTACCATGTTAGTACCAGAATTCAACTGGGCTCGCTAAAATTTTTTAGAAATAAAATCTGCGTCACTTTTTTAAATGATAGTAATACCGTACAAGTAAATGAAAACTCTGCATTTTTCAATAATTATAGCAGGAACCATATTTGCAATTGTATTTGGTATCAGCATAATGTTTATCGAGGCAAATGCAATTTCATCAACAAATCAGACTCAATTTCAACTCAAAGTCAATCAAACATTCTCTATAGGATCATACGGGGTCACAGTAAAATTTCTGAATGTAACATCTGATTCAAGATGTCCATCAGATGTAACATGCATCTGGCAAGGCGAGGCTAAAGTTCTTGTCCATATAATTGAAAACAATCAGGATCGTGGAAATTTCATTCTATCTACCCTGGTAGGACATGATCAGATTGTCTTTGGTACACACACATTGCATCTGATGCAGGTAATTCCGCCTGTTTCATCTAATAAGAAAATATCAAACATTGATTATGAAATTACACTTGAGATGTCAAGCGTAAATGTCGAGTCACCATTACAACAATTCAAATCAGGCGTATCAATTCAAAACATAAACTGTGAAAGTTATTACACTCTTGTTATCAAGGCTCAAGACGGATCTCCAGCTTGTTTGAAATTTAAAACTGCCAAGATACTAATTGAGAAAGGTTGGAGTAATGATGCATTCATAGCTATTATGGAACCTCATTATGGTGGAATTGCAGGTCAGAACGGAACTGGTACATACATCATTGATGTACTTATAGAAAAATCAAATCAAACGACACCTTTGCTTTTCCATATTTTCTATCCAAATGGAACGCAATACAAGGAAGATTCTGTATCTACATCTGAAGTCCAACCTGATAGATTTTACAAATACTCTGTCACTGTAAGTCCATCCTCAAGTCAGCCCATTGACAAAGAATTCAATGTACAAATTACTTACTACAACGAAACAAAAATTATTCATCTTCCATCATTTTGTTGTGATATCCCCAAAAATCCAAAAATTCAATTAAACGAAAATACATGACCAAATATATCATTAATTGTATCTGTGGTCATAAATGCGCTATAGGGGAATCAGAAACGATTGTAGTTTGTCCTAATTGCAAGAAAAAGATGCGAGTGTCAAAAATGACATCTGATTCTTCAAAATCCCCTCAAGCTTGAATCATTGTATTTTTACTGAATATTGATAAACTGATTTGAAGAAATTTACGCACAAAGTAGAACCATGAATAAGTCATGTTAGTATCTGAATCCCGCATACTTACAGCAGATACAGTAAATCTTACATTTTTCAGACAAGCAATGTGGTTATCAATGCCATTGGGTTTGTTTGCAGCAGCTCTTGTCGTAACTATGATTGAAAGTTACAAAATGACTAGAACCAAGTAATCTCTGAACAGCGTATGTCTTCTTTGTAGATTTGGAATAAAGTATAAATTTATTAAAACAAAGTTCATGTGTGGTAAACCCAATTCCTGATGGACATCACAGTGTGACTCCAACTTTGACTGTAAAAGGAGCATCAAATGCAATTGAATTTTACAAAAAAGCATTCGGAGCACAAGAAATTATGAGATTTCTAGGACCTGACGGAAAAAGCATAATGCATGCAGAAATAAAAATAGGCGATTCACGTATAATGTTAAATGATGAACATCCTCAGATGGGATGTCTATCTCCACAATCTATAGGTGGAACAAGCAGTGGAATTTTCTTGTATGTTCAAGATACGGATGATACCTTTAACAAGGCTATTTCTGCGGGAGCAAAATCACAAATGCCTCCGATGGATGCTTTCTGGGGAGACAGATTTGGATCAATTATAGATCCCTTTGGACATGTTTGGAGTATTGCAACTCACAAAAAAGACATGACGTTTGATGAGCTCAAAAAAGCAGGAGACGAATTCATGAAAAGTCAATGCAAGTAAAACTTGTGAGTTGAAAAATGTTTCTTGAAGAATAAGACCTTTGATTTTCACGGTACAACAATGACTATTAAAGTCCGCACTTCTGAAACTAATGGTGAATATGCAATCATTGGTGCCGTTCATCCACCTAATGAAGGACCCGGCAATACACATTCCCCCAAATGGTCCACCATTATGTAAAAAATTTCTGGGGGATTACGAGTTTGTATTAGATAACAATTTCATAAAAGCAATGAAAGGAGACGTAATTTCTATTACTAAAGAAATTCCACATAGATTTGTGGTAGACAATACAGGTGCGAGTTCTAATAACAAGTCCTCCCAAACTAGAATATTATTTTTTCAAGGTAAGTGAATTACTTGCTAGAGGTGAAAGTTTCATGGAACACAGAATCAAATATTGCAAACCCGTATGGAAAAATCTTTTTGGATAGTATAAAACACTGGAGCAAAAACAGATGCCAATTTTTTAAACCACGCTAGTACAATACATGTAAATAAAATCTCTCGTGGGATCTAAATAAAAAAAAGAAAAGTAAGAGATTATTCCTGGGGGAGTGATTATCTCTTACTTGTTTCAGAAAGTATCTTCTGCAACTTTGACTCAAGCTCTTTTTTAGCCTCTGATTGTACTAGTGCTGATTGCCAGACTTTGGCTGCTGTTTCAATCATTGCATCTGCTCCCTTGTCCAATGAAGGACCAAAGGATGCATCGATTCTCTTTTTGAGTCGTTCCACATGTGCCTGATATAGCGCATCGTGGAATGCCTTGTGCAACAATTTCATTGATTGTCTTACAGGATCAACCGTTCCACAACCCCCGTCACTGCATTCCATCTCTGAGGTGCATGAGCACGTTGCATCTTCTTCCATGTTACATGTTTCTGTTTTGCATTCCATATTACGTTCTTATAGTCACTATAGAAAGGTAAGTATATAAATCGGAAAGTGACTTTATTGAAAGTAGGTGTGATAATGGTAAGTTGATGCCACAAGAACTCAAAGAACTTTCTGATCAGATAAAATGTTGTCCCATAGATAACACATTTCGACTTGTTGGAAAAAAATTTACCATTCACATACTTCGTAACATGATAATATTGAATCATACAAGGTTCAATCAATTTCTAGAATCAGTAGAAGGAATTAATCCAAAAACACTTTCTATAAGACTTCGAGAGATGGAAAAAAGTGGCTTGATTAAAAGACAAGTCTACGCCGAAACTCCTATCAAAATTGAGTACACCGTTACAGAAAAGGGAAAAGAGCTTAAGACAATCATAATGCAAATGGCCGCTTTTTCTATGAAATATTGCTCTTCTGACGTATTCAAAGATGGCAAACCAAGAACACTCGAACAAGTATTTGGAAAAGTAAAGATTGTAAAATGAGTTTAGAGGCCAATCACTGCATAGAGAAACAAAAAACAACTTACCATGAATTAAGTTGGTATCCCAGTTGTTACTTTCTAATTTAAATACTTTCTTATGTATAGTAACTATAGAAATGATAGTTAATAATAAAACTAAACAGGTACTACAAGGAATATTCAAAGACAAATGTGTATCCTCTCAAGGTCTACATGGACCACTAGTGACTGATAGTTTACGTGGAGAAGTACTGTGCTCAAGATGTGGTATGGTTGTTGTGGATAGAGCTGAAGACATTACACTCGAACAAAGATCACACTCAGTAGAAGATTATAACAGCAACGTAAGAAATGGAATGGCTTCAGCATTATCAATTCACGATAAAGGACTTTCAACAATAATCGGAAATACCGACAGAGATGCCTCTGGAAATTTCATTTCATCTCAAATGAAGAGCACCTTTAACAGACTAAGAACTTGGGACAGCAGGAGCAGGACAAATTCACAGGAGAGAAATTTGCGTACAGCATTTATGATCTTAGGAACGGCAAAGTCTAAACTAGATCTATCTGATAATGTAATTGAACGAGCTGCCTATCTATATAGAAAAGCGATTAACAAAAACATTACACGTGGAAGAACAATAACCGGAATGATACTTTCTGCACTTTATGTTTCTTGTAGGGAGGCTAACGTGCCAAGAACTTTACAAGAAATTGCAGACACTGGTAACATCTCATTCAAGAATCTTTCAAGACATTACAGGGTATTTGTTAAAGCACTTGATTTGCAAGTTGGCTCATTTGATCCGTCAGAGTTTGTATCAAAGATTGGTACCACCGTTGGTCTAAGTGAGAAAGCAAAGAGAGATGCATTTGGTATTTTGTATGGGGTGAAAAAAATGGGAATAACTGATGGAAAAAATCCTGTATCCCTTGCAGCTACTGCGATATTTTTATCAGGAATTTTGAATGATGAAAAAATCACCCAGGATAAAATCTCAGATGTTTCGGGAGTTAGCACTGTGACAATTCGAAATAATGTAAAGATATTGAGAAAGAAAATGGCATTGACCTACTAGATCTGCCAACCACTTCTGGTTGGTTATTAATTTTTTATAATTTTGTGCACAAAGTGGACCAAAAATAAGCTCAAGTTGGTATCTGGGTCCTACCAGATTCAACCTCAAATTAATTTCAAAAAAGAACTCGAATATATTAAAAAGCCTTTTAACAAGTAATAAAATTGAAACAGCCGTGATTAGACTATGGTAGAAAAAATTGAAACTGTTCTTACATTGCAAGGTGGAGGAGCTCTAGGAGCATACGAATGTGGTGTATACAAGGCAATATCTAAACACAAAATAAAACTTGACATAATTGCCGCCACATCAATTGGCAGTGTTAATGCAGCACTAATCACAGGTTCTAAGAACGATGAGCCAGCAAAAGCACTTGAAGATTTTTGGTTAAGTTTGGCAGACACTACTACATTATTTTTGCCTGATAAGGCGCGAGCTGTTGCATCAGTAACACATGCATCCCTCTGGGGAAACAAAGCATTTACCCCAAGATGGCTCAGTCTGAATATTTCAGATTCAAAAAATTCTCCATATCTCTATGATAATACACTGCTTCGAAACAAAATAAACGAATATGTTGATTTTGAAAAGATACAAAGATCAACTAGTCCTAGAATAATTATTACTTGTACTGATATACAAAATGGAAAACCAACAATTTTTGATAGCAAATATGATAAAATTTCTGCAGATCACGTACTTGCCAGTGCGGGATATCCTTACTACGGGATACAATGGACCAAAGTAGGAGGAAAATATTTGTGGGATGGTACTCTACTAAGTAACACACCACTAATTGACGCCATAAATGCCTCTCCTAATACGGACAAAACTGTATATCTTGTGGATCTTTTTCCGCACATACAAGAAGAACTTCCAAAAAACATGGAGGAAGTCTGGCACCGAGCAAGAGACATCATGTTCTTTGATAAGGTCGAGCATACACTTCGAGTTTCAAATATGCTCAAACGATACCTTGCCCTTTTAGGCGATATGCACGAAATAACAATGAATTACTTGGATTCTGGAAAAGCAGATGATGAGATGAAGCAGAAAATATTTGATGTAGAGAAAACATACCACAAATTGACAGTTGAACGGGGGGGAATAATACGAGACATAGTACGAGTTGAAAGGAAAGAGGATGCACCGTATCTGTTTGAAGATTCTGATTTTTCTCTTGCTACAATAAAAAAACTGATTCGAACTGGAGAAGATGATGGTAACAAGGCAATTAATTCTCATTTGAAGGATTGAATTTGGATTTATTTTATAAACAAAGTAGGCCCAAAATGACGAATCAAGATAGCAACTGGTCTCTTGCAACTTACGATTCGTTCACTTGCTTATTTATTAGCAAGATGGTCGTTCCAGAAATTGAGGCGTGATGTAGTTAATGCCATTTATGAGCGTAGGTAAGGAAAACTCTGGTTCGATTGATCTCTATTATGAAGATCACGGATCTGGAATGCCAGTTGTGCTTATCCACGGGTACCCACTTAACGGAGCTTCATGGGAAAAGCAAATTCCGATCTTGCTTAATGCTGGCTTCCGTGTCATCACATATGATCGTAGAGGCTTTGGTAATTCAAGCAAGCCTACAGCAGGATATAACTATGATAACTTTGCCGAAGACCTTCACAAACTCGTGACACATTTAGGACTACGCGATTTTTCTCTGATTGGTTTCTCAATGGGAGGTGGAGAAATTGCTCGATACTTTGGAAAGTACGGATCCAAAGGCATGAAAAAAGCAGTGTTCATAAGTGCTGTTACACCTTTCTTGCTTAAAACGCAAGACAATCCTGAAGGTGTCGACCAAGCTGTCTTCGATGGAATTCAAAAAGCAATAGCAACTGATCGTTATGCATTCTTTACCGAGTTCTTCAAGAATTTCTTCAATACCGATTTACTAATGGGCAAAAGAGTGAGCGAGCAGACAGTACAAGCATGTTGGAATGTAGCTGCTAATGCGTCCGCAACAGCAAGCTATGCATGCGTATCTACTTGGTATGAAGATTTTAGGAAAGATCTATCGCGAATCGACGTGCCGACTCTCATAATTCACGGTGATTCAGATCGTATTGTCCCCCTCTCTGCATCAGGAGCTCGAACGACAAACTTAGTTAAAGATGCTCAACTGGTGGTCATAAAGGATGGACCGCATTGTATATCGTGGACACACGCAGATGAAGTAAACACCGCGTTATTGGACTTTCTCAAGAGATGATCTCTTTCTCAGTTTAGGTTAGTCTATAAAGGTTATAGTCGATAATTCTCTTAACCCGACCATTAGGTAGGAATATTCCACTAATTTATCCAACCAACTCCTAGTACCGATTGCAAATTTTCAATATCGAAATAATCTGAAATCAAAACTATGTTGGAATCTATGATTTTTGTTGTCTTATGGCTATTTAGCCTTCATCCGTTTTATTTTTTCTTGAAGTAACATACATCCCTGGATTAGTGTTTCTGGTCTGGGTGGACAACCTGGAACATAAACATCAACGGGAAGAACACCGTCGATTCCTGGCAGTACGTTGTACGAGTCAAAGTATAATCCTCCAGTAATTGCACATGCCCCCATTGCAATGACATATTTTGGATCAGGCATCTGATCATATACCATTCTCAATCTGGGAGCCATCTTTCTTGTTATAGTTCCCATGACAACAATAAGATCACATTGTCTCAGAGAGCCAAATGCTTCGATAATTCCAAATCTTTCAACATCATATCTAGGACTTGATGCCGCACCAAATTCTACACTACAGCATGCAGTCTCAAGATGAACTGGCCATAAAGAGTAAATCCTGCCCCAGTTAATTGCCATGTCAAATGGTTTTCCTACTGCTCTGATAAGTACGTCACCAAGCTTTCCGATTAAAACATTAGTTGCATGCGGTGCAGTATCTGGATTAACTAATTCCTTTAGCATCGTCATGTTTCTATTATGCCTATCTACCTATTAAACTGGTTCAGACTGATATATCTGGTCAAATTTACGAGTGAAGTAAAATTATTGAAAAATAATTAAAATTTTCATTGAACTAAAATAGTTTCTGCCTGCTGATTTGAATATCTGGATTTTAGATATGACATTTTATCAATCCCAATTTTCCTGATTTTCATAGTTATCTTTTTTTGTAATTCTTCATGGGATGGTGACTCCATCTCTACTACAATGTCATGGGTACCCATGATGCCATGTGTTTCTTTAACACATAGAATAATCTTTAGTTCCTCTATTACATATACTTCAGAACCTACTTCGTAGTTTATCATGATATGGGATGTCTCTTTTTGACCCATTGTATAATGTGGTGTTCTTAAATAAAAAAAGTATCGAAAAGGGATTGCCCTTGAAAATTTATAGATCAAATGTAATACTATTTGTTTTACGACTTTTTTATCAAATTGCTTTTCTTATACTTTGACTAGTTCTAAATTTGATAACTCATGATGATGGTGAAAATGATTTCACATAGCCATCTCTATAAGGTCGGATGTAGAAATTATCTGTGTGGTCATGCAAGAATCTACAAAAACTCTAGTCAAGAAATTTTTTGAGAATACTGCGGTATCGTATGAAAAAGTTGTAAATCTGACAACCTTTGGAAGAGATTCATATTGGAAGAAAGAAATCGTAAAGGAGATTCCAAAATGCAGTTCAATACTTGATCTTGCATGCGGTACGGGAATACTGACATTTAAGATAGCAGAAAAGTTTCCAGATGCACAAATAATTGGAGTTGATATTACAGAAGGCTATCTTAACATTGCAAGAAAAAAGATAAAACCTACTCACAAGATCTCATTTGTTCACGGCGATGCCGAAAAAATAATTCTTAGCACCAAGTTTGATTGTATAACATCCTCTTATATTCCAAAATACTGCGTTCCAAGTATCCTAATTGAGAAATGCCTCGGTCATCTAAATCCAAATGGGAAAATAATTTTGCATGATTTTACATATCCGCAAAATATTGTTGTCAGAGCATTGTGGAACCTTTATTTTGTCATGTTGAAAATTTGTGGGTATTTGTTACCCAGCTGGAAATATGTATTTGAGAATCTTTCAAATCTGGTAAAATCAAGAAATTGGGTTGATGATTATGGCAATATCATGAAAAGAAATGGGTTACAAGTAGAGGTAAAATACCTGACCATGAATTCTTCAGCCATCCTTACAGGCACAAAGAAAGTCTAATCTTATATCTTCTGAAATTTGAAACCAAACAGAACCATTGTGTAAAATCTCGTAACCTCTAGTTACTGTTTTTCGGTTTGGGTCAAATTTTACATTTACAGATCTTCGCTGAGCTCTAATGTTGTTGTTTTGAAGTATTTTTCCTATGCTATCTGTTTTTTGTAATAGAGCAGCCATTACTGTTGGGAGGATATTTTTAGAATCAAACTTCACAACTGCTCGAAGGATTGGAAATTGACCATGACCAATTACAATTTTTCTGACATATTTTGTTTCTAAAACTGAATTTTGCTCAACCACTTTTAGATAAACTGGCTTTTGGATAATCTCTGATATTGTTTGTTCTACGAAACCAACTGGTGCTTCTAAAAGAGTTTTTGCTATTGGCTCTATTTCTATTGCCATGATTATATAACGCCATCAATTCAGTTAAGCATTCTCAAAACAACATTGGATATTGTATAAGCAATAACTCCAATACTGAGCAATTTTAGAATAATTTCTTGTCTATTTACGGCATAGTTATGAGAAGATTCCAGTCTGAGTTTTTTATATTTTTTTGATGTTCTTATGAGTACATAACTTAGAAGAGATGCAACACCTGCTAAGGCTAACCCATGCAATTGGATGGTATTTGTCTGAATGGCAGCACCTGCAAAGACAGGAAGTGCTCCCCATGATATGACAAACACTAGATTGTTATGAAATTTTCCACCAAATAATTCTAAATTGTAAGAGAAAAGAAAGAACACTTCAGCAATTCCTATTGGAAATAAAAGTGGTGAATCCAAAAATGCATAGTATAAACCAATAACACATGCAACAGACAAAGATGCCAAGGAAACAACTATGATCTTCTTTTTTGATAAGACCCCCCATGGTTTTGATTTGCTTCCTATGGCATCAAGACAGTGGGCTGATACGCCAACAGCAAGAAAATACAAGACACATATGGCTACAATTCTTTCTACAGAAAAATTTACTACAAGTGAACCCCAAATTGCAAAGGACACAACCATTCCCGTATATGGCAAAAAAAGTATCCCACAGCAGAGCCTGAAATTTCTTGGTCCAAACTTTGGAACGAACCATTCAGAAAATCTATCCATTGGCACTATTTCTTATTAGTTCGGGTGCCGTATAATAATTGGGAGTCCTCCATGTTCGCAAGGATACTTGTGGCAATCGATGGTTCGGAATTAGCAAAAAAGGCATTTGAAAAATCAATATACCCTGCTCAAAAATGTAACTCAAAACTAGATGTAGTCCATGTGGTAACATGTGATTTTGGTGGGGATAGCGCCAGAATTTACGAACTATTACACGAGGCCAAAGATAAAAGCTGAAAAAATGTTGGAGGAATATAAAATTGAGGCCTCTAAAAAAACATCACGTTAGACATACTGATAACACATGGAGATGCTGCAAAGATCATAATCGACCTTTCAAAGAGGAATGAATATGATCTTATAATTATGGGAACACGTGGAAGAAGTGCCTTTGAGGAATTGTTACTTGGTAGCGTCTCATTGAAGGTTACACATCATGCAATTTGCCCGTAATGGTTGTGTGATAGTTTGATATTTCTTGTGGGTCTAGGTAACATCCTTTGTTTGGGTTTCATCTTTTGGCTTTTGTGCTACTGCTTTTTTGGTGCTTTCAAGATATGCAATTGTGGTTCCCAAATTCCCAAATCCCATTGAATTGAGCGATTCAGATGGAATCATAACAATGGTATTTCCTTGAACCTTGATTGATTCATATAGCATGTTTGATTGTCGTAGTGCATATGCCACAGGATTATCGGCATATACTTTTGCTGCCTCTAGAAATTTTTGTGCAACTAAAACTTCAGACTCTCCATATGTAACTCTGGCATTTTTTTCACGCTCAGCTTGTGCCTGCATCGACATTGCCGATTCAAGTTCTTGAGGAATTATAACCTGGCGAATCTCAACACCTGTTACTTCAATTCCCCAGTTACTTGCCTCAGTGGCAATTATGGTTCTTACGTGCTGGTTAATCTCCTCTCTTTTTGAAAGCACGTCTTGGAATTGTGAAGAACCAATATTGTTACGAAGTGTAGTTTGCGAGACCTGCTGTATCATTTGATTAAAGTTCTCTACATTTAGTATTGCATCCTTTGCACGCTCTGGTATTATTTTGTAGCGAAGTATTGCATCAATTGTAACAGGAACATTATCTTTTGTAAGCATCCTTTCTGCTTTAAATTCACTCACCTTTTCTCGTATGTCAACTACTAGAATATTATCAGCAAAAGGCAATCTTGTTTGAACACCAGGGCCTACCTGTCTTTGGTATCTTCCTAGCCTAAGAATTATTGCCCTCTCGTATTGTTTTATTATCATTAAAAATGCAGAGATGATTACTGCTATGCCTAAAGACAGAGTTCCATATATTATCAATTTGTTATCAATTGCAAGACCTATGCCTATTCCAATGATGAGGATCAATACTCCAACTATTACGTGATATCCTGATCCTTTTTGTTTGACTAGTTTCTCTGCAAAATTAAATGAGGGATATCCATTAGACAATTTTTGATGCCAAATATCATATGTATTTCCTTACATTTAAAGTGGGCTAGATTCTTGATAAGAAAATTATCTTGTTTGGATATTTTGGTTAATGAATTACATTTGATATACTATTGGTTCAAGATGATAATTACAATCTCTGCAATAATAGACCATTTAAGAACGGGTCGTGTCCTTGCTTTCTTTCCATCTAATTTGCAACTTTATTTCCATATGTGAATTGCACTTTGGACAATTCATATGGATTATACATGATTATGGTATTAGTGCATGGTGATTCTATTTGGCATCCTTTCAGACAAGTTCAATCATTTTGCGCACAAAGTGGAACCATGAATAAGTCCATGTTAGTTACCCGAAATCCCCCAGATGTAGATGCGCTGTATCTGATCCTTTTTGTTTTAACCTTCATTAAAACAATTTGATAAAAACAATATCATGCCATTCAGAATGACCTGAAAAATTTTCAAACACTTTATCTACAAGAATGTGCCACTTGGCACTATTGGGTATAATAAAAAAACTAAAAGAAACAGCAGAAAAAGGTGTTGAAAAAGGTGTTGAAAAAGGTGTAGAATTAGGTGTTAAAGGATATGACAGTGCAAAAGATGCTGCTAAAAAGGGATATGTGAAAGCAAAGGAGGACCGCTCTAATATGGCTTCGGTTGCAATAGAGTCAACTAAAGGTTCGCTAAAGGATAATGGGGGTAAGGCTGGAGCAGAACAAACCTTGGATGCTATAAAAATACTGAAATTAAGATTTGCCAAAGGCGAGATAACCGAAAAGGAATATCTGAGAAGCAAAAAATTGTTAGAAGAATAACCCGAAACAAATACGAAGTTGATATTGAATAAAAGTACTGTTGATAAATACAAATAGGTAATGAAAAAGGTCTTACAAGTAGGAATTATTGTTTAACAATAATTAAAACAAACTTCTAATTTTTCATCAATTTTTACACTTTATCCATTATTGAAAATTAGGATCATGTTTTTATCAAGGAAAATCAAATACAAGTTCTGTTATGGAACCAAATATAGGAATTTCATCACAAAACCGTAAGGGTGTAATTGAAATTCTAAAAAAGTTGTTATCAGACGAATACATAATTTACACAAAAACAAGAAACTACCACTGGAATGTAACAGGCCCGCAGTTTAATGATCTACACAAATTCTTTGAAGGACAATATGAGGAAATTGATGTCATAATAGATGATGTTGCCGAAAGAATTAGAGAACTTGGGAGTAAAAGTATTGCAACACTTGCAGAATTTACAAAAAATGCTAGATTGAAAGAGGAACCAAATACATATCCTGATGCAAAAACTATGCTTACAAATCTTTTAAGCGATCAGGATTCTGTAATTCGTTCCTTACGCAAAGACCTTGAAGCATGTACAAAATATCAGGATGCAGGGACTGCAGACTTTCTAACTGGATTAATGGAGCAACATGAAAAGATGGCGTGGATGTTAAGATCTTTCTTAGAAGGAAAATCAATCTAATTTTTTTACGAACAAAGTGGGCTTAAAATAAGTCCATGTTAGTTGCCCGAATTCCCCCCGATGTATATGCAACACGGGTCTGAAATTGTTCCATGATAGTAGCTGAGTCATAAAGGATTAGAATCTATTGGAGGTTATGAAATTATTTTGTCATATGGGTCTTGGAGGTAAGAGTTTGCATAAAAAATGTTTCATGTTCATATTTAGTAATTGAGAATTATTATATTTTTTTCTCAAATCTAAATTGATAACTCTTCCTGATGAATTAATGCAACATTTCAAGAAATAAAAAAGTGAAGGAATTACTTTATAGATTTGATTAACGAAATACTACATGTGATCTATATAATATGAGTAGTACAAATTCTGCATCAGAGAGTCCATTAAAAAATACAATGTACAGATTTCTATGGATCACAATGTTTGCGTCAGACATAGGTGCTTCCATGCAAACTGCAGGTTCTGGTTGGCTGATGACATCACTTGTACCATCTCCTTTTGTTGTATCACTTTTACAAGTGATGACAAGCTTGTCTATATTTCTACTTGCATTTCCAGCTGGAGCTCTTGCAGATATTGTTGACAGACGCAAGCTCTTCCTTGTCACACAATATTTTTCACTTGCAGTAGCTATGATCTTAAGCTTTCTTACCTTTGGCGGTGTTACAACATCTTCAATTCTTGTTGTGTTTACTTTATTGCTTGGCTTGGGTAACGCAATGAGTCTACCAGTCAATGTCGTAATTCAAACTGAGATTGTACCAAAGAAAATCGCTCTTGCTGCTATGACCCTATTTAGTGTGGCAATCTACATTGGATTTGCAGTAGGACCTCTTCTTGGCGGACTTGTAGTTGCTGCAGCAGGACCTGGAATGGTGTTTATGTTAAATGCACTTTCCTTCATTGGCATTATAATTTTTCTTCATAGATGGAATAAACCATCAGAACGCAAACTTCTTCCACCTGAGCAAGTAATTGGAGCTATCCGCACAGGATTGCGATACATGCGTTATTCATTACATGTACGTGCACTCTTGGTACGAGACTTTGCAATTACAATTTGTGGCAGTGCAGTGATATCGCTTTTACCGCTCTTGGCTCGCAACGAAGCAGGTTCAAATTCAATTCTTTTTGGGTTTTTGGTTGGAGCATTAGGACTAGGTGGGCTGTTCAGTGGTTTTGTAGTAGTGCCTCGGATAAAGAAAATTTCAATAGAAAAGCGTGTAACAGGTGCAATAATTTTGTATGCTATTGCAATGGTGATAATATCATTCCACCATGGCATTGCCATCTTGTTTGTTGGAATATTTGCAATTGGAACTACTTTGATTATCATATCATCCAGCTTGAATTTTGTTGCATACAATTCTGTATCCGCATGGGTGAGAACACGAGTAGTCTCAGTTCATCAGATGATGTATTGGGGGGGAGTAGCTTTTGGTAGCATATTATGGGGCATTGTTGCAGAAATCTGGGGAATACCAACTGCATTGATTGCTGCAGCAATTGGATTAGTAGTTGGTCTTGTTACCTCAATTCGTTACAAACTAAAGCCACTTTCAGATGTAGATCTAAATCCGTCAATGCATTGGCACATGCCTCGTACGATGATTGACATTGATGATCATGCGGAAGGATCTGTACTAGTAGAAATGGAATTTCAAATTAATCCAACACGTTCACAGGAGTTTGAATCCGCAATGAATGACGTACGTTCCGTCATATTGCGTGATGGTGCAATCAATTGGGAATTGTTTCATGATATTGAAAATCCAAGTCGATATGTCATGATGTTTACTTCAGAATCTTGGACCGACCATTTGCGTCACCATGAACGCATGACAAAAGCAGACCTTACCATAGAACAACATGCTATTTCATTTCACATTGGAAAGGATCCTCCACGTATATCTCATCTTATTAGTGAGGATATGTCAAAGCAAAATCATAAAATGAAAACTGAAGACTCTAGTGGGATCTGAATAAAAAAAATCTAGAAATTAGTAAAATTTAGTTCTGCCCTTTACAATTGGCTTTGCTATGTTCCACAAGTATTCAAAATAATCATTACACCACTCATAAAATTCAGGATCTCTTCCAACAAATACTGTATTCATGTCAACCTCTCCTTTTTGGTTTGGAAACATGACTGCAGCTTGCTTGTCTGCAATAAATAATGAGATTTTTACATTGCCATCTGCTATCTTCTGTTCCAAATCTCCCTTTTGAATAAAACTTGTTAATTTCTTTTGTATGTTTTCTACAATTTCATCAGGCATGACTGAATCAAACCCAAAGATTGTAGATATTTTTACTCCGTTTTTTACTCTGTCTAACAATGTCTTTCCTTCGTCTTCCCAAGCTTGTGAAACAATCAACTTTATGTGATCTTTTGCTTCGGATTCTATTTTTTTTATTCTTTGTTGCACATTTGTTACTTTGGTTACCAATTCACAGTTGTTGAAAACTCCAAGTCTTTGTTTGAATTTGAGTGGAAGATCAGATGAATGGTCTTCGAAGAATTTCTTGTATTTGTACAAGAATTGGTAATATGGGATTTGCTCAACTATTAATTTGCCATACTCTGTTAAAGAGAATAATCCTTCAGAGTCTTTTCTTATAATGCCGGTCTCTACAAGTCTTGAAGTATTTCTATGAGTCTCTTGTACTGTAAGTTTTAGATCCTTTGCTAATTTACTAGTTCTTGTTGGTTTTTCTTTGAGCATCAAAAGTATTTTACATCTAGTTTCACTGGCAAGTTCCATAAATAACCCGTCTGGTAGATCTGCTTCAGAGCTGTCCATAATATTGGAGTATTGCTCTATTGTAAAAAGTTCTCGTATGGTATAAGGTTGGATTTTAAATTTTGATTTTCCTAGCAGAGTGTTTGGTTATTTCCTTATGCAAAGACACAATTGATTCTTTGTTGAATGTCAAGTTACATCTATAGCATATCCAAAAAGTGGAGAAAATGTGAGATTGATTCAACAATCCAACATCTTGCAGTGCCATTTACTGAATCCCTCTTGTTGGTACTACTACGGGTGGATTCTTTGACATCTCACCTGGAGCACATGTATGATCTCCACAGACTAAATTATGATTCCATAATGCAGTCTTGTGTGAATGTGAATACATTCCGTTTTGGTTGTCTGCAAAGGCAATCCCTGAAAGAGTCGAGCTTAGACTAATTACAAATACTACCATAGACAGAAACAAGTTCTTATAATTTGTCATCTAGCCGTATGTCCTCCCACAGATTTCACATTCCCAATATGATGTCAAAACAGTCCACCTATGTTCATGCGGGTGTTGGTCAGTGTTTCTTGGAATTTGGTTTGTTTCCATGTAGTCTTATTGGAAGGACATACTCATATTCTCAAGTAAATACAGTTCATACTTTTACAATAGATCTGTGTACTGTAAACAACTTTCTTTAAACTTACAGTCTTTCGTTTAGGATATGTTAAGTAAATTTTCGACTATAGTTTTTCTATGATTCAAATAATAAAAGAACAAGAACAATACAAGGGAGAAAGCGACTGGTTAACAACATACCATCACTTTTCCTTTAGTGAATATTATGATCCAAGTAAAGTCAACTTTGGACCATTACGGGTCTTCAATGATGATGTCATCCAACCTGGAACTGGATTTGATTTTCATCAGCATCAAGACATGGAGATAGTAACCTATGTGATAGACGGAGAACTAGAACACAAGGATAGTCTTGGAAATCATGGAATTATACAGCCAGGTGAAATACAAAGAATGTCTGCTGGAAAGGGTGTATTTCATTCAGAATTCAACCATTCAAATGAAAAGCCACTACGACTATTGCAGATTTGGCTCTTTAGTAACACCAGAGGATTGAAACCATCATGGGAACAGAAAAAATACACAAAAGATGATAGGAAAAACAAGTTACTTCCAGTAATTAGTCCAAAGAACTCTTACCAAAAAGACGTACTTGCAATAAGCCAAGATGCAACATTTTACATTTCAAATCTTGAAGCCGGTAAAGATGTAGAATATGTCGCACAAAGTGATAGGATGACATACTTGTTTGTCATTGAAGGAAAAATTGTATTAAATGGCAAAGTGCTCAATACAAGAGACTCGGCACAGGTAGAAAATGAAGAGATCTTAAAGATACAAGCTCAAAGAGATACCGAGCTTATCTTAATTGATCTTCCAATAAAGTATATGAAAAATTCAATACCAGTGGAGGTTGCACAAAAATGAATCACAATGGGGAAAAACCATTGAAGACACTAATTGTACAATATACGCCACGAAATGAGAGGTCAAATACCAAAAAGATACTGGATGCTTTTATTGGAGAGATAAAAAAGTCAGATATTGAAAGACTTGATCTAGTGCGAGATGTGCCAGACTTGTTTTCAGAACAAAATTTGGCTTCATATATCCACCGCGATTACCTGGGCGAAGAACTATCTTCTGAGCAGAAGAGTAGTTTATCTAAAATGGATCGTATGACTGCACAGCTAAAATCAGCTGATATTGTAGTCGTTGCCTTTCCAATGTTTAATTTCTCAATGCCAGCAACTGTCAAGGCTTGGTTTGATTCAGTAATGCTAAAAAGACAAACATGGGATGCCAAGAATGGAAGCTACACTGGACTAATGAATGGAAAAAAAGCCCTCACCGTTGTATCATCAGGAGCAGTTTATGAAAATGGACCAATGGCTTCATGGGAACACGCATTGTCACTTGCAAAGACTGAATTTCAGTTTATGGGATATTCTGATATCCGTGGAATACTTGCTGGTGGGATGAATGCAGGAGAAGATGTAAAATCTTTGAACTTGGAAAATTCTATAAAGCAAGTACAAGCAATAGCACAAGAATGGATGTTGAAAAGTATGTCAAATGGTGAAAACAAATGATCAAGACCCAAGATGGAACTGAAAATAGGATGCACTGGCTGGAGTTACTAGGGTGATAGGCCAGTTCTATCTCAAAACTATGGATGATTCTGATTATTTAAAACACCTTTTTTTCACATAAGTGATAAATTCATGAAAAATATGTTACAACCATGATGGATGCTACAGTTATAGCTGGCATTAATCGCGGCATTTTCTTCAATTGGATTAGGGGTTTTTTCCTGCCTTGTTCAATCAGAGACGATGCATAGTATATTTTCTTGTCCGCCTATTGTATTTTCAATAAATTAATAAAAAATCACAAAAATGTCCTGGACTCGTACTCACAGTTATCAAGAGAACCCCGGGCCACCTTTCCATCATGGTACTAAAATAGGCCAACCGATTTATTGGCTCAACTAATAATTTTTCTTGCATGGGAAAAAATAGACGACCACTGTTCCCAGCTGAGACGACCTGTTTGGGTATTTTGACGGCTGGGATGATAGGAGCAGATGACGATCTGATTTTTATGCTCAAAGGAAATTCCATGAGAAAACCTTCTTCCCTTGACCTTTAGAATATTACATGTTGAATCAAACGCAATTCTTCCAAGACATATTATGACTTTGACATTTTTTAGTATGTTAAATTCCTCATTCAAATACTGAAGACAGTTGTCTAATTCTACTCTTGATGGCTTGTTATGTGGAGGAGCGCATCGGACCGATGCAGTAACATATGTGTTAACTAGCTTGAAATCATCGTCAATTTTCTGACTTGAAGGTTTTGTTGCAAAACCATTTTCATAGAGAGCTTTTGCAAGCCAATCTCCTGAACTGTCTCCTGTAAACATCCTTCCGGTTCTATTTCCACCATGCGCGGCAGGCGCAAGGCCAACAATCAGTACTCTTGCATCAAAATCACCAAAACCTGTTAGAGGTCGCCCCCAATACGTTTCATCACTGAATCTTTTAACTTTCTCTTTTGCTACCTTTTGTATGTAGGCAGCGAGTCTTGGACATTTTTTACAGTTGATTATTTTTTTGTTTAAAAGCTCAATCTTGGCCATGTTGTTTTTGTAATTCTAGTGGTAATATTGAGATACTTTGCTCTTTTCCCATCTATGTGCATAAAGTAATTGTATATGTACATATTTGCTTAGTGCAAATTTATCTATATGTAGGAGTTTTGATTATCTCCAAAACAGTAACTAGGTACAGGAATAGAATCGATCCAATTTATCCGCAAAATCTAAATCGATTCTGAGTTGGGTTGAAGATGTAAAAACTCTACACCTTTCAGAGAAAAGGATCGGCAGATCTATAAACAATGATTTCAATAATTTGAAGAGTTGAATCAGTGGTGGAAAGGCTTCAAGAAATTGGAATTAGATATTGAAGAATCATTTCTGGTTGAAACCGCAAGTGAAACATCACAAACTGTCTGATTTTTTAATGTTATAATTATTCTACAAAATGTACTATGAAATTCATTTTTCTGCAAGTGGGCAAAAAAATTGTATCATAATAATACACATTCCCTCGATGTAAATGTAACATGGTCTAAAATTATTCCAAGATGGTAGCTGGGTCCTATAGTCAAGAAGATTATGTGTCAAGACTGCTTAGAGGTGCAGTTAGAACCGAGGATGCGGACTTTTTTCCAAGTTTTGAACGAAGATCTAACATATTTAAAATTAAAGACAGAAACTTTGGAAATCAATCAAGATTTTAGCAACAATTGCTAATCTACAGTATGCCTAACGATGATCTTGTAAACCTGAAAAATTCTATTGTATTATATGAAAAAGAGCTGGAAAGGGAGACTGCTTTTTTAAAAAAATTACGCCAACCCTAAAATGTGATAAATGATCCTGAAATCAGTGCTATCATTTTAGGACCTTCAGTCTCACGATTGTTTGATTTATATGACAATTTGCTAAATTCTTATAGAAAATACACTGCAGAGTTTGAAAAAAGATCAAACAATAGCTCTTAGGACTATTAGTACCAGAATCCCCCGATGTAGATGTTAGAGCAAAACCAAAATCATTTCATGAAAGGACTGGGTCCTACCAGAACCGCACTGAAGATGCTGAACTGTCATATCTAAATTCCTATGATTGGAATAGAAATTAAGAGAAATAAATCAAGTATAATCACAAATCCAATAAATCAAGTCATTGCAGATGTACGTATGAAAATTATCTTGCTTGTTAATATATTGGCTCTCAAAGCAGGTTTACTCCTGATATTTTAAAGCAACTATAAATTATAGCATTTTAATTTTTATGTAGTGTTTAAGAAATTTGCAAGTACTATTTTACCTACCACGGTTGCCCTTTATGCAGGAGATAGATGTTGACACCTCTTAATGTTGCAGTAATTGTCAAGTTAGAACCCGATTTCTCCGAAGGAAATGTAAGTTACAATCCTGATGGGACCCTTAATCGAGCCGAGACCAAGAATATACTGGGTCCACATAGTGCACTAGCTGCTAGTGCTGCATTTTATTCAAAGGTGCGATATGGAGCAAAGATCTCAATAGGAACAATGGGGCCTCCAAATGCCGATCTAATCCTTCAGCATGCACAGCAGATATCTGATGCAGAGGAAATCTATCTCTTCAGTGATCGAATTTTTGCAGGTGCTGACACCCTCGGTACTGCCGAATTGCTAAAAACTGGAATCCATAAAATGCAAGGGAACATGGATCTAGTATTTTCTGGACATAGGGCCTCAGATGGAGAGACTGGTCAAGTCGGACCACAGACTGCATGGAAACTTGGTTTTACATTTCTTGGCAATGTTATTGACTATGAAGTAAATCTGGAAAATAGAACTGTGAGAGCCAAACGCTCAGTTCGACTACAAGGATTTTATGATGTCATAGAAGAAGTAGAGGCACCCCTGCCAGTCTTTATCGCCATTGACCCATCCTACAAACCTGTCTTTAATACTGCTTCACAGAGACTTGCCTGTGAGAAATATAAAAAAGAGGCAAACGATCGTGCACAAAATTTCAAACAATATCTTAAGGTTCTCAATGCCGAACAACTTGGAGCAGACCTAAAACTCATAGGATTGGCTGGTTCTCCAACTATTGTATATAAAGTAGAGAAGATACCAAAAGGAAAAGCTGGTAGACAGGCAGAGGTGATTGATGGTTCTAGCAAGGAAGAGATGGGAAGAGTCGTTGCAAGGCTGCGTCAAGCATTATCTACGATGGTGATAAAATGACCGATGGAGATTATAGGCATCTATATGTTGTAATGGAGCAAGAAGAAGGTAAACTCGTTCCAGTCAGTCTTGAGATGCTGTGTGAAGCTAGAAGGCTTATGGATGATTTTAATATCAAATATTCTTCTAATGAAAAAGTTGTAGCCCTACTTCTAGGAGATGGTGTTAAGGAAATCTCAAAAGATCTTATTGAACATGGTGCAGATGTAGTAATCCTTGTAGATAATCCTGAGCTGCATTATGTCCGAAATACCATTTATACCAAGTTGATTGCCCAGATTGTGACAGACAAAGATGTAGCAGCAAAAGTTGAATCAGTTGATATTGGTAGTTTCAAAAAACCTCGCTATCTGTTCTTTGCAGCAGATAGCGTGGGAAGACATCTTTCTTCTACCGTGATGGCGGAACTAGATTCTGGTCTTGCATCAGACATTAACAAACTTGTCATAGAGGATCTCCCATTGACCCACCAAATTAAAACAGCTGGCAAGCCTCTCATATATGAGAAAACGCTGGAAATGTATAGGCCTGATTTTTCAGGCTTTTTGTGGACTACAATTCTCTGCCTTGATAACAGAAACCCCTCTGTTGAAAGAGATTATCATCCACAAGCATGTAGCATAATACCTGGAGTTTTTGAAACTAAGGAGGCGGACTCTGATAGAAATGGCAAGGTTATCGAGTATTCCCCAAAATTTGACCAAAAGGATCTAATGGTCAAGATACTTGATCGTAAAATTGTGAAAAGCGAAGTTGATTTTGATGCCTGCAAATCGATTGTAAGTTTTGGTCGGGGAATAAAGGAATCTCCAGAACAAAATGTCAAACTAATAGAACAACTTGCATCAGAGTTAGAAGCCGAGATAGGAATTTCTCTACCTTTATCAAAAAAGCCGATTTCAATTAATCAAGCAATTGATTCAAAATATTTTATTCCAGATAGAGTGATTGGTAGTAGTGGAAGAAAGGTAAGTCCAAAGTTGTACATTGCAGTGGGCATTAGTGGAGCAATACAGCATCTTACAGGTATGAAAGATTCTGAATTTGTTCTTGCAATCAATCCTGATGAAAACTCACCCATAAAAGACGAATGTGACATGTTTATCAAAGGAAAAATGGAAGATGTACTTCCACTATTAATTGAAAATCTTAAAACACAAAAAAAGGTTGTACAAGCATAGGTGATGAATATTGGAAAAGTATGATGTTGTAATTGTTGGTGGAGGCTCTTCTGGACTTGCAGCTCTGAAGCAGCTATCTAAGCGAGGTAAGCAAGCGATTCTTTTGGAATCTGGCAGTAAGGTTGGTTCAAAGAGTGTTTCAGGAGGGATACTCTACTCGAAAAAACCCAAGAAAGGAAAGGTGCACAATGTTGAGGATGTTTATGAAAATTTTCTTAGCGACGCACCTGTAGAGAGAAAAATCACAAAATACATTTTACACTCTACCTCAAAGGACAAAGTCTTTTCAATGGATTTGACATCGGCTCATGAGTATGAAGCCAACTTCGGGTACTCTGTTCTTATGAATAAATTAAACAAATGGTTTGCAGACCAGGCAAACGAGAGCGCTCAAAAATACGGTGGGGGAATCATACCAGGAGTACATGTAAGAGACATCAAATGGGACGGTAATAAGACAATAATCTATACTGATGAACTTGAAGAGATTGAGGCAAGTGCCGTTATTGCCTCTGATGGGGTTAATTCTGAAATCGCAAATATTACAGGCGCTAGATCAAAATTCTCACCAAGTGAATTATACCAAGGCGTAAAAGTGGTAGTAAAATTACCCGAAGATATAATCAATGAAAGGTTTGGAATTAGCACAGAAGAAGGTGCGGCTCATCTATTTGCAGGAGACGTTACCCTAAATCACATTGGTGGAGGATTTGTCTATACAAACCAAAATACCTTGTCTGTTGGCGGAGTTTACCACTTGGATTCCTTGCTTGAGCATCCAATCGCGCCATATGAGATGATAAACGCTCTACTGAAAAATCCGATGATAAGTGAATTTATCAAAGATGAAGTACCTGTAAAAAAAGAAATTGACAAGAATCTGTCAAGAGAAGAACAAATTCGGATTCGCTTTGCAACAACTAAGCTTATCAAGTCATGGCAGGAAACAAGGGACGCAGTCCTTTCTTCAGGTGGCAGGGAAAGACTAATCAAAAGCGGAAAATATGCCTCTGAAGATGAAATAAGATTGCAATTGTCTTCTCTTCAAGGTCAGATGGCTGACAAATATGGCGTTACATTTGAGACAGATTATGTCGAAGTGGAATATAGCGCAAAGCTCATTCCGGATGGAAAACGCGGCAGAATGACAAAGCCTTATGTTAAGAATGTCTTATTTACAGGTGATGCTGCTGGAAGAGGAATCTTCATTGGACCAAAAATAGAAGGTCTTAATGTAGGAATTGATGATGCCATAAGAGCTGCAAATGCTATTGCAGACGCTCTGGAAAAAAATAACCTGTCTGAAGACCATCTCGGGAAATCATATTCCAACTCATTAGAAGAAAGTCACTATACTAGAGATATGAAAGAGATAGACAAAGATTACCTAAAGATTTTCCTAGATGCGGCTAAAGATATTCCAAGAGACATCCTAAGTTCGAAATATGGTATGGTTATGAAACTGATGTCAAGTAACACTCTGAGGAATTTTTCAGTAGGATTTGCCAATATTTTGGGATATGAGAAGTTATTGCCACTAGTCGAGTCAGAAGAGACCTATGTCAAAGTTCCAATGGAATTAGCCGATAGATTGGGCAAAAAGATTACTTCTTCTTATACTCTGAGTATACCGTCTATTGCTACACGAATTGGAAAACTAAATTTCAGTGATGATGAGATGCCCCACATCAGGGTAATGAGACCGGATAGTGATTTTATGAAAAAAATGGTGACACTGTGCCCCACAAGATGTTACTCTGTAGAAAATGATAAGGTGATGATACAACACGAAGGGTGCATTGAATGTGGGACATGTTCAGAAGAAACAGATTGGAAACATGCACGTGGAGAGAAGGGGATCACCTATCAATACGGCTAAAACAAACATCCGTGAGATTTCTTAGATTAGATCTTGCACAGTGTTAAGATTGATATATTTATCGAGTTATCAAGTCAGGTGTGTTTTTTTCTATTTTTCGTAACTTTTCATATGCATCTCTGATATCTGTATAAAAGTCAGACATTGGGGGGTCCAGCATTGTATAGGCAAGGTAAAAGTCTTCAGCCTCTCTTACATACCGATTTATCTTTTCATGCCCTGGTACTTTGGCAATGAATCTCATGTTGTTTAATCGGTCTGCCAGTTTAATCACCTTCACATCGTAATCTGATTTTGACAAGATATTGCAATAATCGTGAAACCTTTCAAATTCGCGCTCTTTGTTGCTAGAACCTTGGTATATTTCTAATGGCTTTGTCTTGAGAGTTGTAGCAACCTTGTTGACATAATATCCGAATCTATGCCCAAAGTAAGCATCAAAACCATATGCCTTTGAAGCATGCAGATCTAAAATTCGCTCATCATCTTCCAATACATCGTGTAACATGGCAGAAACTATCAGAGTACTGGTAACAGATCTATTTACCAACATGTAATGCCTTATCACATCCATCGTGACTGGCCAAATGTGAGTTTCAAGAAAGGAGGAGATGCCGTCTTCTCGTTTTACCCCTGCATGTGCCTCTTTTGCCATCTCTATTGCACTTTCAACAAAATTAGCTACGTGTAGATTGGTTTCTTTTTCGATAAGCGGTATGAACTCATCAGTTTTAATCGATTCCATATTGCATATCATAAAGATATACTAATTGAAAAATATGATCATTTTTGTGTTATACGTAAATTCTATGAAATTTACAGATCCTTTATTATTTAGAAAGTGTATAAAGTGTAAGTGGCTGAATTAATACTTGATTTCAAGCCCTGCAAAGTATGCAAAACCATGATGGCACAGTTAAAGGACAACTCTAACTGGGTTAATCAGATTGAAAAAACCATTCTATTTACCAATTCGTTTTGCATATATCTAAAGGACATAATTCCATGTTTGCCTCCCCAATCAGGGAATTAAAAATGGAATAAGTTGATGCCTAGTTCAAATCTTTAGGCGAATTTCTGTGTTCAATATTGCAAGGCCTTACACAAAGAGAAGATTTCCAATATTTCATTATTCTTGTAAAAGTGAAGCCAAAAATAAGGCTACGATATCTAGAATATCCTTGATTTAATGGATTTGATTGAAATGAGGATAATCAAGGATAAGATATGAATTTTAATAAACAATAATTGCCAACTAAAGGGGTTATTTTTTAATCAATGCTAACTTTATGATTTGTTGGAAAATTGGAAATCCTTTCTAGATTAGTTTACTGTTAATGTTGAGGTACCTATGCCTATCTTGTGGGTACTGTCGCCAGAATAGGTTCCAGTAATTGTGGCAGAACCGGTCGATGTTGGGGCGGTGTATGTAATGGGACAGGTGCCTACACTGGAACTTGCCTTTGTCAATATGCATGTGCCACCACCGCTGAAACTGCCTCCTGTGCCGCCATCACTCCAGGATATAGTACCTGTAGGGGTATTCTTTGCACCGGCACTAGTGTCACTAACCCTTGCATTGAAAGTTATTTTAATTCCATGAACTACAGATGAAGGATTTGGTGTGACCGTTGTAACAGTGCTACGAAATGCAGTAACCGTTGCCGGTGGTGCATTTGCGTAATTACCTGCAGAATCTGTGACCCTTAGCTCAAGTACATAACTGCCTGCTACATCAGGTGTAAATGCTGGATTTGAAACAGTGGTGCTTGAAAGGGTACCATGAGATCCTGCTGGTACAGTCATGGTCCAAGCATATGTGTATGCTGGGAATCCGCCTGCTGGAGCTGAACTGAGATTGATTGGATTTCCTATGATGCCCGTAGAGGGCGCATTAATTGATACAGATAAAGATGTAGGCGTGATATGCGGGATTAGATTATTTGCTTGTGGGGTTCCAACGCCAGTTACTTTGTCATAGCCAGATCCTGCATTGCAAATTGAACCACAGTTTCCATTGCCGCCAGATGTAACGTCGTGATAATTTGTCAGATATGGATTGGTTTGTGGGTTTGACTCAGCTCCTGATGCTGCACCATACAAAACGTTACTTGTTCCAAATGACGCCGAAGCAAGTTTCGCATTTTGACTATTTGCTATTGCTGAAATACCGGTCCACTGGGGAGCCCCTGCACTGGTTCCTCCAACTACCCACCAGCCACTCTGGCCATTAATTGGAACGCTATCATAGACATATACTCCTGTTTTCGGATCAGCATCGTAAGATACATCGGGAACGGTCCTCTTGGCATTTGTATTAAAATTGTTTTGATAACTTGGTTTTGGTTCATATGCACTAATTCCTCCTCCACTGCCAGACCAAGCCGTTTCACTTACCCAATTCCCAGAACTATCATTTACAAGTGTAGTACCACCTACAGATATTACGTAAGGGGATGCTGCAGGCCATAAAACACCATGACCCCCGTCTCCTGATGACACAAAGAAGCTGGCTGTTTTGCTGCTAAAATGATAATCATATCTAGACTCTGTTAAAAATTCGCTTCCTCCCCAGCTGTTGGAGACTTGCTGGGCGCCCGTTCCTACAGCTGTATCTACCGCACCAAGGAGACTGCCATAGCTGTTGTCAGAAGATTCTACAAGAACAATCTTTGCACCTGGTGCGATAGAATGAGCCCATTGGACATCAAGAGAAATTTCTAATGCCCAACCTGAGTCGGTTAATGGGGTGCCTTGAGGAATAGCCTTTACAAAGCAGCCATTAGTAGCAGCACAAGATGGGAGACCAAATTGAACATCAAATGTTTGAAGATCACTTGAAACATTTGGATCATCATATGCATCTACAATTGCAACTGTTTGACCATGACCACAGAGGTTTGGATCAGTCCAGTCAGTTGTAGTAGTGTGCGTACAGCCTAATTTATTAAAACTATATGCAGTCCAGATCGTTACTGGAGTATCACCGCCTGAAAGAGAGGCAGATGGACCAATAAATTTTTTGACGTGTGCAGGATGATGTGCTTTTATCTGCAAAGGATTGCTATCATTTGTAACTTGCACCGGAAGGCCGGAGGATGACATCAGTCCTCCAGGACCGTTGATTTCATCTTGCTGTTTATCCATTTGAGGTATAATCTTGCTTGCAAATACATCATTGACAGCAAGACTAGAACTTGACAATAAAGCAATAAATGAGATTGCAAGGATGGAAACTATCAGATTTCTACTCATTATCTAACTCATATCGTTTTAATATTAAATCAGGATGGAATTTGAGTTATTAAATGACTTCCAATGTGGCATTAATTGTTATTATTGTGTTCAATAGACACGACCAAAAATTTTGCTCGTTTTCTCATATCCTTTGAAAATAATTAAGAATAATTCCAACAAAAAATACATCTATGCTATACTTTTTTGTTTCCATGAAAATTGCACATTATCTTTTTGTAAGGAGTACAGTGTCTACTCTGATAAGATGAAGATATTGCCATCAACGCTTCGAGTCTAAACAAATTATTATTTTTTCCTAGAGATCATCATAACTATATTTGACATTGTAGATACCGCAAATATCAATACTTGAATGGGGGGATGAATTCTTTTTCAGA
>Ga0209698_10001146_pt1 | contig 30580 bp, 25 predicted proteins | sample LitLauG_LLR_2012_FD_187203 | JGI IMG/M metagenome (GOLD analysis project Ga0209698, IMG submission 187203) | Freshwater sediment microbial communities from Pennsylvania, USA - Little Laurel Run_MetaG_LLR_2012 (SPAdes) (version 2) | ecosystem: Environmental > Aquatic > Freshwater > Creek >... | reverse complement strand
TTTTCATCAACAGGGCGCCGATGGCTTGGATGGTTTTAACGGTTTCAGCTGAGGTGACTTCGACAGCCGTCAACATATACAGAACCCACTCTTCCCAGGCGTCCTTCTCCCGCACGCCCTGCAGCAGCCTGTAATAATCTGACTTGGTACGGACGATGTGCCGACTGAGATACAGAACCGGGATGTCTAGTAGCCGCTCCTTGACGAGATACAGGACGTTGACGATGCGTCCCGTACGGCCGTTGCCATCGTAGAACGGATGAATGGTTTCGAATTGATGGTGAATTAACGCCATACGAATCAGTGGATCAACATCCAAGTTAGGCTCGTCAAGCCAGAACTTCTCCAACTCTCCCATCAGACGTTTGACCTCGTTGGCGTCCTGGGGCGGTGTGTACACCGTCTTGCCGGCACCATCCTTGAGTACGGTGCCGGGGACCTTGCGGAGTCCCGCCCTATTGGCCTCGAGTTCGCGTTGGATGTCGATGACGGTATTCAGCGTCAACAGACCCGTTGTGCGTATCCGCTGGTAACCTAATTTGAGCGCCTGCCGATAGCGCAGCACTTCTTTCGCGGTCGCGCCGACCTGGCCCGGTGTGGGATCGTCCTCGCGATAGAGTTCATCATGCGTCGTAATGATGTTTTCTATGGCGGAGCTGTCCTTCGCCTCCTGGAGACCAAGCGTGTTTATGAGGATCGCCTGGTTGGGAATCGAGCCCGCGACGCCCTTGAGTTCCGCCAGGCTGCGACTGGCCGCCGCGAGCTTCTTTAATATGGCAGGGGTCTCAAATCGCGCGGGTTTGAGACTGTGAAGGGGGAGCAAGGTCGCCATATGCCGCTTTGCCAGTGCTGCCCTATATGTATAGAAAAGTGTCTTTTACTATACACGTTGTGCGGAAATGTAAAGTAACTTGAATAGGTCTATGCAGGTGGCGGCCGTCGGCAAACCAGTGTTTTGGCATTGATCAGCGGGTCGGTGCCTCCCGATCCGGGGCGCTAGGGCGAAATTGGACCACCGTCACGCGGATTTTCGGGTGGAACTTAATGAATAAATAAGGCATTGACACCCTTGGCCTTTTCTTCTCCCCTTGGTGAAATATCCTGATCAGCTGCGCTCAGCTAACGCCCTGAATTGCTTAGAACCGACCAGATGAGGAATCACCGCCGAGTTGACCGCGCTGCGTACCGAGGGGCACCCGACGGGTTGCAATACGTCGAGATGCCTTCGCCGCCGACGCGCCTTGGCGAGCGCTGCCGCTGTTACATCAATGCTATGATTCAGTTGAATTTTATTTTGCTTAGGGGCTAAGCCATGGCCGGTAAGCTCGACCGCATAACTATTAATCCCACGATCATGAACGGGCAGCCGTGCATTCGAGGGATGCGCTTGACGGTACGGCGTGTCGTTGAGGCTGTCGCCCTTTACCCTGATCGGAGCGAGCTGAAGGCAGAATATCCCGAGCTGGAAGACGAGGATATCGCTCAAGCATTGGACTTCGCCGCTCGCAACTTGGACGACCAAATCCTGCCGTTGGAAGCGGCTTGATTCGGCTGCTGCTCGATCAGGGGCTGCCTCGCTCGTCAGTCGACTTTTTGCCAAGTTCCGGGTGGGACGTCATACATGCCTGCCAGTGTGGACTGGCCACCGCAAGCGACGAGCAAATTCTTCAGTATGCTCGGACCGACGACCGCGTGATCTGTACGCTGGACGCAGATTTCCATACGTTGCTTGCCGTATCCGGTGCGGCGGGTCCGTCGGTAGTTCGCATTCGTCGCGAAGGGATGCGCGGATCTGAACTCGCATCCTTGCTGGAGCGAGTTTGGAGCGAAGTCTCAGCGTCAATCGAGCGCGGTGCGGTTGTGACGGTCACGGAGAGTGCCATTCGGCTCCGGCGGCTTCCGATCGGTGGCCATCAAGAAGCAAGCGGGGCCGAATAAGTACTGGTAGCGCGGCTACAGGACAAGAGCCATGACCGCCGATCTTGATCTGTCGTGCTGGCACTTGTGCCTCGACCGTCTTCCGCGAGGACGATTCGAGCGCGGCGCGATCGAGAGCGGAACGACCAACAAGCTATTCGTCTTAGACATGCCGCGCCTATCGACGCCTATTGGTCCACGTCGATCCTGTATTCCCCCGATCGGTCGCTACTTCGAGATCAGGCTCTCGCTCAGATCCATGCAGCCGTTCCCTGGAGGTTGCGGAATCTCGAGCAAATTGCAATGACTCGCCCCGAAAAATATGCAGAACAGGCGGGCGCCCTGAAAAGACTACTTGCGTAATGGGGTTCGCCGCCCTCACTCACCGACCAATTGAAGGAGCTTTTTTCCTCGCATCCGCTCGAGCCAGCGCAACGCTGCCTTGCCGCGACCGATGGTCTCCAGTCTCACCGTACCGTTGGCGCGCACGGCGATGCGGGTTTTGATCCGACGGCCGCGAATGTAATCGGCATCGAAGTGCAATTCTCCCCTCACGAATCGCAATCCCTCGATGAAATCCGCGACGCTGAATTCGTCTTTCTCGTAATAATCTGCGGCAGATTGGTTCCGGGGCTTCGCCTCTTCAAAGGACAGCACACCGAGGGTAAACATGAAGCCGAAAGCGCCCCACTCGGCAGTGTCCTCCGCCACGTCGTCCTGGTCCTGGTCGTCCTCGCCCTCTTCGGGGACAAACTTAAGTAATAATCGCATGCCAAATTCCGCTTCGTCTTGCGCGGGCAGCACCTCCTCCTCGACGAGGCGAAAACTTACGAGCGTGCCGGTATTGAGGAGGCTCGCTCCGATCAAATATGCATCATTCGCCATGGGCACTCCGAATGATCTGAATTTACGGCCGCAGCGGCCTGATTTGCCGTACGTAGTCTGACGCAAATGCCGGGCGAGATCGAGCAGCCAAGATCCCCGTTGCAAGGGATCGTTCGTGCGCTTTCCAAGATCGGATCATCAGGATCATTCGCCATTCGCCTGAGCGTTGCGGTGGCAGACCTTCACCTCGAGGTCAAAGGCGTGGGCAGGATTCGATTTCCGATCACACCGAGCACGGCGCGCCGCCTATGCGCCGTCGCCCGGCCCGCCCGGTATGGCTTTAAAGAGGACACGCGACTCGATCCACGGGTGCGCGACACGTGGGAGATTGCCAAGAGCAGAATCTCAATCGATCAGGCCCGGTGGATCTATACTTTCGCTCCGCAGCTTGACCGAATCTGCCGCGGCCTCGGGCTACCTCGAGGAAGTCAGCTCAAAGCCCGTTTGCACAACATGCTGGTCTATGCGCCCGGGCAATTCTTCGCCCCGCATCAAGACTCCGAAAAAACGGACGACATGATCGGCACCCTGGTTGTAAGCCTGCCGTCACGTTTCACCGGCGGCGCCGTGTCGATCGAGCACCGCGGCGCCAAGTTACGCTTTGGCGGTTCTGACAAGAGTCTCACCTTTATCGCTTTCTATGCCGATTGTCAGCATGCAGTCCACCCGGTCAAGCAGGGCTATCGCATCGTTCTGACCTACAACCTGATACTCGAGCACAACCCCGCTGGCGCGGAGGCGCCGACGGCCGCGAGCAACGGGTTGACCGGCGCCGTCGGGGAGTTTTTCGCGACCCCCGGTCAAGCGCGGTGGGGCGGCGATCAACGCGGGGTGAGCCCCCCGGATCGTCTCGTCTACTTGCTCGACCATGAGTACACACAGCGGGGACTTCAGTGGAATCGCCTCAAGAATGCAGACGCGCAGCGTGCTACGGCGTTACGGGAAGTTGCACGCCAACTCGACTGCGAGATCTTTCTCGCCCTGGCGGACGTCCACGAGACCTGGTCGTGCGAGGACGACTATTCAGGCTACTCCGACTTTGGCCGACGATACTACGGAGATGATGAGGAAGCGATCGAGGGTGGAGAATCGTCCGGTGAATCATTTGATCCGGAGCTGACCGAGCTCATTGACAGTGATGTTGAGCTACGCCACTGGCTCGGGGCGGACGGTCTATGGGAAACGGTTGCTGCCCGCGTCGACGCCTCGGAACTGTGCTACACCAGAGCCTCTGGGGATTTCGAGCCCTTTGAGTCTGAGCACGAGGGCTATACGGGGAACGCCGGGAATACCGTCGAGCACTGGTATCATCGTGGGGCCGTCGTCCTCTGGCCGCGGGAACGCACCTTCGTCATCCGTGCGAAGGCATCGCCCCGGTGGGGGATCGGCGAGGTTGCCAAAAACCTCAGGGCGCGGAATCCCGCGGCCGCCATCGCCATGGCGCGGCGGCTGGTGCCGTTTTGGGCGAATACTGCGCGACGGGCCGAAAAGCCTTCCTTGTTGGATGCCACTCTCAAAGTCGCCGCAATGCTGGATGATCCGATCGTCGCCGCTGCGCTGCTGCAGCCGTTCGCCCTCGGGGAACTGAAGCCGAAGGCGGCGCTGCGACTCGCCGAGCTACTCGACTCCTACGGCTTCGACTGGTGCCGAACCCTTCTTCAAACATGGGCCTCGGAAGAGAATCACGAGCCGCCGCAAACGCGAATCGCATGGATGGACTCCACGCTGCCGATCCTGTGCCGGTCGTTGTGCGCAGGCGACTCGTCGGCGGCACGGGAACTTGCAGGCTGGATCCTCTCCGAACAGTGGGCATGGTTGATCGAGCGGTCAAGGTGGATTGGGCACGACGTGCCGGCAAAGGATTTGACGCGCGAGATGGTCGGCCTATATATGCCGATATTACGGGTTATCGAGAGTAGCCGTGCCACGCAACAGCCTGACCTGTCAGCTCGCGTGATCGCGTTCCTCACCACCGATGCTGCCGAGCTTCCCGTACAGGTTCCGATCAATTTGCTGCGGAAGGCCAAGGCGGACTACGCACCGACGACGCGTAAGACCTGGGGCCTTCGTCCAGTACATGCCCACTGCTTGCAGGTCGTCACGGCCCGGCTTGACGAGCCGGCCCGGGCGATCACCGATTGGGCGATTCGGACTCCGATGCGCTGCACCTGCGGCCTATGCGAAACCCTGACGCAATTCCTGCGGGCGTCGGATAAGGTGCGATACGAATGGAAGCTGGCAAAAGATCGTCGCGCGCATATTCACCGCATAATTGATACCCTTGATTTACCGATCACACACACAACGCGACGAACAGGCAGCCCGTTCACGCTTGTCTTGGAGAAGACGGCTGCTCTATTTGAGCGCGACGCGGCGGAACGTCAGGGCTGGCAGCAGGAGTTGCAGTGGCTGAAGAAAACGGCGGCGGAATTCTGATCGAGTAGAAATTTGCACTGGTCTCAGGACGATGGCCAAGATAACCCAGGGTTAGACAGCCGATGCTGCATCCGTCGTGCGGTGAGAACGCAGGAGCACCCTGCTTGACGCCTGCGTAGTCAAAGCATAAAATAGTCAACATAATCAACGATTTAACTGGTGGCCAGGGAGGCTCTCGAATAGTCCGACTAGGATTTTGATTCGAATCGGATTTTATTTTCTGGGAAATCGGAGTTGCCCCCAAAGTGTCACCGGTTTAGGAAACGCTGGAGCATGACGGGCTACGCTCGAGTGCCGCACGTTCGAATGATATCGCGAATTTGAGGGCGCGCAAGGCGTGTTCGACCTCGCTCGCTACATCCTAGACGACAGGTATCGCCGAGTCTGTTCTTATAGATTTGGCTCGTCGCCTGGACTATCTGCAGTCTCACAACCAGGCACCGCCAATTCCGCCCACAAAGCATTGGGAACGACCGTCGGGAGACGCCAAATAACCGTGATCGGCTTGTCACCAGACCATGACAGGAACTCAACCTGACCGCAGTAGTAGAACGGCGCGCCACGACCATCGGCCATTTTGGGTTTGGCCCTGACGAACAAATGCACAGCAATGCCGCGTGCCTGGTGCTCCAGAATCGACTTTCCCGACTCACTCGCTTGGGTTGTCCGATTTTGGCTTTGCCACTGGAACCGATCAGCAGAGATAAAATGATCTTTGTATTGGAATGCTTCAGATTGATTAGCTTTATCGAGGGTCACGAATAGGAAGGTATCCTTTTCTTGCCGAACGAATCCTTGACCCCAATACCGTTCGGAGTAAGGCAAACCGAATAACGGCGCGATCTCGGCTCGGCGATAGACTTTGTACGGAACCGCACCTGCGCGATTAGTGCCGATCGGCCGCAACTCCCAGATATCTCCGTCACGGCGCAGGACCACCTGGTGCTTCGTCCCCGGCTTTCCGGCGTCGGAACCAAACCATTTATGAAGCAATTCCGGAAGAACGTTGTCGTCGGAACCTTGCCGACGAGCCACATTGACGGCAATCTTAACAAAGTTTGCGTTCAGTGTTTCGTTATCGGCCCGGATGTCGGTCCACCCATCGGGTAGCTCTGGATGTGTCTCGCGCCGTAGCGGAAACAGAATCGGCCGGCCGTCAGAGTGATTTACCTTCAGAGTTATCTCAGAAGCAGTTCGCCCTGGCCGATGGAAGTATTCCGCCAATCGCCAATCCACAAGCTCTCGCACCAGCTCCTGCGCCGCGGGCAAGGCGGCAGCGGAGACATTGATTTCCGTTCGAAAGACTCCGTCACCGAAAGTAAAGTACGTTACGCCACGAGTTCCTCTGCCGCCCGTCCAGGCGTCAATTGGATTGGTCTTCAGCATAGATTTGAGTTTCACTGCATCACTGGCGAATTCGCCAAGATCCTCTGCGATTCGCTGGTCCTGAGATGCGATTCTTTTTACTTCTTCGGCTAGAGTTTCAAGGGAAAGCGAACCAGGGAATTGATCCCGATTGAGCAAAGCAAGAAGTACGAGCATTTTGTAGCTTTTTGTCATTTCCGTCGTTTCGACAGCTGTCAGAAACTCTTGCACCTCTTGATACGCCGTGGTCTCGTCCGTGCTCAACCCACCTTGTGCCCGAACAAAGCCGAGCCAAGACCCGAACGGCTGATACATCGAGCGGGGGTTGTATCCTTCCCGGAACATTTCGGCCGCCGTCGGACGTATTCCGAGGGTATCCCGAAAGTCCTGGTAGCGACGCTTAAGAAGCTCGACGGCCGAGTCACTCCGACTGAGCAATGAGCGAAAGATGTCTTTCACCTCAAGCTCATAGGTCACCTCGCAGCCAGGCGGTAGCTCCTCCGTACCTTTCTCGAGCCGCTCCAGCAGGTTCAGCACTTCCAGGTCACCTCGGGGCAGATTAAACAGCGCCTGGGGCTTGAGCATGAAGGAACGGTGATTGCCAATATAGTCGATCACTGTCAGCTTTTTGGATGGGTCGCTGCGACGGAGTCCGCGCCCGAACTGCTGCAGCCACAGAATTCGTGATTCCGTTGGCCGCAGCATCATCACCGTATCCAACTCCGGTACGTCAACCCCTTCGTTAAACATGTCGACTGCACAAATGACGGACAGCAATCCTCCTTTGAGTTCCTCCAATGACTCCGCCCGTGGTGCGCTCGTAGGTCCTGCGTGGACGGCCACAGCCGATATTCCTTGGTCCCGCAGGTAGGACGCCATGAAATCGGCATGCCGCTGCGAGACGCAGAAGGCGATCGTGCGTTTTCCGCCCCGACGACGGTACTGATCGAGCGCGTTCGCAGCGCGGGCTTGCGTTGCAACGGCCTTAGTGAGTTCGTCCTCGTCGAACCTCCTGTTTCGCCAGGGGATGTTGCGATAATCGACGGTGTCGGGAACTCCGAAATAGCGGAAGGGACACAGCAGCTCCCGGCGGATGCCCTCGGTCAGATCGCAGCGGTAGACAAGGTTACCCTCACAGAGAGCAAGCAGATCAGCCCCATCAGTACGCTCTGGGGTCGCCGTCAAACCAAGAAGGAATGTTGGCTTGAAATAGTCAATCAGACGCCGATAGGTCCGCGCCTCCGCGTGGTGAAATTCATCGATGACGATGTAGTCGAACTCGTCCGGCGAGAAACGGTCGAGGTGCGTCTGACGCCCCAGTGTCTGGATCGAAGCAAACAAGACGACCGCGGTTGGCGACTTCTCTCCTCCCGTATATCGGCCCAGCGAATCGTGCGGCCGGATGGCACGAAACGTTGCAAGCGCTTGACCGAGGATTTCTTCGCGATGCGCCACAAAGAGCACTCGCCGAAAGGCACGAGAATCGAATGCACTCAACCAGGTCTTGCCCAATCCTGTTGCAAGCACGACGAGTCCGGCACGGCGACCACTCACTCGCGTCTCTTCAAGCGCAGCGAGTGCCTCCTCTTGAATGACATGTGGTACAGGGATCTCGACAGACGGGTCGGGCATTTCCTCAACAATGCGTACTGCAGACACTACGGCTCGTCGGCTCCGATAACGCTCAATCCACTCCGGCGTTAGCGGTACGGTATTGGGGGAGTCAAATAGAGATTCGAATGCAAGGCTGATCTCCTCCCAACTTGCACGATCGCGTGACTCGAGCACCCGGTAATTCCATTCCACCCCAGCTGTCAGCGCAGTGACGCTCAGATTCGAACTGCCAATAAAGGCGGCTCCGGTACCATCCCTGTGGTGAAACACGTAGGCCTTCGGATGAAACGAGCCTGCGAAAGCTGGGCGAGACCCGACGCCTTCGGTCTCGAACATACGGCACTCCGCGTTGCCACTCAGATCCAGCAACCGCAGTAATGCGTCCGGATCCGTGCCGCCCAGATAATCCCCTGTCACAAGTCGCAATTTTCCGCCGCGGTCGAGTACATCTTGAAGGTATGACTGGATAAGCTGTAAACCGCTTCGCAGGGTGAAGGCGACCGCCATATCGACGGCCTGCGAAAGCGCGAGGTGATGCTTGAGGTGGGGCAAAAGCGGATCAGCGGTGCCACCGGTGAAGAGTGTGCGCCGAGTTCCGGTATAGCCATCGACGTCACTGACCACTCGAGCGGAGTCTCGGATGTAGTTGGCTTTCTCTGGAATGACATATCGGACGCCGCCCCTAGGATCCGGAACGTCTCCTTTTTTGCGAGGGATTACGTGCACGTGTAAGTGCGGTACCGTTTGCCCTGCCGCCTCTCCGTTGTTGATGCCTATGTTGTAGCCATCCGCCCCGAAACTCGAGTCGATTGCCGCGCGCGCGACGTCAATGGCGCGCATTAGGGCCACCCGCTCCTCAATCGATGCATCAAACCAGGTTGCAACGTGTCGAATGGGAATCAGCAACGCATGGCCTGGGGATACTGGAAATCCATCCCAGAGGCCGATGACGAGCGAGTCTCGATAGAAGACTCGGTAAGTATCAGGCGAGCAGAACGGGCAGGTGGCCTCTGTCACTTGATCGCCGCGCGGACCGGCATCGCCGCGACTATCAGGTTGCCGCTCAGGCCGGCACCGACACATTCAGCACAGCGCCAGCTTTTTACAGATCTTTTTCCGTAGCGGACCGCATGGCAGACTGGGCAACGATGTTCGTAGACCAGAGGCGAGCGCTCTGCGGTCGCGGCGGCGTGAATCCTTCGAGCAGAAACAAGGTGTGTCTTTGGTTCATAACCGGCCTCGCGCAACAGCTGACACCATGCCGAACCATGTGGCCGCTCAGACCGACCACGCAATGTAACCACGGCCGCATGTGCGAGTTCGTGACACAATATTTCTCGTTGATCATGCTGTCGGTCGAAGAACCGCGTACTAAGTTCTACGGTATGCGACTCTACAACCCAACGTGCAATTGTCCTTCGAAGCCGCGTATTGTGACGAATTCTCGTGATGTCCGGAAGCTCCGGCACACTCCAAAGCTTCCCCCAAAGCCTCAGCGTCCGCGCAAGCTTCCCGGAGGTAGTTCCGGTGATAACTGCAGTTCGAATCGAGGCGACGAGCGTTCGGTCTTGGCGACCCAAGAATTTGTCAGATCTACCTGCGGTCAGGCACATCGTTACCGTTTCGCGCGATTCGGCTTTCATTTTCTTGGCGATTAGAGCTTCCTCCAGGTAATCCCGGTTTGCTAGCATTTTCAAGATTGTAAGGTCTTCTCGATTTGGTACGACTGACTTGCAAACCGGCGTGCAATTCTGACCAGGCAATACGGACACAATCGCGGGCAATCAAGCGCGCTTGCCTCTCCAGAGCAAGAATTCACAATCCGACAGTTTCTCAACAAGCCACGATTGGAGGTCTATGGCGACCGCTTTGGCAAACTGCGTGTCCTGACTGTTCCATTCGTGGCGAAGAAGCAATGCCTTCACGGTTTTTCCCACATGCGAATTTAGTTCAATGCCTAGCTGCTCTGCCTTTGCAATCTGCGAGCCAATCCCACGCCAGCGATCGATCGGAATGTAGTAAACCACTTTGCCTTCGGGTGACAATTGGATGTGATCGTGCCACACCGTGACCACGAGCGCTCCGTTTTGCGATTTGTATGCCCATTCGACTGACCGCTTTGCCGATGCATCAACACCCAATTTGCGCAATGCTTCGTACATGGCAAGCTTTGGCGCATTTGCGAAGATATCCCGAATGACCGTCGGAATGCTTTCCCACCGCTCCCGCGCGATAGTTTTCCGTTCTGCGGGTGCTCGGTCTGAAATGTCTTCGTATGAGTGGGGCATCAATCACGTACTCCGCAAGTCTGGTTCTCCCGCACTATCCCTACTTTGAATGCCTCAAAGTGGTCGACTATTGTTCCCATCACTGACTACTCCTACGAGCGGATAACCAATCCCTCAACAAGAGGCAGAGCTATGATTTAGGCGGCGGCCGGCGCGAGAAGCGCCCGCAGCAAGTCCGGCTTTTCGAGTGCCAAGTCCACCACGTCGATATGGTCGCGGTCATTTTGCGTAAAGCTTGCCAATCGATGCTTTTGCTCCAAACTGAAGTCTATGAACTCATCAATCGTCGAGGCGCCTATCAGCAAAACTATGTCGCATTCTCGAGTTTGAGATATTCGATGTATCCGATCTTGGGACTGCAGGTAGTCCACCAGGTTGAAGGTGCGATCGAGGTAGATTGCTACCGAGGCTTCAGTAAGCGTCAGGCCTTCCCGAGCCGCTGCTGGATTTGCAATAAGAAGACGGACTTCCGCGTCATTGCGAAAGCGTGATACCGAAAGCTTCCGCTCATGCGCTTGCTGTTCGCCAAAAATAGTTACCGGAGAGAACTGGCCATAGCGGACGGCAAGTGCTTTTATATTTCCCACAAATGAACTCCATACGATAACCTTTCGATTTTCACCCACAATGTATTGCTCAAGAAGCGAGTCAAGCTCAGCGACTTTTGCTGGCGTCTCGTCGTAACCTGCATCGATGAGAGCAGGGTTCGACGCGAGCTGCGCCAGCCGCACAATGCGGGCCAGGACTGCCTCCGCTTCTTTCTGAATCTGCTCACCTGAAAGAGACTGCACCCACACCGCCAATTCGGTACGCAGCTGGTCGTAGAGCACTTGTTGGCGAGCCGCAAGCGGAATGCCTACCCGGATATAGTTTTTTGGAGGAAGATTCAGCGACGTGGCTTTCGTTCTGCGCAGTGAAAGCTCTGCTACATGGCCCCGCATTTCTTCCACGTTCCTGTAGCCGCCCGAGCCAGTCGCGTATCGCGCTTGGAACTGCTGGAAGGTTTCGCCCAATGCTGCACCGTCGTCGAGGAACAGCATTTGGCTCCATAAGTCCTCGGGCTTATTCGCGACCGGCGTGCCCGTCAAAATATACCGTCGTGCGGCCGAGGTGCGAAGCGCGAGGATTGCCTTTGTGACCTTCGATTCCGGAGTCTTGATTCGATGGCTTTCATCCAAGACGAGCGCCATAGGCCTAAAGTGAGCGAGAGCACGTAGTGAGGTTAGCTCGGAAGCAACGGCCTCGTAGTTGATCACATAGAAGGTGGCTCGTAGACTGCTGAACGCCAATCGTCGAGCCTTCTTTCCTGATCCAAACACCGCGTACTTAGCGCCAGAGAAGCGCTCTATTTCATCCGCCCACGTTTGCTTCAGTGTGTTTGGGCAAATAATGAGGGCGCACTGGATAGAGCCCGCGGCCACCTCGCCGACGATCGCGTCAATCAGTTGCTTACTCTTCCCGAGGCCTTGTTCATCAAACAGAGCGGCGCGTTCATTCTCACGCAGGAACGCCGTTCCCTCGACTTGATGTGGAAGCGATTCGGGGGGTACTACGGGCCGGGGCATGGAATGAATCCTCTAAGAGAATGTCGGGAATATGCAGGCGAGTGATGGTGCCGCTGGAAAGCATCCCGTTATCGAGTAAGACTTGGTCGAGTTGCGAGGCAGCAGATGCCGGCACGGCTATGTAAAGGTGACAACGCCGCTCTAGCAATGGCGAATAGGCGTTTCCGAACGCTTTGATTTGCGCCCGGCTATGTGAAGTACCGAGATCGCAAGCGGTTTTCGCTTCCGCCACGGCAATGACATCCGATTCGGGCTTGTAGCCAATGGCGTCAGGACGGAATGCACCGACCATCGGCGGCCGTGGTAGATCATTCCAAAGCCCTGCATGCGGTGCTGGGCCGTCGAAGAAAGACAGGACGATTCCGTCTTGCTGCATCTTTCTCGCTGCCCAAAGCAGAAGCCATTGGTGCATTATCGACGGCACGGTCAGGACGCTCGGCGTAGCCGATTTAAGGTCTCAAGAACCCGTCCCGCCTCGGCCGCCAACCCTTCCACAATTTGCTGCCGGTCAGGGCTTTCACCCAGTTCGACGAGCTCGGTGACCGTCATGGACTCTAAACGCGATCGCGTCCGTTCGAGTTGCGCATAGAGCTCTTGCTCCTCAGGCCGCTCCTTGGCGAGGTACTCCGTCGCCGCGTCAAAGCCCACAACCTCCAGCAGCCGTGTAGCTTCCACCGAACTTAAAATCTTGGGCAGCTTTCGAACGCTCGCGCCCGTGTCTAGTCGACCATCTCGAACCCATTGACAGAACCGCTGCGGTAGATCCTGCATTGTCTCGGCATGCTCTTGGATGCGACCGTTCTTGTAGTACTCAAGGAAATACGAGAACTTGGCTCGATGTTCGGGATCGGTAGAGTCCTCGGTCATTGGAAAATAGACCTGGTCCATCAGGTCCACGGCAGCCAATTGCTGCCTCACCTCCCTCGCCGTGATTCGATAGCGCTCGCCTACCTCGTCATCGATCAAACCGCCCTCCATGAGACCGCGCATCTGCAAGGCCTTTTCGTATGGCGCCCATCCGCGAACCGAACCCAAGTGAATTTCGTTCAATAGGTCCTGAATCACAAACTCAGGAGTATCTTCCGGGATTAACCAGGCTGGCAGTCGCGCAAAACGAGGATCCTCGGGAAATTGCTCTTTCAGGGCGCGCATCGCCACGACTCGGCGATTGCCTTCCGCAACTCGCATGTCAGCGCGTAAGTAAATAGGTTCCTGAACGCCGCCTGATCTCACGATAGATCGACGAAGGCTCTCCGTGTCCTCTTGGCTCACCAGCAGTAAATTGCAAGCGGCGTCACTGCGCTCGGCTTCGGGTAGCTGACGAATGGAGTAGCCCACCCGAGGATTCGACGGGTCTAGTCTGACTTCATTAGGGTCGACCTCGATCAGCGACAACGAAACAGAATTTCCTTGAATATTCCTAACGTAGCTGGTCACGCTATTCTCCCTTTTTACCAATGTCGCAGAGTTCCATGAAGTTCCCAAGCGCCTCATTCAGCTCTTTGGTGATCCGCCTCGCCTTTGTGGCGCCCGGTCGCCGCACTCTCTGTATGTCATCAAGCTGTGCTTTCTTGAGCGCTTCTGTCATTTCCACCATCTTCCTGAATAGTTTGGAAGTGGCTTCCGGATTGTCTTCAGCTATCGATCGCTGAGCCGCAGCGAATCCGTCTTTGGACAAAACCTTTATCGCAATTTCGCTTTCAAGAAGCGCTGGTAACTCCCTCACATTAGACCCGAGCGGCAACAATCCTTTACCAACCCAGTCAACGAACTGCGACTCCGCGTCAGGCTCATTGGCGATCCATTCTCGCAGGATCGGATTTTTATACAGCTCTTCGAAGTAGCTGTACTTCTTGATGCTGGACGACGCCGGATATTTCGGCAGGAAGGTGTTTTTCATCACCTCAAATGCTCGGATCACTTGATTCACTTTCGATTTCGACATCCGAAGGCGTTGAGCGATTTCGTCTTGCGTGAGCGCAAAGTCCTTGTGGAGTCGATAAATGTGGCCACCTTTTTCGAACGCCGTCCATGTGTTCTTTCCGGCAACGTGCATCTCCCCAAGCAAAATAGCGATGTCTCGGTCGCCAATATCGGCTGGAAGCACTCGGGCAGGGATTCGCTGCCATCGCGGTTCAGTCTTAAATTTCTCCCGAAGCTTTCGATAGACGACCGTGCGGCAGTTCCCCTCGACAGCGGTGCCATCCTGGCGAACGATTATTCGCTCGACAAGGCCCTTGTTAATGAACACTTGTCGATACAGATCGTGGACATCCGAATCATCCCACAGAAGGTCTTCCAACTTTTTCTGCAACGCAGCGCCCTCCAGGGTGACAGAGATCGCGACCGTATTGGCTATTCGAGGATTTTTCGGGTCGAGTCGAACGTTGTCCAGCGGCAACTCGACGTTCTGCACCTGGACCTTGCGGCCCTCAAGCGTGATTTCATCAACGACGAGACGTTCGTTGATTTCGGTATCGGACGGAGTTGCCATATTCAAAGTGCGAAACCTGCTGTCTTAGCAACCTTCTCGATTGCAATGGACAATGCGCGGAGCAGTTGCTGTGGCTTTCGCTCCTCGCGAATTCGCTGCAGCTCCGTTGACCGAAGCTCCTGGAGTATCTCAGTCAATTCTTTGATCTTTCGGAATGCGACTGAATCCGCGGTCGGATCCGCCCGGCCGACCACTGCCTTAGCTTCCTTAAAACCTGTTTTCTTTAGGGCTTTGGTGGCGCCTGCGTGCCTAAAGATTTTTGGCAAGTCGCGAACTTGGGCGCCGTGTTTGATTGTTTTATCTACCACCAGGGTGACGAATTCGTCGACATTGCTCTCATTGGTGCGATATTCCTCAAGGTCCTTGTTCTTATAGAATTCTTCGACATGACTCCAACGATCAAGACCTCCGCCACCCTTGATTTGGGGCAGCACTTTTTCACGCATGGTCTTGTAGGCTGCCAAAGTGCGTGTAACGACCCTTTCTTGCAGTCCGAGCGAGCGGGCGATCGCCGCAACGCTCATCTTCAGGTCCGTGTGCATGGTGTGTAGATGCCCGGCTTTCTCATAGGCGCGCCACTTATTCTTGCCGGCCACATGAAACTGGCCCTGCAGCACCGCGACCTGTCGGTCTGTGATCTTCGGGACCAGGTAAACGGGCACGGAGGTCCACTTCGGATCTTTCTTATTCGGGCCGTGAAGCCGCATTATCGAGGCGGCGCGGCAGTTTCCTTCTATGATTCGTCCATCCGACCGGACATGAATAGGCTCAATCAGGCCACCATTGTCGCGTATAGCTTTGAAAAGATCGGAAACCCCGGGTTGCGCAAGTATCAGTTCTGCAAGCGCTTCCTGAGTTAGGGGTGGGCCGCCTTTTCGCTTTTGTCTCACAGCGTGCTGAATTCGAGGGTTGTCGGGATCGAGAACGATCTTTCCTATCGGGACATCGCGACGTTCGACCGCCAGTAACTCCCCCTCGATCGATATGTGTCCCGAACCCGAACCAGCAGCTGAGGTCCCCGATGCTGCGCTCCGAACCATAAATCAAGCTCCTTATTATGTTCAGTATCGCGATACTGGTCGATACTGATCAGAACTCCTTGTACTCCTTGGAACTATCGGGAGTCAAGTTTCCTTGCTGGAAGATCGACTTTTGGCATGCCTATTGTTAAAGTGCATCATCGTGGAGGCAAATATGCTTTCGGGTAATGCAATTTGGCGCCGTAAGAGCAGGGAGGCCTGGTGAATTTCCATTGTATCCGCGGTATGTCCGCTCAGCGTCCCGTTCTCATGGGTTTCGCGCCGGCTTCCCTGCTAAAAAGACTAAGTTTCGCTGACGTTCTCGACCAGGATTCTCAACGCGGCTATCAGCGACGCTTCAACACGCATCACAGCCTGGATTTTCGGCGCTACATCCAAACCGAACACGGCTCGACGATCCCCCTCACTCTCAATATCCGACCTAGGGAAGACGGCGCCTGGAAAATTGTCCCGTTGGATGGCCAGCGGGTGCAATTGGAGATAGCCGAAGGCGCCACGGAAATCTTCTCTCAAGTTGACTGCCAACATCGCCTCGGTCATTTGGCTGATATAGACCTCGAGCTGCCTTTCATGTGCTTTATAGGGCTTGATGCCCGAGAAGAGATGGAGATATTCAATGTCATCAATAGCAAGGCGAAGGGTCTGAGCACCAGTCTCCTCGATTTTCATGATGCCCAGCTCTGCAAGAATTTGGCATTAGATCGTCCAGAGCTATTCATCGCACTTTTCTTAAATCAAGACTCTCGTTCGCCCTGGCACCGACAGCTCGACATTGGCGGTACGACGACAACTGGGCCGTCTCGACGCGCCTCGCTGCGAGGAATGCAGAAAGGCATCAAGCGTTTCCTTTCGAAAACAAGCATCTTAAAGTCCAAGTCAACCGAGGACGTCGCTGAAATCGTCCTCGCCTTTTGGGCGGCCATCTCAATAGTCTTATCGAACGCTTGGTCCAAACCGAGAAATCACGTATTGACCAAAGGAATAGCCGTTTACGCCTTGATGGATATCGCGTCAGATATGTATGCCGAGGCCAAGCAACAACACTGCGACCGAGATTACTTCGCCGCGGCGTTATCAGATTTCGCGTTAGATTTTGACTGGTCTACAGATGGTCCGCTAAAGGGTTTTGGTGGAGAAGGCGGTGTAAAGGAAGCTGTGCAACTCATACGAGATGCGCGGCGAAAAGGTCGATTTAGGATGGTATCCGGTGGCTAACAGAAACATTCTTTTGATCGAACCCAGCTACAAGAACAAGTATCCCCCGTTGGGCTTGATGAAAATCGCCCAGTATCACGGCCCACGCGGGAAGCGGGACAAAGTTCGGTTCATCAAGGGTGAAGACAAGTCGGTGCTCGGCACCGCGTGGGATCGCATTTATATCACCACACTTTTTTCGTTTGAATACGAAAGGATCGCCACTGCAATTGACTTTGCATTGACAGTGGCCAATGGCCACGCAGACAAGATCTTTGTCGGTGGGATTGCTGCCTCGTTGATGCATCAGCGCTTTCTAGACGAGCCACGATGGCACGGCATCCGGTTCATAAAAGGCCTCTTAAGTACTTCTCCGGCCGCTTCGTTGCAACTAGATGATTTCTCCGAGGAATTATATTCGGACGACATTTCTAGCCTCCCTATCGAAGATCTAGTTCCTGACTACAGCATTCTTGAACAGATCGAATACGTTTATCCCGTTCGCGATGCGTACTTTGCTTACACCTCCCGCGGTTGCATCCGAAAGTGTGGATTCTGCGGCGTTCCCAAACTTGAAGGCGCGCAGCGCGATACTGAATCTCTCACCGCGTTAGTTAAATCCATCGAATCGCTCTACGGCCCCAAGAAAGACCTCATTTTGATGGACAACAATGTTGTCGCGTCCGCGCGATTCAAGGACATAATCGCTGAAATTCGTGACCTAGGCTTCCTCCCTAACGCGAAGATCAAACGTCCGCACGAGCGTGCAGCCGTTCAACGCCGCGTGGATTTCAATCAAGGAGTCGATGCTAGGATTCTCTGTAAAGACCCCATGTACCTTCGCGAACTCTCATCGATCTGCCTGAGGCCACTACGTATCGCCTTTGATCATCTTGGTCTAAAAGGCCCCTACGAAAAGGCGGTTCGGTACGCGCACGAGTTCGGCCTGACTGAGCTTTCGAACTATATGCTCTACAACTTTCATGACACTCCCGAAGACCTGTTCGAACGGATGCGCTTGAATGTGACACTTAATGAGGAACTTGGTATCCGTGTTTGGTCGTTCCCGATGCGCTTCCAGCCAACAGACCGGCCGGACCGCGGCCATGTAGGAAAGAATTGGAGCCGTTTCCAATTGCGTTCTATGCAAATTATTCTCCAGGCCACACATGGAGTAGTCAGTGGTGCTCCAGAATATTTCAAGCGCGCATTCGGCGATACGCACGCCGAATTCGAGCTAATACTCATACATCCACACGACTTCACATTCAATCGTGATTGGTATGAGAACCAAGATCCGAAGAACGAAGTCCACGAATTCCGATCTGAGATTGCTCGGCTAGACTCTTCGGATCGCCAAGAACTTATCGTCCTACTTTCGTCGTGCGATCCCAAACACTTCCACACACTGGGGAGCAAGACTGCAAATCGGAACGTTCAGCGAATCCTGCCTTATTACGTTCCGAAGTCTAAGGACGAGTTATTCCGCATCTGGGCCAACCAGAAGTCGAAGCAGCAAACGGAAGTACAAAGCGCTTGGGTATCAGAGGAAGAACGCGTAGAGGATGCTGGTCTTGACCAGGACCTGTCACTCGACGTCGCGCCAGAAATCCGGAAGGCCGCAAAAGTAAAAAGAGCAGCAGCATGAGTGAAGCCTTGACAAGTCGAGTATTAACAGCACGCGAGAGCGCCACTGAAGCTTCGGAATGGTCTGCTGCCAGTTCTGAGATTGTGGTGGGCAAGGACATCCTCGAGCTACTGAGTTCGTCGATGTACGTCGATCCCATGACGATATACAGGGAATATACACAGAATTCTGCGGATGCTATTGATGAAGCGCGCGGGAACGGCTTGCTCAACACTAAGACCTCGGGTCGTGTTTCAATCACCATCAATCCAGTCGGCCGGGTAATCCGAATTAGAGACAACGGCACAGGAATTTCATGGTCTGAGTTCTTTCAACGACTAAGCAGCCTGGGTGCGAGTAAGAAGCGAGGCACCGAAGCGCGTGGCTTCAGAGGCGTTGGGCGCCTGGCCGGCCTTGGCTATTGCCAAGAGTTAATTTTCCGTTCGCGCGCTAGCACCGAGAAGCTCGTATCAGAGATGCGGTGGGACTGTCGGGTTCTGAAGTCCGCACTCAGATCTTCCAACAACTCCCAGCGCCTCGCAGAAATCGTTCAGTCAATCGTGGGCGCACGCCGGGTACCAGCCAATGACTATCCGGACCACTTTTTTGAAGTAGAGCTAAAAGGCGTCATCAGGCATCGAGACGACCGCCTATTGAATCCAATGGCCGTCGCTGAATATCTCTCCCAAGTTGCACCAGTGCCCTTTTCTCCGGAATTTGCGTTCGCTTCTGAAATCGAGGCCGCTCTCGCGCCACACGTCAATCTTGCGAACCTAGACATTCGAATCAATGGTTCGGAAAGTCCAATCTTTCGCCCTCACCGCAACTCGTTCCCGTTAAACGAGGTTGCAACGGACAAGACCACCCAATTGGAGATCGCCGCGCTCAACGACGTAGACGGAAACGTAGCGGCAATAGCCTGGGTCGCCCACCATGGATACTACGGTGCACTGCCCAATAAGGCGCTTGTTAAGGGGATCCGATTGCGAAGTGGTAACGTTCAAGTCGGCGACAACAATTTACTTGAAGGCATGTTCAGCGAGACTCGCTTTAATGCTTGGGCAATCGCGGAAGTGCACGTAGTCGACAAGAAAGTCCTCCCGAACGGACGACGTGACCACTTCGAGCACAGCTCACACTTGGACAATCTTCTAAATCAGCTGACTCCAATCATCAGGGAGATCGCTCGTCGATGTCGCGATAGCTCGATCGCCCGCAAATGGATACGAGAGTTTGACACGCACAAGCAAGTAGTCCTTGATGAATCAAAAGTCGTTCGAAGGGGCGGTCTCAGCAAGACCGCTCTTAAGTCAAGATCAGACTCTATCGCAAAATCGCTAAAGGCAATCGACAAGATTGTGGCGACACGCCATATTGACGAAGGAACACGGAAGGACTTATCCGAACAGGCAGCGTCCCTCCACGCAAGCGCGGTACGAGTTCTCAAGGGCGATGCCACGGAAGTGGATCCCCTCCAACACTTCCGCCCGGTTGAAAGGCGAGTGTACCGCAACATAATTTCTCTGATCTATGAATGCAGCGCCAATCGAGCAGCTGCCTTATCTCTAGTTGACAAGTTGCTAGCTCGATTAGGCACTACCAACTTGTCCAAAACTCCAAAAAAGCAAAAGCCGACGTCAGCCCCTCAAAGCCGTAAAATAACCAATAAGAGAGGGAGACGGTCCGCCAAACGCTAAAGGCAGACTATCGACGTACGTGAAGCTGTCTGTCGACATCGCCGGCAGCCGATGCGTCGCCAAGAATTACGGTCTCGCATTTAAAGATACCCGCGGAGTATTCCTAGTACCTCTCCCGCGCATCTGGTACTGAGCTGCTGTTCAAAAACACCGATCAACTCCCGAATAAGCTCTTCTCTGGCTGCCGTTTGAATTTGCTCCAAATCGGGCGGGCTTGGGTCCGCCCCGATCTTTGATAGGCATTCTCGTTTTATGTCCCCTAGCTCGCTATTGATCGCCTGTAATTTTGCGATCGTAGGCAAGTCCGCTTCTTGCGAAGCAATTGCAATTCGCTTCGCATGAGAGGTAATTTTCTCCGTCAATGAGATAACATCGTCCACGTCTTTGAACCCCGCTTTGCGGAGCTTCGTAATTTTCTTCTGGGCATCTTTCAGATTCTTTTCTAACGATGCGACCGTCAACTGAGCGTCGTTTGACACATCATAAGACTGCCTTCCGAGGGTCTGAGCCACCCCTGAGAGTTCCTCCCGCATTGCCTTCCAAGCGATATTCTCTTCAAATCCGTCGCGGCGGGCGTTCGGGACAAGGAATCGAGGATCCGCAAAAATCTCGCCAATGAACCAGTCCTGAAAGCGTGTATACGATGCGGCATGCTTCTGAAATACGTCCCTCATAATGTCCGTACCATCTACCTGAATGTTTCTGAGTCGAACACGCAGGCCACGCACCAAAGGGTCCTTATATGAACCGGATTCCTTCTTTTTTCCTATCCAGGCCCACCAGTGAGCGCTCTCTGGCGTGAAAATATCCACGTCTTCAAGTATCACCCGTCCAGACTCGATCAGGTAATCCGCTGCATAGGGTCGAAAGATCTGGCTCGGTCGCTTGTCACCATCCCGAAGCCATAGGTTGACGTCATCGATTGAGATTTGGGTCTTGGCCGCGGCCGCCAATATCTTTTCTTTGAAGGGAAAATCAGGGCTGTAAGGAAGTGGAGCAACCTGACAAAGAAACGCCTTCATTTTGTTGAAGTCAGTGCATTCGGGGGGCGCCTCGACTAGCCCTCTCAGCTTGACCTCAAAGAAATGGCTGTTTGGCTCAGCGCTATCAACAATGGTCGCGGTCACACATTCAGTCAACAGCTCTTCAGCGGAGCGGGAACCGCCTACCCCAGGCGCCATAGCCTCCCTCAACTTTCTTCCGTCATAAACAACAATAGTTTGCTCCGGCTCACCTCGAACCTTTGTAGTAAAGGTAATTTCATCGCTGAAAACGATTCCAGCGAGCCGGCCAATGCCGCGAAAACCCGCATTTGTACGATAATCTTTTTTTGACGCACCGACTGATGTCAACGTATCGACCGCACTCTTGGCGGAGATGCCGACTCCGTTGTCTCTTATTGACAGCCCGCTTCCATCTGCGGTCAGTGTTACTTCGATCTTTCCGTCTTTGCGAGTTAGGAGCCCTAGCTCTCGTGCTCGTTGGATGGCGTCAAAGCTGTTTTGAACGTATTCGCGTATCGCGTTTCGGGATTCCCCGTACATCCCGATCGTTAGCGTTTCCAGAACAAACCCGCCAAAAAAAGGTTGCACCGAGACTGCCTTAGAGTTAGCCATCAGACGTCTCCAGATACTTGGCAGAAACTGAATTGGGAACCTTGAATCCAACATTGTCGGAGAAGTAGAAGGTCCTCTCGAAATCGTCGACTAGTACGATTTGGTCGTAAGGTACGGCGAAGATTTCGCACGCCTTCTTGATTAATTGTTCGCCTGACGCGCTTCGTTCCGGGAAAATGTGCGATAGGCGTAGCTGCATATTGTCTTGGGCCGGCGTCAATACCTCGACCTCTGCAATCCTAATACTGCCAATCTGCGGTGGCCCGTCCGCGTCAGCAATGACCGCCAATTGCGCCTTTAGCGACGGCCTCGCCGCTGAAGGGATGTACAGCGGACGCGTCGTCGCATTCTTGAGATGGGAATTCATAGCCTCAAGGGGTAACTCTGCAAAGTTTGCAGTCTGATTGGACAAAAGCGAAGAAGTGATAATGCTTCGAGGCGGAAGTTTGGGCTGGTTAGAGGTCCGATCAAGGTAACTGGCGACTACTAGCCCAAAATATAGGCAACCCGCTGTATTCACAGGCAATCGGACAAGGGCGTCGCTCAAATCCACCAGGAGGTCTTGGAAGCCCGCTTCCCCCGCCAATACACGATCGTGGAGCTCGCGCGCAAAATGAACCAAAGCCTTGTGATCGAAGTCGCCTAAGACGGCTGCACTTGTAACCGGGTTTCTCGTTGACGGATAATCTGCGACAGGCCTTGCCATTTCCAATGCCATTGCGATTGCTGGGGGGCAAGGTTGACGACTTTCGAACAGCGCCCTGCGCAACGACGCCAGAGTGAACACCACGTCGGTCCGATAATTCGCAGCGCCGTCATTAGCCGCCGCAGAAGCAGGTTGTGTGGGTGGTGCCCTCGACAGCATTTCCTTTTGCTGAGATTTCTTCGTTTGGGCGCTTGGAAGCTCCGTGAGCAACGCAACATCGGAAAACCCCTCGGCGCGGACGTTAGGCAGCGTTCTGAGAAACTCTCCGAGATAAGGACTATCAAGCAACACAACATCGATTATCCCAGCAGCTAACTCCGCTTCATAGCGGAGCATATGGTGGGCAAGTGGCACAGCCTTTAGATGACGTGTCATTGGTGCTCCGCCGATTCTGTCGCGCTTTTCGCCGATAATCGTTGAGTACCAGTCGGATTTGCGGTCGTTTGTGAGGATCACGACATGCTTCGCGCGCACCTTCTTCGCATGCTCTAACGTTTCTTTCCAAAGGATGAGATCACCCCATCTGTTGCTTCCCGAGGGAGCGCCCGATTCCTTGGCGTCCTCTGATTCTGTGTTTGCCAAAGCAGGACTACCCTTTTTGTGGCGATCCTCAAATCCTGGCGGTATTCGCCCGGCGAACCGACCGGATCCAATTGCGTCGATGTCTGCCATGTACCCAAAGACATCGCTGTTGGGCAAAGTGATCTTGTTTATCAGGGTTAAAATCTCTGAAGCATGGGAAGCGTAATTCCGCTCCCATTTGCAAACGTCTCGTGCAATTTCGTCGAGCTTTGTCAACGTCGATCTCGCCGATGTCTGCAAGGTCGCTGCGTTGGGCCCCGCTGAATCAATATCCTCATCGAGAAAGGGCCTTAGATATCGATATGTCTGGCGTGCGGTGCGTTGAAGCTTTTTTGTGCAATTGGTTAACATCGTCGGGATCGTGCGGGCAGAATGATGCCGAAGGTATTCGTGTGCCGCCCATACCGGCACATGGAATCGCTTGGTCAGGGCCGTCTCGAGCCATTTTATTAGCTCGGAGCGAGACTTACTTCCAATAGTCGTCAACCACATCAAGAACGATGTGTCCAAGTAAACATGTGTTGCTTTGTCCTTGAGGACAGGCTGGATGCGAGCGAAGAAATCGTCAGCGCGTTCCGGAACAAGAGGTACTCGCAGTCTTGCCGTTCTAGCCATCATTCCCTCGGGTGGGAAAACTGTGTTTGGGCCGTCATTATTACTGCGATACTCGGATTGTCATAGATCGGAGGTTCCGGGTTCCGGCAGCCGCGCACTAACTTGAAGAGTTGCGTATCTGACATCCTTGTCCGGCCGACAAATTGTGTTGGTGAGTAGGTTTGCGCTCTTGAATCCACGCGTAACCAAACTGCAGTCTGTTCCCTAGCATTGAATGCCAACTGAATATACACAAAACATTACTATGTCGTGAATCAGCCTGGCTAGGAGCTATTTCACGGTTGCTTAAAATAGCTCGTCGGAATTCGGGGGGCACTCGTATCACTGGAATGGCCATTTTATACCTTCTCAGGCTCTGATTAGTCGCGGCCCGTTGCTTTCGCCGCCCTTGCCATTCCTGACCTCGCTGCGTTTATTTGCTCCGCATACTGCAAGGGCATTCGCGTCTATTTCCACCCGCCCGCCTGCGTGATCGCCGCGAGGTCAATATCAAGCGCCGCCAAGTCCTGTGTGGCGCCGACCCTCGTTGAGTGCCCGCTCACTCGGTCAACGACGCGCTTTGGCATCCCTATTGATTTCCATCGGAAATGCATCCCGAGAAAATGTCCGAACAGTCGTCCAAATTTCCTACCTTGAAGTGTCTCGGGATGCCCGCTCGCGATAAGTTGGCGGAGGTGATGAATTCAAATTTGCATGCAAGAGAGTTCTTGTACGATCGGCTATGCCTGAACGCATTGTCTCAGCCATGCGGCCTTTGGATACTTCGCAAATGGAATTGCGCCAATTACAATATTTTGTTGCCGTGGCGGAAGAGCAGCATTTCTCAAGGGCTGCAAGAAGGATTGGAATCGAGCAATCGCCATTGTCTCGTGCAATCCGAGCACTCGAACACGATCTTGGGGTAGTCCTTCTTGATCGTTCCACGCGTGGGTCGAGGCTAACGCCGGCAGGGGATACATTCCTTCGTCACGCACGATTGATCATTCTGGCGATAGAGTCGGCGAGGACCGCGACCCTGTCGGTTGCCCAACGGTGATTCGATTCCGTGCAGACTAAATTGAGGGCGGATTCTGGCGTGACTTTCGCATCACACGAAATCCGCGGTCCCGATCGATAAACGACTGCAGCATGTGCGGGATGAGGGTCACCGCGTCTACTTGTCGGCCACCGGTCTGGCTGTGAATCCGAGCGTACTCATCCAAGAGTTCCTTTAGTTCTGCGGAGACTTGCACTAAGAGCCTCACCTTCTCTGGATTCGGGAGTGGTCCGATCTTTAGCTTCATTTCAATCACCCCGGTCGACTTACGAAATTGGCCGAAGGACGATGTCCTTGTTGACGATCACATTGAGGGGTAGTCCCGGCCGAGCCGTTAACGTCGGCTGAAGGCTCAAATTCTTCCGGGTGATCTGCTGCCCGACCTGGTTGACCGAGTCCTGCGCGCTTTGCCGGGTGGCAATGACGATCGATCCCGAGTTCGTGTTGGTGTTTGCGGCGACAAGCTGCGCGTTGACGCCCAGCAATGTCGTGAGCGCGGCACCTGCGAAAATCCTGCCCCAATGCCAATTCACGCCGTCCTCGACGCCGGAGTATCCCGCGCCATCGACGCCCGGTAGGCGTTCGAGCACGATGGACGATCCGTCTGGCATTAGGAGTCGCGTCCAGACGAGCAGTAGCCGCCGCTGGCCATACGTCACCTGGCTGTCGTATTGACCGAGAAGGCGTGACCCCTGGGGAACCAAGAGGTACCGGCCGGTCACCGTGTCGTAGACGTTTTCGGTCACCGTGGCGATGATCTCCCCCGGCAGATCCGAATTGATTCCGGTCACCAAGGCCGCAGGAATAATGGTCCCCGCCATGAGTTGAAATGGTGATCGGGGGGTCTGAAGTGACGCGCCGGTGTAGATCTTGGGGTCGGGGGCGCGATTGACGAACAACTGCTTGTGATCCTGCTGGTTTTGCTCGGTCCCGTCATCGCGGGTCGCCGTGGGACTCCCCGCATTGGGTTGCGCGCCCGTCATGCCTGGCGGTTCCGCCGCCACCGGCGTCGGCGGCGACGGCGCGGTCTCGGACAATGTTCCGGCGTTGCGCCCTTGCTTCCCCGTCTGAAAGAAGACCTGTGCCTTCGCGGCCGCTTCCGCCTCATCCTGCTGGCGAAGCCTCGCCACCCGATCGGCATCGACCACGGAATTCGGCCGAAAGTCGGGCTGGTTTCCATCGGAGGCAATGCCCGCGGCCTGTTCCTCGCGCAGAATCGGGCGACCAAATTCGCCCGCCGGCGGTCCGAGCTGTGGGACCTTCGAAATGCTCGCGTAATCACGCGGCAGGGTCTGCAGCCCGTCTGCGTGGGTAACCTGCTGGCTCGCCTGGAGTTCAGGACCGGTGATTTGCTTTGTGGTCTTTTTCGGCTGTAGAGCCCACATCGTTGCCAGGAATACGACGAATCCCAATCCGCCCAGGAGTGCCGCAAGGGTACGCCGATTCAGTCGTGTGACCGGCCGCGGCGAGGCCCGCAGAGCCAATGTCGCCGGATCCTCCTTCGGAGCGCCCTCTGTCATCGATGATTCCTGGAATCGACGGCGCTCACGAGGTCGGTGCGAGTAATCCGCACGATCGGAGCGTCTTTTCCACCCAGCCGCAGTTCCGCCACCGCAAACAGGCGATCCACGATGTAATAGGGTGAGCGCACGCGGTAGTTGACCAACTCGGTCTTATCCCCGTTACCCAAGATGAAGAGCGGCGGCATCTCGCCCTGGCCGATGCCCGCGGGGAATTGCACGTAGACCTTGTTGCCATCGTCAAATGCCCTCATTGGCCGCCATGAAGGGTTCGCTCCCGTGACCTCGTAACGAAAGTTCAGTCGATCGAGCGCGATCCCGTCCGTCACCGGGGCGACCGATTCCGCGTGTGCGTTGGCACCCCGCAGCACCGCGAGTTGGTCGAGCGGGTACTGCCAAGATACCGAGGCCATCCAGGTGTCGGCGGTCGCGGTCAATTCCAAATGGTAGGTCCGACGATTGGTGTTGATGACGAGATTGGTCCTTAGATCCGCTCGGGTCGGTTTCACGAGGATGTGGACGCGCTGACTCGTGCCGGCGCCGCTGGTTGTATCGCCAACCACCCAGCGCACGGTGTCGCCGGCGGACACCGACACGATTTCCTCGCCGGCTTCCAAGGCGATGTCCGAGATCTTCTCGGGGGCCGCGTAGACCTGATATAGGGCGTCGGGGCTATAGGGCCAGACCTGCGTGGCATTCAGGTAATTTTGCCGCGACGGTTCAACCCGAGCGGTATCGTTTGCGCGCCTGACGCGATCCTGAGGTTCACCGGCTTCGGGTGCGGATGCGGTCATTGCGGGTATTGGCTTTAATTGACCCGGCAACGGAAGAATCTTGGGGACTTCGACAATTTCTACCGGTCTGGCGGGATCGGTGATCTTGACGGCCGCCACGGGTTCATCGAGCGGGATATCTCGCGACGGCTTGCTTGCACAACCCGTCACCGTGATCGCGGCGACAGCAACCCAGCCCAACATTTGCGACTTCTCCATCACGGCTCACTCCTTCCGCTCGCGGCGGTTCCCAATTCCCGACTCCAATTCAGTCCGTCGACATACAGGCCCAAGGGGTTCTTGCGCAGTCGTTGCTCGTCGGCCGGCGGTCGCATCACGATCGACAGGATCGCGGTCCAGCGCTCCGTGGTGATCGGCGCGCCATTGGCGAAACCCCGCTCGACCCAGCGGACCTGAAAAGAATTATCCGAAGCTCGTACGATGCTGGTCACCTCAACGGCGACTGAGTTCTGTCCGACATGCGCGAAGGGATCGTTGGCCCGTGCAAACTCGTTCAAGGTGGTCGCGCCTCTCTCGGTGGTGTAGTCATAGGCTTCGAGCCAGTCGTCCCGCAGCACGATGGGATCTAGGGGGACCGACCGCACATCCCGAATGAATCGCTCCAACAGGTGCGCAATGAGTGCATCCGCCGGTCGATAGGTCTCGGTTGCCGGACCCACGGCTTTGACGTCGCCCAGATGGTCTACTTCGACGACGTAGGGCGTGATGTGCGAGCGACTCGATTGCCAGATCAGGCCGCCGGCGATCAGCACGGTGAGACCCAAACATCCGAAGGCCATGAGCCGCCAATTGCGCGCCTGCACGCGGGCGGATCCGATCCGCTCATCCCAGAGCTGCTGCGCAGCCTGGTAGGGCGTCGATGGTTCGGGGGTCGTCGAGTACCGCACGCTGGCTCGTTTGAATCGCATCCCTTACTCCTCTTCCTTCAATGACGGACTGGCACCGGACCCACCGTGTTCTCCCGAGCGCAAGGTTTGCGCCGCGGTGGAGACGCCGCGTTCAACCTGCTGGCGCCTTTGCAGCCGCTGCGCCCAGCCGGGCGGCGAGTCGGCGCTCCCGGAGGCGGACGTATTCGCACCGCCTACAGTTCGCTTTGCCCATTGTTTGAAAGCACGGCCTGCAGATTCGGCGCCGGCGCGACCAACTCCGGCGAGACCCGCGCCCATTGCCCGGGCACCGGATGCACCCGAGCCGGCTACGCCCTCGGCGTAGGCACTGCGCGTCCCTTTCACCATCGACGATGCCGCCCGGACACCGGTCGACGCAGTCGCGGTTGCCAGGCGTGCGGCACCCACGGTCGCCGCACCGCCGGCAAGGGCCAAGCCGCCGGCGCCCAGGAGCGTGCCGGCCGCTGCGCCGGCGCCAAGCTGCGGAGCACCGGACACCAATCCCGTCGCGATGCCGGGACCAAAGATTCCGAGCCCGAACAGCGCGAGTGAGGCCAGCATGAGAGCCAGTGCCGAATCGATGGTCGGCGTCATGCCGACCGGCGGTGTGAATTGACCGAAAATGCTGGATCCGATGCCGACAATGACGGCGAGCACGAGCACTTTGATACCCGAGGAGATGACATTCCCGAGGACCCGCTCAGCGAGGAATGCGGTCTTGTTCCACAATGCGAAGGGGACGAGTACGAAACCCGCCAGCGTCGTCAGCTTGAATTCGATCAGCGTCACGAACAACTGCACGGCGAGGATGAAGAAGCTCGCAATGACGACCAGCCACGATAGAAGCAGCACGGCGATCGTATCGAGGTTCAGGAACACATCCGGAAATCCTGACAGCTGACCCATCTGGGTCATCAATGGGTGCGCCGCCGTCACGCCAACGGCCGCGAGGCGCCCAGGCTGGAGCAGCTGCGCCTGGGTGATTGCTGATCCCGTCGCCTCGAGCCCCAACCCGGCAAACGATCGAAAGATGATGCTGGACAGGGAATTGAAGTTATTGAGGATGAATGCGAACGCGCCGACATAGAGAGTCTTTTTGATGAGCTTGGCTATCACGTCCTCCTGGCCGCCCATCGCCCAAAAGAGGCCGGCAAGCGTCATATCGAGCGCGACCAGGATCCCGGTGAGCCAGGCGACCTCCCCATGGACGAGTCCAAACCCGCTATCGATATAGCGGGAGAACACATCCGTGAAACTGTCGATCACCGAGAGGTTATTCATGAGAAAGTCCCGACCTCTTGCTCCGTGGCGACGACACTTTCACCTTCGAGGTCACTGCGCACCCCTTACGGCCCGTAGAACTGGACGGGTTGTGGCGTGTAATTAGTGCCTTGGGCACTGAACTGCAGCCGGACGGTGCGGGCGCGCACCTCCGCCGCGACGGCTCGGGCCTGTTCCAGGGCAGTGGCGCGATCCTGAGTCACGCGCAATTGCTGGTCCTGGAGCGCTTGCCGCACCTGCAGCGCGAGCAGCTGGTTCGTCGCCTGGCTGGCTTGCAGCGCGCCACCCGCCGATTGGCTCTGGCTCACCAAGCTCGCCAGAACTGACTCGTCACTGCTGAAATTCACCGCCGACTGTGCCTGCAGGCTGATCGAGGACAGCAAAGCGCTCTGGGAATTGGTCAATCGCTGCAGCGCATCGGATGCCATCTGGATTGGGCTGGTCGTGACGCCATAGCTCGCGGGATAGAACTGCGAGAACAGTTGCTGCGCCCGGGAGAGGGTAAACCCAACGCCTTGGGCCTGGGCGATCAGCTGGTTGGTCGTGGCGAGCGTAGCTTGCAGCTGACTCAAGGAGTTGAAGTTCAGGGACTTGAGGTTCTTGGCCTCGTTTTCGAGCATCAACGCCTCGTTCGTGAGCTGCTGAACCTGATTCTCGATTTGTTGCAGACTGCGCAAGGCGGTGACCGTGGTTTGGACCAGGTTCGCCGGATCGACGACGACCCACTGCGCCCGAGCCGGCAGGGTGAATGCCGCCAACAGGCACAGCCCTGCAACGAGCGATAGCTTTCTCATGATGACTCCTCCGTTGATGGTGAAAATTCCTCGGCCAGTGCCGCGGCCCAATCGAGACCCTTGTATCGCAGCCAGGCCGCGGCGAATCCTTGCGTGCCCTGTTCGGCCACGATCTGGTGCATGGCCATTTGGTCCTCTGGACGCGAGGCACCCGCGAAGGCGAGCGCCACGGGACCCAGATCCAGATCGAAAAGACGGACTCCGAGTCGAGATTGGTAGTAGTAATCCCGCTTCGGGGTCGCTCGCGCGATGATGTCGATTTGCCGATCGTTGAGTCCGAATCCCTCGTAGATCCCGCGGAGCTGCGGCTCCGGTGCCTGAGGTGAGGGCAAAAAGATCCGGTTGGGGCAGCTTTCGATGAGCGCCGGCGCGATCGGCGAGCGCTCGATGTCAGCGAGCGACTGGGTGGCGAAGATGACCGAGACGTTGCGCTTGCGCAGCGTCTTGAGCCATTCCCGGATCCGACTTGAGAACAGGGGATCGTCAAGAAACACCCAGGCTTCATCCAGAATCAGCAGGGTCGGTGCGCCATCGAAGCGCTCCTCGAGTCGACGAAAGAGATAGGTCAGCACCGGCAACACCGCGCTCTTGCCGTGCATCAGCTCCTCCATCTCGAAGCCCTGGACA
>Ga0209698_10001144_pt1 | contig 30605 bp, 24 predicted proteins | sample LitLauG_LLR_2012_FD_187203 | JGI IMG/M metagenome (GOLD analysis project Ga0209698, IMG submission 187203) | Freshwater sediment microbial communities from Pennsylvania, USA - Little Laurel Run_MetaG_LLR_2012 (SPAdes) (version 2) | ecosystem: Environmental > Aquatic > Freshwater > Creek >... | reverse complement strand
TCAAAAACCACCCATCAGCCGATCAGGACTCGATGTCAACAACCTCTTGACACACCACAGCTAAAGCCCGCGTGTTTGGCGGTCCGAAGCGGCACGGCTGAAAGCCGCGCCCTTCCCAAAACCATTTATGAGATGGCCTCTCAGGTCTCAGTTCATGGCCCCGGGTTTTAGTGAGAACCGAGAACTGAGAACTGGGAACTGCGTCAGCGCACTTCAAAATTCACCGCGCTCCCCGCGACAACTTTTTGTCCAGGAGCTGGACTCTGCGTCACGATCATGCTGGCCGCACTCGGTTCCGAGACAGGAGTTGCCACAGCCGGCGCAGTGCTCGACGGTGATGCGGAAAACAAGCTGACCCGCCCCACGCGCAGTCCCGCGTCCTGCAAGGCCAACATCGCGCTGCCCAGAGGTTGTCCGGTGAGGTCGGGCATCACATACGAGGCCGGCTCCGGCCCGGCGCTGACCAGCAAACTGATCTTCGGCGCCGCCACTCCTCTGGCATTCGCCGGAGGACTCTGCGCTACGACCTGCTCTGCGGAAGTATCCGGCAGATTGATCTGCGCCATCGAAGCGAGATTCAGGCTGCGACGCCGGATGTTCAGTTCCGCAACCCGCTCGCTCTGCCCAGTCACGTCCGGAATCGCGACCCGCTGCGGCCCGAGACTTTGCGCCACACGAACCATCCAGCCCCGGCGCACTTTCGTTCCCGGCAACGGCATCTGGGTCATGATTCTCCCCTCCGGAATGTCGGGACTATAGAACTGTCGTTCGATCGCGACTTGCAGGCCAGACGCGCTCACAGCCCGCTCTGCTTCAAACGGTGTCATGCCCACCAGTTTGGGGATCGAGACCTCACGCCCGTGAATCGCAAACTGCATGGCGGTCAGCGCCGAGATGAGCGCCACCGTCAACAGCACAAGCGCCAGCAACACCATGCGAAAGAACTGCCGCATCGCTGCTGATTATAACTTCCGGGAGACGTTCAGAGGCTTCCGTCCACACTCTCAGGCGGTGCGGCGTCGTGGTCCTCCCACTCATGGCCGCACGCGTGGCACATCCATGCTTTGTGGTGGACGGGGATCGGAACACCCACGAAGGCCGATCCATACGAGATGACCTTTTCCAGCTCACGAAAGCTTATGTCGAGCGACTGGCATTGAGGACATTTCGGCTGTGCGTAGCTGCCCACGCCTTCGATTTCGATCGTCTCGGGGATGGGTTGGTTCAGAATTTCGTTAGCCACTTCAACGTCTTCGGCATGAACCTTGAGTTTGATTCCACCCAGCAGATTGGAAATGAACCAATCCATGCGGATCATGTTGTCATCGACCAGTTGTGACTCGATGCCCGCTGAATTGAGGGCGCCTTCTGCCAGCAGCGCTTCGGGGAGATCGCGGAACTGCCGCAGCGTGACCATGTCGCTTAATTCGACCACATCGACGCCGGGTGAACCAGGTGCGGCCAGCGTCAGCCCTCGCTTCGCAGCTTCGGATTGCAAAGCTTCGCGCGCGACATTGCTTAATTCATCCCCACCCTGAGCGATCTGGTCGAGCTCCTCATCGCTCATCGCCGAGTACACGCCAGCGAGGCGGGCATGCTCTTGTTCAGGCATCGTCATCGCCGGACATGATACTCCAGAATCCCCCTCTTCACTGCCCTTTAGGTGGATGGCTAAGGCCGCTTGCGCCTTCTGCTGTCCCTCCCACTCGTGAACCCGCATTGGCGGCGGTTGGCTCGGGCGCGACGCAGTCCGGCCCGGACACCTTTCGCGACTGCCTTTCCGTAGCCGGAGGCGTCGATGGCAGCCATGGTCGTTGCCGCGATGCCGCCGGGAGTTGCCGCCTCTTTCATCAGCGACTCCAGCGAGTGCTTGCCTTCGCGCAATGCGATGACTCCGTCGGCCAGCGCATGAACGCTCGCTGCCAGTGCCAGCCGGCGATCCAGACCTGCCGCTTGCCCAGCTTTGGCCAGCGCGGCCAACGCGTGGTAGCCGTGGCTGCTCGAGTACGTAACAGTGAATGCGTCAAACTTGCTTTCCGGGATTTCGATCACCTGTCCGAAGCTTGCGAATAGGTCGATGACTCGGCGGCGATCTCGACGCAATAGGGTTCGCGGGAATGTCACGCCTGTCAGCCCGCGACCGCTCCGGCAGACCGGGCTTGGCATGGCACGCGCCCAGCGCACCGGAGCGCCCAACGCCTTGGTCAAGATCCGGAGCGGCACTCCCGCCGCAAAGCTGATGGCAAGCAGGGGGCGGTTGGGCATGCCGATCGCGTGCAGAAGTTCTGCGACCGCACTTGGCCGCACAGCGACAATCATCACGTCGGCTTGCCGGGCTGCGCTTTTCAAGTTGGGTTCGACGGCCACCGCATAGCATTTGCTCAGGTCGCGAAGCTTGCTGGGATTGCGGTCGTGAACGACGAAGCGGTGCTTGCTCTTTGCAAGGCGCAGGCCGGCCAGCATCGCCGAGGTGATCCGACCTCCTCCGAGGAAAACGATCGTGCTCATCCTAACTCCGCGCAGGCTTCGTCGGCCGCGGCCTGCAAGACTTCGACGTCGTGCATGGTGTGTGCGGTGGAGGTGATCCAGTGCAGGCCGTTCGAAGGCGTCATGTAGATGCCGCGATCAAGCAGCGCGTGAATGAAGCGCGAGTACTTCGCGGTGTCCGCGTACTGGCAGTAGTCGCGGTAGTCGTGGATCGCCCCGCGATCGGTGAAATAGATCTGAAACATGGGGCCGAAGCCCTGCACGATCGCGTTAATTTTCTTGCGGCGAAACACTTCGCGCAGGCCTGAGATCGCCGCATCGCCCACGGTATAAATCTGTTTATAGACCGCGCCGTCGTTGGCGGTGAGCAGATCCAGATTCGCGGCAATCACGCGCATGGTCAGCCGGTGTCCGTTGAACGTTCCGTAGTGCAGCACCATGCCGTCGCTGCCCCAACGCATGCGGTCGAGAATGGCGCGTGGGCCAGCAACCGCACCGATAGGGAATCCCGCTCCCAGCGCTTTACCGAATGTGCTCAAGTCGGGCCGCAAGCCGTAGTACTGCTGACATCCCCCGGGCGCGTAGCGAAATCCGGTTACGACTTCATCCAGGATGAACAGCGCACCATAGTGATGGGCCAGATCGCAAACTTTCTGCAGATAGCCCTCGCGCGGCAGAATGCAGCCCATGTTGGCCATGATCGGCTCGCTGATGACGGCCGCCAGTTCGCGCCCGTGGCGATGAAGAATCGTTTCGAGCGTTTGCAGATCGTTCCACGGAGCGAGAACCACGTCGTCAAACGCGGCCGAAGGAATGCCTGCGGAATCCGGGAAGCGCGTGGGATTCTCGCGCGGCCCAAGCTGATCTGCAGCGTGACTGTGTCCGTTCAGGCAGTAGGGGTCGTACCAGCCGTGGTAGTGGCCCTCAAACTTGAGGAACTTGGTGCGCCCGGTGTGTGCGCGGGCCAGGCGCAACGCGAGCATAGTCGCTTCGCTTCCGCTATTCGTGAACCGCACGGCTTCGGCAGTCGGGACCATGCCGCAAAAGCGCCCGGCGGCCTCGGCTTCCGCCGGAGTCGCCGCGGCAAAGTGGGAGCCATCGGCGATGGCCTGCGTGACGACCTCGACGATCTTGGGATGCGCGTGCCCTTGCATGAGCGCGCCGAACGACATCATGAAGTCAACGTACTCGTTGCCGTCGAGGTCCCACACATGCGATCCACGCCCGCGCTCCAGAACCACCGGCCCCGGCGAGTAAACTGCAGCGCCGCGCGACGGCGAGTTGACGCCTTCAATGAGAGATCGCCGCGCCCGCTCGTACCACTCCTTCGACCGACTACGGTTTCGGGTGCTGATGACTGTGGGCATATAGCCAGCTAGTCCGCCGTGCCTCCCCCATCCACGACCAGCGCAGCCCCAGTCATGAACGACGAATCATCCGACGCCAGGAACAGCACGGCCTTGGCAATCTCCTCCGGAGTGCCAATCCGTCCCATGGGGCGATTTTCACAACTGGCCAGATACGCCTTCCATTCCAGCCCGCGCCGCCGCGCGTCTTCCGGAAGCATGGGCGTATCAACATCCCCGGGACAAATGCAGTTTACGCGGATCCCTTGCCGGCCATGATCAATCGCCATCGCCTTGGTCAGCAAAACCACGCCGCCTTTGGATGCGCAATACGCCACCGCTCTGTCTCCGCCAACCAGGCCCCAACCGGAGCTGTTATTGATGATGACCCCGCCACCTTGGGTGATCATCGGCTCGAGCGCATACTTCGACATCAGGAATGTCCCCTTCAGGTTGATGTCAATCTGCAGGTCCCATTCTTCTTCGGAACATTCGAGCGTGGTTTGCGGGTAGAAGACGCCGGCGTTGTTGAACAAGATGTCCAAACGGCCAAAGGAACTCAGGGTCGCGTCTACGGCCCGCTGGCACTCGGCCGCATGGCGCACATCGGTCCGCACAAAAATTGCCTTTCCGCCTGATTCGAGAATGCGCGCCGTGACCGCATGGCCTCGCGATTCATTGCGTCCGGTGATGGCTACAATGGCGCCTTCGCGGGCAAACAACGCGGCAACGGCCTCGCCGATCCCCGAGGTACCGCCCGTAATCAGCGCGACTTTGTTCTGCAGACGCATCATTGCCCGGCGTTCCTTCGCGCACTGTTGTGTAGCGCGGACACTCTTGTCCGCGCCGGCATGCAGCGTGAATGATGCCAGCACGCGGACAAGAGTGTCCGCGGTACACAAGAATCAAACCGATCCTGCCAGCCCGCCGCCATCGACGACCAGTGCCGTCCCCGTAACAAACGACGACGCGTCACTCGCGAGATACAACACAGCCTGCGCAATCTCGTCCGGTGATCCGACGCGCCCCATCGGGCGCTTCGCTGCCTCAGCCAAGAAACGGTCGTTCGCTTCTCCGAGTTGCTGGGCTTCGGCACGCAGCATGCCGGTGTCGGTATCGCCCGGGCAGATGCAGTTCACGCGAATCTTCTGCGGCCCGTGGTCGATCGCCATCGCCTTCGTCAACAGCACAACCGCTCCCTTGGACGCGCAGTACACCGCCGCCTTTGCTCCGCCCGCCAGCCCCCAGCCCGAGGCCGTGTTGATGATCGATCCACCGCCCGTCTCCCGCATATGGGGGATCACTTCCCGAGACAACAGGTAAATAGACTTCACGTTCACCGCCATCACGCGATCCCAGTCGTCTTCACTGAGATCGAGGATCGTGGCTCGCCGGATGATACCGGCATTGTTGAACAGGATGTCGATGCGTCCGAATTCGCGGATCGTGCGCTCGGCCAAGCGGCGGCAGTCTTTTCCGCGGGCGACGTCCGCAGGCTCGAAAATCGCGCGGTCTCCCTTGCGCGTGACTTCATCGGCCACCGCTCTTCCAGCCTGGGCATTTATGTCGCCAATCGCAACCGCCGCTCCCTCGCGCGCAAACAGCAGCGCGGTCGCGCGCCCAATGCCGGAGGCGCCACCTGTGACGAGAGCGATCTTCCCTGAGAGCTGCATCCCTTACCTGCTGGCGAGGCCACCGGCCGTTTCTCCGCCATCGCACGTGTACACGTGGCCGGTCATGTTTTGTGCGTCGTCCGAGGCGAGGAATGCGAACAGCGCCGCAATCTCTTCCGGCTGAGCATGCCGCCGCAAGGGGATCTTCCGGTTCACCTCTTCCAGCATCTCGCCGGTATACTCGGCGCGCTGCATCGGCGTCAGTACGTAACCCGGGGCGACCGCGCATACTCGTACCTTAGGCGCAAGTTCCAGCGCCATCGACTTCGTCAGCTCAATCACTCCCGCCTTGGTGGCGTTGTAATCCGCATAGTATGGATATCCCATGACCCCGTTCGTCGAAGCCGTTTGCAGAATCACGCCGCTGCCGCGTTCCATCATGTGCCGCGCCGCCGTCTGGGCGACATAGAACACGCCGGTCAGATTGACAGCAATCACTTTCTCCCACTCTTCCGGCGTGATATCGAGAAAATTATGACGAATGCTGACGCCGGCGTTGTTGATCAGAACATCCACGCCGCCCATCCGTTCAATGGCTTCGGCAAATGCAGCCTGCACTTGTTTCAGATTGGAAACGTCGGCATGGATGGCACCGGCCAGATCTCTCAGTTCCTCCGCGATCTTGCGTCGTGCCTCCCCATCGCGGTCGACGACGCACACCACCGATCCTTCCTCCAGAAACCGCGCCGCGGTTGCCGCCCCGATCCCGCTGGCGCCCCCGGTGATGAGAACTCGTTTCGCTTCCAGCCCGCGCACGCGCACCTCCAAGAAAATCGGCCAGCCCCCCAGTTTGTCATCCCGACCGGAGCAACCCCTATTCACGAATGCGAATCGGGTCGCGGAGTGGAGGGACCTTGTGTTTCTCGGGGTAGGACCAACGGCAATTCGGCCTAGCTGACCTGCCAAACCGTGTCCAGAACTGTCCCATCCACCCACTTGACGATTGCGCATGGACGGTCGCCCAGCTTCGGGCGCGCCGGCTTGCCGCCGCAGATTTTCTCCACTTCCGCCTTGATGTCCTGAATCGGCCGGACCGGCAGTTTCGATCCCTTGACCGCCTCAAGCAGATCCGAGCGCCGCGGATTGATCGCGATCCCGCGCTCGGTCACGACCACATCAATCATCTCGCCCGGCCCCGTCATCGTCGTGACCTCGTCGACAATCACCGGAATGCGGTCGCGGAACGAAGGCAGCGCCAGAATCGAGCAGCCCGAGAACAGGCAGTTCTGCCATCCTCCGATGCCGTGCAGCAGCCGGCCGTCCGAGTGCGTCACTACGTTGGCGTTGAAATTCACATCCACTTCGGTAGCGCCCAGAACCACCGCATCCACCAGTGACGCGAAGTTTCCCTTGCCGTGATAGTTGTAGGAAGTGAACGGCGAGGTCGCCACATGCCGCGCATCGTTCGCCATCGACTTGACACCGTCCAGATCGAAAGTCTGTCCGTCGAGGATGTAATCCGTCAGCCCTTCCTGCAGCAGGTCGACCAGGAACTTTGTCGATCCCCCGCGTACGAAGCGTGCCCTCACGCAATCTTCTTTCATCATCTGCTTCAGATATTGCACGAAGGCCAGCGCAATTCCGCCCGCTCCTGCCTGGAACGAAAAGCCGTTCTTCATGATGCCCGCCGCCCGCAGGAATTGCGCCACCAACTCCGCAATCCGCAGCCGGTCGGGTGAGCGCGTAATCTGGGTCGTACCAGAAACGATTTTCGCCGGATCGCCGATCGACTCCACTTCCACCACGCAATCCACGTTGTTGCCCTGAATCTGCCACGGCACGCACGGAAAGGGCACCAGGTTGTCGGTCACCACGATCACCCGGTCGGCATAGGTTGAGTCCGCGAGCGCAAAACCCAGCGATCCGCAAGCCGACTTGCCGTGCGAACCGTCCGCGTTCCCAAAGAAATCCGCGGTGGGCGCGGCGATCACGGCAATGTCAATGTGGACCTCTCCATCCTGTATAGCCTGGTACCGCCCCCCATGCGAACGCAACACGCCCATGCCGCGCATCTTACCCTGCGTGCAGTAGTCGCCGAGCGGCCCATTCATCGAGCCCTCAATGTGATGGATGACTTTCTTCTCCATCAACTCGATCGCGCTTTTTTGCGAAGGGAACGAAGCGCTCGGGAACCACATGAGATCTTTCACGCCCACTCGTGCAGCCGCCTCCAGCGCCATCAATGCAACTTTATCCCCGTCGCGCAGGTGATGATGATTGGAAATCACCATGCCGTCGCGCAGCCCGCACTTGCGCAGAGCCGTCTCCAGGTCCGCCACGCGCTTGTCGCCGCTATCGGGATAGTCCTTGTTCGAGGAGATCACCGGCGCTGCCTTCCGGCCGCGCGGCTGATACTTTCCAACGCCCAGATACGGAATCTGCGGCTTGCCATTCACCATGGTCGGCACGGCGCGTCCGACTGCGTTCTGCGCCAGTTCGACTCGCGGGCTCACGAGATCACTCCCATCGCCTTCGCCCGCTCTACCAGTTTCAGCGCTCTCTGCACCACCGGCGGATCGATCATCTTCGAACCCAGGCTGACTACCGCCAATCCTTTGCTCTGCGCCTCTTCAAAGGCCGCCATGATCTTCTGCGCCTTCTCAACCTCCCCTGCGGAAGGCGCAAACGCCGCGTGGATCACGCGAATCTGCCCAGGATGAATACATCCCATGCCTTCGAATCCCGCCGCCCGCGACGCTTCGCCCCAGCGCCGCAGTCCTTCCAAATCGGCAACGTCGCTGAACACGGAATCGATCGCCTGCACGCCGGCCGCATGCGCCGCGTTGACTACCCGCGACCGCGCGTACCCGGACTCGCGCCCTTCCGCGGTCTTCACCACACCCAGATCGGCCGTGTAATCCTCCAGCCCGATGGTGAGGGCAGCCACGTTCTCACTTGCATTGGCAATCGCCGCTGCATTTTCGATCCCCAGTGCCGACTCCAGAATCGGCATGATCCAGATCGGCCGGATGGTCCCATTGCGCGTTTTGATCTCGGCGATCATACGATCCGCTTCCGTGACCTGCTCCGGGCGCTCCACTTTCGGAATCAGAAGCAGGTCCGGACACTCGCCCACGACTTCCGCCAGATCCTCCAACCCGAGCGGCAACTGGTTGATGCGTACCATGCGCTCGCAGCCCCCAAAATCGACCGCTCGCAGGGTATTGCGTACCAGAATGCGAGCAGCATCTTTCTCTGCGCGGTGCACCGAATCTTCCAAGTCGAGAATCACTGCATCCGGCGCGTGCAGGGACGCATTGATGAAGTACTTGGGTTCGGCACCCGGCAGATAAAGGCGCGAACGGCGCAGGCGGTCTTTCTGGGAAGGGGGCGGCAGCGGATGCTGCTCCGGCAGCGAGCGCTTGCCGAGTGCCAATCCCGCGCGACGCACGGAAGCTTCGATGCGTGCCGCGATCACAAAAGGCAGCGCACCCTCGTCGTGAATCGCAATCCGAGCATGCTTGATCCCGAGTGCCGCCAATACCTCCCGCGCCTGCCTCAGAATCGCGCCACCGTAGTAGGCGGACACGCGCGACTCCAGCGAGATCTCAATCCCACCACTTTCCCGCGCTTCGAACATCACGTGGACATCGGACCGGATCTCTTTCCCCCAATGGCCTGATTCGGTACTCCGTGGAGAAGATATTTCGACCGCACCGCTCATAAAACCCCTCAACACTAAGGGCACGAAGGTTCACGATGGAAAAACCTTGGTGGACCTTGTGTCCTTTGTGGCTATCTCAGCTTTTCCAGAATCGCATCCGTCATCTGCACGGTAGACGCCGCGCCCTGCCCGATGGCTTTCGGTCCACCGGTCAAGCGCATCATATCGTATGTGCGGACCTTGCCTTCGCGCACCACATCGGCAATCGCTTTGCGAATCCGGCCCGCCCTCTGCCCTTCGTTCACGTGATCCAGCATCATCGCGGCCGACAGAATCATCGCAATCGGATTTACGATCGGTGGATTCAACTCCGCATATTTCGGAGCCGACCCGTGCGTAGGCTCAAACACTGCAACGTTGTCTCCGATGTTTCCCGAAGCTGCAAATCCCAGCCCACCGACCAACCCCGCGAACGCATCCGAGAGAATGTCTCCAAACAGGTTCGACGCCACGATCACGTTGTACTCTTCCGGGTTCTTGTTCAGCCACATCAGTTGCGCGTCGATGTTCGTCGACCAGAGCGCAATCCCCGGATAATTCCTGGCCACTTCCTTGGCAACTTCTTCCATCATGCCGGAAGTCTCGCGCACCACGTTCGGCTTCTCGCAGACGGTCACACCCTTGAAGCCGCGCTTCTTCGCATATTCAAACGCTGCCGTACAGATGCGACCCGCTGCGTTGCGCGTAATGATGCGGCAGCTGACGGCCAGTTCCGGTCCCGGCACATTGGCAAACGCCTTGAAACGCGGATGGCTGTTCAAGGCCGCGCGCACATTCTCCGGAGGATTCGTCCACTCAACCCCGGCGTACATGCCCTCGGTGCCCTGCCGGAAAACAGTTGTGTCAATGCGCGGCTCATCAAAGCCGCCGCCAGCTTTCTTGCGAATATAATTCAGCGGATTCCCCGTGAAGCCAACGCACGGGCGCATGCAGATATCCAGATTGAATTTCTGCCGCATGGTCACGATCGGCGAGTAATAGACGTAGCCTTTCCCCTGCAACTCCGGCTTCAACTCCGCCTGCGCCGCCTTGTTGGGCTTCGAAGTGATCGCGCCAAATAGACCCAGCTTGTGCTTCGTCAGCAACTCAATCGTGCGATCCGGCAGCGCGTTCCCGTGGGTGCACCAGCAGTCCCACCCAATATCCGCATGGATGTACTCCGCATCAAAACCAACCGCCTTCAGAACCCGCAACGACTCCGGCAGAACCTGGTTCCCAATCCCGTCTCCCGGCATCGTGATTACCGTATGTTTCGCCATGATTGCTCCTAAAAGAACTCAACCTCGATTGCGGGATACCGCTTTCTCCAGCAACTTGAGAAATCTGTCATCCCGACCGGAGCGCACCGGTTCGCGAATGCGAAGCGGCGCGCGGAGTGGAGGGACCCTACGTTTCTCGGCGTCTCGGAGGTAAAATCACGCCACGCCCAACCGCTTCGCCACCAGATTCTCCACGCCTCCCGCGATCACCAGTGACTGCGGCACACTCCCCAGCGCCGGGAACGCAAACTTTTCTCCGCGCCACAAAATCATGCTCGAAGTGAAGTCAATATCAATCTCATCTCCCGGGATAATGGTCTTCTCCTTCGCCGCACTCTCTGCGGCGAATTGTTCCCGTACCCGCACAACAAAATCCGGCACCTCGATACACAGAAATCCATTGTTGAACGCGTTGCGCAAATAAGTCTGCGAAAAGCTGGCCGCGATCACCAGCGGAATCCCTTTCGCCTTCAGGCACGTCACCGCCTGTTCGCGGCTAGATCCGGTGCCAAAGTTGAACTGGCTCACGATCACATCGCCCGCGCGCGTGCGAGCCCCAAACTGCGGATCGTAATTCTCCATCGCAACCTTGGCCATCATCTCCGGAGTCATATCGTCACGATAGGTGTAATCCTTGCCGTAGATGGCATCGGTATTGACGTTGTCCTGCGGCATAAAGACCAGCCGCCCCTTCACGCGTTGCGGGAAACCGGCCAGGATCTCAACCTTCTCCGCGCCCCCCGAGGCTGCCACCAGTTCCGTGAGGTTCCGTGTGGGGCGGGCATTCCTGCCCGCCACTGGATTCGGACTACAGATGTATCCCGCCACGGCTGAAGCCGCCACCACTTCCGGACTCGCCAGGTAGCACTTCGCATCCCGCGATCCCATGCGTCCTTTGAAGTTGCGATTGGTCGCCGAGATTCCAACTTCGCCTGCCTCCAGCAGTCCAACGCCCAGGCCAATACACGGCCCGCATCCCGGCGGCAGCGGGTTCGCTCCCGCATCCATCAGTGTTTTCCAAACGCCGCGCTTCTCGGCCTCTTCCTGCACCCACTTGCTCGCCGCACCGAGATAAAACTTCACTCCCGCGGCGACCTTCTTGCCCTTGAGCACATTTGCGGCGGCCTCCAGATCTTCGACCCGTGAATTCACGCACGAAATCAAATATGCCTTCTGGATCGCAACCTTCTTCTCTTCCATTTCCGCCAGCGATTGCATCGCCTGCACCGTATCCGGCCCAGAGACATGCGGCGTCACCTGGCTGAGATCGAGCACGATCCGTGCCGCATAAACCGCATTGCTATCCGGCGCGAGAGGCTTCGTCGCCCAGCCCTCGATCTCCTTCTGCGTGAACCGCTCCACGCCCAGTGCTTTCAGCCGAGCATGCACGCCGCGCATATAAGCAATCGTCGTCGCATCCACCGGGAACCATCCCACCAGCGGCCCCCATTCGGTGGTCATATTCGAAATGGAAAGCCGCGCGTCCATCGAGAGCGACGCCACGCCCGGTCCCGTGAACTCAACCGCAGCGTTCAAGCACTCATCATGGTTATAAAGCCCGCACAGAGTAATGATGACGTCCTTGCCCGTCGCGCCCGCCGGCAGTTTGCCCTCCAGCACCACCTGGATCGACCGCGGAACCTGCCACCAGAACTCGCCCGTCGCCCACACGGCCGCCGCGTCCGTGCGCACGATCGGCGTGCCAATCGCCCCCAGCGCCCCGTACATATTCGAATGCGAATCGGATGCCACGACGAACGCACCCGGCACCACATACCCGCGCTCCACCATGATCTGGTGCCCGATCCCCGATCCCGCCGGGTAAAAATCCACGCCATGCTCTTTCGCGAACGCCTCGATCGCGCGGTACTTCTTCAGGTTCGATTCATCCTGGTTCTGAATGTCGTGATCGAGCGCAAACGTAAGCTGACGTGGATCCTTCACCTTCTTCGCGCCGATGCCCTTGAACTTGCTCATCACGGCCGACGTGTTATCGTGCGTCATGCAGCGATGCGGACGAATCGACAGGAAATCTCCCGCCCGAAGTGCCCGCTTCGGCCCCTCCGCCATGTGTGATTGCGCAATCTTCTCAACGATAGTCTGACCCATAGGAAGCAACCTCTACTTTGTCATCCTGAGCGCAGCAGAGCGATCCGCGAAGCGATCGCTCTGCGGAGTCGAAGGACCCCTACCTCTCTTCGCGGCCTTGGTTATGGCCACGCTTCAGCTCAAATCCCAGATACATCATCTGCCCAATGTGATGGTGCAAGTGCGTCGCACACTGCAGAACGATTTCGAACCGGTCCTGTGCGTCGACGCCCACTGCCGAGTATGCTGCCGACCACTCCTCCGGCGTCTGGCTGCGAATCGTCCGCACCACCATCGCCACCGCGTCGTCGAAGGCCTTCAACACCGATTCCTTCGACGGCCGAGCCGCTTCCGAAAACTCCCGCGGACGATCCCGCACATACCCGGTCCCCGCAATCTGCGCCCCGATGTAGTAATTCAAGTTGCCCGTGAGATGCAGCACCAGGTGCCCAAAACTGTTCCCAAACGGAAAGGGTTTGGCCCCGAACTGCTCGTCACTGAGCGGCACCGCCAACTCGCGAACCACGCCCGCCAGCTTTACGTAACGCGCCGCCATCCGCGAAGCCACCGTCTCTCTCAAGTCGGCCATGCCCTCTGTGTTCCTCTGTGCCCTCTGTGGTGATCAGCGCCTTGTGCCCCAGGTTCGCGTCCGTTCTTTGAGTGCTAACGTGGCTGCTGTCGTTATCGTTTTTTCGCTTTTGCTCTAGCCTTCGTCGCGTTCTTCTTGACATCCGCTTTCATCAGCGCCATCAACTTCGAAACCGACGCGCACTTTTCCAGATTCCAGATCGCCGCAATCAACTTGTCCTGCGCCTTTGCTGACAGCACACCATCCGCCAGCGCCCTGAATTTCTCCTCAATCTCGGCATCGCTCAGCGGGTTCCGAGGATCGCCCTTTGGATAGTCCAACTGCTTCGAGAACGATCTCCCATCCTTCGCGGTGATGTTCACAATCACGCGCTGCAGCGCCGGGAAAACTTTCTCGATCTCGGGATCGGCCACCACCTCGACCTTGCGCAACTGCGCCCGGATCGTCGGATCCATGATCTTCCTCATTTCGAACTGCGCTGGCGTCACTTGCCGGTCCACCAGGGCCGCCGCAATCACGTAGGGCAGCGAGTGGTCGGCCGTCTCTTTGGTATGCGGATCGTACTTGCTCGGATCGGAAAGAATGTCGGCCGCCCGCGCCAGCGACCGGATCTGTATCTTCGCCACCCCATCCGGATGCAGGTCGTTCGCTTTCACCAAGTCCAGCACCGCCGAAATCGGCGCATGCGTGAGCGCCTCGGTCGGAAAAAACTTCATCCCGCACTGCGTGATCCGCCACGATTCACCCAGTCCGTCGGTCAGCAGATTCAGCTTCCACTCCGGCCCGTAGCATTGCGCTAGGCCTTCCTTGCCGTCGATCACATGTTCCGGCCCGCTATAGCCTTTCTCTGCCAGCAGCGCCGCCAGCACGCCGCTCTGCGTGGCCATTGGGTCGACCGTGTTCTTCATCATCGTCAGCTTGCCCGCCGTGACCGCGCCCATCGTGCAGTGCCGCGAAGCCGAAATCCCGATCGCATGTTGAATCTGTTCCCAGCTCAAACGCAGCGCCCGCCCCGCTACAATCGGCGATGCAAACGCCGTCAGGGTCGCGTGATGCCAGCCGCGCTCGCGAATCCCAGGGAATGCCGCCTCGCACAACCGCATCTCGAATTCGTGCCCCAGCACAAATCCGACAATCAGTTCCTTGCCATCACTCTTCGCGCGCTCACAGCAAGCCATCGCCGCCGGAAAAATATCCGACGGATGCGACGGATCCTGCTTCCAGTAAATATCGTTGTAATCCATGCACCGGATCATCAGCGCATTCGCCAGCGAAGCGGATACCGGGTCAACCTTCACGCCCGTGCCGATCACCGTAGCCGGCCCGCGGCCCGCCACTTCTTTCAGCACTCCGAGCGCAATAATGACGTCATGCTGCTGATACCCGCCCAGCGCGCATCCCACGGAGTCGAGCAAAAACCGCTTGGATTGGTACACCGCCTCCTGTGAAAGCTGCCTGTATTCCAGTCCCGCAGCCCAGCGAGCCATTATTGCGGTGATCGTTTCTTTCCCAGTTTGTGCTGTAGCCAAGAATTTCTCCTTCTGAATAGGTCGTGCCTTTCCTGAGACCTGACACCTGTGACCTGTGACCTTATTTCAGCTTCACGTTCTTCGGATTCTTAAACGGCAAAAACGCCATGAAATCCGCGTGATGCACAATGAACGCCTCGGTCGAGCGCTTCATCAGGTCTCCTTCCGCCGCATGCGCCGCGATGATATGGCACACCTCGTCCGGCACGCCGCACTCCAGCGCCAGCGCCACCCCGGTAAACGGGTGCCGCAACGCCTCGCCGCGCTCACTCTGCCGGCATTTCCCATCCGGACCAATTTCGTATTCCAGCAATTTGCCCACATCGGCCAGAATCGCTCCCGCGATCACCACGTCCGCATCGATGGGCAGAGCCCTCCCCATGAAGTCGGTCATCGCCTTGGCACTGTCGCGCGCAATGTGCACCACGCAGCGTTTGTGCTCCATGAATGTGATCGGACAATTCGGAACCAGCAGCGTAAAAGGAATGCGATTCAGATCGTCCGGCTTCAGCGGACTGCGCTCCAGCGCATGGATCCAGGTTTGCGTGACCTGCTCACGAAGCTTGGTGTCGCCAATCCACTGAATCTCCGGCCAAAGCCGTTCCACGGCCTCCCGCATAGGCAGGACCTCCCATGAAGACTCACTAGATTATCGGAGTTCAAGCAAACGCGTCGAGGGGACACCGCACAACCAGATGTGACCGGCAAACTGATGGAGTCATGGCTGTGCCTGGGAGGGGCACGGAGCCAAAGACCACAGGGGGGGTCGTATCAGGCCCGTCGTTTTAGCGATGGCGTAAAGACAAGCTTGTTAATGAGTGCTATTGAGGTGTTATGCCAACTAACATCGTCTCAGAGCCAATCACCTTCCCGCGATAGTGGACAAACAAGAAAAGACGGTTGCCAACAGCGCGAGAGGAATGGCTGAAGTTGCCGCATTTTTGAACGATTCGTGAACTCGATGGAACTCCGGGTGCCAGCTTCGATACCCGATGAAGTGAAGCCAAAAAGAGCAAAAAATGTAGAAGAGCACGAAGTCACGAAGCAGGCGTCGCCATATCTCTTTGCGACTTAGTGGACGCAATGCCGCTGTGCCGAATTCTACAAAACCTACGATGATTCTGCGGATTAGGCTTGAATCGTCCGTTGTTTCGAACAGAGTTTCAGTCTCCCAAAAGAACAACTCGACACCACTGTACTCTCATGCTCTCCCTATCGCCATAATCGTTGACGAAAACAGCGCAATTAAGACCTAGCGGCGACTGTACTCCCACGCGACGAGCCTACTTCGTCTCCACTCCGGACGGCCCAGTTGCTTTCTCAATCGGCAGCAATTCGACGCTGCATTCCGCAGCCCCACAACTCACCACCCCGCGCCGGACAATCTTCACCGAGGACACATCCGGAAACTTCACCGGAAAATCCGTCTCCCGCAATTTGTCACCAGCCGACCGCAGACCTTCGTCGCCATCCACGAACTCAGCCCGCTCCGGACGCGGCGAACTGTCGAACACCAGGTTGAACCGCGCCGACGCTGTCTTATTGGTGATCGCGACCAGCTTCACCGTGCGCGTCTCCACCAACTCGCCAACAGCCCGAGTAGTCTCTTTCTCGGGCGCCCCCGCCGTCAGCTTTCCCAGTCGCTCTCGCGAGTCCGACACGTCCTTCCCGCCCGCAGCCACCGCCAGCGCGTACATATGCCGCACCTTGTCCCACTGTCCCTGCTTCTCGTAGACCAGCCCCAGCCGGTTCGCCACCGTGCCCGACTGGCTCAGCAGCCACGCCGAGTTCAGAAACTGCATCGCTGCCAGATTCTCTCCCTTCAGGTATTTCGCCCAGCCCATGCGCGCCCACGCCAGCGCCACCAGCCGCATCGAAGAAAATGCCGACGGCCCCAGCCGGTCAAATTCCCCGGAATCGAACTGCCCGCCGATGTCGTACAGCACCTGTTGCGCGTCGTTCTCCGTCTGCGCCGGGTCGATATCGCTCTTCAGCGCATCGGCAAACATGTCGTCGCCCGATCCTCCGTCCCCCGACCCGACGGCTGAAGAGCCCGTCAACCCTTTCATCAACTCCTGCGCCTTCGCGTTCTCCCCCAGCTTCGTGTACACCTGCGCCAGCGCCAGCTTGGTATCAGGATCGTCGGGAGGAACCGAAACCGCCGCCTCCAGTTCCGTGCGCGCATCCGCAGCGCGCCCGAGTTGCGCCAGCAGCACTCCAAGATTCTTATGAGCCGCCTTCTCGAACGGTGCGATCCCCAACTGCGCCCGGTAGGCCTTGATCGCCTCCTCCGTCTGCCCCGACTGCTGCAACTCCATCCCTAGGTCGCCGTTCGCGCGCTTATGATTCGGATCCAGTTCGATCTGCTTGCGGAACGCGCCAATCGCCTCCGCATGATTGTTCGCTCCCGCGTACGCCAGCCCCAGGTCGTACCAACCGTCCTTCAGGCTGGCGTCCGCATCTACTGCCCGCTTCAGCAAATCGATTGCGCCCCGGTAATCGTTGCTCTCGAATGCCTTCACGCCCGCCTTGTGCAGTTCCGCCGGCGTTCCTTCCATCTTCGAACCGGCCTGCGTCCCTTGCCCCGCCGGAGTCAGGATCGTGCACGACAGTACCTGATCCTCATCGCTGCTGGTGACGTGGCGGAACGACTCGTAGTCCGCGCGTTTCGCCGCCGGCAACTCATTCACCTTCACGGTTAGCTTGCGCTCGCCTTCGAGCAGTCCCTTATTCAGCGAGTAGGTGGACGAATAGGAGCCGTAGTCGCGCGACATCGTCACCGCCAGCGGCGTGCGCACTGTGTAGTTCGCAGGAAACTGCAGGCGCACCTTGTAATCGACCTCGCCCTCCGGCCCGATGTTCATCGGCTCCGTGCTCTTCTCCGAAGCACGCACCGCCGGCACTCCCAACGGCGGGATCGGGCGGAAATTCGCATTCGCCGATGGCACCTGAAAATATCCGTCCTGGTGCAGGTGGTACTTCAGATGAAACGGCTTGCTCGTGTCCTCGATCGAGCCTAGTTCCACTTGATCCACATCTCCCGGCAGACCCCACCTTACGGTTAGCAGTTGCACGGAGTCTTTCCACTGTGCTTCCGGAATTCGCCGGAACGCCGCCCGCATCGGCCAATCGCGATCTCCCTGCGTGGTGAATTCGAGCGTCGCGTCAAGGGCGCCAAACTCGCTAAGCTTCCCGTCCAGCACGAAGTGCACAAAGGATTTGACCGGTGACTCCGCCGGCGTCCGCTGCAGCCCGCCCTCCGCTTCCTCCGACGCCACCACCGCCTGCTTGTTGCGCAACTGATACAGGATCAGCCCGTACGGCGTAACTTCCGGCGTCGTGTCCAGCCAGGTCAGCCCCTGCCCGACTCGCGCCAGTGTGATCACGTGATCGAATTGTGCCGGCGAAGGCACGTCCACATCCAGTTTTCGTGAGCTATGAATCAGCACCGGATAGCTTTGAATGCCTTCTGCCTTGAGCAGCGCGGAAAACAGCGTGTGCTTATCCTTGCAGTCGCCGTATCCGTTCTCGAGAACATCCGAAGCCGAGTGCGGCTGATACCGCCCGACGCCCAGCGAGATGCTCACATAACGCACACTGCGGGCCACAAAATCGTAGAGCCGCTGAGCCTTCTCCACTGGAGTGTCTGCGCCTTTCGTCAACTCAGCCGCTTTCTTGCGCACGCTGTCATCCACCGCCATGCGCTCGCCCTGCAGTTTGGCGTACCAATGCGCGACCTGCTTCCAATCCGTGAACGTCGTCACCTGCACGTCCGGACCAGTCTCCTCCTCATCCCGGTCTTCCTCTTTGTCGCGCTCCGGCTCGATGTCCTTCCGCAGCCACGTATAGACGCGCCGATCCCCCTTCTCCGCGATCTCCGACGCGCGCTTGGGCGTCTTCAGCTTGACCTCGCGCGACTTGGGGATGTCGATCTCCAGCCGGTCTTCATGCACGAACACGCCCTTGGGAAATGTGTGTTCGTACCAGAAGTGTCCCGCCGCCAGCGGTGTCACGATATGCGTAACCGTGCGGTACTCCAGCGTGTCACCTGGCTGCAGCGAGGTCACCGAAATATGACGCTGCCGGTAGTCGCTGTACATCGGAGCTTCCTTCAGCACGTCAGGGGCGAAATCCTGCGCCGTCGATTCCGGCGTTATCACCACGCGGCCGTCGGCCTTCCGCACCCGCACATACTCCACGTCCAGTTTTTCGGTCGCCGACGAATAGCCGAACACCATCTGCCCGAATTCTTCCACCCCGGCCTGGCTCTGAATGCGGATCACCGCCTCGGTCTCCTCCACGCCGGTGCCGTCATTTTCAAAACGCGCACGATTCAGAATGCGCTCAAAAATCGCCGCCTCTTGTGCCGGATCCGGTTTTTTCCTGGAAGAAACCTGCGCCCGGACGTTCGTACTGTAGAAGCCAGCAAGGAGGAGGGCGAGAACGATGTTCAACCAGCGACGAGTCATCTTGCAGTTCTTTTACGCTGTGTCCAGCGTAAAATCAAACCCACTGGGCATGATTGGAGTAGGGATCGTCTTGACTCAAACCGTTCGCATTCTGGCTGTCACGGTGCTCTGTCTGGGCGGCTTCCTCGCCGCCCAAACTGCGCAACCACTCGCCATTCTGGACGACAATTTGCCCGCGCTCGCGGCCGGAGTTGACATTCACATCCCCCTCCACGCCACTGGAGGCGTTCCGCCCTATCTCTGGAGCGCCCCGCCGAACGATCCTCCGGAGGGAGTTGTTCTCACGCCAGAGGGATTCCTGACCGGCCGCCCCGCCAAACCTGGCGCGTTCACGCTCACGATCACGGTCGAAGATTCCGGCCATCCCGCGCACACCATCAGCAAAAGTTTCCGCGCCCTGGTCAGCGCCGCACTCCTGCTCGACTGGCTCCGTTTCCCAATGATCCACGGCAACCGCATCGACGGCGCCGTTCAGGTCTCGAATGGTTCCAAGGACGATTTCGATCTCACCGTCATCATCGTAGCCGTAAACGCCATCGGTCGCGCGACTGCCCTCGGCTACCAGCACTTCAATCTCAAAGCCGGCGCCGCCAACACTCAGATTCCCTTCGGAGAAACTCTTCCCCCCGGGGCCTACGTCGTCCACGCCGACGCCGTCGCTGAAATCCAAGCCAAGAACTCCATCCTCCGCCAGCGCCTGCAAACACCCGTGGCCCTGCCCGTCACGCTGGGACCGTGAGCCGCACGTGGCAAATGAATTGAATCAGGTTAAGAGTAGGGACAAAAGGGGGGAGGGCCGGGGACCGATCACCGAACACTCGTAGCTCGCGGCTCGAAGCTCGCAGCAAATAGAGAGTTCCGAGGTGATGTTGAACTCATTCCTCTCGGCCAGTAGCTCGCGTTTAGACCCTTGCTGACCTTTTCCCACAACTCCCTTGCGGGTTCATTGTAAGCCGATCTTTGCTCGGGCTCCGGGCTCACCGCCAACCGGATAAATCAGTCCAACGCCTCGGAACTCTATCCTGCCTTCAACATTGGTTCCTGTTCGCCTCGACCAGCGCTTAGCTATAGACCCTCGCCGACCCTCTCTGACTCACCTCGCGGTTATCAGAGTGACCTAAGCTCGAGCCCCGGACGCCGCACCAACCGGGAAAACTTCAGAACGTGTCAAAGAACGAGAGTGTTTTTACTCCTTCTATTCTTAACGTCAATCAAATTTTCGAACTTCTAACTTCTTATTCATCAACCAACTGCAGGTCGTCCACAGCCCCCTGACGCAAAAACTGTGCACCGGTCTCATCCGCCATCGCAAATCCCCAATGTTCATGCGGTATTTTCGCTGTTTCTCACTGCTCAACTTCCCCCACATCCACCTCGCGGTCAAGAAATCACGCTGTGCAAAACTGCATTCCAGTCGTATAAATCCTGATGATCTCTCAATTCTGTCATCCCGAGCGCCGCGCGCAAGAGCGAAGCGACTAAGCGCAAGTCGAGGGACCTTGCTTGGAGCCGGCGAGCCGGCGCTCAGCTGCCGTCGGTCTCCACTCAGTCACTTACGCTTTCCCCACCCATTCCCTACAATTCCGCAAGGGAGCGTGTGTGATGACCATCTTCGATCCTTCGCAGCGTCGCGTGGTGGACGTGCCGGGTGGAACTGCCCTCCGCCTTCTCGGATTAGCTTTCATCGGATTGCTGATCGTGATCTTACTGTTCTCTGCCGTCACCCGGGTCGATTCCGGAGCGGTCGGCGTCTTGACGCTTTTTGGCAGAGTCACCGGCGAGGCTCTGCCGGAAGGAATCCACCTCATCAACCCTTTCAAAACCAACAACGAGCTTTCCATTCGCACCCAGGAAATCAAAGAGACTGCCAGCGTGCCCTCGAGCGAGGGCTTGGTCATGAACCTCGACACCTCCCTGATCTTCCACCTCAATCCCGACCGGGCTGCCGATGTGTACCAGAAGATCGGCCCGCGCTACACCGAAGTGCTGATCGAGCCCAACCTGCGGGCTGCCATTCGTGAAGCCACCGCCTCGCACTCCGCCAACGCGCTCTACACCGGCGAACGCGAGGCCGTTGCCCGGCAGATCTTTGACCAACTCGCCAGCCTGCTCGGTCAACGGGGGTTCATCGTCGAAAGCGTCCTCCTCCGCGACATTCAGCTACCCGCCACTCTTAAAGCCTCCATTGAGTCCAAGCAACAAGCCGAGCAGGAAGCCCTCGCCATGAGCTTCCGCCTGCAAAAAGAAAAGCAGGAAGCGGAGCGTAAACGAATCGAAGCGGCCGGCATCCGCGACTTCCAGCAGATCGTCGCTCAAGGCATCAGTTCGCAACTGCTGGAATGGAAGGGCATTGAGGCCACCGAGAATCTTGCCAAAAGTCCGAACGCCAAAATTGTGGTGATTGGCAGCGGCAAGAACGGCTTGCCACTGATTCTGGGCCAGTAGCGGCCAATCGAGACGGAGCGCCGGGCGCCTTCGCCCGGCCCCTTTACGTTTGTCATCCCGAGCGAAGAGCGCAGGAGCGAAGCGACCAAGCAAGAGTCGAGGGACCTTGCGTTCCGCCGCTGGTACCATACCGACGTGCCCCCGCTCCTCGATGTTCGCAACCTGACCATAAAATTCCCCAGTGTGGGGCGGGCATTCCTGCCCGCCCAGCAGCCGCAGGCTGCGACCTCCTTAACCGCCGTCCGCAACCTGACTTTCGACATCGCTCCCGGAGAAGTCCTGGGTCTGGTCGGCGAATCCGGCTCCGGAAAATCCATCACCGCGCTCTCCATCATGGGCCTGCTTCCGCCCGCCGCCACCATCTCCGGAGATATCACGTTTCAAAACGGCGACGCCCATCCCGCGAACCTCACAACTGTCTCTTCCGAACAACTGCGCCGCCTCCGCGGTTCCCGCATTGCCATGATCTTCCAGGAACCAATGACCGCCCTCAACCCCGTCATGCGAGTGGGGAACCAGATCGCCGAGGCCGTGCTCGCTCACAATCAGCTTTCAAAGTCTGAAGCCTGGCGCCGAGCCGTCGAAGGCCTCCGCGACGTGGCTATGCCCGACCCCGAGCAGCGCGCCCGCAGCTACCCGCATCAGCTCTCCGGAGGCATGCGCCAGCGCGTCATGATCGCCATGGCTATCGTCAACGGTCCGCAACTGCTCATCGCCGACGAACCTACCACCGCCCTCGACGTCACCATCCAGCAGCAGATCCTCGATCTGCTCAACGACCTTCGCCACAAATTCGCCTTAGCGATGCTCTTCATCTCCCACGATCTCGCCGTCGTCTCGCACGTAGCCGACCGAGTCGCCGTCCTCTACGCCGGAAGCCTGGTCGAACTCGCCCCCAAAGCCGCCATCTTCGCCACGCCCGCGCATCCCTACACTCAGGGATTGCTGCGCGCTATTCCGACGCTCAACACCGATCGTACTCAGCCTCTGGCGACCATAGAAGGCACTGTGCCCCCCATCGCCTCGCTCCCACCCGGATGCCCCTTCGAGCCCCGTTGCCCGCACCGTATCCCCGCTTGCACGACTGAACTCCCTCCACTGGTCGAAGTTGCCCCCAACCACTTCGCCCGCTGCCCAGTCGTGAACCCATAGGTCACCGGTCACAGACCTGACACCTGTGACCCGTGCCCCGCGACCTGAGGACGAAGAGCCAGCAGCCAGAAGCCAGCAGCCAGAACCTGCCTTCTCCGCTATAATCCTCGCTTTGCCGTGCGCATACTTCTCCTTAGCGATATTCACAGTAACCTCGAGGCGCTTGACGCTTGTCTCGCCGCCGCGCCCGCCCACGACCTCGTTATCAACCTCGGCGACACCGTCGGCTATGCCGCCAATCCCAACGAAGTCATCGGCCGCGTCCGCGCCCTCGGCCGCATCTTCGTCCGCGGCAATCATGACAAAGCCGTCAGCGGCCTGATGGACCTGGAAGACTTCAACCCTATCGCCGGCATCGCCACCCTCTGGACCCGCAACCAGCTCACTCGGGAAAATCTCGCATGGCTGCGCTCTCTCCCCCAGGGCCCCGTCGTCTTGGAAGAACTTCCCGGCATCCAATTTGTCCATGGCTCGGCCCTGGATGAGGACGAATACCTGGTCAGCGTGCGCGACGCGCTCGAGCCTCTCATCACCGACTCGGTCCCCATTACTTTCTTTGGGCACACTCACCTCCAGGGAGGATTCGTCCTCCAGGGCGACGTCACCGAGGCCTACCGCCCCGGATACCGCACCGTAGGCCAGCCCGAAACTTCAGACTGGCCTCTCCGCCCGAATTGTCATTACCTCATTAATCCCGGCTCCGTCGGCCAGCCCCGTGACGGCGATTGGCGCGCCGCCTTCGCCACCTACGATACCGACGCCAGCATCGTGAGCTTTTATCGCGTCCCCTACAACCTGCGCGTGGCTCAGGAAAAGATCAGCGCCGCCAACCTCCCGCCCCGCCTGGCCACACGCCTGGCCACCGGAAGATAAAATAGACTGCCTTCGAAGATGTGCGGACGGGCGACCTCGCCCTCCACCGAGCGAAGCTCGGTAGCTGCAGGCAGGAACATGTCGTCGAGCTCAACAACCCGCTTTCTGCTCTACGTTCTATGGACTCCGATCCTCGCCGGATTCCCAGGCACCCTCGCGCAAAACAACCCACCAGCCACCGCCCCCACCCGCCGTGAGCTGCGCAAAGGCGCTGGCGCCGACGACCTCAAAGGCCAAATCCTCGTCAACGGCACGACTCGCACCTATCTGCTCTACGTCCCGCAATCGATCACCAGGAATCATCCCGCCCCGCTGCTACTCGTCTTTCACGGCGGCGGAGGCCACAACTACAACATGCCCCGCTTCACCGGGTTCGACCGTCTCGCCGAATCCCGCGGCTTCATCGTCGCTTATCCTGAGAGCGCCAACACCCACTGGAACGATACCCGCGCCCTCTCGCGCGCCGACGACGTTGGCTTCGTACGCGCCCTGATCGCCGAGCTCGAACGCTCGTATCCCGTCGATCCCGCCCGCGTCTATGCCACGGGAATTTCCAACGGCGGATTCTTCTCCCAGCGCGTCGCCTGCGACCTCTCCCCGCAGATCGCCGCCGTCGCCTCCGTGGCCGCCACCATGCCGGAAACCCTGGTCCCCGTCTGCCACCCGTCCAATTCTATTTCGGTACTGTTCATGCAAGGCACCAACGATCCACTCGTCCACATCGAAGGCGGCAACGTCGCCCGCACGCACGGACGTAACATCTCCCTCGCCGACGCCTGTCACTTCTGGATCGATCACAACCAGACCGCAAAGAAGGCAGATTCCTCCGACCTTCCCAGCCACGATTCCAACGGCACCAGCGTCCATCGCGATATCTACGCCGGAGGCAAACAGGACACTGAGGTCGTCGCCTACACCATCCGCGGCGGAGGCCACACCTGGCCCGGTGGTCCGCAGTACTTCCCTGCAGTCCTGGTAGGCAAAACCAACCACGACATCAACGCGAGCGAAGTAATCTGGGAATTCTTCTCCCGCCACGCCCGCCAGGAATGTTCCGTGAACCCCGCTGTCTGCAATCCGATCGATCAACCCACGATGTAAATGCAATCGAGTGAGTAGGAGTCTGCGCGTGTACCGAGCTCTGCCGTCCTCTGTGTCCTCCGTGCCCTCTGTGGTAAGGAATTTTGCACCCGCGTCCGGTGACTTCGTGGCCGACCGCGCTCGTTGTAAACTCCCTCAATGAACGACCATCATGTCGACCGCACGGCCAAGTCGGGCGCGCACACCGCGCACGTCGATGGCGGCGCCCGCGGCAATCCCGGCCCCGCCGGCTACGGCGTCGTAATCCATGATCCAGCCAATAAGAAAGTTGCTGAACTGAGCCAATACCTCGGCCATCGCACCAACAACTATGCCGAATACAGCGGACTGCTCGCCGCTCTCCGCTACGCCATCGCCCACCACATCCCTTTCCTGAAAATCATCAGCGATTCCGAACTCATGGTTCGCCAGATGAAAGGCATCTACAAGGTGCGTCACCCCGAACTCCGCAAGCTCTACGACGAAGCCCAGCACCTGACCAGCCAGATCGAGCACGTGGAAATCCGTCACGCCCTCCGCGAGCACAACCAGGACGCCGACCGCCTCGCCAACGAAGCCATGGACCGGGGCAAGAACGCCAACAGGGCCGAACCCGAGCCGCGCATCCAATCTGAATTTGCAGAGAAGTGAAACCCGCGCGGGCATGCGAACGAGACAGGAGGTGGAGGATTTCTTCTCCAGCGCCGAGACCGAGCAGATCCAGTCCCGCCAGGGACGAACCAACTTAGCCCCGCGCTTAAGCGCGGGGTAACCCGGTACTACCAGTGCAAGTCCCGGAGGGACGACTCACGCTCACTGCCCCGATATACAATCGTGTTCGCTCCGAGGTCCCATGCGCAAATACTCTATTACCCTTTGCCTCGTCCTATTTCTTACGTCCATTTTCTTCGCGCAAGAAAAGAAGCCGGCGGCAGATCCCATCTTCCCCGACGTAACCGCCCGCGGACGGGCCCTCTACGAATATGACCAGGCCGCCTGGCATGCCACCGACGCCGTGCAAGCGACCCACCCTCCCATGCAAGCTGTCGGACGTTACATCGCACGCAAGTCAGACGCCGGATGGCAGGTCGCCTTCGGCCATCTCAACGGCACGCGCGATAAATTCCTGGTCGCCTACGAAGCGACCCAAGGCGCAACGCTTGAGACGTTCACCGTCAAAGAACTCGATCCGCCGCGGGAGGACACGTCGTTTTATCTAGGAGCTGCCAGGGCCATCGACACCGCCCTCCACGACTTCAAGGGCGAAAAGCGCCAATACAACGTGGCCGTGCTGCCCACGCCGACCAATGAACTCTATGTCTACGTGATCCCTGCTCAGACGAAAGCCGGAATTTACCCGCTCGGAGGAGATGTCCGCTATCTCATCACGCCAGACGGCGGCATCATCCTCGACAAACGCCAACTGCACAAAACTATCATCGAGAATTCCCCAAGCTCGATACCGAAAGGCGCCACTCCTGCCGGAGGCTACCACACACACATTTTGAGCGATGTGCCGGAAGATACGGATGTCTTCTACGTGTTGACCAGACGTCCCGCCCAGCCGGAGTTCATTGGGACAAGAAACAAGAAGATGTTCGAAATCAGTACGGACGGAACCATCCGCGAAGGCAAAATGTAAATCACGATCGACCAAGAACCGCGGACTGGATCTATTTCAACCCTTCCACCAGGTACAGATCCGAGAGCAGTCGACGGTACCCGTAAGCGTAGGCCTTGCCCGCCGGAGTCGGAAGAACCGGCCCGACGTATTCCACACCGGCGGGATCGGGCGGCATAAGTTGCTTCCACAGGGTCCGTTGCCCGCTGGCGATTTCCAGCAAGTAAACCTTGGCAGGCAACTCCCCGCCGCGATAGACGTATAGCGAACGGCCATCGGCAGTCCAGCCCACAGGCGCTTCTCCCGCCAGCAGGCCCGGAATCACCTTGGGCTCCCCCGAACCGACCGGAAAGAAGTAGCCCTTTTCGTCGGGCCCCACGCCCGCCACCTGTAGGCCGTCCGGCGACAAGGCAAACGAAAGCGCGTTCGTTCCTTCCGGACTGATCGCGATGATCTTGTTGGTTGCGATGTCCTGCACATAGAGCCGCGCGCCATGATTCGACTCGGTGCCCGCAAACAGAATCCGCGTCCCATCCGGAAACCAGCACGCCGCGCTGTGAATGATCCCGTGCCCTTCCAGCGGTTTCGGTTCTCCCGGTCCGGTAGGAAGAAGAAAAAGATCGGTTTGATTGTCGCCGCGGCTCGATAGCGCCCACTTTCCATCCGGAGATAACGCCAGCGACTGGCCGTCTCCCAGTCGAACCGCCGGCGCCCCGTCGGTCTTGCGAAGGTAAACGGCATAGCTCGGTCCGCCCGCTTCTCCTTCTTCCCGGAACAGAAGGGTCTTGCCGTCGGCAGCCAGCGTCACCGGATACGACCAGTCCAGCCAGGTGAAGTCCCGTTCCGCCACATCCTCTGCCGCATGAACAATCAGCCCCCGCCTCCAGTTGTCACGGGTGAGCAGAACCCGGCCATCGGCCAGCACATCCTGCAGCGTCAGGTCGGCCGGCACACGGGTCACCAACCGTGTTTTTCCCGACAAATTCACCGCGTAAAGAGCGCGATCAATTCCCAGTTGCGTCGCGGTAAACCAGACCTCGTCCCCGGCCGGCGACCACGCCAAGCCAATCGCGCCGCCTCCGTAAGGGTCAGCCAGATTCTTTTTCTTGCCGTTGACATCCACCACCGAGACGCCCGCAATCGAATCACCCTGGATCGGATGGTCCAGGAAAGCAATCATGTCGCCACGGCGCGAGATGCGCAGATGGCTGATCCATCCCCCGGTCTCGTACAGCACCTTGCCGATCGGATACTCCAACCGGTTTCGTCCCCCCACATCGCGCACCACCGCAAGCTGCGAGCCGTCCGGAGACCAATCGGCCCACTGCACGTTCTCCAGCACTTCCCGCGGAGCACCGCCCACCAACGGCATGCGCGCCAGTGTCCCGCTGAAGACTTGCGACTTGGTCTGCTGGCTCCCGAGCAAGAGCGCCGTGTCGCCAGTAGAAGAAATCCCCAGGATCTCGGCCCCGGCGACTCCGACTGGCCGCGCTTCCGGCGTGCCGACGCGCGTGGTAAAGACTTCCACCGGCCTCCCTTCCCAAGCGGCGCTGTAGACCACCGTCTGCCCGTCGGGTGCAAACCGGGCCATGCGGATCGTACCCCGCCGATACGTCAGCAGATGATACGCAGGGGCAACCCCGGCCCCCCGGTACTGGACGAGGAAGAAAGCCATCCCCAGTACCGCAAGCAGCGCGATCCCGGCCACCACCAGCGCCCCCCGGTAACGACTCGCCGGAACCATGTTGCCCGCACCAACCGCCGTGGCCTTGGCACGGCCGGACGCCGTCTGCTTCCCGCCCCCTTCGGCTTGCAGACTGGTCGAAATGCGCGACGAATCCAATTCACGTTTCAGCCGCTTCAGATCGCCGCGGATCTCGGCAGCGCTCTGATAGCGCAGTTCCACATCCTTTTCCAGGGCCTTCGTGATAATGCGCTCCGGTTCCGCCGGCAGATCGGGATTCAGGCGGATGGGAGCAGTGGGAGCGCGGTTCAAAATCGCTTCCGTAATGACGCCCTGCGTCTCGCCGCGAAATGGCAGTTTGCCCGTTGCCATTTCGTAGAGCACCACACCGAATGAAAACAGGTCCGTGCGCGGGTCGAGTTCCTGGCCCCGCACCTGCTCCGGCGACATGTACGCCACCGTCCCCATCGCCGTTCCCGGACTGGTCAGTCCAAGCGTTCCTGCGTCGGCCATGGTTTGGGAATCGCCGCTGACGGATTTGTGCGCGTCGTCCGTGATTTTGGCCAGCCCGAAGTCCAAAACTTTGGCGGACCCACGCTTGGTAATAAAAATGTTTGCCGGCTTTATGTCGCGATGGATGATCCCCTTAGCATGCGCCGCATCGAGCGCGTCGGTGACTTCGATGGCCACCGCCAGCCAGCGCTCGAGTTCCATGGGCCGGCCTTCGATGAGATGTTTCAGTGTGGTCCCGTCGAGATACTCCATCGCAATGAAGGATTGCCCTTCATGCTTTCCGATCTCGTAGATCGTGCAAATGCCGGGATGGTTCAGGGCAGAAGCGGCGCGGGCTTCGCGGCGGAACCGCTCCAGTGCGTGCGCGTCGGGAACCGCTTCAAGCGGAAGAAATTTCAGGGCAACGAAACGCCCCAGCTCGGTGTCCTCGGCCTTATACACAACGCCCATCCCGCCGCCACCCAACTTCTCGAGGACCCGGTAGTGCGAGACGGTTTGGCCAATCATCGACGGGTTATGTTAGGCGGGATGCCGGTCCAAGTCAACGGACTTTGCGCCTGCTTCGTCCCGCCGTTTTCGGTGTCCAAGCGGATTACGTTTGACACGGGTCGTCCCGGTTATTTTATAATCATTCTCATTCAATAATCATGCGTCTCACTCATGAACAGTTCCGCGAACTGGCGCGGGAACACGGCTTGGCGGTCACGCACCAGCGTCAGGTTGTCTATGAGGCCGTCATCGCCTCCCACGGACACCATTCGCCCGAGAAAATTTACGCCGCGGTCCGCCGTCGCATTCCATCCATTTCGCTCGCCACGGTCTACAATAATCTGCGGCTTTTCGTCGAGTGCGGACTGCTGCGGGAGGTCAGTCCTCACGCCTCCAGCTTGCGCGTGGACGGCAATCTCAAACCTCATCACCACCTGGTCTGCTCGCGCTGCAAGTCCGTGCAGGACATCGAAGGTGATTTCATCGATTTCAAGCGGCTATCCCAGCAAGCCCCGGGTGGCTTTGATCTGACGCAGCCGTTGATCGAGGTCTTTGGCCTCTGTCGCCGCTGCCGTGCAAGAACCCAGGTATAAGGAGAGCTCTGTGGAAACAAAAGAGAAAATGAGCTCAATCGGCCGGCCAGTGCCGGAGTTGCCGGTCGCTGATGTCGAACGGGCACAACAGCATTACCGAGATGCACTCGGTTTTGAGATCGGATGGCTTTACCCAGGCAAAGGAATTGGGGCCGTGTCACACGATGATATGGGGCCAATATTTTTTCGGCAGAGGAAGCCGCCGTTTGAACCTGCCGTGCACTGGGTGTTTGCAGAAGATATCGATGCATCGTACCAGGAACTGAAGTCGTCAGGTGCGAACATCGTGGATCCTCTGGAAAAAAAGCCTTGGGGATTACGGCAATTCACCGTAGAGGATCTGGACGGGAACCTCTTCTATTTCCACCATGACTAACCAAACGCCGCATAACAAATTAGGACACTAGCGATAGCTGAAGTCTTGATAAGGATCAACGATTCCGCGACTGGGAAAACCAGGATGCGTTCGTAGCTCACAACAGTTTTCTTAAACGAAGGAGCAATCATGTCAACCGAAGCAAAGTGCCCGTTCACACACACCGCAGCCGGGGCCGCGACGAATGCGGACTGGTGGCCGAATCAGCTGAACTTGAAGATCCTGCACCAGCACTCCCCCCTGTCCGATCCGATGGACAAGCAGTTCAATTACGCGAAAGAGTTCAAGAGCCTCGACCTGAAGGAGGTGGTCAAAGATCTGCATACCTTGATGACGGACTCGCAAGATTGGTGGCCGGCCGACTTTGGCCACTATGGGCCGCTGTTCATTCGTATGGCGTGGCACAGCGCGGGCACGTACCGCACCGGCGACGGCCGCGGCGGGGCCGGAGCCGGTCAGCAGCGCTTCGCCCCGCTCAATAGCTGGCCGGACAATGTGAATCTCGACAAGGCGCGTCGGCTGCTGTGGCCGATCAAGCAGAAGTATGGGCGGAAAATCTCCTGGGCCGACCTCATGATTCTCGCCGGCAACGTCGCCCTCGAGTCGATGGGCTTTAAGACGTTCGGTTTTGGCGGCGGGCGCGAGGACGTCTGGGAACCCGAAGAGGACATCTAC
>Ga0209698_10001143_pt1 | contig 30617 bp, 20 predicted proteins | sample LitLauG_LLR_2012_FD_187203 | JGI IMG/M metagenome (GOLD analysis project Ga0209698, IMG submission 187203) | Freshwater sediment microbial communities from Pennsylvania, USA - Little Laurel Run_MetaG_LLR_2012 (SPAdes) (version 2) | ecosystem: Environmental > Aquatic > Freshwater > Creek >... | reverse complement strand
CACACTAGCGGTCGGCGGCGGCGGCATCGGTCCGACCTCGCGGCGGTCTTGCCGCCAAGGCGCACGTGTAAGAAAAATCAATCCTCGAATATCGCCACGGCCCGCGTCCAGCCGGCCGAGGCGCCTTTGATCTTGTGCGGGAAGCAGCACACGGTGAACCCGAACGGCGGCAGCGCCTCGAGGTTATGCAGCTTTTCCAGGTGGCAGTAGCCGATGTCGCGGCCGGCCTTGTGCCCTTCCCAGATCAGTGACGCGTCGCCGCTCTCCTGCACCTTCTTGGCCGTGTGGCTGAACGGCGCGTCCCAGGACCACGCATCCGTCCCGGTGACCCGTACCCCGCGCGAGGTCAGGTAGATCGTCGCCTCATAGCCCATGCCGCAGCCGATATCGATGTAACGCGGATCGCCCACCGCCGCGCCGGCGGCCGTGTTGACCAGCACGATATCCAGCGGTTTCAGCTCGTGGCCGATGCGGTTCAACTCGGCTTCGACATCGGCGGCGGTGACCACATAGCCGTCCGGCTTGGCGCGGAAATCCAGCTTCACGCCCGGGCGGAAACACCAATCCAGCGGCACCTCATCGATCGTGATGGCGCGCTCGCCACCGTTCATCGTCGGATGGAAATGCCATGGCGCATCGAGATGGGTGCCGTTGTGGGTCGAAAGCGTGATCTGCTCCACCGCCGCGAACCCCTCCCCGCCTGGATAGGCGCTGGCCGGCGTGTCGCCGAAGTAGACCTGGGCCGCGGGCATGGTTTCATGATGGGTCATGTAGGTGATGCTCGGCCGCATGTTGGGCGGATCGGTGATCACCTCGTTCTGCAGCAGAATGGACAGATCGACGAAGCGGGGCATGGTTTGGGTCCTGCGAGGGTTGCGAACGCATTTTCGCGCGACGTTACAGGGTTTTCTCAACGCTCGAAATTGCGCAGGCCCGCGACAGTTCGTTTCGCGCGCAAGGAACGAACGTCGGTGTGCGCGTCGGGGCCCTGTGAAAGTTAGAAATAGTGGTGGAGCGCCGGCAGCGGAGGCAGGCTATCCGCGTAGAGAAAATAACCCGGACCGAACAACGCGCTCCATTCTTTTAGCGCCTGCCGGCGCGGCGCCGGCCCCGGTCCGTACATTGACGATCGGTAACTTGTCGCCCCACCGGCGCCGACCTAGACCTTGTCGCAAACGTGGCGATCCAGGTCGCCCCTCGGGGACACACACATGACCAGATTGAAGTTGCTCGCGGCCGCGGCCGTGATCGCGCTATCGCCCCTCGCGGCCAAGGCGCAGGCCACTCTGGGCCGATTTCCGACCTTGCATGGCCAGCAGGTGGTATTCGTCGCGGGCGGCAATCTCTGGGAAGTCGATCGTGGCGGTGGCACGGCCTGGCGACTGACCAGCGGCACCGGTCAGGACATTGCCCCCCGGTTTTCTCCGGACGGCCGATGGATCGCCTACACGGCCAGCTATCAGGGCAACGTCGATGTCTATGTGATCCCGGCCGGGGGCGGAACGCCGCGTCGGCTGACCCATCACTCCGACGTGAGCTATCCGCCGGAGACCCGGCATGGGCCCAACAACCTGGTCGTCACCTGGACGCCGGATTCCCGCAACGTGGTCTTCCTCACCCGCGCCGCCGCCTGGAACGGCTGGGGCATGCGGCTGTTTCAGGTCTCCGTCGATGGCGGCCTCGCCACCCCGCTGCCCCTCGAAAGCGGCGGCATGATGACCTATGGCCCCGACGGTCACACGATCGCCTACAACCGGATCTTTCGCGATTTCCGGACCTGGAAACGATACCAGGGCGGCCTGGCGCAACAGGTGTTCACCTATGATTTCGACACCAAGATCCTAAAGCAGGTCACCGACTGGAAGGGCACCAACGCCAATCCAATGTGGTACGGCGACAAGATCTATTTCCTTTCCGACCGCGATGAGAACCGGCGGGCCAACATCTGGGTGCTGGACCTCAAGACCGGCGCGGCGCGCGAGGTGACGCACTTTACCGACTACGACGTCGATGTTCCCTCTCTCGGGGATACCGGCCTCACGTTCCAGCAGGGCGGTAAGCTGTGGGTGCTCGATCTGCCCAGCGAGACCCTGCACGGCCTGGATGTCCAGGTCCCAGACGACAGCCCGCGCACCCAGCCGCACCTTGTCAGCGTCGCGGGAAAAATTCGTGACGTCGATACCGCCGGCGCGCCCGATTATGCGCTGGCCCCCAACGGCAAACGGGCGGCGTTCTCCGCTCGGGGCGACATCTTTACCGTGCCGGTGGAGGACGGCGTGATCCGCAATCTCACAAGGACCAGCACCGCCGACGAGGATCATCCCGTCTGGTCGCCGGATGGTTCGACGATCGCCTACACCACCGACGTAAACGGCGCCCAGCAGATCGCCACACGGCCCGCGGCGGGTGGCCCGGAGAAGATACTCACCCATTTTACCGACGGCTTCTTCTACTCACCCATCTTCTCGCGCGACGGCAAGCGCCTTGCCTTCAGCGACGCCGAGCACCGCCTATGGATGCTCAACCTCGACGGCGGCGAGCCCGTGAAGGTAGCCGAGGATCCCGCCGGCGAAATCCACGACCAGGCCTTTTCAGCGGACGGCAGATATCTGGCCTACAGCCTGCACAAGACCCAGGACCTCACCGGCATCTGGATTTATGACACCGTGAGCGGCCACGCGACGCCGGTCTCCAGCCCCATGGAGAACGACGCCGGGCCAGTTTTCACGACGGACGGCAAGTACCTGCTGTTCCTTTCACAGCGCCACGAACTGCCGACGTTCTCGGAGGTCGAGTTCAACGTCGCCGCGACCAAGAGCAACGGGCTCTATCTGACGACCCTGACCAAGGACGCGCCTTCCCCGTTCGCACCGAAATCAGACGAAGGGGTGGACGCCAAGGAGACCAAGCCCGACGACGCGAAGAAAGACGACAAGGCGGCCAAAACGCCTGCCGCAAAACCCGTTCAGATCGACTTCGACGGCCTGATGGCGCGCGCCACCGCCGTACCAATCGACGGCGCGGGGATCAATTCGCTCGACACCCACGGCGACAAGATCTTCTACGGCACGCAAGGACCGCAAACGATCGAGGGGCCGCTCCCTGGCGAAAAGGCGGCGCTACACGTCTACGACATCGCCAAGCGCAAGGACGGCGTGGTCGTCGAGGGCCAGGAGAGTTGGGTCCTGGCCGCCAATGGCGAAAAGGTGATCTACAAACAGGGTCCCGCGTGGCACGTCGCCGACGCGGACACCGGCAAGGCCGCGGACGCCAAGACCCTAAACCTTTCCGACATGAAGGCCTGGTCCGATCCGCGCGCGGAGTGGAAGGAGATGTTCGAGAACGCCTGGCGCCTGGAACGCGACATCTTCTTCAATCCCAGGATGAACGGCGCCGACTGGCAAATGGTGCACGACCGCTACGCCAAGCTGCTGCCCCAGGTCGGGTCGCGCGAGGATCTCAACTGGCTGATCGGCCAGATGCTGGGCGAAATCGGCAATTCGCACACCTATGTCGGCGGCGGGAACGACGAAATCGATCGCAATCCCCATGCCCCGACCGGCTTTCTGGGCGCCGACTTCGCGCTGGACGCCGCCAGCGGACGCTACAAGTTCGCCAAGATATATGCTGGCGACAACACCCGCCCGCAATATCGAGCCCCCCTCAGCGAGGCCGGTCTCGACATCAAGGAAGGCGACTACCTGCTCGCAGTCGACGGCCAGGAGCTCCGCGCGCCAACCGATCCCTTCAGCCTGTTTGTCGGCGCGCCGTCGGCGGTGACCCTGACGGTGGCTTCGGGCCCCTCGGCCAAGGGCCGCGATGTGGTCGTGCGGCCGATCACGTCCGAACTATCGGTGCGGGAGAAGGCGTGGATCGACGACTCGCGCGCCACGGTCGACCGGCTTTCCGGCGGCAAGATCGGCTACATCTACCTCTCGGACATGGAAGAACTGGGGATGCAGCAGTTCATCCGCCAATTCTACCCGCAGCTGAACAAACAGGCGCTCATCATCGACGACCGCTGGAACGGCGGCGGCTTCATCGACCAGATCGTCCTGGAGCGGCTGCGCCGGGTGTTGATCGGTCTGGGAGTCAATCGCGAAGGCTTCACCTCCAAGACCCCGCAACAGGTGCTGAATGGGCCCATGGTCACCCTTATCAACCACTATTCGGCTTCGGACGGCGATATCTTCCCCTACTATTTTCGCAAATACGGCCTGGGCAAACTGGTGGGCACCCGGACCTGGGGCGGAGTGCGCGGCATACGCGGCAACTGGGGCCTCCTCGACGGCGGCCACATCACCATCCCCGAGGACGCGCTCTATTCGCTCGACAGCCAATGGGTCCTGGAAAATGTCGGCGTGCAGCCCGACATTGAGATCGAGGACGATCCTGGCGACCTCATGGCCGGTCACGACAGGCAGCTTGAGACCGCTGTCGACATGCTGATGAAACAGATCGACGGCAGACCCGCCACCCTGCCCGCCCCGCCGCCGCTGGTTCCAGCCTACCCGAAGGACGGTGAGGTTCCGCCGCCGAAATAGGGCTCGTGTCTTCCGCGGGATAGATCGCGGAAAGTGGTCGGGTCATTGGCGGCCAAACGAGTCGTCAGCTCGATAGCTGGTCGGACTCCAGTGCTAAACGCCGCTCGATCAGGTGCCGAAACAGGTACGGCGCCTTGTCCTGAGGTAGAAACGCGCGCGGCGTACCGGCGGGCGTCGCGTCCCAGACGCGTTGCTGCGCCTCGATCATGCGATTGTCCTCGGCAAAGGCGGCGTTGATTACAGCCATGCGGCTCTCCAGCATGGCCATGCTGGCGTACCTCGAACCGATGCCGGTGGCGTAGAGATACCGCGATCGTTTGTCGCCGACCGGCGTCACCGCCTGCTGCTCCGCGCGCTCAAAAATGGGTTCGGCGTTGGGTCGGCCATATCCGCAGGCCGCCGCCGTGCCGGGAGGATAGGCGGTCGTGTTCATGAGAAACAGTCCGGGTAACAGAAAACGATAACTGCTGAAGCTGTCTGCCCGACCGCCGGGGCCCTGCGTGAGCGAATTGTTGATCAGCCACCGCTCAATGAGCAGGCCACCTTCGATCGGGCTGATGCTGGGATGATCCTCCGACCAGCGCGCGCCGGTCGCGGCCCCAAGCGTGGTTTCGTGGGTGAAGTCCAGGTGCGAGAGGTCGGTCAGGTTGTCGGTGAGCAGCCGGTAGTCTGCGGCGTAATCGAGGGCGCCTTCCTTCATGACCCAATCAGGGTTGTCGAGACCAAAGGCTTGCGGGATCATCGCGGGATCGGCGAGGGCGGGATCACCGGGCCAGACCCAGATCCAGCTGTGCCGCTCGACGACAGGAAAGCGCCTTGCCGTCACCCCTGCCGGCGCCTCTAGGCTGCCCGGAACCTGCTTGCACACGCCATCCGGACCGAACAGCAGGCCGTGGTACATGCAGCGCAGGTCATCCCCCTCGATCCGGCCGAGCGACAGCGGCGCATGGCGATGGGGGCAACGGTCCTCCAAGGCGATCACAGTCCCGTCGCTCTGGCGATAGAACACCATCGGCTCACCGATGATGGTGCGGCCGATTGGGCCAGTTCCGGCCAGTTCGGTGCTCCAGGCGGCGACGTACCAGAGATTGCGAATGAAGCTCACGGCGGCGCCCCCTTGGCTGACGGTTTCGCCAAGCTTACGCCACGCCGAGCGCCTCGAACATCTCGGGCAGCTGGGTCCACGACCGGGTGGCTTGGCTGATCATGTGATCCAGCCCCTGGTTGCGCGGCGCGCTGGCCAGATAGAAGCGCTCGTAGAGCTCGATCCGGCCGCCGAGCGCGGAGCCGGCGAAATCCCAGGCCGCTCGGAACAGCTTGGCCCGCTCGCGCGCGCTCATGCCATGGGCCCCCGGCATGTAGGTCTCGATCAACGGGCCCAGGCGAGGATCGTCCAAAGCCGCCAGGGTGGGTGTAGCCAACAGATTGTGTGAGCCGACCGTCTTAATGATGTCGTTGGCCCGCACCATCCAGCTCGGCATGATCGAGCGGGTGGCGCGAAGCGGCGCGTCATTCGGGAAGAAGGCGCCATTGCCCCAGTCCCGCGCCCCCTGCTCCGCCGCCGTCACCGCCGAGCGCGTCAGGCAAGAGTAGCCCCAGAGTTCGCCGAGCATCGTCGCCGTTTCCGGTCGCTTGTCCGAATTGGTCGCCTGGGCCATGCGCGTGGCCAGCTCATAGGCGAACTCCAGCTTCACCGCCGCGCGGATGCAGGTCTGCTGCATGATGTTGGCGGCCCAGCCATGCTGCATCAGGGTGTTGTAGACGTCCCGATCGCCATCGATGAAAACCCGCTCATTGGGGATTTCGACATCATCGAAGATCACGAACGTATCCTGTTCGTCGAACCGGCTTGAGAAGGGTTGATCGCCGGCGTCGCGGTTCGTCCCGTAGTGATCGCGGCATAGGGTCACCATGCCCTTGGTCTTCATTGGGATCGAGAAGGCCAATAAAGCGGCCGGATCGGCGTCCGGCGGCTGAGGCGCGCCGGGGTAGACGAACATCTCGTCGGCGAAGGGCCCGAGCGTGGCCAGGATTTTGGCCCCACGCACAATGATGCTGTGCGGCGTCCGCTTGACCACCTTTAGGGCCAGATCGCCGTTAATGCCCTTCAGGTCAGGCAGGGATTTGTCGACCACCGGATGGATGATGCAGTGGGTCATGGAGAGATCACCCTCCACGACCTCGCGGTAGAAACGCTTCAGCCGCGCCGAATAGGTGGTGTCGCCCTTGGCCTCGAAGATGTCTGATCGGGCGACAAACCCGGCCAGGGTGACATTCACGTAGTCAGGCGTGCGGCCGAGCATGCCCTGAGAGTATCGGGCGAAGCGATCGAAGGCGCGGTGGCGCCGCGCCAAGTCGTCGGCGTTGCGCGGGATAATCAGACTAGCGTTCATCGGCTGGCCCGTCTCGGGATCCTCGACCAGGCATTCGTCGGCGTATTGATGCTGCCAGTCGAAATAGCCGGCCATGCCGCCAACGCTGCCCTTGAAGGCCGGCTCGGTCAGGACATCGACCCGGCGATGGCCGAGCCAGATCTCCCGATCGTCTTTCAGGCCGGCGCGAAACTGCTCACCCGTGCGTGCGGTCATGGCATTTTGACTCCCAAACCCTTGGCGGATCTTCAGAACTGGCCGAGCGCGACGCGGCGTACTGCGTCGGTGTCCGTCGGCTGGTGGCCGACCCTATGCGGAGGCGCGGGGATGTCCTGGACCGTGTTCGAAAGGCGGCCCAGACCTGTCACCTCGACCTCGACGATATCACCGGGGCTCATCGGCCTTGAATTGGCCGGCGTGCCGGTCAGCACCACGTCTCCGGGCAGAAAGGTGATGTGACGCGAAAGATCGGCGAAGATGTAGTCGATCGGGAAGGTCATTTCGCTGACCGGCCCATCCTGAACGACCTTGCCGTTGATGTAGGTGCGCACCCGCTGCTCGCGGATGTCGACGCCGCGGACGATGCCCGGCCCGATCGGGCAGAAGCCGTCCTGCCCCTTCACTCGCAACATCGAGCCCGCGTCGGTGTCACGGAAGTCCTGGGCGCCGACGTCATTTGCCGGCGCGAAGCCAGCCAGATAATCCCACACATCCTCGCGGGCGACGTTGCGCATGGGTTTGCCGACGATCGCGGCGATCTCGCCTTCGTAGTTCAGATACTTGCAATCAGCCGGCCGGCTCAGGTGGCCGCGATGGGAATTGAGGGTGGTCAGCGGCTTCTGGAAATAGGTCGGTGTGACCAGCGCCGGCGCCTTGAACTCGACCCGGCGCGAATCGTAGTTCAGGTGGATGCAGATGATCTTGGTGGGATCGCACGGCGGCAGGTAGATCGCCTCGGCGTCCGGCACGGAGCGGCCATCGCCCAGCAACAATCGATCGCCTTCGGGGCGCACCCATTGCGGGGCGCCCTCGTGCAGGATGCGGCGCCACTCTTCGCGCTTTCCGGTCAGAACGGACATGGGATCTCCTTGAAATGACGTAAGATGGTTCGGCGCGCGGTCGGCGCGATCGCGACTCTCAGGCGAAGCCGGCCGAGGCGCCGGGCACAGGTTCGTGCCCATAGGTGTCGCGTTGATAATATTCCGACTGATGGGTGGCCGGTCGCGCGCCCCAGCCCACCTCGATCATCCAGCCTGACGGATTGACGAAATAGAACGAATACATGTGGTCGTTGGCGTGGCGGCCTGGCGTCAGCGCGATCTCCACCCCCGCCTTGCGCACGATTTCATAGGTCAGGCCGACGTCGTCCAGACTTTCCACCTCCAGCATCAGGTGATTGATGCGCTTCTTGCTGGGCGGACCGAAAGCGACAGTATGGTCGCGAGGGTTGCAGTGCAGGAACATCAGTTCCATCGGCCCCGGAGCCCCTGGGATGTTCATCTTGTATTCGATGCCGCCGCGCAGGCCGAGCAGACGGTAGAAGGCGTATGTCTTGTCCAGACCTACCGTCTGCTTCTGAATGAGGTGACCAAGGCCGCCATCACCGGTCTTGAACCGGGAGTGCATGCGCCGGCCGGGGTGGAAGGGTTTGTCCGCCTGCACCTGCGGCCCGTGGAAAATCTCGATTGGATAGCCGCTGGCGTCGTTAAGCTTCATCAGTTCCAGCACGCGGCGATCATCCGCCTCGTTCGGCGGGGCGATACCGACTGCGACGCCGGCGTCCGCCAGGTGACGATGCATCGCCCGGAACTCTTCCTGGCCCGCGACCCGAAAGCCGAGCGTATTGAGATCGTCCGACCCGTCCTCGTCGAGGATGATCCTGTGATGCCAATAGTCCATGCGCAGATAGGCGCGGCCGGCCTCGCCCTCGTCCGAGACCTCAAGGCCGACGATCTCGGCGGCGAATCTCTTCCAGGCGGCGAGGTCCTTTACTCCGAGGGCGACGTAGCCAAGTTCGGTGATCTGGGCCATGTTCAGGCGTCCTTTCTGGCGCTGAAGCCGCCCTTGCGGACGGATATATTCTTGATGTCGCAATAGAAATCGAAGCTCCAGGCGCCGCCCTCGCGGCCGATGCCCGAGTTGCGCGCGCCGCCGAACGGCGCGGCCAGATCCCGCACGAAGAAACAGTTCACCCACAGCGTGCCGGCGACGACCCGCGAGGCGATGCGCATGGCACGGGCCTCGTCGCCGCAGAACAAGGTCCCGGCAAGGCCATATTGCGTGTTGTTGGCCACCTCGACGACTTCGTCGTCGGAGCTGAAGGTCTGCCAGATCAGAACCGGGCCGAAGACCTCGCTCTGGGCGATCTCCATGTCGGCGGAGACATTGGCGAACATCGTCGGCTCGAAATAGAGGGGACCAAAGTTAGCGCGCGAGCCGCCCCAGAGAGGGACAGCGCCGTCGGCCTTGGCGCGATCGACGAACCCGGCCACGCGGTCGAAGTGTTCCTGCGTGATCAGCGGGCCGACGCGGGTGTCCTTGTTACGAGGATCGCCCAGGGTCATCCGCGCGGAGGCCGCCTTCACCTTTTCGAGGAATGGGACCTCGATCGACTTTTCCACCAGGATACGGGTGCCCGCCAGACAGACCTGGCCGGCGTTGTTGTACTGCCCAGCGACGGTTTGCGCGGCGGCGTCGAGGTCCGCATCGGCGCAGACGATGAACGGCGACTTGCCGCCAAGCTCGGCGCTCATCGGGGTGATCGATCGGGCGGCGGCCTGACCGATGATCTTCGCCGTGTCGGTCGAGCCGGTGAAGCTGATCCTATCGAGATCGGGGTTGTTGACCAGAGCGTCGCCCGCCACCTCGCCGATCCCTTGCACGACGTTCAGCACGCCCGCCGGCACGCCGGCGGCGTGGGCGATATCGGCCATGAGCGAACAGGTCAGCGGGGCCCATTCCGGCGGCTTGACGACGATGGTGTTTCCCGCCGCCAGGGCCGGTCCCACCTTCCACGTGGTCAGCATCAGCGGGGCGTTCCAGGGCGTGATCAACGCCGCGACCCCAGCCGGATCGTATTTGACGTGATTGACCACCTCGGGCGAGTCGATGGTGTGCCCATCGAGTTTCATCGCCCAATCAGCGAAGAACTCGATGTTCTGCGCCGCGCGCGGGACGACGCGGTGGACGTTGGCGCCGACCAGGGATCCATTGTCCATGGTCTCCACCGCCGAGAGCTCATTGACACGCGCGCGGATGCCTTCAGCGAAGCGCTTCAGGATCGGCAGCCGCCCTTCCGGGCCCAGCGCCGCCCAGGCTGGAAAAGCAGCCCGCGCCGCGTCTACCGCAGCGTCCGCCTCGGCCTTTCCGCCGGCGGCGACGTCGGCCAGATGCGAGCCATCCACCGGCGAAAGGTCGGCGAACCGATCGGTTGAAGTCACACGTCGGCCGTCGATCCAGTGATCCGTTGAAATCTCGACCCCCGCCACCGTCGTCACATTGTTCGCCATGCGCGGGTCTCCAGTCGCGTTTCCTGCGCCAGGCTTTGACACGGCTTAAATATGAGTGCAATCAGTTTTTTCAGATTGGCGGGATTTTCCACATCGCCTGCTCGTCGCGTTGACACTGTGCCGCCAACCGCCTTGGTTGACCGTGCGAACTAGTTTCCGGAGCCGCCGACCGTTGCCCAAGCTTATGGACATGGAAGTCTCGCCCCTCGACCAAGCCCCCGAGCCGCCCACCGGGCGACGCGAGCGAAATAAGAGGGATAAGCTGCGTCGAATCCTCGCGGCGGCGACGCGCCTCTTCAATGAGAAAGGCTTCGAGCAAACCACAACTCAGGCGATCGCCGATGCGGCCGACATCGGCACGGGAACTCTGTTCCTCTACGCCAAGACCAAGGAAGACCTGCTAATCATGGTCTTTCAGGACGAAATGATCGCCGAATCCCGCGCCGCGGTCCGGGCGTTGAGCCCCGAGGCTCCACTGATCGAACAGCTCATGAGCGTCTTCGAAGTGATGATCGCCTATCACGCCCGCGACATCGAGCTCGCCAGGGTGCTTATCAAGGAAATCTCGATCCCCAGCTCCGCACGGACCCACCCGTACATCCATACCCTGATGAAGGAGATTTACAGCGGGCTCGGCGCGATCGTGGCCACCGGGCAGAAGCAGGGTCGACTGCGCGCCGATATCGACCCGATCGTCGCCGGCGAAGCCATCTTCGGCGCCTATTACATCGGCCTCATCGCCTGGCTCGCGGGCATGACGCCCCGCCCCCTGTTTGTCACGCGACTGCGTAAACGCCTGATCGTCCTGCTGAGCGGCCTCGAGACGCGCTGAGCTCCCGCCACATCCATATCCGGAGATACGACATGCTAGACAACGCCACCCGCCAACAGATCGTCGACGATCTGTCCGGTGTCTATCGCACTCGCGAGCCCCTTCCTCTGCTCACCAAGGCCCACCCGGGGATAGAGGTCGAAGACGCCTATCGCATCCAGGAAGCCTTCATCGCGCGCAGACTGGCCGCGGGACGCTCGATCAAGGGTTACAAGGTCGGTTTGACGTCCAAGCCGATGCAGATGATGGCCGGCTCGACGGAACCTGACTTCAGCGCAATGACCGACGACATGTTCCTGCCCGAAGGGACGCAAATCCCTATGGCGTCGCTCTTCGATCCCATGATCGAGATCGAAATCGCCTTCGTCATGAAACATGAACTCAAGGGCCCCGGCGTCCTGCCGGTGGACGTGATCCGCGCCACCGACTTCGTGCTGCCCGCCATCGAGATCGTCGATTTTCGAGTCGCCCGCGCGCCGGGGATGAACCTGATCGACACGGTGGCCGACCTCGCCGCCTGCGGAGCGGTGGTGCTAGGGGCCAATCCGCGCCGCCTCGATCAGATCGACGTGCGCCGGGTCCGCGGCTCGATCATCCGTGGCGGCAAGGTCGAACAGGAAGGCGAAGCCTCCGCCGTTCTGGGCAATCCGGTAACCGCGGTGGCGTGGCTGGCGAACAAGCTGGCGGAATTCGGCGTCGCCTTTCAGCCTGGCCACGTGATCATGACCGGCTCGTTCGTCCGCGCTATCCCCGTCAAGGCTGGCGACGAAATCGTCTGCCGCTTTGACCAGGGCCTGGGCGATGTGGAGACGGCGTTTGTATGAGAGATGCAGTTTGCCTGTGAGCCGATCATGCTCGAGTTCAAGGTGGTAGATGATCGTGGCAGCACTGCGCCTGGCGACAGATCATCAAGGGACGGCCATCCGGATTGCCTCCACCAACAGCCCGCCGTGATTTAAGGTTTCTATCGCGAGTCCACACCGGGGTCGCTCGCGTGGCAAGGCAAAACCGCTAGCCATCGAACGTCTGGCGTCCTGATTGGGTCTGGCTCATGGTGTCGCCCACGCGCCGATCTGGAATCATTCGAGGACCTAGGAACCATGCTTCAGTCGATCCAACTGGGACAGAACTGCGCCCTGCAGGTGTCGCGCCTTTGCCTTGGCACCATGAACTTCGGCGAGCCAGGCCGGGGCCACCAGGGCGACTGGACCCTCGGCATCGATGACGCCCGCCCATTGTTCAAAGCGGCTCTGGACCGGGGCCTGTTCTATTTTGACTGCGCCGATGTTTACGGCGTCGGCGCCAGCGAGATGGTGGTTGGCGCCCTGCTGCGGGAGTTGGCGCCGCGGGACCAATTCGTGCTGGCGACCAAGATTTCCGGCCCGATGGGGCGAAACCCGAACCAGGCGGGCCTTTCGCGCAAGCACGTGTTGGAAGGCGTAGACGCCTGCCTGCGTAGGCTTGGCGTCGACTATGTCGACCAGCTGGTCATACACCGGCACCCGCATGGCAGGCCCGGATACGAACAGGCGCCAATCGAGGAGACCCTTGAGGCCCTGCATGACAGCGTCAAGGCGGGCAAGGTCCTGTATCTCGGCGCGTCGTCGATGTTCGCGTGGCAGTTCGCCGAGATGCAGCTGACAGCCAAGATGAACGGCTGGACGCCGTTTGTCTCCATGCAGAACCACTACAACCTCGTATATCGCGAGGAAGAGCGCGAAATGATCCCCTATTGCGTCAAGAGCGGCGTCGCGCTGACGCCGTGGTCGCCGTTGGCGAGGGGCATTCTCACCGGCGCCTACCAGGGCGGGTTCGCCGGAGGCTCGACCGCTCGCTCGCGCGGTCAGGATCGAGTCAGGACCGAGAGTCTGTATCGAGGCGAAGCCCTGTTCGATATCGCCGGGCGGGTCATGGAGACAGCCGACAAATACGGCAAGGCGCCGGCGCAGATCGCCCTGGCCTGGTTGCTGTCCAAGCCTGGCGTCACGGCGCCGGTGGTGGGCGTTTCAAGACTTGAACAGCTCGACCAACTCGTGGCGGCGACCGAAATCGTTCTTGCGGCGGAAGATGTCGCCTACCTGGAAGAGCTGTACCGACCGGTGGAGAATTTGTTGTCCATCGGCACGTCGTGAGCATGGTCGCGGCGTGGTCAATTTCGGCCCGTGTCAGTGGAGATCCTGGGTCACGCTTGCCACCACGGCCTTGCCAGCGGCTGTCAGAAAGGGCGCCGCCGCCGCATAGGGCAGGACGATCTGATCGGCGCAGGCCTGGACCACGTGGGGCAACTCGGGCGTGAAGCCGAAGCCGCGACGCGTCAGGGCGATGTCCCAAAAGGTCTGATCCTCGATCGCCTCGCGGCACTCTTTTTCCTGTCGACCCGTCCGAGCGAGAATGGCGCGCAAGAGCGGCGGCTGGACCTCATAGACCGCATCGCGATCCCTGCCAGGCTCCTCCCGCTTGGCGGCGCTGGGCGTGAACCACCGCCATAGAGTTACGATCTCGCCGGTTTGTCGGTCGACCACCGTCGAGGTCTGGCCAGCGTCGGGGTGGGCGCCGCCGCAGGTGGTCGCGCTCGACTGCACCCACACCAGCCAGCGCCGGGTGATCATCGTCGGCGCCGTCACGTCCATATAGTCGCCGTCGTATCCGGTGGAGGCGATGTTCGCCATCGAGCACTCCAGGTACTCCGAACCCTCGCCCCGTGTCGGCAGAAGTTTGCGCAGACGAGCGTTAATCTTCTGCTCGGCCGGCGTGGCGCCGGGCATTTCGAACGACTCCAGCGTAGCGTCGAACTGCTTGCCGACGTTGGCGATCAATCGCGTGTAGGCGACGCCGTCCTTGACCGCCGGCTTGCGCGCAATCGTGATCGGCGTGATCCGCGGCGCGTTAAAGGCGAGACCGCTGCACGGGCCATTGTCCTCATTTTTCGACGCAACCCGGATCAATCGGATCGACAGGGCCTTGGTTTTCATGCGCCATTCGCCCGACAGGGCGTCGCCCTTCGCGGGCGACAGAGTCCACAAGGGGCCCTCGGCTTTCTTGTCGGAATCGGGAGCCTCGCTCCAGACCGTGGCCGTCCCGGCCTTGTCGATGGCGCCCAACGGAATGATCGTCTTGTGGCTGAGATAGAAATAGGCGCCCTGATCGGCGTAGTCGCGATGGTTCAGGCAGGCCTGGACCGGCAGATCGCCGATCGTCCCGCGCCAGACCCCCTGCCAAGGCGGCGGAGGGTCCTCGGCCCGGGAGACGGTCCCACCGAAGAGAATCAGCATTGCCAGGAGGACTGCGGCGACCAAGCGCATCGGTGAGTTCAACCTCCTCTACGGCGCCCTTCCGAGTCGCGGCGTCGACCGCCAACCCTGACCATGAGCGCGGACCCGCCGCAACGCCTGACCGCGGGTAGGGAACATGCCCGTTGACCGAGGGGCAACCGGCCGTGGCGCGAAAAACCGGACTGCGCGGTCGCCGCCAGCACCGAGTCCCGGGAGCGGGGGGCCGGCGCATGAAGGCGGAAACGGGTTTGGATTCGCTATGCGGCGGACGCCGCGGGCGCCGTGAGCGCCGCGCCGAGACTCAGGCCGGGCTCTCCAACAAGCTCGTCGAACAGGTCGCGGTAGAGGATCATGGCCTGTCGAAGGTCTTCGGTGCTCGCCTGGCCACGCCCGTGCCGTAGTGCGAACTCATGAACCGCGCGATAGTTGCGCACCAATCCGGCGTGATCGACTGAAAGGTCCTCGGAGCGTTGTTCGAAATCGCCCGTCGGGAAACCGCGCTTGTTCATCACCTCGCTCAGCAAATGTTCGGCGTGGGCGGCGGAGAACTTAGGGTCATCGACAAATTCGGATTGAACCGTTCGCCAAGTCTGCAGGTAGAGATCACGGTCGTGCGTGCTTAGCGGGCGGATCGTGATCGCGTCGACGCGTTTCTCACGCGCCACCAAGCCGGCTTCACCCTTGCGGCGGCCGCTTTCCTCGATGGCGTACGCATATTCTGGCCCAAACCGGTCGGTCAGGCGATGGGTCTTGCGCCGGGTCAGCACAATCGCGCCGACGACAGCGGCCACGGCGAGCGTCGCCAGAACCAAGGTGACGATCAGTTGAAGGTGGGACATGAGGTGCAGGAGCCGGTTCGAGGCGTTCGCGAACCATCGATCGGAGAAATCCGCTACTGAATCCAACGTGCCGTTGTGGGACGGGTTCCCATTGAGGGCTGCCGGTCGAGCGCCCAGTAGAAGTCTAGCGCGGCCTTTCCGGTGAGCTGTCCCAGAGGGTGGCGTCGGACCCCGCCGCGTCGAACAGGCTCATGCGGGCTCGTGTGCTCGCCGAAAGCGGCCCTTTGCCCGGCGAGTCGGCGTTCACCGAAACCGAATTTGTCACGGACCCGACGCCCTTGATGCGTCCGGCGACCGTGGCGGCGGCGGATTTCTGATCGTGGGTGTCGACCCTGCCGGACAAGGTGACGGCGGTATCCGCGACGTCCACGACAATATGGCGGGCCGGCACGTTTGGATCGGCGATCAGACTGGCGAGAATCGCCCGGCGCAGGGCCTTATCAGGGGAGGTCATGTACGTCTCAAAATTTCGGGGGAGTCAGGGCTCCGCGATGCGCGGCGCCGACCGAGCCGCCAGTACGCGTTCCGACCGACCAGAATACAGTCTCGGAATATACGCAGGGCGGGACGGGTCGGTGATCAACCGCCAAGGGCCATGAGCCAGCCGTCCACCTCACAAAACGAGGTGAGTTGGGCAAAACGCCGGTGATCGACAGGCGCCTCGGCGTGTTCGTGCGCCCAGGTCAGGTGGTAAGGGATGTGTGCGGCGAAGGCCCCGGCTTCCAGCGCGGGGATAACGTCCGAGCGAAGCGAATTGCCGACCATTGCGGAGTGTTCGGCGCCCCTGCCATGACGCGAGAACAGGCGCCTGTAGGTCTCGGTAGTCTTCTCACTGACAATCTCGACAGCGTTGAACAGATCACCCAGACCCGAAGCGGCGAGTTTTCGTTCCTGATCCAGCAGGTCGCCCTTGGTGATCACGACCAGTCGGTACTGTTCGGCCAGCGACTTGAGCGCGGCTTCGACGCCGGGCAGGGGTTCGATAGGATGGGTGAGCATTTCGCGGCCCGCGGCGAGAATTTCCCGAATCAGACCCGCTGGCGGATCGCCCGCGATTTCCATCGCCGTCTCGATCATTGAGAGCGTGAAGGCCTTCACGCCATACCCATAGAAGCGCAGATTGCGCCCCTCGATCTGGGCCAATCGACCTAGGAGGTCCGCTCGTTCAGCGTAGGGGGACAGCAGATCCGCCAAGCGATCCTGCGTCAGGCGAAATACCGTCTCGTGATGCCAAAGCGTGTCGTCGGCGTCGACGCCGAGCGTTGTGATCGCGCTGGAATTCGCGGAGGCCATGGTTCTCGCCTAAGCCAGACCGCCCGGATCGTAAACGCCCACACGCAAAGGCTTGATTGATATCAAGGCGCCGCATTCGGCGATCGCCTTGTCTGAAAAGCCTGGACACCCGCGCGCTTCAGCGCGGATCAGCGGAACGGGAGGGCGCCATGGCGCCGCCGACAGGCCGAACTGGTGGCGATCTACTCGCACGGACACTGAAGCGGGCGGGCGTGGATAAGGTGTTCGCGCTGCATGGCGGGCACCTCGAAGCCTTCTACAAAGGCTGTCTCGATCACGATCTCGATCTGATCGACTTTCGTCACGAATCCGCCGCCGGCCACGCCGCCGACGCCTACGCCCGCGCGACGGGCCGGCTCGGCGTGTGCGTCATCACCGCCGGACCTGGCTTCACCAACGCATTGAGCGCCATGGTCAACGCGCAGCTCGACGGCAGTCCGACACTGTTCATCGTCGGCGCGCCGCCACTGAGGGAGGTCGAGACCAATCCATTGCAAGGCGGCTTCGATCAGGTGGCCATGGCCGCGCCGGGCGTAAAATGGGCCCACCGAATCACCAACACCGAGCGGATCCCCGATCTGACCGCGCTGGCCATTCGGCGCGCACGCACCGGCCGGCGCGGGGCGGTGTTGCTCGAGCTGCCGATAGACGTCCTTCACGCCGTCGCCGATCCGAAATCAACGACTGATCCCACCGGACTTGCGATCTCGCCCTGCCCCGCGCCGTCGCCGGACGAGGTCGATGCTCTGGTGGCGCTGCTGGCGATGGCCGAGCGACCGGCGATCATCGTGGGCGGCGAGGCGCGATTCTCGGAGTGCGGGCGCGCGCTCGCCGCGTTCGCCGAGCGGTCGGGCGTCCCGGTGTTGGCCAATTCAAGGGGTCTGGGCCTGCTGCCGATGGACAGTTCCTATTGGGGCGGCGGCGCCAGCGTTCTGGCCATGTTGCCGATGGTGAAGGCTTCGCCGCCCGATGCGGTGCTGCTGCTTGGCGCGCGCACGGGCCTGTTCCTGGGCGGCCGCGGCGGCTCGATCATTCCGGCGGCGGCGCGGCTGGGCCATGTCTACTCCGATACCGCCGAAATTGGCCGACTGCGCGAGGTTGATGTCGGCGTTTCGGCCGATTGCGCCATGACGCTCGAGGCGATGCTGGAGCGATCCCGTGCGACAGTCTGGCGCGATCTGTCGACGTGGCGCGCGGCGCTCGCCGCCGCGCGATCCGTGCCGGACCATCTCTATCCGACCCCTCAAGGGCCCGGCGGCATTCATCCAAAGCATGCCGTCGCCGCGGCCTTGGCCGAATGCGGCCCCACCGGCGCCTACGCCTTCGACGGGGGCGAAGCCGCGTCCTGGGCCACCGACGCCGTTCAGGTGGATGGACCTGGCAGGGTTCTCTCTCACGGCTATCTGGGCTGCCTGGGCATCGGTCCCGGTTTCGCCATCGGCCTGCAGACCGCGTTTCCCGATCGCCGCGTCGTACACGTCACGGGCGACGGCGCGATGGGGTTCCATATCCAGGAGTTCGACACCATGGTCCGGCACAACCTGCCGATCGTCACGGTGGTGCTGAACAATCGCGTCTGGGGGATGTCGATCCACGGTCAGCAGATCATGTTCGGTCCGAACTACAACGTGATCACGCAACTGGGCGATACGCACTACGCCGACGTGGCCGCGGCGTTCGGCTGCCTTGGCCAGCGGGTCACGGAGCTTGCCGAAATCGCACCGGCGATGCGCCGGGCGTTGGCGAGTCGGCGGCCCGCCTGCATTGAGATCCTCACCGACCCGGACGTCATCCATCCGGTGACGCTGTCGATGCTGGGCAAGCCGATCGAGGGGTCGGGCGAGGTGATCATACCCTATTACGAAAATCTCCCCGCGCACGGCTGAGCGACGTCAGTTGGGTATTCCTTGCCGTGATTTCGAGGCGCGGCGTTGACCGAACGGCCGCTCGCGACTACCACCCCCGCGCCCCCGAACTTTGTCCGTCCAAGGAGTCGCCGATGCCGACCGCTCTGCCCCCCGGCGCGACCGGCGTCCTGGTGCTCGCCGATGGCACAGCGTTCGCCGGACTGGGGGTCGGCCGCGTCGGAGAGGCCGTGGGCGAGGTGTGCTTCAACACCGCCATGACCGGCTATCAGGAAATCCTGACCGATCCCTCCTACGCCTCGCAGATCGTCACCTTCACCTTCCCGCATATCGGCAACGTCGGCACGAACCTCGACGATATCGAACAGGTCGCCGGCGCCGGCGAGGCCGCGCTCGGCGCCATCTTCCGCGACGCACCGACCCCGCCCGCCAACTGGCGCGCCGACAGCAACCTGGACACATGGCTGATCCGACGCGGAATTGTCGGTCTTTCCGGGATCGACACGCGCGCCCTCACCCGCCGCATCCGCGAGCAGGGAATGCCGCACGGCGTGATCGCCCATGCGCCCAACGGCCTGTTCGATATCGAAGCCATGGCCGCCCGCGCCGCGGCCTGGGCCGGCCTCAACGGCGCCGACCTCGCCCTGCCCGCGTCCTGCCCGCAGCCATTCGACTGGTCCGAGGGGTTGTGGTCCTGGCCGGAAGGTTACGCCAAGCCAGTATCGTCGGGGCTTCACGTCGTCGTCGTCGACTATGGCGTCAAGCGCAACATCCTGCGCGCTCTGGCTTCGACAGGGGCCCGTGTCTCCGTCGTGCCGGCGCAGACGACCGCCGAGGAGATCTTGGCGCGCAAACCCGATGGCGTGGTTCTTTCGAATGGTCCGGGTGATCCGGCGGCGACGGGCGTCTACGCCGCGCCGCAAATCCGCACATTGGCCGATAGCGGCGTACCGCTGATGGGCATCTGCCTCGGCCACCAGATGCTGGCCCTGGCGCTCGGCGCCAAGACCCGAAAAATGGATCAGGGCCATCACGGCGCCAATCATCCGGTGCAGGACCTGGCCACCGGCAAGGTCGAGATTGTGTCGATGAACCACGGCTTCACTGTCGACCGCGAAAGCCTGCCGCCGACCGTCAAGGAGACCCACGTCTCCCTCTTCGACGGCACCAACGCCGGCATCGCGCTTAAGGACCGCCCGGTGTTTTCCGTGCAGCACCACCCGGAAGCCTCGCCGGGCCCGACCGACTCCCTGCCAGTGTTCGAACGGTTCGCGGAGCTGATGCGCGTCGAAAAGGCCAAGCGCGCGGCGAGCCACGGTCGGGCTTAGTGTCCTTTGCACCGTTGGCGGTTCAAAGGAGCGACGCCGCGCGAACACGCAATACTCGGTCGAGCGCCCTTCCCAACTATTTAGAATGAGTTATAAACTCATTCGAGCCGACGGCCGGTAAGAGCCGCGGCCAGGGAGAGACCCATGCTGCTGAGCGACATTCCAACGCTCTCCGCCCACCACAAGCCCAACGTCGCCGCGGTGACCTATCAGGACCGGGTGATCACCTACACGCAATTGCGCGACCGCTGTTGGAAGCTCTCCAACGCGCTGTTGAAGATTGGCGCCCATGGCGACAGGGTGGCGATCCTCGCCGAGAATTGTCCCGAATATGTCGACTGCTACTACGGCGTTCCCGGCGCCGGCATGGCGCTCACCCTGCTCAACTATCGGCTGTCGGGGCGCGAACTGGCCTATATCATCGGCGACAGCGCCCCGCGTGTGCTGGTGGTCGAGCCGAAGTATCTCGACGTCATTCGCGGCATCCGCGCGGAAATCCCTTCCGTCGAGACCATCCTGCTGATCGGAGAGTCGGCCGCGGGCTGCGTCAGCTACGATGCCTTCCTGGAGACCGGCGAAGCGGTCGAACCCTCGCCACAGCCGGCGGAAAGCGACCTCTGCTGGCTGATCTATACCTCCGGCACAACGGGCCTGCCCAAGGGGGCGATGCTGTCGCACAAGAACTGTGTCACCGGCGTGCTCAACAGCCTGCTCAGCCAGGAATACAGCGTCGACGAAGCCTGCATGTTCACCTTCCCGCAGTATCACGTCGCCGGCTATCTGCTGCCGATGTATCACCTCAGCGGCTTTCCAGTGGTGATCCTCAAGAGCTTCGACGCCGAAACGCTCCTGCGCAACGTCGAGCGCTATCGCATAACCTGCGCGGGCATGGCGCCGACGATGGTGAACATGGTGCTCGAGGACCCCGGCACGGCCCGATACGATCTCTCCAGCCTGCGCCGGCTAGGTTATGGCGCCTCGGCGATGCCGGCCGAAACCCTGCGCCGCGCACGCCGGCTTTGGCCGAACGTCAACTTTTCCACCGGCTTCGGCATGACCGAGCTGGCCGGCAACGTCATGGTGCTGCTGGCCGGAGATCTCGACCGCGGCGCGCAGAGCGACCTGGCGATGGTCGGGTCGGTCGGCAAGGAGATGCCGCTTTCGCGGGTCCGGGTCGTGGACGACGATGGGGTTGACGTCCCCGTAGGTCACCCCGGCGAGCTGGTGATCAAGGGCGACCAGGTCCTCACCGGCTATTGGCGTAACCCCGAAGCGACGGCCAGGAGCTTCTTCCCCGGCGGCTGGTTCCGCAGCGGCGATGTCGCCCGCTGGGACAAGGATGGCTACCTCTACATCGTGGACCGGAAGAAGGACATGATCCTGACGGGCGGGGAGAACGTCTATCCCCGCGAGGTCGAGGAGATTCTGTTCGAGCATCCGGCGGTCCTGGAAGCGGCCGTGATCGGGGCGCCGGATCCCAAGTGGGGCGAAAAGATCGTCGCGGTGATCTGCGCCCGCGAGGGACACGAAGTGACCGGCGACGACCTGATCGTCTTCTGTCGCGAACGCATCGCCAGCTACAAGAAACCCAGGCATGTGGTCTTCATCGACACCCTGCCCAAGAACGCCTCGGGCAAGGTGCTCAAGCGCGAGCTGCGTGACCGCTTCGCCGCCGGCGAATGGGGACAGCTGGATTGAGCCTCCACCGGGGCAGGAGACGATCATGAACCAAACCCCATCAGCCAACTGGCCCGTCCTGGGCCTCGATGAAGCCCGCGCGCTGCTGATTGGCCCGGGCATGCCCTTCGAGATGGAGGAAACCGTCATTCGGGGCGTGAAGACGCGCGTCTACAAACAGGCGCGCTCCGGCCTTCGCGAGCTCTTCGACATCGGCTGCCAGTGGGGTCGAACCGATCCGACACGCGAATACATCGTGCTCGACGACGACCGGCAGACCTACGCGGCGCACTTCAAGGCCGCCGGCAGGCTCGGCCGCGTCCTGCAAGACCGGTTCGGCGTCCGCAAGGGCGACCGGGTCGTCATCGCCATGCGCAACCTGCCCGAATGGAGCCTGGCCTTCTGGGCCGGCGCGTCGATCGGCGCGGTGCTGACGCCGCTGAACGCATGGGGATTGGGGCCGGACCTGGCCTATGGCGTCGAAAACAGCGGCGCGACTGTCGCCATCGTGGATGGCGATCGCCTGGAGCGACTGAAGCCCCACCTGGCGGATCTGAACCTTAAGGGCCTGGTCGCGGTGCGCACCGCGCCCGAACACCTGGGGGCCGCGATCACGCTTGAGAGTTTGATCGGACCGCCCTCGGGTTACGGCGCCCTGCCCGACGACCCGCCCGCCGATCCGAAAAGCGATCCGGATGACGACGCCACCATCCTCTATACGTCGGGCACCACGGGCAAACCCAAGGGGGCCCTGGGAACCCATCGCAACGCGATGCATAACCTGATCAGCATCGGCTACGGCGCCATGTTCGGCATGGCGCGGCGCGGCGAGGCGATTCCAGCGCCAGATCCCAACGCAGCCCAGCGCACCACGCTTCTGCCGGTCCCGTTCTTCCACGTCACCGGCTGTCATTCGATCATGATGCCGACGGTGACGACGGGCGGTCGGCTGATCCTGATGCACCGGTGGAACCCTGAACGATTCCTCGAGCTGATCGAAACTGAAAAGGTCAACGGCACCACCGGCGTCCCATCGATGGTCTGGCAGGTTCTGGAATCGCCCGATTTCACCCGCCGGGATCTCTCCAGCCTGGATTCCTACAGTTACGGCGGCGCCGCCGTAGCTCCGGAACTGACCCGAAAGTTCGCCGAGGTGTTTCCCAACATCCGGCCCGGCCAGGGCTATGGCGCCACCGAAACGTCATCGGTGAGCACGGTGAACAGCGCCGAGGATTTTCTCTTGCGCACCGACAGCGTGGGCCGCGCCGTACCGGTAGCCGACCTCAAGGTGATGGACGCGGAAGGAACCCGCGAACTGGCCGTGGGCGAGGTCGGCGAGCTGTGGATTCGCGGCCCCAACGTGGTGAAGGGCTATTGGGCCAATCCCGACGCGACCGCCAAGTCCTTCACCGACGGCTGGTATCATACCGGAGATATTGTCCGCATGGACGCCGACGGCTTCGTCTATATCCTCGACCGGGCCAAGGACATGCTGATCCGCGGCGGTGAAAACATCTATTGCGTCGAGATCGAGGACGTTCTCATCACCCACCCCGCCTTGATGGACGCCGCGGTCGTTGGCCTGCCGCACAAGATCTGGGGCGAGGAGGTCGCCGCGGTCGTACGTGTGAAGGTAGGTTTTGAGGTCACCCACGAAGACATCAAGGCGCACGTGGCCGCGCGCCTGTCGCCCTACAAGGTCCCGGTTCTGGTCGACATTCGCACCGAGGAACTGCCCAAGAACGCCAGCGGCAAGACGCTCAAGCCTGAACTGCGCGCGCAGCTCGTGGCCGCGCGGGGCGAGGAAAGCTAGAAGAGCATTGGGGAGGAGTGGGGGCCGTGAGCGCCGTTGAGGACGAGGCCGAACCGCCGAATCGGCGCGAAGCGGGCAAGGCCGAGCGACGGCGCAGGATTATCCTGGCGGCGCGCGATCTGATCCGTGAGACCGGCGATGCGGGCCTCTCCATGCGCGCCCTGGCCGATCGCGCCGGGGTGAGTCTGGCGACGCCCTACAATCTATTTGGCTCCAAGCGCGCGATCATCCTGGGCGTCCTGCAGGACATCCGCGAATACAGCGCTCGCTTCGCGCAGCTGCCCAGGAGCGACCCGCTCGATCGCATCTTCGCCGCCGTGGACCTCGCGGTGAGCTACTACGTCGAAGACCCGCAGTTCTATCGTATCCTGTGGGCGGCCATTTTCGATACCTCCGACGAGGTTCGCGGCCAGGTGCTCAATCCTCAACGCGAAGCCTTCTGGCGCTCATTGATAGAGGCCGCCGCCACGGCCAACCTGCTGCGCGAAGGCGTCGACACCCTCCTGCTCCAGCATCAGCTGGATTTCGTATTTCGGGCCGCGATGCTGGATTGGGTCGTCGACGACACGCGTTCGGAGCAGTTGGCGGCCACCATAAAACTCGGGTTCGCCCTGATGCTCGGCGGCGCGTGCGTCGCCTCGTCGCAGGCCGCGCTCTGGGAACAAGTCACCCTTAATCAAATCGCCTGCGCCGGCGTTGCAAATCCGCCACCGCCTTAACGTATTTTGGCCTGCAATCGTTTGCAGAGCAAAGTCGCCGCTGGACAGTGTTTATAACGGTTTATAACAAGGCTTCGAAGATCAAGAATATGAGCCGGGATGCGTCTTCAGCGCGGCGAACCGGCCACAATCGAAGTACGGTTAAAAAGATTGCAACGGCCACGAGCGCGCCATCGAAAACGATGGGGGTAACGTCGCCAAACAGGGAGAGACGCTTCTATGAAGTACAAAACTTTGGCGTTCTGTAGCACGGCGGCGATCATCGCCTCCTTGGCCGCTCCGGCAGCCTCGTTCGCAGCGGACGCAGCCGCGGCAGCCGCGGCCTCTGACAATTCCAATGTGACGACCGTGGAAACGCTCGTCGTCACCGCCCAGAAGCGTCAGGAAAACATCAACACCGTCGGCATGTCGATCCAGGCCGCGTCCGGCGACAAGCTGCAAAAACTCGGCATCACCGACACCGAGTCGCTGCAGAAGATCGTCCCGGGCTTCCTCTTCACGCCGACCTACTACGGCACCAACGTCTTCACGATCCGCGGCGTCGGCTTCCAGGATACGTCCCTGGCCGGCAGCCCGACCGTCAGTGTCTACCTCGATGAAGCGCCGATGCCCTTCTCCGCCCTGACCAACGGCGCCACCCTCGACCTGCAACGGGTGGAAGTGCTGAAGGGCCCGCAAGGCACCCTGTTCGGCAACAACGCCACCGGCGGCGCGGTGAACTACATTTCCAACAAGCCGAGCGACAAGTTTGAAGGCGGCATCAACGCCAGCTATGGGCGCTTCAACGACGCAGACATCAGTGGCTTCATCAACGTTCCGGTCAACGACACCTTGGATGTTCGTCTGGCGGCGCGGATCAACGAGAGCGACGCGTGGCAACATGGTTACTACCTGAGCAAAGGCGCCAATAGTGCAGGGGGCAAGGACTTCATCAACGGCCGCTTCTCGGCCTTGTGGAAACCCAACGCCAAGTTCAAGGCCCTGTTGACCATCAACGGCTGGCTCGATCGCGGGGCGACCCAGGACGGCCAGTTCTACGGCATCGCCGAACTGAGCCCCTTGGCTCCGCTCGCGCCGTTGATCGCCAACTATCCGGCCGCGCCGCATAACAACCAGGCCGCCGACTTCAACCGCTGCGTCAACGTTTCGCCGTTCGACCCGCTGCAGAACCAAGCCTCCGGCACGCTCTACGGCACCATCCCCAATCCGGGCAATGGCGCCATCCCGAACGGGCCGCCGGAATCCTTCGGCCCCGGCTCGGCGGCCCAGGCGGGCGCCCAGCCCACCGATTGTGTGCCGGCGAAAAAGCACAACACCTACTTCAACCCGATCCTGCGGATGGACTACGATTTCGGCAACGACATCGTCGCCACCTCGATCACCCAGTTCGAGAAGTTCAACCGCACCGCCGCCATCGACGGCGCCGGCATCGCGGTTCAGGACTATCAGAACCTGCAGCGCGGCAAGATCACCAGCGTCTACGAGGAACTCCGTCTGGCCGGCAAGTTCAACGGCAAGGGCAGCTGGATCATCGGCGCCAACTACGAATACGATCATACCTGGGACTCGTTCCTGCAGACCTATAACGCGTCGTCCGCCGACCCGACGCAGTTCCTCAATCAGAACTTCCTGGGCGGCTGTATCCTAACCGCCGCACCGGTGAGCTTCTGTCCGAGCGGTCCGGCCGGATCGAATCAAGCTGCAAACAACGTCAACACAACCGGCGTGACGCAAACCTTCCAGGAAGGCACCGGTACGCCGCTCTATGTGATCCCGCCCGGAGCGGTTCTGCCGATCCTCGATGGCAACAACGCCATCGTGCTCGGCCCGACGCGTCCGGAAGACGAGCAGACCACCAACACCTACGCCGTATTCGCTGACGTGGAGTATCCGATCCTCAACGATCTGATCCTGCAGGGCGGCGTACGCTACACCGAGGAAGACAAGCGTGGCGGTGTCTGCGGCAACGACGGCGGCGACGGCACTTGGGCTCAGGTGGCCTATACGCTGCAGTATTTCTCCGTCCAGAACGCCTCCGGCCTGCCGCTTGACACGAACGGCAGCTCGGCGCCGAAGGCGTCGCCTCCCGGCACCTGCGCGTCGACCGGTCTTGCGCCCACCTATAACTCGCCCCCCGGCGGCGGGCTGTTCTACAGCCAGCTGAACCAGAACAACGTCTCCTGGCGCGCCGGACTTAACTACAAGGGCATCCCGGGCACGCTGCTCTACGCGAACATCAGCCAAGGCTATAAAGGCGGCTCGTTCCCCACCGTCGCCCTGGCCTCGTTCGTGCAGACGCACCCGGTCACCCAGGAAGGCCTGCTCGCCTACGAAGTCGGCTTCAAATCGACGTTGTTCGACAAGCAGGTCCAGGCCAACGGCGCGTTCTTCTATTACGACTACACCGACAAGCAGGTTCTGGGCGCCGTCGCCGACGTCGTCTACGGAGCTCTGCCGTCATTGGTCAACGTGCCGAAATCCCACGTCATCGGCTTCGAAGCCAGCGGCAGCTATACCCCGGATTGGCTCAAGGGTCTGACACTCACACCATCCGTCAGCTATCAGTACAGCAAGGTTGATCAGACCAATCGGAATGTGTGTGCTCCGCCGCCAGCCCAGACCGCCGGTCGCGTTACCGGAGCGGGAACACCGCCGGGAATCATCAATTGTATTCCGGGGCACTTCTACGGCTTCGACGCCTTTGGCCAGTATGCGGACTACACCGGGTCTTCGTTCCCGTCCGCGCCGGCTTGGCAGGTTCATTTCGACGCCGAGTACGACTGGAAGATCATGAACGACATGACCGCGTTCGTCGGTGGTTCATTGGCCTTCACCTCGTCCACGAACACCTTCTTCGTGAACAAGAACCCGATCCCGGCCTACTTCAACATCGGCCCGAATGGTCCTGACCCGACGTTCGGCGGTTACGTGACCTGCACCGGCGCGGCCTCGGCCACACCCGTGGGTCCGTGCCCGACCAACCACCCCAACGATCCGCTGGCGGTCCCCGCCTATACGCTGATCGACCTGCGGGCCGGCGTCAGTCACGACCGTTGGACCTTCCAGATCTGGGGCCGCAACGTGGCCAACACCTGGTACTGGACCGGCGCCTATCACGTGAACGACGTGCTGCTGCGCTACACCGGCATGCCCGCCACCTACGGCGTGTCGTTCAACTACAAGTTCTAGTCGGATCGGCTCGGCGGCCTCGCGCCGCCGGACCGAATGGTCAAACTCAGCCCCGGACGCTTCGGCGCTCCGGGGCTTTTTCTTTGGATGGAACATAGGAGCGCGGACGCCACCGCCCGCGACTGCCAAGGCCGGGACGGCGGTGAGCAACGGGGTGGATGTTCCGGTTGCCATTGGGCGGCGGGACTCGCGCGCATGGGCGTCCGCGCTCCGATTCCCCCCGCTTGCGTCGACGCCAAACGCCCTCTACATCGGCACCTTAACCTGATGATGAATCGACGTCGCCGCGGCTTCTCGCGCGTGGCCGTTTTCGCGCGCGAGAGACCATGCCCAAACGCACCGACCTGAAATCGATCCTGATCATCGGCGCGGGGCCGATCGTCATCGGCCAGGCTTGCGAATTCGACTATTCCGGCGTCCAGGCCTGCAAGGCTCTGCGCGCCGACGGCTACAGGATCATCCTGGTCAATTCCAATCCCGCCACCATCATGACCGACCCGGATGTGGCCGATGTCACCTACATCGAGCCCATCACCCCCGAGGTGGTCGAACGCATCATCGCCAAGGAAAAACCCGACGCCCTGCTCCCGACCATGGGGGGGCAGACGGCGCTCAACACCGCCCTGGCGCTTGAGCGGTCGGGCGCCCTGGCGCGGCACGGAGTCGAGATGATCGGCGCCCGCGCCGAGGTGATCGACAAGGCCGAGGATCGGCAGAAGTTCCGCGACGCCATGGACAAGATCGGCCTGGAAAGCCCGATCTCGCGCGCCGTGCACACCCTGGAAGAGGCTCTGGCGGCGCAGCCCGCCGTCGGCCTGCCCACTATCATCCGCCCCTCTTTCACCCTCGCCGGCACCGGCGGCGGCATCGCCTATAACATGGAGGAATTTCGCGAGATCGTTGAACGCGGTCTCGATCTCTCGCCCACCCACGAAGTCCTCATCGAGGAAAGCGTGCTGGGCTGGAAGGAGTTCGAGATGGAGGTGGTGCGCGACAAGGCCGACAACTGCATCATCGTCTGCTCGATCGAGAACATCGACCCGATGGGCGTGCACACCGGGGATTCGATCACCGTCGCCCCGGCGCTGACCCTGACCGACAAGGAATATCAATGGATGCGCGCGGCCTCGATCGCCGTGCTGCGCGAGATCGGCGTCGAGACCGGCGGGTCCAACGTCCAGTTCGCGGTCAATCCCGCCGACGGACGCATGGTCGTCATCGAGATGAACCCCCGCGTGTCGCGCTCTTCGGCCCTGGCGTCCAAGGCCACCGGCTTTCCCATCGCCAAGGTCGCGGCGCGACTGGCTGTTGGCTACACGCTCGATGAACTGCTCAACGACATCACCGGCGCCACCCCGGCGTCGTTCGAACCCAGCATCGACTATGTGGTCACCAAGATCCCCCGCTTCGCCTTCGAGAAATTCCCGGGATCCAAGCCGCACCTGACCACCCAGATGAAATCGGTGGGCGAAGTCATGGCCATCGGCCGCACCTTCGCCGAGAGCCTGCAGAAGGCGCTCAGGGGCCTCGAGACGGGCCTCTCGGGGCTCGACGACATCGAGATTCCCGGGGCGATGGATCGCGCGGGCGGGCGCGCCGCCATCATCCGCGCCCTGGGCGAACCAACACCCGACCGTCTGCGCGTAATAGCCCAGGCCTTCCGCCACGGTCTCGATGTCGAGACCATCAATGCGGCCTGTTCCTACGAGCCCTGGTTTCTGCGCCAGATCGAGACCCTGGTGACGACCGAGGCCGAGCTGGCCGCGCGGGGGCTCCCCGCCGACGAACACGAACTGCGCCGCATCAAGGCGCTCGGCTTTTCCGACGCCCGCCTGGCGCACCTGACCGGCCGCGCCGAGAAAGACGTCCGCGCGGCGCGCCAGGGCCTTGGCGTGCGGCCGGTCTATAAGCGGATCGACAGCTGCGCCGCCGAATTCGCGGCCGCCACCCCCTATATGTATTCGACCTATGAGACGGGCGCCCTTGGCCAGACCCCTCAGTGCGAATCCGACCCCACCGCGCGCAAGAAGGCGATCATCCTGGGCGGCGGGCCCAACCGCATCGGCCAGGGCATCGAGTTCGACTATTGTTGCTGCCACGCGGCCTTCGCCATGGGCCAGATCGGCGTCGAGTCGATCATGGTCAACTGCAACCCCGAAACGGTGTCGACCGATCCGGACACTTCCGACCGGCTCTATTTCGAACCTCTGACCACCGAGGACGTACTCGAACTGATCGCGGTGGAGGCCACCAAGGGCGAACTCCTCGGCGTGATCGTCCAGTTCGGCGGTCAGACTCCGCTGAAGCTCGCCAAGGCCCTGGAACAGGCCGGCGTGCCGATCATGGGCACGAGCCCCGAGGCCATCGACCTTGCCGAGGACCGCGAGCAGTTCCAGCAGCTTCTGCACCGCCTCGACATCCGCCAGCCGGTCAACGCCATCGCCCGCACCGCCGAGGAAGCCTTCGCCGGCGCGCGCCAGGTCGGCTTTCCCCTCGTCATCCGCCCCTCGTTCGTGCTGGGCGGCCGGGCGATGGAGATCATCCGTGATGAGGAACAGCTTGGCCGCTACATCCGAGACGCGGTGAAGGTGTCCGGCGACTCCCCGGTCCTGCTCGACGCCTACCTTTCTCGCGCCACGGAAGTGGACGTCGACGCTCTCTGCGATGGCGAGACGGTCTATGTCGCCGGGGTGATGGAGCACATCGAGGAGGCGGGGGTGCATTCCGGCGACAGCGCCTGCTCCCTGCCCCCGTTCTCCCTGCGCGAAGAGACCGTCGCCGAGATGAAGCGCCAGACCGAGGCGATGGCCCGCGCTCTGGGCGTCAAGGGATTGATGAACGTCCAGTTCGCCATCGAAGAACCGCTTGGCGTTGCGCCGCGCATCTATGTGCTTGAGGTCAATCCCCGCGCCAGCCGCACCGTTCCCTTTGTCGCCAAGACCGTCGGCAAACCGATCGCCGCGATCGCCGCCAAGGTGATGGCCGGGGTCAAGCTGGCCAGCTTTGACCTTCGGGACAAACCCTTCGATCACGTCGCCGTCAAAGAGGCCGTGTTTCCCTTCGCCCGGTTCGCCGGCGTCGACACCGTGTTGGGGCCGGAGATGCGCTCCACCGGGGAGGTTATGGGCATCGACTGGCGTCGGCCTGGCGAGGACCTCAGCCCGGCCTTCGCCCGCGCCTTCGCCAAGAGCCAGCTGGCCGGCGGGGTCATCCTGCCGGTCAAAGGGGCGGTGTTCGTATCGGTGAAGGACGCCGACAAGCCCTGGATCGAAGAGCCGGTCCGGCTCCTGCTGGGGCTCGGTTTTCGGGTGCTGGCCACCAGCGGCACGCACGCCCACCTCTCCGAACAGGGCCTGGACGTGGAG
>Ga0209698_10001142_pt1 | contig 30623 bp, 25 predicted proteins | sample LitLauG_LLR_2012_FD_187203 | JGI IMG/M metagenome (GOLD analysis project Ga0209698, IMG submission 187203) | Freshwater sediment microbial communities from Pennsylvania, USA - Little Laurel Run_MetaG_LLR_2012 (SPAdes) (version 2) | ecosystem: Environmental > Aquatic > Freshwater > Creek >... | reverse complement strand
TGCCGCTACGGAATTTCCTCGGGCGGCATGTGGTTGTGACGGCCTATGAAAAGGGTTGGTCAACCTTGCAAAATGGCGAACTTCCGGACGCAGCGGAGCGCGACGGATTCGGCCTGCCAATCACGACAGACGCCAACCGGAAGCACCAACAGCACTTGGTTTCTCGACGTATCGCCGTCGTGGTGCTCATGTCGACTCGTTGGCCCCGGATCCAACGAGCGCTAACAGCAGCGGCCGCTGCGGTTGACGGCGCGGCGACGGGTTCCTATGTGGCAGTGGAGATTCCGTAAGGGCGTACGGAAGCGGGGCCTGCCGGTGCGCTCAGCATGCGGGGGGGCGCTTTTCGCAAGGCGGTATTTTCCGAAGGGTTCTGGGGTTTCACTTGGTAATCCTTTCCAACGCTAACGGGAGGTCTCCATGTCTCGGATAATCCGTTTTCACCGCACCGGCGGGCCGGAAGTTCTGCAAATCGACGATTTGGACATAGGCCAGCCCAAGGCGGGCGAAATCAAGATTCGCGTTCGCGCCCTCGGCTTGAATCGGGCCGAGGCGATGTTTCGCTCGGGGGCCTACCTCGAGATGCCGAATCTTCCTGCCAAGCTCGGCTACGAGGCCGCCGGCGAAGTCCAAGCCATCGGCGTGGGTGTTGAGGGCTTCTCTATCGGGGACGCGGTCAGCACCATCCCGGCCTTTTCCATGAACCAGTATGGCGTTTACGGGGATACCGCGATCGTCCCGGCGCACGCGGTGGCCAAGCATCCGGCGAAGTTGTCCTGGGTCGAGGCTGCGGCGATCTGGATGCAGTATTTGACGGCCTATGGCGCACTGGTGGAAATTGCGGGTCTTGCCAGGGGCGAGGCAGTGGTCATCACGGCAGCTTCCAGCAGCGTTGGCCTGGCTGCGATCCAGATCGTCAATAGCCTCGGAGGCATATCCATCGCGGCAACCCGCACCAATGCAAAGGGTGATGCCTTGCGCAAGGCGGGGGCCCAGCATGTAATTGCTACGCAGGAACAAGACCTTGCCAAGGAAGTGATGCGGCTGACCGCGGGCAAGGGGGCGCGCGTCGCGTTTGATCCGGTCGGTGGGCGCGGTGTCGACGGGTTGGCCGCGGCCATGGGCGAGGGCGGCACCATCTTCCTTTATGGCGCCCTGGCCGCGGAGCCGACGCCCTTCCCTCTCTTCGCGGCCCTTTCGAAGAATCTGGTAGTGCGCGGCTATACGCTGTTCTCCGTCGTTAGCAAACCGGAAAGCCTGGAGCGCGGCAAGCGCTTCGTAATCGATGGCCTGGGCGCTGGACGTCTAGCGCCGGTAATTGCCCGCACCTTCTCCTTGAACGAAATTGTCGAGGCGCATCGCTATCTGGAATCCAATCAACAGGTCGGCAAGGTCGTTGTAACGGTTTGAGCGAGTCCTTGGCGATCGGTTTGCAAGAAGCGAGGCACAACCATTCCTATAATGCTCGCGACCAAGCGCCGGGTCATGTTGTGTCTGGCTGCGCTCGGCCTGGCGGCGTGCGCTTCAACGGGAGATGCCGGTCCCGAGTACCTGGGGGGATTTGCGCGCGCCTTTGCCTGGTCCCCCGACGGTTTGCTTTTGGTGGCTGTCGGCAGAACGGACCTCACGGTATACGACGGCCACTCGCTTGGGGTGCTCCGCACGATCCGCACACGCAATTCGGCCGCGGCATACGAAGTCCACCGGGTTCCCGCGTCGGTGACCTTCTCCCACGATGGCGCGCTGCTCACGACGGCCGCATTTGATTCCGGGGCGACCCTCTGGGACGCGCACACCTGGGCGCGGTCGCGGGAGCTCGCGGCCTCGGAGAAGATCACCTCGGTCGCGTTCCTGGGTGATTCGGTGCAGCTGGCCGGCGCCGGACCGCGGGGTCCGCTGGCGGTTTGGGATGCACGGACTGGAGAAGTGATCTGGACGGCGCTGGACGCGCCCTCTGGGGTTCTCTCCATCGCCGCATCGGCCGACGGCAAATGGCTGGCAGCTGGCACCCAGGATGGTCGCCTTGTTTTATGGGATCTGGCTAAGAAAAAGGCAATTGCCAATTCCCAGGCACTTCCCGGGCGGGTGCTCTCGGTCGCTATATCACCCGATGCGTCGCGTGTGGCAGCGAGCGCCGAGTGCGTCGATGTGCGCATCTGGGAAACGGCCGATGGCGCCTTGGCCCAACACCGGATTGATCCTATACAGCCCTCACCGGAGCAATCCCAGGGCAAAGCGATTCTGGGCCTGGCCGCATTGGTCGGCAACCTCGCTTCCTTTCGAACGATTCATGCGCCCTCCGGGGCCATGGCCGCATCCTCTACCTATGCCCCATCGCAATTTGCCTGCCAAATGAACTTCTCTCCTAACGGGGCGCTATTGGGGGTTGTCCATCACTCGGAGGAATTCTCCGGGAGCTACCACACCGAAGTCTTCGATCTGGCCAGCGGAAAAATGCTTTCGCGGCTGCACGGGACCATGTCCGGAGTCGCCTTTCGCCCCGACAATCTAATGGCGGCAACTTCCGGCATCCTGCACTTGCGTGTGTTTGATCCGCTGACCGGGACCGAGCAGGCGAATATCCCTTAACTATGCTGCGGTAAATCGCCGCGGCACTCACGCCCTCGCCGGCACTACGCCTCGGCCGACCTTACCCGTGCTTGGCGCCAAGAAGGCGGGGCATCGTTCAAGGTTTGAAATTGAACTGAATTTCCTTTTGGGCCGGCACGCCGGGGGGTTCGAAGGTCCACTGGGAAAGCGCGTCCTTGACATCGCCATCGACTATTTCCGGAGGCTTGGCCTCCAATATTTCTACGCGATCCACCGTTCCCTTCGAGTTGACATATAAGCGCGCCAACAAGGTGCCAACGTCAATGCCTGCGCGACGCGCTCTGCGCGCAATTTCCGGCAACACCCGGCTGCGCACCCGTAGAACCGGTGCGGCCGAGGCGCTTGCCGGTTCGGATGTCGGCCTCGGAACGGATGGTGGCGGCATCGGCGTTGCGGGCCTCTGCGCAAGATCCGGTGGCGTTGCCGGAGGCTTTGGAGTAGCCACCGCTGGAGCCGGCGTCGGCGACACCGCGACGGCGGCCGTGGGCTTTGCGCTTGCATTGGGACTCGCGTTGGGCGCTGGCGCCTCCGTGGGCGCAGCAAAACCTTGCGTCGCCTTCGCCGCAGGCGCCGGTGAAACCTGCGTCGCGGGCGTCGCTGGCACACGCGCCAAGGCAGCAGCCTGCGGCTTGGCAGGCTCCGCGCGGCGCGTAATGCCCACCGCGGCAGAGCCAGGCGCAGCAACGCTCGGCGCCTTCGTCAGGGGATCGGGTGTTTCCGGACGCAGAATTGGCTTAGGCAATGGTTCAACCCTGGCGTCCTGTGCCGGTGCCAGGTTTGCCTCGGGCGCATGGCCAAAGATGAAATATCCGGCAGCAACCCCGAGCAGTCCAACCGCGCCGATCAGAAACAACAGTTGGGGAAGGCCGAAGGAAGCGATCGGCGCGGCGCTGGGTGCTGGCGCAGGCGGCTCGACCAGCGCGGCCTGGCGCGCGATTGGCGCAGGGGAAACGTTGGCCGGATTTGGCGCCGTGGTGCGCGACGCTCCTAGCGTGCGGGGCGCCGCGTTCGGTGCTGGCACGGTAGGCGGTGGTCCTGGGGCAATTTGCACATACCCTTGCAATTCGAGCAAGGACAAGGTCTGGTCGACCTTATCGGCACCGAAGATTTCCCCAAGCTCCTCCACCGTGCGATTGCCATTGACCAACACCAGCAGTTGCCGCATCAATGGGGAAAGCTCGCTGCGTACGTTGTTCAGGACATACGTGCCCAATTCGGTCTTGCGGTATATGTGGGTGTTCGGCATGGCGAAGCCCGGGCGGCGTAGGCGGGATCGGCGCAAATTCACAAATTTCCAATGCCTCGCTAGGGTAGGGGCAAGCGCACGCCACGGGCATTACCTTATCGCGTGGTTTCAAGCTCGAAGGATTCATGGCCGGGCGCGAAAACGCGCCGGTCTTGCCAAACCCCCGACGCAAATGTGGCCAGTGCGTGGCCAAACCCTTCCGAGGCAGCGCTGTCCAGGGCAGCGCGGCTTCGTATCCACCGACCAAATCGTCACACCAAAGAAGGCTAACCCGGGGCAGGAACCGCGCCTTGCGTGCCCGGCAACGCCGCGGCAAGCGCCTGGGTCAGGCGCACGAACGCCGCCACGTCCAGGGTCTCGGCGCGTGCCCCCGGCGCAACGCCAGCTGCTTCGATTTGCTCGGCACGCAGCAATTGCCCCAGAGCGTTGCGCAGCGTCTTGCGCCGCTGCGAAAACGCGGCGCTGACCACCTGGCCAAACAGGGGCAACCCCACGGGTGCAACTTGCTCGGACGGCAGGGGAACCATGCGCACGATGCTCGACTGCACCTTGGGCGCGGGTGTGAAAGAGCCCGGCGCCACGTGAAAGAGGCGTTCGATGCGGTAGCGAAACTGCAACATCACCGAGAGCCTGCCATAGGTTTTACTCCCCGGCGCGGCGGCCATGCGCTCGACCACCTCTCGCTGCAGCATGAAGTGCTGGTCCTGCACCTGTCCGGCTATGGGCAGGAGACAAAAAAGCAGCGGCGTAGAGACGTGGTAGGGTAGATTTCCGACGATGCGCAGCGCCCCATCGAGCGAGCGTGCCAGGTCCGCCCAATCGAGCGCGAGCGCATCGCCCTCGATGAGCTGCAAACCGCCCTGGGCGTGGCGTTCGCGCAGGCGCGCCGCCAAATCCCGGTCGATCTCGACCGCCGTAAGACGGCCGGCGCGTGCCAGTAGCGCGCCCGTGAGAGCGCCCAGGCCCGGTCCGATCTCTACAAGATGCTGCCCGGGACGCGGATCGATGACATCGACGATGCGCGCAACAATGCCGGCATCGTGCAGGAAGTTCTGGCTAAAGCGCCGCCGCGCCCGATGGCCCTCGATCGTCGATCCCCTCAGCGCACGGCCGCATCAGCGGGCGGAACGCGCCGTGCCAATTGTGCCGCCAGCACCAGCGCCTCCTGCATACTGCCCGCGTCGGCGTGGCCGCTTCCGGCCAGATCCAGCGCCGTACCGTGGTCCACCGATGTGCGCACCAGGGGCAGGCCCAGGGTGACATTGACGCCGCGCCCAAAGCTTGCGTACTTGAGCGTTGCCAGGCCTTGATCGTGGTACATCGCCAAAATGGCGTCGGTCTGCGCGGCATTGCGCGGCACGAAAATGGTATCGGCTGGCCAGGGCCCTTTCGCGTCAATGCCGCGCGCGCGCGCTGCGGCGATGGCCGGAGCTATCGTGTCGATCTCCTCGCGGCCCAGGTGACCGCCCTCGCCCGCATGCGGGTTCAAGCCCAGCACGGCAATGCGCGGCGCGGCGATGCCAAAGCGCGCACCCAAGTCCTGGTGCAGGACATCCAGGACCGCCGCCAGCAAGGGACGGGTGATCGCCGCCGGAACCGCGCCCAGGGCAAGGTGGGTCGTCGCCAGGGCCACGCGCAAGCCGCCGCCCACCAGCAGCATAACGACCTGCGGCGAGCCGGTGGCTTGGGCCAGGTATTCGGTGTGGCCGGTAAATGCAATGCCCGCCTCATTGATGACAGACTTTTGCACGGGCGCAGTCACCATCGCTGCATAGATGCCTTCGCGCCAACCCCGCAGCGCGCGATCGAGCAGGCGCAACACGTACGGCGCATTGCGCGTGTCCAGGTGGCCCGGCCGCACCGTCACCGCCAAGGGCTCGTGCACCAGGGCCAGGGGTGCGGGCAGGGGCCAGGGCAATTGCAGGGAGCGCGCGGTGGACTCGAGCAGCGCGCCATCCCCCAGCAGGTCGCAGGGTTCCGTGCATTGCAGGGCAGCGCGCAAGGCCACCTCCGGGCCGATCCCTGCCGGTTCGCCGGTGGTGATCGCGATGCGCATTTTGCTCACCGCCTATGCTGGGTCGCCGTACGCAGCCGTGTGCGCCGAAACTACTTGTTGTCCTCGAGGCGGTACTCGACGTAGGTGCGATCGCGCAACTGGCGCAACCATTCCTGCATCGCCTCCTCGGACTTGCGATCGCGGATCGCCTGGCGTGCTTCCATGCGCTTGCGCTCGATCGAGGATTCCTCGGTGCGCCGCTCGAGCACCTGGATGAGGTGCCAGCCGAAGGGCGACTGCACCGGTTGGCTCACTTCACCGACCTTGAGCGCGTTCATCGCGGCTTCAAACGCGGGCACGGTGTCGTTGGGATAGAGCCAGCCCAGGTCGCCACCGCGCGTGCTGCTCGGGTCCACCGAGTACAGCCGCGCCAACTGCGCAAAATCCTGGCTGCCCTTGGTGATGCGTTCGCGCAGTTCGGCAAGGCGATGCTTGACCTCGGCCTCGGGCATGATGTCGTTGACCCGCATCAGGATATGGCGGGCATGGGTCTGCGCGATGGGCAGGTTGGAGATGCGCGCCGTGGCCGCGTCACGCTGGCCCACCAGCTTGAGCAGGTGAAAGCCCACCGGGCTGCGCAGCAGCGGCGATACCTCGCCAGGCTTGAGCTTGCGGATCGCGTCGCCAAATAATCCGGGCAGCCGATCCAGGGTGCGCCAGCCAAGGTCGCCGCCCTGTAACGCTTCGGGGGCGGAGGAGTAGCCCGCCGCCAGGCGGGCAAAGTCCGCGCCCGCCTGGATTTGGCTGTACAAATCCTCGGCACGCCGGCGCGCCCTCTCGACATATTCCGGGCTGGCGATCTCCGGCACGCCGATCAGGATCTGCGCAACGTCGTACTCGACCGTATTGGCGGAAATCGAGGTCTGCTCCTGCAGGAAATTGTCGATCTCGCCATCGGAGATCTGGATCTTGGCATCGACTTCGCGATCGCGCACCCGCATCATCGTGATCTCGTCGCGCATATCCTCGCGGAACTGATTGAAGGACACGCCATCGGACTCGACCTTGGTGCGCATGGCCTGGATACTCATGCCGTTTTGCTCGGCCATGCGGCCAAGCGAGGCGTTGACCATGCCGTCGTCCACGCGTACGCCGGTCTCCCGGGCCAGTTGCAACTGCGCCCGATCCAGTATCAGGCGCTCGAGAATCTGCCGGCGCAGCACATCGGCCGGTGGCATGGCGATGCGCTGGCGCGAGAGCTGGGTCTCGGCAAGGTGAATGCGATAGTCGAGTTCGCCCTTGGTGATGACTTCGTCGTTGACGATCGCCACGATGCGGTCCAGCAGCACGGGGCCGGCCGCTGCTGCCGTGGTCTTGTCCGCTTGGGCCGGCGCACTTTTTTGGTCCTGGGCGATCGCCGAAGACGCCAGGCTCCAGCAACACAGGGCGGCCCCCAGCGCCCGCAGAATGGACGCACGCAAATCCGGGGGAACAGCGGGCAAGTTCAATCGCGACATGGTGGTGCTCATCGGCAACTATTCGTAATGATCAAAGGGTCCCCCCGGGGCCGCCAGGGGATTGACACGCTGGAACCCCGAGATACTACGCTGCAATTGATCCAGCGGACTCGTGCCGATACTGGTCAGACCATTGAGCTCGATCTGGAAGAACCAGGCGGTCGTGTAGTTGTTGGTATAGGAGTTGGAATTGGGCAGGGCAACCGCGTAGCGCGTCAACACGAAGCGCCCCACCCAGCAGTCGGCCTTGTACTCGAGACCGGCCACGCTTTCAACCCAGCCATGATCGGCAATGGAGTAGTTCAGGGCCCCGACACCGTATACGCGCTCGGTGAGCGGCCACTGGCCCGAGGCGCGAAACTGGTCAATCAGGGTCCCAGCAAGAGTGCTGTTTTCGTAGCGATAGGAAAAGTTCAGCACCGAGGCGGCGCGTGGCTGCCAATGGATCCCGAAGGTCGCGAGGGCGAGCTGGCTCGATAAGGTCGAATAATCCAGGCCCAGGTCGGTGCTCCACTTGCGGCCCAATGATGCACTGGCGAGAAACAGCACGTCGGAGGACAGGTTGGTGCGCGGAACCTCGCCCGGTAGCGTCACCAGTTGCGAACCAAAGTAAAAGCGCTGACCCAGGGCAAGGCGCAGGCGCTCGGCGCCACTGGCCTCGTCGTTGATCCGGCTGACCACCGCGGTGGTGATCTGATTGGCCTGGGAGATCCGGTCGCTGCCCGTGAAGGTGTTTTCGGTAAACAGCTGGGCAAAATTAAAGTCCGCATCGGCGCTGTCAAAATTGGGCAGATTGTTCTGATTGCGATAGGGCACGAAGGCATAGAACACCCGCGGCTCCAGGGTCTGGCGCGCGTCCTCGCCCAGCCACGAGCTTGCCCGTTCAAATACCAGGCCGGCGTCCAGCGAAGTGATCGGCAGACTGCGTACCGCGGTGGAACTGCCCGAATGGAAAGTCGGATCGAGCTCGTAGAAGGTGTAGTGCCACTGCACCTTGGGCACGATGAACCAGCCGGGCGTCAGGATGGGGTAGCTCACGCTGGGATTGACGACCACACGCGACCCGTCCTGCGAAAACCACCCGGCCGTTTGGGCTGGCGGAACAAACAGCGGATTGACCGCCGGGTGTTGAAAGCGTGCTGCGTCCAGGCTCGCCCCCAGGTCGAGGCCGTTCCAATCAGCGCGCATCGCCATTACCGACAGATCGGGAACGCGCTCATAGGGACCCGGATCGGTTGCCGCCAGCAGCGAGACCAGGGTCTGGCTCTTGGCCAGTCGCAGGCTCGCATTCCAGAAGGGCTGGGTGAAGGAAACAACGGCCTCCTGGGGCAATACTTCGGGCGACGCGTTGACGATGTTGTGCGAGAAGTCGGTCAGGTAATTGTCGTCGGAGACGCGGTTGTAATCGACGCTCGCGTTCAGCCCACGAAAATCCGCATACTGCGATTGCAGCCGCACATGATCGCGCATCGTGCCAGTGGTGCGATCGTTGGGCATGACATCGAAGTTGAGCTGGCCGCGGAGCTGGGGTTCGAGGAAACGAAACTCGTTGCCCAGGGAAACCCCGCGCCGCGGCATGATGTCGGGCGTCAGCGTGTAGTCGCGATTGGGGGCAATGTTCCAGTACAGCGGAGCGATGAATTCCTGGCCCAGCCGGCTGTTCTGGTAAAAGCCCGGCGTGAGCATGCCGCTGCGCCGCTGATCGCCCATGGGCAAATCGAAGTACGGCGAGGCAAAAACCGGCACGCCCTCGAAATACAGCGTCGTGGAATGCGCGATCGCCTCCTGGTCGGCGCGATTGATGTCGAGCGTCTCGGCGCGGATCCACCAGGAGGGATCATTGGGGCGGCAGGTGGTGTAGGTGGCGTCGTGCATGCGCACGTTGTCGTCATCGAGAAACTCGATGAGGCGCGACTGGCCGCTGCCATGCTTGAGGGCGTAGCTATAGCTGGCGTCGGGCATCTTGCCGGTATGGGCCTCGAGCTTGAATGCCAGCGACGGCCCGGAGAACACCGCGCCACCCTCCATGACGCGCACCGTGCCCTGCATCGCCATCTCATCGGTGTTGGCCGTGTACACCGCCCGGTCCCCGCGCAAGACGATGCCCTGGCCGCGCAATTCCACGGCGCCTTCGAGCACGGCATTTTCCTGGAACTCGCCTGCGATGCGATCGGCACGCACGAATACCGTACCCGAATCCGGACCACCTCCGCGCCCCGCACCCAGCGCGCGCTCGGCACGCAGCAGGGGCGCGGCTGCCTTGCTCTCCAAGGACTGGGTTTGTGCGTGCGCGGGCACCGCGGCCAGCAGCAGGCAAAGCGAGGCAAGGGCCGGGCCCGGGCGGGACGGCACGCAGCGCACGGCTTGCCGCCCCACGAGCGGGTGCCTGTGCGCCCCCTCGTGCAAACGCCCCCCGCTTCCTCCCCGATTGCCGATCACCGCAATGATTCCCCCAGGCCGATCCCCAAACGCCACCGCCACAGTTGCCGCGCGCCATTATGATGGATCGCCGTGGGCATTCGCCCGGATCACCGCTGGCCTTGCAACCAAAAAACCATGCCGGAGCACCTTTGAATCGCTCGTTGCCCGCGGATCCGCGTCAGGAACAGTTGCTCGCCTGGCTCGCCCAATTGCCGGCAGAACTGCGCTTGCGTCCGCAAAGCTTGCGGCCCGCTTCCAGCGACGCCAGCTTTCGCCGGTATTTTCGTTTGGATGCGGGCCCCCTGGCCGAGGGTGGGGCCAGCGCAGGCGCACCGGCGCCGAGCTCCTGGATTGTCATGGACGCGCCGCCCGAGCATGAAAATTGCCGGGTCTTCGTCCAGGTTGCACAGGTGCTGGCTGACCAGAAGGTAAGCACCCCAGCGGTCATTGCGCACGACTTTGCGCGTGGCTTCCTGCTTCTGAGCGATTTTGGCAACACCACGTATTGGGATGCGCTGCGCCAGCCGGGGACCGATGTAGCCGTCCTCTACGGCGCCGCGCTCGAGGCCCTGGTACGGATGCAGCAGGCCAATGTCGCGCACTGCCTGCCGGCCTACGATGGGGGGCGCCTGCATGCCGAGATGCGCCTCTTTGCCGATTGGTACGTGACGCGCCACCTGGGGGAGACGCTCAGTGCCAGCGAGAAGGAGGTGCTGGAGCGCAGCTTTGCCGTCCTCGTCGATGCGGCCCGTGCCCAAGCCCAGGTGCTGGTGCACCGCGACTACCACAGCCGCAATCTGATGGTTCTTACGCCAAGCCTTGCTGCGGGACTTGCTCCGCGCAGGAGCAATCCCGGGGTGCTGGACTTCCAGGACGCAGTCCTCGGGCCGATCAGCTATGACCTGGTCTCCCTTTTGCGCGATGCCTACGTCGAGTGGCCCGAGGACCAGCAGATCGACTGGGCCGCGCGCTACTGGGAACGCGCGCGCGCGGCACAGCTGCCCGTGCCGCACACGTTCGACGTCTTTTGGGAACAAATGGAATGGATGGGACTGCAGCGCACGCTCAAGATCCTGGGGATCTTCGCGCGCCTGAACTACCGCGATGGCAAGGCGCGATACCTCGATGACCTGCCTCTGGTACAGCGTCACACGCAGCGCGTGGTGGAGCGCTATGGCGCGTTTGCCGGGCTGGCGCGCCTGCTCGATCGCGTGCACCGGCGAACGGCGCAAACAGGCTTTACCTTCTGATGCGCGCCCTGGTCCTGGCCGCCGGCCGCGGGGAGCGCATGCGCCCCTTGAGCGACAGTACCGCCAAGCCCCTGCTGCGCGTGGCCGGACGCCGCCTGATCGAGTGGCAGATCCAGGCGCTGGTGCGCGCGGGCATCGTCGAAATGGTGATCAATACTGCCCACCTGGGGGTGCAGATCGAAGAAGCCCTGGGCGATGGCCGGGCGCTGGGGGCGTGCATCCACTATTCGCGCGAAGGCCCACTAGCGGCCGACGCGCTCGAGACGCTGGGCGGCATCGTCAAGGCGCTGCCCCGGCTCGGCGAGCAGGCCTTTGTGGTGGTCAGCAGCGACATCCTGACCGACTTTGATTACGCGCAGCTGCTGCCGGCCGCCGCACTCGTGGACGCCGGAACCATCGATGCCCACCTCGTGCTGGTGGAAAACCCACCCTACCATCGGCTGGGAGACATGGGGATCCGCACGCTCGCCCAAACAGGTGCGGATCCCGCCCTGGCAACCCGGGAGGAGCCGCGGTACACCTACGCCAACATTGGCGTGTTCGCGCCGCGCCTTTTTTGCACACTTGCGCCGGTTCGGGCCAAGTTGTTTCCCTGGATGTATGCGGCGGTGGAGCGCGGCCGCGTCGGCGCGCAACTGTGGCATGGGCGCTGGTACAACGTCGGCACGCCGGAGGATCTGGCGCAGGCAGATAAAATATGGCCATGAACCACGTTGCCGACGAATCCACCGCCCGAGCGGGCATGCCCATTGTCATCCTGGGCGGCGGACCGATCGGCCTGGTATGCGCCCTGTTGCTGGCGCGCGCGGGCATCGCCAGCGAAATGGTGGACGCCCGTGCTGTCGATGCCTTGCGCCAGGATCGGCGCCTGCTCGCGCTGTCGCGTGGAACCTTGAACATCCTGGAGTCGCTCCTGGGGCAGAACTTTGCCCCCATGGGGCCGATCGCCCATGTGCACGTGAGTTCCCGCGGCGAGCCGGGCAGCGCGCGCCTGCGCGCCACCGACGTGGACAGCGTCGGACTGGGTGCTACGGTCTGGTATGCCGATCTCGTCCACGCCCTGGCCGACGCCGCGCAAGCGCAAACGGCGATCCGCATGCAGCGACCACGCCGGGCAATGCGCGTGCTGCAAACTCCCGAAGGGGTGCACGTGGCCCTTGATGACGGGCAAACGCTGCAGGCCAGCCTGGCCATCGATGCCGAAGGCGTGCCCGCAGCCACCCGCGCACCCGAACAGTTCGCGCTGCTTGCCGACCTGACGATCACCATGCCGATGGCAGGCCTGGCCATTGAACGCTTCACGCGCTGCGGGCCGCTGGCGCTTTTGCCCCTGCCCGGAGCCACCGATCGCATGTCGATGATCTGGTGTCTGCCCGCCCACCTGGCGCGGGCGCGGCTGGAACTGGACCCAGCCGACTTGCTGGCGCTGATCGCGGCCGAGCTGGGCCCAGCCATCGGTGTACCGCTGGCGATCGGCCCGCGGGTCACCTTCCCCTTGTTCACACATCGGCGCACGCGCATTTGCGAGCACCGCCTGGTGCACCTTGGCAATGCAGCGCAGAGCCTGCACCCGGTCGCCGGGCAAGGATTTAATTTGGGCATACGCGACTGCTTTTGCCTGGTGCAGTGCTTGCAGGACTCCAGCAAGCAATCGGAGCCTGCGCGCAGCACAGCGGATCCGGTCTTGCGCGCCTTGACGCGATACCAGAGGCGCCGGCGCCTGGATCGGGCAATCGTTCCCGCCCTGACGGGCGCCCTACCCCGGGTTTTCACGTCCTCGCTCTTGCCGCTTGCGGCAGCCCGATCGGCGGCACTGGCCGCCATTGACCTGGTTCCAAGCCTGCGGCGCGAGTTCACCCGCTTGATGATGTACGGCCTGCCGCGCTAGGGCGCTCCATGCTGCGCATCGGCCCCCACCTCATTGCAAACCGGGTTTTGGCAGCGCCCATGGCCGGCATTGCCGATCGCCCTTTGCGCCGGCTTTGGCGCGCGCTGGGCGCGGGGTATGCCGTGGGCGAGATGACCACGGCCGATGCGCGCTTGCGTGGCAGCGCCAAGACCGCCCGGCGCCTGCACATTGGCCCGCCGGGCAAAGGCGGGGCACAGGACGGCCCGGTGGCGATTCAGCTGGCCGGTGCCGACCCCATCCAATTGGCCGACGCGGCGCGCTATTGCGTTGATCTGGGCGCGCAAATCATCGACATCAACATGGGTTGCCCGGCCAAGAAGGTGTGCAATGCCGCATGCGGGTCCGCACTGCTGCGCGATGAGATCCTGGTGGCGCGCATCATCGAGGCGGTCGTTGCGGCCGTGCCAGTGCCCGTGACCCTGAAGCTGCGCACGGGTTGGGCGCCCGAAAGCCGCAACGCCGTGCGCGTAGCCGCGCTTGCCGAAAACGCCGGTATACAGATGCTTACGCTGCATGGGCGCACGCGGGCCTGTGGTTTTCGGGGGATGGCCGAATACGACACCATCGCCGCCGTGAAGGCTCGGGTTCGAATCCCAGTCGTTGCCAACGGCGACATCGACAGCCCGGAAAAGGCGCAAGAGGTGCTTGCCTATACGCGCGCCGACGCGGTGATGATCGGTCGCGCGGCCCAGTACCGGCCGTGGATCTTCCGCGAAATCGATTATTACCTGCGCCAGGGCTGCCAAATGGCGCCGATCCCGATCGCCGAGCTCGGTCCTCTGCTGCTCGGGCATTTGGATGAGCACTATTTGCATTATGGCGAGCCGATCGGGGCGCGAACTGCACGCAAACGCGTTCATTTCCTGGTACGTGGCCTGCGCGGCGGACAAAATCTGAGTGCACGCTTCAACGCGACGGAAAACCGGGACGAGCAGCGTCAAGCATTCGAAGAATTTTTGCAGGAAGCGGCTGCACACAGCCCGTTTTTTGAGTACATTGGTACAGCGGATTCACTTGGCACGGCGCACGATTCCCGAGCCAAAATACACGATTTGATCGATGCGCAAAAGATGGAACCGGCGCTATCGTGTCTGCAGTGAACGCAAACCTTAGCAGTAGAGCAGTCCTCGGGGGAGGAAGGTCGCGTGATCCAGACGTCAGCGCGCAAGGATGTCGCATCCTCGCGCAAAACGCCCAAAACGGGCAAGGCACCCGCAGCACGCAAGGGTGGCGAGAAAAGCGCAGCAGTACGGGCAAATGGCAATGCTGGGACGGCCGCGGTAAGCGGCGTTGCCGTCAATGGTCATGCACACCAGGCCGACGCCGCACAGACCGGCGAATCGCTGGAACAGTGCGTTTTTCGCAGCCTGGAACAATATTTTGCCAACCTCAACGGCGCCAAGCCGCACCCGCTGCACAACCTGGTGCTGGGCGCCATCGAACGGCCTTTGCTGCAATTTGCGCTGCAACGCTGCGAAGGCAATCAATCGGCGGCTGCCGATTTGCTCGGCATGAATCGCAACACGCTGCGGCGCAAATTGAACGAATACGGCATTCACTGAATAGGACGAGATCCCTGGCGCCATGACCCGAGCCCAGCGCACCGCGCTTTTGAGTCTTTCCGACAAATCCGGGGCGGTGGCGTTTGCGCGCGCTTTGGTCGAGCTGGGCTTTCGTCTGCTCTCCACCGGTGGCACGGCCAAGCTCCTGGCCGACGCCGGGCTGGCCGTCACCGAGGTGGCGCAAGTTACCGGCTTTCCGGAAATGCTCGATGGCCGCGTCAAGACCTTGCACCCCAAGATCCACGGCGGATTGCTGGCGCGGCGCGACGATCCCGCGCACATGGCGACGCTTGCCCAGCACGGCATCGACACCATCGAGATCGTCGCCATCAACCTGTATCCATTTACCGCCACCATCGCGCGCGCCGACTGCACCCTGGATGAGGCCATCGAAAACATCGATATCGGTGGGCCGGCGATGCTGCGCTCGGCGGCCAAGAATCATGCGGCCGTGACGGTACTCGTGGATCCGCGCGACTACTCCGGCGTGCTCGAGGAGCTGCGCACAGCCGGCGCGGTATCCGGGTCAATGCGTTTTGCCCTGGCAACGAAGGCCTTTGCCCACACCGCTGCCTACGACGGGGCGATCAGCGGTTACCTCTCCAGCATCAGCGCGGACGGTACGCGCAGTGCCTTTCCGCGGATACTCACGCGCCAGTGGTACCAGCTCCAGGACATGCGCTACGGAGAAAATCCCCATCAGCATGCCGCGTTTTACCGCGATGCCGTCGTTGCCCCGGGCTTGCTCGCCGGCTATCGCCAGGTGCAGGGCAAGGAGCTTTCCTTCAATAACGTTGTCGATGCCGATGCGGCGTGGGAGTGTGTGCGTTACTTCTCCGCGCCGGCCTGCGTCATCGTCAAGCACGCCAATCCTTGCGGCGTTGCCATCGGGCGCACGGCCGAAGAAGCCTACCGGCGCGCATTTGCAACCGATCCCACTTCGGCCTTCGGCGGCATCATCGCCTTTAATCGGCCCGTTGATGCGGCTGCTGCGCGTGCCGTCAATGAGAAATTTGCCGAGGTGGTGATCGCGCCCGAGTATGACGAGGGTGCGCAACAGGCCCTGGCCACCAAAGTGAACCTGCGCGTGCTGCAGCTCGCGCCGGGCGACGGGCGCAACGACCTGGATCTCAAGCGCGTGGGCGGCGGCCTGCTGGCGCAGACCCCCGATGTCGCATCCCTGCCACGCTCCGAGCTCAAGGTGGTCAGCAAGATCGCTCCCACGGCCGAGCAGATGGAGGATTTGCTCTTTGCCTGGAAGGTGGTGCGCTTTGTCAAATCCAACGCCATCGTCTTCGTGCGCGAGGGCGCAACCCTGGGCGTGGGCGCGGGTCAGATGAGCCGCCTGGATTCGGCGCGCATCGCCGGCATCAAGGCGCAAGCCGCCGGGCTTTCTCTGGCCGCAAGTTGCGCCGCCTCCGATGCCTTCTTCCCGTTTCGCGACGGACTCGACGCCATTGTCGATGCCGGTGCGCGCTGCATCATCCAGCCCGGCGGCAGCGTGCGCGACGCCGAGGTCATTGCCGCCGCCGACGAGCGCGGCGTGGCAATGGTGTTTACCGGCATGCGTCACTTTCGCCATTGACGGTCTTGACGAGCCCGCGTCGCATCCTCGGTATCGACCCCGGACTCAATCGCACCGGCTACGGCATCATCGAACTCACGGGCACCTCGATGCGCTGCGTCGATGCCGGCGTGATCCGCATCCCCGCCGGGGCTCTGGCACAGCGCTTGGAAGTCATCTTGCAGGAACTCGCCGCGGTAATTGCGCGCGGCGCGCCCCTGGAGGCGTGCGTGGAAAAGGTGTTTGTCAACGTCAACCCCAAGTCCACGCTGCTGCTGGGCCAGGCGCGCGGCGCAGCGATCTGCGCGGCGGTATTTGCCGGGCTGGGCGTGCATGAATACAGCGCACTGCAGATCAAGCAGGCCACCACCGGGTACGGCCGCGCCGACAAAACCCAGATGCAAAAGATGGTGCAGCGCCTGCTTAACCTGGAGCGTGCACCGGCCAGCGATGCGGCCGACGCCCTGGCCTGCGCGATCTGCCATGCGCACGCCTCCGGCCGCCCACGCAGCGTAGCGGCACAGCTGGCCGCTGCCGTGGCCGATCTGGGCATTGGCGCAGCACCGCGCCGCCGCGCCGGCGCCAGCCGCAGCGCCTGGCGCGCCTACGCCACAGGCCGCGCGCGATGATCGGGCGCCTGGTAGGCACCCTGCTGGAAAAGCGGCCGCCCTCGCTGCTGCTTGATGTCAACGGCGTGGGCTATGAGATCGATGCGCCCATGAGCACGTTTTACGGCCTGCCGCCCGTGGGCGAGCGGGTGACCTTGCTCACGCACCTTGCGGTGCGCGAGGACGCGCATCAGCTCTACGGCTTTGCCAGCGCCGCGGAGCGCAGCGCATTTCGCGCCTTGATCCGCATTTCGGGCGTGGGCGCGCGCACTGCCCTCTCCATACTTTCGGGCATGAGCGTGGAGGACCTGGCGCAGGCCATTTCCCTGCAAAAGACGGACCTCCTCACACGCGTCCCCGGCATAGGCGCAAAGACCGCGGGCCGATTGCTGCTCGAACTCAAGGGCAAGCTGGGCGCTGCCCTGGATGGCGCCGGTGCCAGCGCGGCCGCGGGAAGTGATGCGCACACCGACATCCTGCGCGCCTTGCTGGCGCTGGGCTATTCCGAGCGCGAAGCCGGGGCTGCGGCCCGTCTGGTACCCGCCGGGACTGGCGTCTCGGAGGGAATTCGCCTGGCCTTACAATCCCTGGCCAAGAGTTAGCACGAGAATTTGCGTTGCCTGACCCACTCTCCGGGACAGGGAAGGAACCCCCGATGCAGGATGCCCGCCTGGTCACCGCGACGCCAGCTTCTCCCAACGAGGAGGCGGTGGAGCGCGCGCTGCGTCCTACACGCCTCTCCGAATACATCGGCCAGGCCAAGATTCGTGAGCAATTTGAAATCTTCATAACGGCGGCGCGCAATCGGGGCGATGCCCTGGATCACGTCCTGCTCTTCGGGCCCCCGGGACTGGGCAAGACGACCTTGGCGCACATCGTCGCCCAGGAGATGGGGGTGCACTTGCGCCAGACCAGCGGCCCGGTGCTGGAGCGCCCCGGCGACCTTGCAGCCCTGCTGACAAACCTGGAGCGCAACGACGTCCTGTTCATCGACGAGATCCACCGTCTGAGCCCCATCGTCGAGGAAATCTTGTATCCGGCGCTGGAGGACTTCCAGATCGACATCATGATCGGCGAGGGCCCTGCGGCGCGCTCCATCAAGATCGACCTGCAGCCCTTCACCCTGGTGGGAGCAACCACCCGCGCGGGCATGCTCACCAATCCGCTGCGCGACCGCTTTGGCATCGTCGCGCGCCTGGAGTTTTACACCGAGGACGAGCTCACGGCCATCGTGGCGCGGTCCGGACGCCTGCTCCAGGCCCAGCTCGACGGCGCTGGCGCGCGCGAGATCGCCCGGCGCGCGCGCGGCACGCCGCGCATCGCCAATCGCCTGTTGCGCCGGGTGCGCGACTTTGCCGAGGTGCGCGAGAAGGGCCAGATCAGCCAGGCCGTGGCCGATCGCGCGCTGGGCATGCTCGAAGTCGATGCCCTTGGCCTGGACATCATGGACCGCAAGCTGCTGCGCGCCGTGATCGACCGCTTTGCCGGCGGCCCGGTGGGCATCGACAACCTGGCCGCGGCCATCGGCGAAGAGCGCGACACCCTGGAAGACGTGGTTGAACCTTTCCTCATCCAGCAGGGGCTGCTGCAACGCACGCCGCGCGGGCGCATCGCCTCGCCCGAGGCCTACCGGCACTTCGGGGTAATTGCGCCGGCGCCAGGGCAGACGGGCGCGCTGCTTTAATCCGCTTTCCTGTCCTGGCCGCCCTGGCGCAGGATTTCCAATGCGCGCTCCAAAATCAACCGGTCGCCGACGTCGCGCTCGCGCATCGTCTGTTTCGTCAGAAGCAGACCTTCAAGATTCACTGTCTGAACCGGAATATCTTCCAAATAGACAGTTTGGGCGTAGGGCCGCAAGGATTCATAGGTTTGGCCGTTTGCGTTGAAAAGCACATCAACGACAAAGGCATCAGCGACGCGAATATTTTCGCCCGCCTCAAACCACTCTGGTTCGATCTCGCGTGCGGCGCCATCCGGCAAGACCATCAACGCAAGGCGCAGGCGCTCTCCGGACGCTCGGACCGCCGGAACGACGATATCGACGTCCGTCGTCGCTCGCTGATATCCATGAGCGGCCAAGGCATAGCCGCCGACAAGAAGGTATTCGACTTTGTTCGCGTTCAGCGACCGCAAAAGTGTCTTTAGGTCGTCCAGGGTGGCGGGGCGACTGAACTTTTCCATCAGATCCCGGGCCTGGCACGCGACGCCATGGCCTGGGCGACACACTCGTCCCAGTGCCGGTTTGCATCGGCATGCGACGCATAGCGGTACAGGCCCTTCGGTATGAAACCAGGACCCGCAAACGCCGCAAAGGACTCTGAAAATCGCGCGACTTCGCGCAAGTAATGACCCGAAGGCTCCGCCGCGAGGTTTGGATCCGTGCGCTGACCGACGGTACGCATAATTTGATGACAAATTTCGGTTGATTTCTCAGCCCAGAATGATAGCTCCGCCAGTTCCAATCCGGTGAACCGTCGCGTCATCGGTGTCGCCTTCGGATATTAGAAAGAAAATGGCCCCCGCAGGGGCCATTTCATGATGCAAGCGTTGAGCCAATTAGAAGCGGAACAGCGCGCCTGCAGTAAACGCCCGCCCGGTGGGATCCGCATACCGCCCGTCGTAGCCGACCTGGTTGCCACCAACGAGCTTCAAGGAAAGCGGCGGGGCAGTGTTAAAGAGATTGGTGATACCCAGGGTGAAGCGCCAGGACTTGTTCAGCTGGTAGCGGGTCTGCCAGTCAAAGAGCTTGTATGCCGACACGTGCCCCTGGTAGGCCACGCCCGCTCCTTCCGAGCCGTCCGGATTGAGCACGTTGACTACGCCGTCCGAGGCCTGGAAGCCCTGGTCGGTGTATCCCGACTTGTAATTCATCGTCAGCGTGTTGGCAAATGCACCCGTCTGCAGCGATATCACCAAGCGCATCATGTCGCGGAACACGACATTATTGTCTCCGCCGAAGGCTCCCAGGTCGCTTTGCCAGCCGCCCAGCAATTGATAGCGCGACTGCAGCATATGCGTGCCGCTCAGGTCGGCCGTGAGCGCTCCGTAGCGCGTATCCGCGCGCAAGGTGAAGTCCCAGTCCAGGCCGCGCGATTCGGACTGCCCAGCATTGAACGGAATTTGTTTGAGGGCCACCGTGATCGGGCCCGATGGATCGCGATAGGGAATCACGAAATAGCTCGGGTACTGGGCCGCATTGGTGAACGCCAGGTTCTCCGGGATTCCCGCAAGAATCTGGTTGTCAATCTTCACGTCCCACAGGTCCAGGCCAGCGGAAAACGCCTTGACCGGCTCCCAGCGTCCACCGATAGTCCACTGGCGCGAGGTCTCCGCCTTGAGGCCCGCGCTGCCGCTGGCCGGATTGCCATCGGAGAGCAGATCCCACTGGTAGGTCGAACCCAGGTAGGGCTTGCACGCCGGGTTGCTGGGGAAAGGGCACAGGTAGGAACCCGAGGTATTGGTGCTGAAGGCCAGGTTCGATGCGACCTGCGGCACCGACGGCGCCTTGAAGCCTGACCCATAGGAGCCGCGCACCAGCAAGGTGTCCGTGGGTTGGGCACGGAAGCTCAGCTTGAAAGTGGCGTGATTGAAGCTATTGCCCTGGTCGGCGGACGCCTGCGGATTGAGCAGGCCGGTGATCGGATCCGGCGTCTGCGCGTACACGGCATCGCTGTGCACCTTGTCGTACTCGTCGAAGCGCAGCGATGCGGTCACCTCCACCTTCTTAGCCACAGGCATCAAGAGCTCGGCAAAGGCGCCGTAATTGTTGCGCTTGGCATCCATCGGCATGTAGCCGTAGAAGCCGCCCACCGCATAGTCCGCATTGCCCACCTGGCCAGGCGTAAGGTTCCCGAAGGAGGCCAGGTAATTGGGCTCCTGTTTGACGTGCAGCGCGGTGTAGTCGAGTCCGACACCCAGCGAGGCGCTGCCTCCGGCCATTGGGAACACGTCCTTGGACGCACGCAGGTTCAATACGTTCTGCGTGACATCGGTCTTGAGGAAGGTGCCACCCAAAACCGCGGAGCTCAAGCTTTGCCCGGGAATCGGGATGAGCGGATCGTAGGCGCCGCTGGCAATCAGGCCCACGAACTTGGTGAAGTCCATATACCCGCCAGCCAGGTTGTCCTTGTCCTCGTTTGAGGAGAGGGTCAGGCTCGCGCTGTAGTCCCAGCCATGGAAGGTGCCGTCCGACCCCAGTACAAAATGCTGCGCGGTCGTCACCCATTCGTCAGTGCGTCCACCGGCCTCGAAGGAGCGGTAGGCCAACGATCCCGAAGTGCTGGTGTCGACGGGGTTTTGAGCGAGTTCATAGGGAACCACATACTTTTGCCAGAGGATGTTGAGCGGCTGTCCGGGCAGGTCCGAAGTGCCCAGGCCCATCGGTTGGGCCGAAGGGGCATACTGCGCCTTCATTGCGAACTTGGAGTACACCGCTTCGGCAAAGATCGCGATGTCGCCATTGACCTTGTAGCGGCCGCTGGCAAAGAAGCTGTCGCGCGACGAGCCCGGAATATCCTCGACCGTGGCCGCGTAGTTGGTGCGGCACAAACCGCCGCTATTGAAGACCACCGGATTGCTGCCGCAATTGCCGTTCTTGTTGAAGTACGGACTGAAGCCCGCGCCACTTTGATCGAGGAAGATCGTGCCCGGCAGGGAGTTGCCCGAGGTCTGATCGAAGATCACGTTCTGGCCGCCGATCGTGAAGGGAATCAGCCCGCCGCGCTTGGAGATGTCGCGCTGGCTGGCCATGAGCTTTTCCTGGTAATCATGGCTGTAGCTCAGGAGCACGTTGTAGCCCTGGGTGGTGAGGTCGCCAAAGCCCTTGCTGAGGCCCGCGCTCCACTTGCTGCCGCCCGACTGCGAGGGCTCGCTCATGTTGAAGAATGCGGCGCCCTCGGTGGTGTTCTTCTTGGTGATGAAGTTGACCACGCCGGCAATCGCATCCGAACCATAGAGGGCCGATGCGCCATCCGTGAGGACTTCCACCCGCTCTATGGCGTCGAGCGGAATGCTCTCGAGGTTCACCGACCCGTCGGCGCCCAGCGAGCCAAATCCGCCAAAGGGCGCAATGCGCCGGCCGTTGAGCAGCACCAGGGTGTATTTCTGGTCCAGGCCGTGTATGGCCGCCGTGGTCTCGCCATTGGCATTGCCGTTTACCGAGCTCGAGGATTGCTGGAAGTTGCCGCCGGTCATCGCCGGCAGGCTTTGCATGAGGTCGGTGACCGAGGTGACACCGGACTTGTCGATGGCATCGCGGTTGATCACTGTAACCGGCAGCGCACCTTCGGCCTCGATGCGCCGGATGCTCGAACCGGTAATCTCGATCCTTTCCAGGCTTTGCTCGGGAGCCTGCTGCGCCAGCGCCGCCGGCGCCAAGACAAATACCGCCAAGCCCAGCGCGAAAACTCGCGGTGCCTTTGCACCGATCTTCATAAATTTCCTCAAGCCTGTTGGTGTCGCCGCGTGGTTCCTGTGCCTCACGCGTACCGGGCCTAAAAGCCGCGCCAAACCCGGCTTCCCCCGGCAACACGTGTGCGCCCGAGTCAGACCGCGACAAGTCATGGCGCGGGGGTAATTCTGAGGTAGGAATAAGGGTTTTCCTAGGAACCAGTGTTGCGTCATCGGCAAATCTCATAGCCGATTCAAGCCGTACCGGAATGCTCCGTTCCACCGGGTCCACTTGACCGGGTGTTTCGCCTGGCCCGGGGTTGCGGGTCCCGGAAAGGGAAATTCGCGCGTTTATCGAGGGAGGCCACGGTGTCGCGGACGTTCACGACCGTTCGCGCGCGTTGCGCGCGCGCAAAAAGGAAGGGGGCCGAGGCCCCCTTTTTGTCCTGCAATCCCGGCGCAGAGCGCCGGGCACCACAAAGTTAGAACTTGTACGAGGCACCCGCGTAGAAAGTGCGCAGGAAGGCATCGTAGTAGCGGTTGTCGTAGCCGATCGAGTTTCCGCCACCACCCGTTTGCAGAGACAGCGGGGGCGCCTTGTCAAACAGGTTGCGAATTCCCGCCGTGATGTTGATGGTCTTGTTCACGCTGTAGCGAGTCTGCCAGTCGAAGGTGGATTGGGCTGGCACATCCAGGCCGCCAAAGGAGGCCGCGGCGCCGCGCGTGCCATCCGGATTGGCGAGGAAAATGACAGCGTTGCCCGCCGTATAGGACTGGTCGTGGTACCCGCTCTTGTAATGACCCGAAAGGGTATGCAGGAAACTGCCGTATTGCAGGCTTATCGACAGGTTCATGGTCGTCTTGAAAACAACGGTCTGGTCTGGCCCATACACGCCCAGGTCGGAACTAAACGGCTGGCCCGGTCCATCGTTGTATTGCTGCTTGAGCATGTGCGTGCCGGTCCAGCTCGCGGACCAGTTGCCGATGGACGACTTGGCGCGGAACGAGAAGTCCCAATCGATACCGCGGTAATCGGCTTCGCCGCCGTTAAACGGCAATTGCTGGAAGGCGATCGTCGTAAAGCCCGCTGGATCCTGATACGGGTTCACAAACAGGCCCGCATACTGCTGCGGGTTGTTGAAGCCAACCTGCTCCGCGATGCCGCCCGAAATGATCTGGTTGGTGACCTTGACGTTCCACAGGTCGGCACCCAGGGACAGTTCCTTGATCGGGTCCACGCGCAGTCCGAAGGTCCACTGCTGCGACTTTTCCGCTTTCAAGCCTGCGTTGCCGCTCAAGCCATTGGGGCCTGCGAGCAGGTCATACTGGGCACTACCCGGAATGCAACCTGCGGAACCGGGGAAGGGGCAGGCATAGGTCCCTGAGGTGCTGCCGCCAAAGGTCAGCGCGCCGGCAACGTCGGTGATTGCGGGCGCCTTGAATCCCGTGCCATAGGAACCCCGCACCAGCAATTGCTCGATCGGCGTCCAGCGCACGCTGATCTTGCCGGTGGTATCCGAGAAGGAGTTGCCAACATCCGCGTCGGCAATCTTGTCCTGCAGGCCCGTAACCGCATCGACCGCGGCGCTGAACTGGTCCTGGCTGTGAATTTTGGAGTAGTTGTCATAGCGCGCAGAGAGCGTCGCCTCCAGACCCTTGGCCGCCGGCAGCAACCATTCGGCAAACAAGGCGTAGTTCGTCCGGGCCGCATCCAGCGGAACCTGACCATAGCTGCCCCCGACCGGATAGTCGGTCGTATTAGGCTGCGTCGAGAACCCGCTTTGGGTCAGGAGCAAGTTGTCGTAGTCGACCACATAGTGCGTCTTGGTGAATTCGGCCCCGATACCTAGTACCGATGTCCCTCCAGGCAATTTGAAGGTGTCGTGCTGGGCTTCTACCTGCAGGGTATTCAGGATGGACTGCGTCTTGGAATAAGTGGTGTGCAGGATATAGGGCGCAATCGACGCGGCCCCCGTCTCCAGGATCGGATCGTAGTTGCCGGCGGCGATCTGCGCCGCAAACCCGGTGTAGTCGGTATACCCGCCATCAGCGACATCTTTGACGCTGGAATCCGAGAGCGTCAGACTTGCCTTGTAGTCCCAGCCCATCGCCGTGCCATCCACGCCAAAGGAAATGTGCCGCAGATCCGTAATCCAGTCGTCCTGGCGTCCGCCGTTGGCAATGGCGCGATAGCCGATATTGGCTGTCGGCGTCGATTGCGTAAGGCCGTTGGCCGCCAAGAACGGCGCAACGTAGGTGTTGTACAGAGTGGGCAAACGGGTCGTCGGGTTGGTCACGAGGGGCTGGGCCGGCGCGGCAAAGCGGCTGTTCACATCCACCTCGGAAAGCGCCATTTCGCCCCACAGGGTCGTCTTGTCGTCTAGCTTGACGGATCCTTTGATCAATCCGCTATCGCGCGTGGTCATTGGTACGTCTTCGACCGTTGCCGCGTAATTGAAGCGGCAGGAAACGCCTATTGCCTTCAAGGCGCCGGTGCCGGTCGGATCCAGGATGGCCTGCGCGTTGGAGTTGCCGCAATTGCCGTTGGCGGTGTAGTACGGATTGAGCGCGTAGGAACTGGTCACGCCAGCCGCGTTAGTCGCCCGGAAGGTGATATTGCCCGGCGCGGTATTGCTGGTGGCGTTGTACAAAATGTAATTTGTGCCGCCGGAGGAGAACGGGAAATTGGCCCCGCGCTTGGTGAAATCGCGCTGGCTCGCGTCGATCTTGTCCTGGAAATCGTGGCTGTAGGAGGCCATGATGTTCCAGCCGTCCGTGTCAAGATTGCCAAAGCCCTTGTTGACTCCCGCGTTCCAGCCCTTGCCCCCCGGATGCTCCGGGTTGCTGAAATTGAAAAATACATTGCCTTCCTGGGTGTTCTTCTTCGTGATGAAGTTGAGCACCCCAGCGATGGCGTCCGACCCGTAGAGTGTCGAGGCGCCGTCCGTCAGGATTTCAATGCGCTCGATCGAGTCCAGCGGCAGGCTCTCGATGTTGACCGCGCTGCCCCCGCCAATATTGCCGCCTGTATTCAGGCTGAACCCCGCCACGCGCTTGCCATCGAGCAGGACCACCGTGTACTTGGACGGTAGCGCGTGCAGCGCGGCTGTCGTCTGGCCGCCACCGGCACCGTTGACCGAGTTCGAAGGCGCCAGCCAACCTTGCATCGCCGGCAGATTCTGGATCAGATCCGTCACCGAGGTGGCGCCGGATTTTTCGATGTCGGCCTTGGTCAGCACCTGGACCGGCACGGCGGACTCCGCCTCGATTCGCTTGATCAGCGAGCCCGTGATTTCGATTTTCTCCAGCGTCGTATCAGTGGCCGGCGGCGCCTGCTGCGCCAAAACGGTCTGGGCACACAGTGACGCACCGGCGAGCAACAGCAGTCGGATGGACGTCGCTTGGAAACGATTCATTTTTCCCCCTACCAGTTCTCCATGGCGTTGGCCGTCTCGGCTCACGTTGCCCTGTGACGGGGGGTCAGATGTGGCCCCTCGTCTTATGCACCCCTTATGCGGGTCCGCCCAGGTTCGCCATTGGAATTGTTTAAGACGTCATTCTGGTAAACATTCGTAAGGTTTAGCAAGTTACTGGTGTTGCGGATTTGCCAAATCCGGAAAGTGCAAGGGCGCAAATTGCCGAAACGCAAATCCCTGCCATCAAACAAGGTTGGGGGCTCCGCGTAGCTTTGGATCCCAAAACCGTAGCGCCGGCGGAGGCGTCCGAACGGGGTAGCTCGTGATTGGGGCGACGCATTTGCGGCAGGACAGCAATGAAAGGGGGCAGCCGCTACACTGGGCGCCGATGAATTCGACCCAAACCAACACCGCCGTTGCCGACGCCCTCGGATTGGATCCTCCGGGGTTCGTCTGGCCGGTTCGGATCTATTACGAAGATACCGATGCTGGGGGCGTGGTCTACTACGCCAACTATCTGCGCTTTTTTGAGCGCTGCCGCAGCGAGTGGATGCGCTCCCTGGGCTACGGCCAGCGCGAACTGCTCGAGCGCGACCATGTGCTGTTTGTCGTGGCCGGGGCGCAAATCCGCTACCTGCGTCCTGCGCGGCTGGATGATGTCTTGCAAATCGACGCGAGCATTGTTCACCGCTACGCAAGTTACGTCGTCTTTGAGCAGTGCGCCCGGCGCGACACCGAGCTGCTGTGCCGGGCCCGGGTGAAGGTTGCCTGCGTCGATGCCGCAAGCATGCGTCCAAGCCGCGTGCCCGCGGCGCTCGCAAGCGAACTGGCCCAGGTCTGCGCCGACGAGGCCCATGCGCAGCGCGCCGATTCCCACTGGAAGATCATTGCATGAACGTATCCGCGGACCTTTCCATCCTATCGCTGGTCACCCAGGCGACCCTCGTGGTGCAGCTGGTCATGGCCCTCCTCCTGCTCATCTCGCTGGCCTCCTGGACGTCCATATTTAGCAAGGGCAGCGCCATCAGCCGCGCCCGGCGCGAGACCGAGGCATTCGAGCGCCGCTTCTGGTCGGGCTCCGACCTCGGGCAGCTCTACCAGGCCGCCATCAACTCCAAGCACAAGACCGTTGCCCTGGAGCGCATCTTCGAGGCGGGGATGGGAGAGTTTCTCAAGCTGCGCGGCAGCCGCGGCGGCGAGGTTGACCGCCAGGAGTTGCTCGAAGGCGCCCAGCGCGCGATGCGCGCCGGCTACCAGCGCGAAATGGACGTTCTCGAATCGCGCCTGTCTTTCCTGGCCTCGGCCGGCTCGGTCAGCCCCTACATTGGCCTCTTTGGCACGGTTTGGGGGATCATGCACGCCTTCACCAACCTTTCGAGCCTGCAGCAGGCGACGCTGGCCAGCGTTGCTCCGGGCATCGCCGAATCGCTGATCGCCACCGCCATCGGCCTTTTTGCCGCGATTCCCGCGGTGGTGGCCTACAACCGCTTTGCCCACGACATCGACCGGTTGGCCAACCGCTTCGAGACCTTCATGGAAGAGTTTTCCAACATCCTGCAGCGCCAGCGCTAGGCACGCGGCTCCGATCATGGCCATCATCGCCCGCCGCTCGACCAGCCGCCGACGCCTGCTCTCGGACATCAACGTCGTGCCCTACATCGACGTCATGCTGGTGCTGGTTGTGATCCTCATGGTGTCGGCGCCCTTTGTGAACCCCAGCCTGGTCGAGCTGCCCACCATGGGAAAGGCGGCGCGCGCGCCCGATGCGCCCATTGAAGTGGTGGTCAAGGCCGACGGGCGCCTGCTGCTGCGCGACCGCGCCAACGGGGGCAGCGTGCAAGGCAGCGAAGTGCGCATGGAGGAATTGGGCAGCGCCATCGCCCAGCACCTGGCGCGCAATCCGGACACACCGGTGGTGATCTCCGGCGACAAGAACGTGCGCTATGAGTCGGTTACCAAGGTCATGGACGCGCTCTACAAATTACATGTGCACCGCGTCGGCCTGGCGGTGAAACCGGCCCAATGAGGCGGTGCCAAGCACCATGAGTACCGCCGCCGTCGCCGCCCGGCACATTTCGGTGCGCCGCCCGAGCGATTCGCCGGGGTCCTTTCTCGCGGCCCTGGCGATGCATGCGGCATTGGTCGGATGGATGTGGTTTGCTGTGCAATGGCATACCAGCGCGTCGGCGCCGGCCGTTGCCGAGCTCTGGGAATTGCCCGCGCCAACGCCCGCCCCAGTGGTCGAGCCGACGCCGCCACTGCCGGCGGCGCCCTTGCCACCGCCACCCGCCGAGGAGACTGCGCCCGTCAAGGCCGATATCGTGCAAAAGCAGGAGGCGCCGCACCGCAAGGTGCCGGCCGCCCCGAGGGAACTCCCGACCAAGAAAGACAAGAAGGCGCGCGAGGCGCAACACCAGCCCACCCTGGAAGAGGTGCTGCGCGAGCAGGAGCAGGCTGAGGAACAGCACCAGCAGGAGATGCAGCGCCTGGCCAGCGCGGCCGGCGCTACCCGGCGCACGCCCTCGGTGGCGAGCGTGGCGCCCCTGAGTAACGAATACAGCGCACGCATTCAGGCGGCAGTGCGCGCCCACCTGTCCTTCGCCGTTCCCGATGGGGTGCCCAGGACGGTCTACGCGGAATTCCTCGTGGAATTGCTGCCAACCGGCGAGCAGGCCGCCGAACCCCGATTGATCAAGCCCAGCGGTCTACCCGGCTTTGACGAGGCGGCGCAACGAGCCATTTTGCGCACCGACCCTTTCCCCAAGAGAGACGATGGCACGGTACCGCGCTCATTGAGCCTGCAGCTATACCCCCAGGACGCGCGCTAAGCCGCCGGGGCGTGTTACGCAATGAGCCCAGCGTGCGGCAAGGGCACGCTTGAAACGCAGGTTTCCTTTCATCCCACCGCCGAACCGCCCAAACTAACTTTTACGCGGCTGGCGCCGCCATGTTTCGCGCCAGGAAGCGCTCCGCCCGTCCCCAAAAATCCAGGTTGGTCGATTCCTTTTCCCAGCCGTGACCTTCATCGGCATATTCCACCCACTCCAGATTCGCGTGTTGCGCCTCCAGCGCCGAGCGCAGCCGATTGCCATTGACGCTCGGGACGCGCTGGTCCAGGCCCCCGTAGGCCATGAGCACTGGCTGCTTGATCTCGGCGGCACGCACGAGGGGCGATGTCTGGCGAAACTGATCCCGGTCCTTCTCCACATCGCCGACCAGTTTTTCGAGGGGAAATAAGGTCGAATCCAATCGGTTGAAATCGGTCCAGGTCACGGTCAACATGAAGGAGGGGTCCGCCACGCCGACCCAATCGATTGCGCAGCGGAACATTTTGGGTTCCTTTACCAGTGCCATCAACGCGAGATAGCCGCCATAGCTCGCGCCGGCAATGGCAACGCGCTGCGGGTCGACTGTCCCCTGGTCGATCAGCCATCGCACGCCGTCGGTCACGTCGTCCTGCATCCCCAGGCCCCACTGCTTCCATCCGGAGCGAAAGAGCTTGAGCCCAAATCCCCGACTTGCGCGTGGCGCCGGCATGAAGACCGCGTAGCCCCGCGAAGCGAGAAACTGGACAATGGGATCCCATTGCCAGAAAAACGGCCGCACCCAGGGTCCACCGTAATGGAGCACGACCAGCGGCACCTTGCCGCCGGCCACTGGCGGCGAGGGCATCGTCAGCATCGCCGGTATCGACATGCCATCGCGCGCGGAATAACGCAAAAAGCGCGCAGCGGACATACGCTCCGGATCAATCCACGGGCGCGACGCGGCCAGTTGCGCAAGCTTCCTGCTTTGCGCGTCGTACACCAGAGCACGGCCCGGGTCCCTGTCGCTGTAGGACCAGACCAGAACCGGAGCGCCCTTCTCGTCCAGGTCCCCTTGCAGCACGTTTACAAATCCTGGCAACTGCGCGTCGATGTCCTTTTGCGCAGCGGCCCAGACCGGATCCACCCAGAACGTGCGCCCGTGGTCCGCCTCCACCGAAATGCCGATGAGGCGCCCATCGCTCGGACTAAAGAGCAGGGGATTGCCTTGGGCGAATACATCGTTGATCAGGTCAAACTTGGGCAAGGCAAAAACGGGCTCCGGATCCAATGCATTGCGCTTCGCATCAAAGCGGTAGATCGCGAGGTTGTCGCGGCCCGCGTAGGCTCGAACATAGAGCGTTCCGGCGCCATCAAATGCCAGTGGCTGCAGCGCCTTCTCGACATCGTCATTGCCAAACTCGGCGATGACACGCCAGGGCGCGCCGCCGGCATCCCGGTAGTGCAGGCGCAGGGTCTCTCCCGACAAGATCAGCGCCGCTCGCGGCACATTGGCTTGATCCACGACCCATTCGACGACGGCGCCGGGTTCGTCGAGCAGGGCTGGCTGGCTGCGTCCCGTCTTGGTATTGAGCCGCTGCAGGTGTACTGCGCCATGCATGCCCGGAACCTCGACGAAGATTTCGTCGCTGAAATGCCCGTCCTCCCAAATCCGGCTATGAAAGGTCGCCCCAGCCGAATCCACATCGCGGGTCGCTCCGGATATCTGCTTGTATTCGGTGGAGTCGCGATTGATGGCAAAGAGTCGCCCACCAATCTGGTTGCCGCTTCCGGCACTGGTGTCGGTCAACTCGAAGACGATACGGTCCGGACCGATCCAGCGAGGCCGTATGACATCGGCATCGCGAAAATTGGTGATGATCAAAGTTTTCTTGGACGTAAAGTCGATGATCTTCAGATTCTGTCGACCTTGCACCGGGGTCACAGCCAGCATCGCGGTGCCGCCCGGCGCCAGTGCAACGCTTCGTAAGGCCGGCGCGCGAAAAAAATCACCCAGGGGAACGGGGCCTGGCGCGGCCGGGTCCGTAGTGCCCGCCGCCCAGACGGGCTGCGCTACCACCGACGTGGCAGCGGCCTTGAGCAGCGCGCGCCGGCGGAGGAATTTTGTAATCGACATTTTCTGCAATCTCACGATTGGTTGGTTGATTTTCCAATAAAAAACGGCACGATCCGCAGGGACCGTGCCGTCCGGGTAGCGTGCAATCTTGTCAGCTTGCCATTACTTGAACGTGTATTTCAAGTTGGCGTAATAGAAGCGACCGCGGTTCGTGTACAACTCCGCAAAACCCATCTGCGGATACAAATTGTTGCTCGT
>Ga0209698_10001141_pt1 | contig 30624 bp, 32 predicted proteins | sample LitLauG_LLR_2012_FD_187203 | JGI IMG/M metagenome (GOLD analysis project Ga0209698, IMG submission 187203) | Freshwater sediment microbial communities from Pennsylvania, USA - Little Laurel Run_MetaG_LLR_2012 (SPAdes) (version 2) | ecosystem: Environmental > Aquatic > Freshwater > Creek >... | reverse complement strand
CCCTCTGCGGCCCCCGTCGGCCGCAGAGGGTTCGTCGGTCGTTTGATCGGAGCGATTGCGGGAGGACTTCTTCTCGCGAAGATCGGTTCCGCCTTCGCACAGGGAAAGGCCGGTGCGCAGTCCGCGGCCGGGCCGGCAGGCGCACGCGGACCGCTTGCAACGCTCGACGGGGATCCGTGGTTGGGGGAGATCGCACTGGTCCCCTTCAATTTCGCGCCGCTCGGATGGGCGTTGTGCAACGGTCAACTTCTGTCCATCGTGCAGAATGCCGCATTGTTCTCGTTGATTGGAACGACGTACGGCGGGGACGGAAAAACAACTTTCGGCCTTCCGGATCTGCAGGGGCGGGCCCCGATCCACATGGGTCAGGGAAGCGGGCTTTCGATTCGTGACATCGGGCAATTTGGCGGAGAAGAGGCGCATACGCTCAGCGTGACGGAGATCCCCCCGCACAGGCATGCCCTGATCGCCGACTCCGCCGTTGGCTCCACGGACAGTCCGGCGAACGCCGCTCCCGCGAAAAACGGGGCAGGGATTCCGCAATACAGCGCGAATACCGTCACCCCCATGAATGCGGCCGCCGTGGGTCTCACCGGTGGAGGAGCAGCACATAATAACATGCCCCCGTTTCTCGTTATGAACTATATCATCGCGCTCGTCGGGATATTTCCGTCCAAAACCTGAGAAGGACGGCTGTCTCAGGTATTCCGGATTGCTCACACCATGGAGCACGGTACGTCATGACGACACGAATAGCTGCGATTGCGTTTTTCCTCGGGTGCGCTGCGGTCCACACGCTCGATGCCCAGTCACTCTTCTGGCTGGAGACGACCTCTAGCTCTCCGAAACTGGGGACGGCAAACACGGACGGGACGAATGCGCGGTCTGTCGCGCTCTCGCCGGCGTCCCTCCCTGAAGGGTTGTCGCTCGCCCCCGGAGGATCATCACTCTACTGGACCGAGCTCGCCTTTTCGGGCGCACGGGTCATGACTGCCGCGTCCAATCTCGCGGGGATCGCCGTGGTGGATTCCGGGGGGTCGGCCGGGCGAGGGATTGCCTGCGATTCGGCGGGTGCAAGGATCTACTGGGCATCGTCAAACCTCGTTCTTGGCGCCAGAATATTCCGGTCAAACCCGGATGGGACCCAACTGGATACCATGCAGACATTCCCCCCCGGGACGGGAAACCCGCGGGGTCTTGCTGTTGATACGCTTGGAGGAAAAGTATATTGGTCCGACTTTGACGGGGGGACGATCCAGCGCGCGGCGTTGAACCCGGGAGCGCCTGTCGAACACCTGGTCAGCGGTCTGCGGGGGCCCGTCGGGCTCGCTCTGGATATTGCGGGGGGGAAAATGTACTGGACCGAGGCGGTCGCCGGGACGATCAGGAGATCGGATCTGAACGGGGCGGGGATTGTGACGCTTGACTCGGGTCTGTCGGTGCCGAACTATCTTGCCCTCGACGTTTCCCGGGGTGCAATGTACTGGACCGACCTCAGGACTCCGGGAATCTGGAGGGCGAACACAAACGGCACGCAGGTCAGGCTTCTCGGTATCAGTGTGAGCGATCCGGGAGGGATCGCGGTCCTTCCCGGATCATCAACATCGGTCGCGGGCGGACCTCGCGCCGTTCCGGCGGTATTCGTCCTCTCGCAGAACTACCCGAATCCCTTCAACCCGGCAACGACGATCAGGTACGGACTCCCGCAGCGATCAAACGTGACGCTGACCGTTTTCAATGCGCTCGGTCAACGGGTCGCAACGCTCGTGAACGAAACCGAGGACGCCGGATATCACGAGGTGCAATTCAACGGTGCTGCGATGGCGAGCGGCGTCTATTTTTACAGAATTCAGGCGGGAAATTTTGCAGCGACGAAACAGCTTGTCGTGTTGCGGTGAGATCTTCGCCCCCCCGGACCCGGGCGGGTCAGGGCTGGACTTTTATCTGGTACTGCTGGAGTTTGGTGTAGAGCGTCTTGAGGCTGATGCCGAGGACCTTCGCGGATTCTCCCTTGTTCCCCCTCATGTTTTTTAACACTCCCTCGATATGCATTCTCTCGATTTCCTTGAGGGGGAGGGGGGTGCCGATTTTTCCTTCTCCTCCCGCCCCGGCAGGGAGCGCCATGGGTGTGCTCGGGAGCGAGAGGTCCTCCGGACGTATGGTATCCTCCCTGCAGAGTATCGCCGCCCTCTCGATGACGTTTTCAAGCTCGCGGATGTTCCCCGGCCAGTCGTATTCTCTCAGAATTGCGAGCGCCTCCGGCGAGATGCGCTTCGTCACCTTCGATTTCATCCTGTGCTCGAGGAACGATGCCACGAGTATGGGGATGTCGTCTTTGCGTGAGTGCAGGGGGGGGACGTCGATCGTGATGACGTTGAGGCGGTAGAGGAGGTCCCCCCGGAATTTCCCCTCTTTGACGAGGTCGGCGAGATTCTTGTTTGTGGCGGAGAGGATCCTGCAGTCGGCCTTGAGCGTCGTATTCCCCCCGACCCGCCTGAACTCGCCGCTCTGTATGAACCGGAGAATCTTGGGCTGGACGATAGGGCTGATGTCGCCTATTTCATCCAGGAAAAGGGTCCCCTTGTTCGCGATTTCCACGATCCCCTGCTTCATCGCCCGGGCGTCGGTAAACGCCCCCTTTTCATGCCCGAAGAGCTCGCTCTCGATAAGGGAATCGGGGATGGATGCGCAGTTCAGCGTCACGAACGGCTCCGAGGCGCGGTCGCTCTGCTGGTATATGTATGTGGCGATCAGCTCCTTCCCCGTCCCGCTGGCCCCCTGGATAAGGACCGTCGATTCGGTCGGTGCCACCTTTGCCGCAATTTCAAGCACTTTCCTGAATGTATCGCTCTCCCCGACCATCTCGAACGGCCCCTGCAGCCTGTCGATCGTCCCCCGGAGGACCAGGTTGTCGATGAGAAGCTGGCGGCGCTCCAGCGCGCGCTGAATCGTCCCGAGAAGCTCGTCCGCGGACGTCGGTTTGGTGATATAGTCGTACGAGCCGAGGCGCATGCATTCCACGGCGATCTTCACATCGCTCATTCCGGTCAGCATGACGACCTCGATGGCGGGGAAATTCGCCTTGATGAACCGGAGCACCTCGACCCCGTCCACCTTGGGCATCTTCACGTCGCACAGGACGACGTCATAGAGCTTGCTCTGTACGGCGTTGATTGCAGCCACGCCGTCCCCGGCGGTTTCAACGGCGAAACCCGAGTTCGTCAGAAGGGCGGAAAGCATGTAACGGAATGCTTCCTCATCGTCGACGATGAGGATAGATGTGTCTTTTTTGGTCATCGGAAGAATGTGTGTACTGCGTACAGACCACTATATATAGACAAATCCCCGTAAAGTCAATAACGCGTTGATTTTGAAGGGGTTTGTTGTTACTATACCTCTACTCGGCGGACCGATTCTCCTTCTTTTCGATGAAAATCCCGGACAACATTCTCCAGTCTGTTCCCAAAGTCCTTCTCCATGACCACCTCGACGGAGGACTTCGACCGGGGACGATAATAGAGCTGGCGAGGGAAACGGGGTACGACAAGCTCCCCACGCACGACCCGAGCGAGCTCCTGGCCTGGTTTCACCGCGGCGCGGGACGCGGGAGCCTCCCGCTGTATCTGGAAGGCTTCACGCACACCTGCGGGGTGATGCAAACGGAGGAGGCGCTGGAGAGGGTGGCGTATGAAATGGTCGAGGATATGCACCGGGACGGGGTCGTGTATGTCGAAACCCGCTTCGCTCCGGTTTTTCATACCCTCAGGGGTCTCCACTGGGACAACGTTGTCAATGCGGTGCTGCGCGGACTGGAGAGGGGGCGCCGGGAGTTCAGCGTCGAGTACGGCCTTATACTCTGCGCGATGAGGAACATGGGCCTCTCACAGGAAATGGCGGAGCTGGCGGTCGATTTCCGTGAGAGGGGGGTCGTCGGGTTCGATCTCGCCGGTGAGGAGGGGGGGTTCCCCCCGAAGAAACACGTCGACGCATTCCATTATATACAACGCGAGAATTTCAATATTACCGTTCATGCCGGGGAGGCGTTCGGCAAAGAGAGCATCTGGCAGGCGATCCAGTGGTGCGGCGCGCACAGGATCGGCCACGCCACCCGGCTGATTGAGGATATCGGGCTGGACAGGAGGAACCGGAAGAAAATCGTCCGGATGGGGTATCTTGCGCAGTATATCCTCGACAAGCGGATCCCCCTGGAGATCTGCCTGACGAGCAATGTTCACACCGGGGCGGCAAAAGACATCGATACGCATCCGTTCGGCCTTCTCTACAGGTACAAGTTCCGGGTGACGCTCAACACCGACGACCGGCTGATGAGCGATACGACGATGACAAATGAATTCAAGGTTGCGGTCAGGGCGTTCCGGCTCGGCATTGAAGATCTGGAGAAACTGACGATCAACGCCATGAAGAGCGCCTTTCAGCCGTATAACCGCAGGATCAGGCTGATTTACGATATTATCAAGCCGGGGTACGCAAAAGCCCGGCTCCGGCTTGCCCACACAAAACGCCGGGCGGCCTGAAGACTGCCGCTTCCGCGGGGGAGTCGCGTCATGGATCTGACACTTGTAACGGTCGATAAGCCTGCCGACATGAACTTCGTGCTCGGCCAGGCCCATTTCATCAAGACGGTCGACGATATTTACGAGGCGATCGTCCAGGCAAACCCGGGCATGAAATTCGGGGTCGCTTTTTGCGAAGCGTCCGGACCCGCCCTCGTCCGCTCGGCCGGGAACGACCCCGCGCTCGTGACCCTGGCCCGGAAAAACGCCCTCGCGATCGGTGCCGGGCATTCGTTCGTGATATTCCTGCAGGGGGGATTCCCCCTCAACATACTCAATGCGGTAAAGAGCGTCACGGAGGTGTGCAGCCTGTTCTGCGCGACGTCGAATCCCGCCCAGGTGATCATCGCGGAAACCGGTCAGGGGCGCGGGATACTCGGCGTCGTGGACGGCGTGACCTCAAAAGGGATAGAGACGGAGGCGGATGTCAGAGTCCGCCGTGAATTCCTCCGCACGATCGGCTACAAGCTCTGACAGAACCGCACATGAACCACCACCAAAGGAGAGATCACAATGACTGCACGAGTCCATTCGCACATGACGCTGTTGCTCGTCGCCGCGCTCCTCACCGTTCTGACCCCTGCGTTCGGCCAGAAGAAGAAGAAAGATGCGCCTCCCCCCGCGCCGCAGACTGAAATCCGTCCGTCGCCGAAGTTGGGGGGGACGATACGGGATATTCTTGCCTCCCTCCAGGGGCAGCAGACGAACCTCGGCGTCCTCACGAAGCTCACGGGAGACTATGTGGTGTTCGAGTCGGAGGGGGACACGCTCATGTATCCCCTTGTGACTCTTCAGGTCGTCAAATTCCTGAAGGTGGAAGAGGGAGAGCCGAGGAAGATCGAGATCCGGTTCCTTTCGAAGGACTGACATGATTACCGGGATCGGTTCGGCGCGGCGGGGACGGTCGTTCCTCCCCGCGGCGCCCGTATCGCTTGCCGCCGTGCTCGCGGCGTGCCTCTGTCTTCAGGCCTGCCGCCCCTCCGACGACGATCTGCGGAGGATCGTCCGCGAGGAGATGCGAAACGCCGGCGGGCGCGAAGCGCTCTCGAGCGCTGCCGTCATCGGGCCCTACAGCCCCGCGGTCAGGGCGGGCAAATTCCTTTTTGTGTCCGGTCAGATCGCGCTCGATCCGGCAACCGGGGGGATGAAGCAGGAGAACATCGGCGTCGAGACGAAGCAGGTCCTGGACAACGTCATGCGCGTCCTCCGGTCCGCAGGATATGATTCCTCCGATGTCGTCAGCGCGACGGTCTACGTCAGGGACATGAAGAATTACGTCTCCGTCAACACGATCTACGCGGGCTACTTCCGGGAGAAGGAGTACCCCGCGCGGGTTGCCGTGGAGGTCTCCGCCCTTCCGAAGGGCGCAAACGTCGAAATCGCCGTCATCGCATACAGGGATCGCTAGAGAAGCCATGTCGTACGAACGGACAACCGCGCGCGAGGTCCGTGCCCCGCGCGGGACACGGATCACCTGCAAGGGGTGGATACAGGAAGCCGCAATGCGGCTGCTCATGAATAATCTGGACCCGGACGTCGCGGAGAAGCCGGAGGAGCTTATCGTGTACGGCGGGGCAGGGAAGGCCGCAAGGAACTGGGACTGCTATGAGGCGATTGTCGCAGGCCTCATGGCACTCGAAAACGACGAGACGCTCCTTGTGCAGTCCGGGAAGCCGGTCGGAATATTCCGGACGCACACGAACGCGCCCAGGGTCCTGATCGTCAACGCGATGCTTGTCCCTCACTGGGCGACGTGGGACGAATTCCGGCGGCTCGAGGCTCTGGGGCTCACGATGTACGGTCAGATGACGGCGGGAAGCTGGATCTACATCGGGTCACAGGGGATACTGCAGGGGACGTACGAGACGTTTGCCGAGTGCGCGAACAGGTATTTCAAGGGATCGCTCGCCGGGCGTCTGCTTGTGACCGCCGGGCTTGGCGGAATGGGGGGCGCGCAGCCCCTTGCGGCGACGATGAACGGCGCGGCCTGCCTCGTCATCGAAGTCGATCGCTCCCGGATTGAGAAAAGGCTGAAGACAGGCTACGTCGACGAGATGGCCACGACGCTTGACGGGGCGCTTCTCGCGGTCCAGACGGCCCGCGAACTGAAGGAGCCGAAGTCCGTTGCCCTTCTGGGGAATGCCGCGGAGATTCTCCCCGAGCTCGTCGCGCGGAATATCCGGGTGGATGTCCTGACGGACCAGACCTCCGCCCACGACACGCTCAACGGGTACGTCCCTGCGCAGGTTCCGTACGAGGAGGCGCTTGCGCTCCGCACATCGGACCCGGGGCGGTACATGGCCATGGCCCGCTCATCGATCGCCGAACACGTGCGGGCGATGCTTGCGCTCATGCGGAGGGGGACGGTGACGTTCGACTACGGGAACAATATCCGGGGCGAGGCGGTCTCCGGGGGCGTGGCCGACGCGTTCGATATCCCGGGATTCGTCCCGGAATACATTCGTCCGCTCTTCTGTGACGGCAAGGGGCCTTTCCGGTGGGTCGCGCTTTCCGGAGACCCCGAGGACATCTACAGGACGGACCGCGCGGTCCTCGAGAAATTTCCGGAGAACGAGCCGCTCTGCCGCTGGATCGGCAGGGCGCGGAAACAGGTGCACTTCCAGGGGCTCCCCTCCCGGATCTGCTGGCTCGGCTACGGCGAGCGGGCGGCGATGGGAAAGATATTCAACGACCTTGTCGCGCGGGGTGAGGTGCGCGCCCCGATCGTCATCGGGAGGGATCATCTTGACTGCGGCTCGGTCGCCTCGCCGAACCGGGAGACGGAAAAAATGCTGGACGGGAGCGACGCCATCGCCGACTGGCCGATACTGAACGCCCTCCTGAACGCGTGCGGCGGCGCGAGCTGGGTGAGCGTGCATCACGGCGGCGGGGTCGGGATCGGTCTCTCGATTCATGCGGGGATGGTCGTCGTCGCGGATGGAACGGCGGAGGCGGGTGCGAGGCTCGAGCGGGTCCTGACGTACGATCCGGGACTGGGGATCATGCGTCACGCCGATGCGGGGTACCCGAGGGCGGTGGACAATGCCCGGCGCTGGAATGTGAACATACCGATGATGCGGAAAAGCTGACCCACACACGACTGGAGGAGCGCATGAACGGATTCGGACACGTCGAGATACCCACGACAAACTTCAGGAAGGCGAAGAAGTTCTACGGAGCGGTGTTCGGGTGGAAGTTTGAAGATGTCCCCGACATGGACTATGTCCTCTTCAAACCGGGGACGCACCCCAACGGCGGTCTCTACGAGCTGAAGAAGATGCCGAAGAAGGGACAGGTCAATGTGTACATCGAGGTCGGGGACATCGCCGCAAAGCTCAAGGAGATCAAGAAGGCGAAGGGGAAGGTCCTCGTGAAGAAGACGGATATGGGTGCGATGGGATCGTGGGCGCAGTTCGCCGCGCCGGACGGCTGCGTACTCTGTCTCTGGCAGTCTGCGCCGGCGGAGCCGCCGTCACAGGCGTGAGTCTTCTCCGCCGCCCCGGACTGCCGGGAGGGCCGGCCCTCGCTCCGGCGGGCCTCTGCGAAAGGTGCCGGCATGCGCAGGGAGTGAATGCGGCGAAGGGAAACACGTACATACGCTGCGGACTCTCGGAGGCCGATCCGCACTTCCCGAAGTATCCGCGTCTCCCGGTGCTGGCCTGCGGAGGATTCTCTGCCTCTCCGGACGCGGCCGGGCGGGCAACATGAGTATGGTGGCCGCGTATACATGAAGAAGGAAGAGTACGACCTCCTGATCGGCAGGGAAGCCGGGCACTGGACGTCCGGCACACGGGACGGGAACAACCCTCAGATCTGGGACGACGCCGGACTCTTCGAGATATTTTTCGGCGATACCTACCGCCTCCTCCTCCGCCGTGTGGAGGAAGGGCGTCCGCGTGTCCTCGAGCTCGGCTGTGGGAACGGCGGGACCTCCCTCGCCCTTGCGGAACGCGGACTGCAGGTGACGGGGATCGACCTGAGTCCGGACCGGGTCGGGGCGGCGAATCGCCGGGCGCGGGAGATGGGGATTGCGGAAAGGGCGGTGTTCCTTGTCGGCGATCTCAATACGATGCCCCTCCCCGCGGCGTCGTTCGAGTGCGTCGTTGCCCACGACGCCCTCCATCATATGCTCCTTCTGGGTGATCTGCTTGACCGTGTGCGGGGCGCGCTCGTCCCCGGCGGCCGGCTTGTCGTGATGGACTACGTGGGGATGGGGAGACTCCGTAAGGTGACCGCCGCGGCGATGTTCGCGCTCCTGCCGACGGCGATGTCATACCGTTCAAAATGGGGGCTGCGGAACCGGCTCGGGGCGTTCCTGACCTCGGAACGTCAGAGACGGGATGCGCTCGAAAAGGGGACGCCCGGCCTTCTCCATCCCGGATCCCCGTTCGAAGAGATCTCCGGGCCCTCGATCTATGCGGAGATCGCGTCCCGTTTCCGCATCGGGGAATATTTCACGTTCTCTCCTTTCTGGTACTATCTCGCGCCGAAGCTCAGGCTTCCCGGCACGTGGCGTTATCCTGTCGCCCGCGCATTTCGTGCGTGCGACGCGGCCATGATACGGCTCCGCCCCCGGGCGGGGGCGCATATCTTCATCACGGCGCACAATGATTGATCCCGTAAAATTCAAGAAAATACTCGTCACGCTCCTGAAGATTCTCGTCGTCGTCGAACTCTTCAGCGCGTTTGCCGGCGGCGTGGGGGGGCACGGCTGGGGGCGGTTCGGCGTCGATCTCGTCGTTGCGGGAATCCTCTATCTCACGTGGGAGCGGCTGACGACGGCCGTTACGCAGAAAAAAGAAGAATCATGGAGGCTGATGCAGTCGTTCCCCGAGCGGGCCGGTCTTTTCAACGCGCTCGTCTTCTCTCTGCTCTGGACCGACCGCATCTATGAAAACGTCCCGCCGGACCGTCTCAGGCTCATCGTCATCTCCTACACGCTGATCGCGCTCGGTCTCGTCGCGGCATTCGTCAAGATCGGTCCGGGGATGATGCCTCTTGTGGTCTCGGGCGCCCTCGTCCTCGGCGCGGTCAATCTCGTTACGTGGGTGATTTCACTGGAACGGGGGGAGAAAGAGGGCCTGCAGACCGAGCTCAAGCTGGCGCACGACGTGCAGATCTCCCTCATGCCGAAATCCGCCCCCTCGATTCCCGGGTTCGATATCGCGGGGATGTCCCTCCCCGCGGCGAACGTGGGGGGTGACCTCTACGACTATACCCCTCTCGGCACGAACGGGGGGGTCTTCGGCATCTCCGTCTTCGACGTTTCCGGGAAGGGGATGCAGGCGGCGATGTCGGCGGTCTTCACGATCGGCGCGCTGGCGGGGGAAGTCGGCATGTCGACCTCCCCCGCGCAGATCCTCACGCGGCTCAACCGCTCGGTGTTCACCCATTCACGCCGCGGGCATTTCGTCGCGTACCTCATCGGCGCGCTCGACACGGGGGCGAAGACAATGCGGTTTGCCAACGCCGGGCAGACAAAACCGCTCCTGAAAAGCCGCTCGGGGCTGCGATGGCTCGACCCGCCGGGAGTGAGGTTTCCGCTCGGGATGCAGGAGGAGAGCGCATATGAAGAGATGACGGTCCAGCTCGAGGGGGGGGACGTCCTCTTCATGCTCACGGACGGTTTCACCGAGGCGATGAACCCGCGCGAAGAGATGTTCGGCGCGGAGAGAGTGGAGGAGGCGGTCACGGGGAGCGCAATCGACGGCCTCTCCGCGGAAAAAATCATCGAGCGACTGACAACGTCGGTCCGGTCATATGCGGCCGGGGCGCCCCAGCACGATGACATGACAATCGTCGTAGTGAGGGTACTGTGAGAAAATGCCTTGCGATTTCCATCCTGCTCCTGTCCGGGGCGGCGTGCCGCGCGCAGCAGGACGACATGTTCAACGTGTATCTCCGGATCGACTACGCATCCGCTGAAAAGACCCTGGAGCTGTATCAGGGGCTCGCGGGACGCCCCGCGGAGATCGCGGCATTGCGCGGAAGCCAGATAGCGCTTTCGACGACTGCCCTCCTGGCGCAGCGGCCCCTCGACATGCCCGCACTGGAACAGGCGCTGGAGTCCGTCAAGTTCAACCAGGGTCTGGGGGACGACGTCTTCCGCATGCGCGAGGCCCGCGCGAACGTGGCGGCGATACGCGAGCTTCTTGATGAGGCCCGGAAGAGAAATTTCGGCCAGAAGGTCGTGAGCACCGTTGAGCAGCTCTTTCCCTCGGACGCGAGGGTGAGCACGGCGATCCCCGTGTACTTCGTTGCGTTCGGCCACCAGAACATCGACGCGTTCGTCCGCCGCGTTGTCTGGCGGGGAGATACTCCCTCGTTCACCGGGGAGGGGCAGGGGGAACTGACGATCGTCGTGAATCTCGCGAAGTGCGTGAACTATGGCCGCACCGTGGATGAGCGGTTCATCGGGATGCTCAGTGTCGTTGCCCATGAGGTGTTCCATGCGGCGTTCGGGGTCTACAAGGATGGCTCTCCGGTCTGGAAAAGCTATTACGCCTCGCACCGTGCGCCGTTCGACCAGCTCCTCGATCTCTCGCATAACGAGGGGATCGCGTACTATCTGACGCTGATTCAGTCCTCCCGCGGCAAGCTCCCGGCTGACGGGCTCGAGCGGGCGCGGCGCTCGTTTGAAGAGTTCAACAGGAACGCCGCCGAGCTCCTCGCCCCGGGGACGACATTCAGGAGGTCGGAGGACATTATCCGGCTCTCGAACACGTCGGGATACTGGGAGAGCTACGGCGCGATCACCGGGATGATCGTCGCGAGGCAGATCGACCAGACCCTTGGCCGGCAGGCCCTCTCGGAGACGATCGCCCGGGGGCCTGCGGACTTCTTCGGAAAGTACGCCGATCTCATGAAGCGCGACGGGAGCATCCCGCTCCTTTCCGCGCCCGTCATCCAGAACGCGACCCGCTGAACCCCGGGAGGTTCCATTGCTGTTACGCGGCGGGGGGATCCTCTTTCCGATGATATCCGGGCTCCCTTAGGATAATTGCGTGCGACCATTTCTTGCGGTTCTCCTCCCTCTTTCACTCCTCTTCCTGAATCTGTTGATCATGCCGGACTACACCGGCGATGACGCCTATATCCATTTCACTTACGTACGGAACATCGTTGAGAGCGGTCAGGTCTCCTATAATGACCCCTCAACGCATTCTTTTGGGTCGTCAAGCATTCTCTGGGTCCTTCTCGGCTCGCTCGCTTCACTTGCATTCCGGGAGATTCCCTTGGTCATGCGTCTGCTCTCAGGGGTTTTCCTTCTCCTGAGCGTCTTCATCATGGATCGCTATCTGCGCAGAGAATTCTCACTGACTGCGCTCCAGCGGTTGTCGGCTCTTGCCATACTGGTGTTCAATGCGGTTCTTTTCAGGTGGATTCTGACCGGGATGGAGACCGGGCTGATTCTCCTCGTCGTCGCGCTCTTTCTCTTCTTCTGGTCCCCCCGGCGCCCGGTGATTGGCGCAATCCTGTGTCTGGCCGCCTATCTGACGAGGCCCGAATTTGCCTTCCTCCCGGTGGCGATTGTCGTCGCCTCGGCAGCGGACGGGAAGGGCGGGATCAGGAAAATTGCCGGGGTAATCGCCTGGACTGCTGTAGTGTTTCTCGTCTGGTTCCTGGCCGCCAGGATGTATTTTGGAATGGTTCTCCCGCTGACGGCGGTCAAATCAGAGTACGTCACTGATGTTTCGTCCTTCGTGCGGTTTCTGAAGGTGGTGACGGGATCCTATCCTGACCTTCTCCTTCTTATGCTCCTTGCGGCCATTCCAGGCAGCCAGGTAAAGGGATTGTACGGGTCGCTCCCTTTTATGGAAAAGGTGTTGACCCTATTTTCGCTTGCCGTGCTCGTCTTTTACTTTGCGACCGGGACTTCGGTTATCTCGAGGTATCTTCTGGTCGTGCACATCCCGTTCGTTCTTATCGTCCTCCGGAGTCTTGTACGTCGAAATCGCGGGCACTGGATACCGCGCCTTGTCCCCGCATTGGTGATCATTCAGGCCTTTCTTTTCGTCCGCGTTCATTACGGACCGATCCGATCATTCGTGAACGGGTTTCAACCGACATATGCAGCGCTGGGTGAGATGCTCAGGGAAAAGACGCCGGAGGACACCGCCCGGGTCATGCTTTCCGATGTTGGCATCATCGGGTTCTATTCGCGGCGCCCGATCATCGACAGGGCCGGGCTCACGACGAGACATGTCTACCAGGCGGGGAGCATTGACGAAGGGGTACTTACGCGTCAATACCACCCCCGGTACATCGTAGCAAAATTGAATACGGGCGGGATCGGGGAATGGATGCTGCGTCTCCGGAATGCCTCGGGCGAAGTGAAGGATATCGTCCCTCTTTATCATGCGACAATTGGTGCGCTCGGGGTACTCTCACCGCCGGGGGAAATCTGGGAAGTCTATCTCGTTGAAGTGCGATATCTCCGTTGAAACCCGCCGGATTCTGCCGGGCGGCTGCATGTTGAATGAGGCAGAATCGTCGGTTGATCCGGTAATCCGGGGCATCTTGCGGCTCGCCACTCGATTTCGTATCTTTCTCCCACACTCGCATTTTCTCCAGCCGTTTTGAATCTGTTTGTCAAGAATATCTCCCAGCTCGTCACCGTCGCCGCCCGGGGGAAAACCGTAAAAACGGGGGCGGAGATGAGGGACCTGGGAATCGTGGCCGACGCCGGCGTCCTCTGCAAAAACGGGAAAATTGCGTGGGTCGGACCGATGCGGGAATGGGACGGGGCGCTCCCCCCGGACGTCGCCGAGCTCGATGCCTCGGGGATGACCGTCCTCCCGGGGTTCGTGGATTCGCACACGCACATGATGTTCGCGGGGAGCAGGGAGAAGGATTTCGCGCTCCGGTCCGCGGGGGCGACGTACGCACAGATCGCCGCGGACGGCGGGGGGATACTTGACACGATCGGTCATGTCCGCGCCGCCGGGAAGAAGGCCCTCAAGCGCCAGACGGTCCGGTACATGAACGGGATGATGCGGAGCGGGACGACAACCGTAGAGATCAAGTCGGGCTACGGCCTCGATATGGATTCCGAGATCAAGATGCTCGAAGCGATCGTCGAGCTCGCGGCGGAGGAGCTTATGGACGTCGTGCCGACGTTTCTGGGTGCGCACGCCGTTCCCCCCGAATATGCCGGCAGGAAGGAAGAATACGTCGCCCTTCTCGTCGATAAGGTCATCCCGTACGTGGGGCGCAAAAAGCTTGCACACTTTTGCGATGTCTTCTGCGATGAGGGGTTCTTTGACGCGGCGGATGCGGAGCGGGTGTTTGCCGCGGCCCGCTCCTGGGGGATGCAGCTGAAGATGCATGCGGACGAGCTCACGGCGGCGGGCGGGGCCGAGCTTGCCGCGCGCGTCGGGGCCGTGTCGGCCGATCATCTGGAACACGTAAGCCCGGGAGGGATCGCGGCCCTGAAGGAGGCGGGTGTGGTCGCGGGGATTCTCCCCGGGGTCTCGTTCTTCCTCAATCACGGATACGCGCCGGCGCGTGAGCTCATCGACAGCGGGGTGGCCGTCGCGATCGCAAGCGATTTCAATCCCGGCTCGTGCATGTCCTGGTCGATGCCGATGATGATGACGATCGCGTGCACGCAGATGCGCGTGACGCCCGAAGAGGCGATCACCGCCGCGACGCTCAACGGCGCGGCCGCCCTCGGGCTCTCGGCGGAGACCGGGAGCATCGAACGGGGCAAAAACGCCGATCTTATCGTCGCGGACATTCCCGACTACAGGTTCCTTGCCTATCACTTCGGCACGAACCACGTGCGGACGACGATCAAAAACGGCACGATTCTGGAATTCTGATCCGGAGATCTCATGGCACGTATCGTCGAATGCGTTCCCAATTTCAGCGAGGGACGGAGCATACGCGTGATCAACGCGATCGCGGGGGCGATCAGCGCGGTTCCCGGCGTGAAGTTCATAAGCGCGGAGCCGGACAAGGATTATAATCGCACCGTCGTCACGTTCGTCGGCGAGCCCGACGCGGTTCTCGAAGGATCGTTCCAGGGGACGAAACAGGCGGTCGAGCTCATTGACATGTCGCAGCACCGGGGGGAGCACCCCCGGATCGGCGCCGCGGACGTCGTCCCGTTCGTTCCGGTCTCGGGGGTGACGATGGAGGACTGCGTCGGTCTCTCGAAGGAATTCGGCGCCCGCGTCGGCGCGGAGCTGCAGATTCCGGTCTACCTGTACGAGGAGGCCGCGACCCGGCCGGAACGCAAGAACCTCTCCGCCATACGCAAAGGGGAGTACGAGGGACTTGCCGAGAAGCTGAAGGACCCGGCGTGGGCGCCCGACTTCGGGCCCGCGGTCTTTAACGCCGCATCGGGGGCGACGGTGACCGGCGCGCGGATGTTCCTCATCGCGTACAACGTGAACCTGGAGACGAACGACGTGAAGATCGCGAGCGAAATCGCCCTCCGGATCCGTGAAAGCGGCAGGGTCAGGAAAGACGCGAAGGGGAACCCGGTCCTGGACGCGAAGAATCAGAAGATCACGGTCCCCGGATCGCTCCGGGGGGTGAAAGCGATGGGCGTCCTCCTTGAGGCGCATAACATCGCCCAGGTTTCCATCAATCTCGTGAACTACCACGTCACCCCCCCTCACCTGGCGTTCGAAGAGGTGAAAAAGGAGGCCGCGACGTTCGGTGTGCGCGTCACAGGGAGCGAAATCGTCGGCCTGACGCCGAAAGACGCCCTGTTGATGGCGGGCAGGTTCTACGCCCCGGACGCCGCCGGGGAAGAAGCGATTCTCGCGGCCGCGGTCGCCTCGCTGGGGCTGAGCCAGCTCGAGCCGTTCGACATGCAGAAAAAGGTCATCGAAGCGCAACTCTAACAGTTCCCGGACACTCCCATGGCTACGAAAAAAACACTCGCCGCATTTCTCGATGAACTCGCTTCCTCGTCCCCGGCTCCGGGGGGAGGGAGCGTTGCCGCCCTCGCGGGGGCGCTCGGCGCCGCGCTGACGTCGATGGTGTGCAATCTGACGATCGGCAAGAAGAAATATGCGGCGGCGGAGGAGGAGATGAAGAAGATCCGCGTGCAGGCCGAGGAGATGCGGGAGCTCTTTACCGCGCTCATCGACAAGGACACGGAGGCTTTCAACAAGGTGATGGAGGCGTTCTCCCTTCCGAAGGAGACCGAGCCGCAGAAGGCCCTCCGCTCCGCGGCGATCCGCGAAGCCACGAAAGAGGCGACGAACGTCCCCCTGGAGGTCATGAAACACTGCATCGACGCCCTCGCGCTGGCACAGCAGGTCGCCGACTCCGGCAACGTGAACTCGGTGAGCGACGCCGGCGTGAGCGCGTACATGCTCCATGCCGCGGTCGAAGCCGCCGCGCTGAACGTGCGCATCAATCTGAACAACCTGAATGATTCGGAATTCGTCGGGTGGAAGACGGACGAAATGGAGTCGCTCAGGAACACGAGCCGCATGATGCTTGAAGAGATCCAGGGTATCGTTGCCGAAAAGTTGAAGAACGACTGAACCGGACGGGAGAGTTCCCCTCTCGGAGGAACGCCCTAGCATAAACGTGCTAGGGCAAATGCCCTGTCAATTCTTCTGTACAATTTTCACCCCCGCTGGTAGTTTTTTCCCTCCGCGATTTATTTCACCGGATGACCTTCAAACCGCGCCCCTCACGCGCCCGGCGGAACCATTCCGCTGAGGGTCATGTTCGGAGAGGTGATTCCACGGGACGCGGCTTGTCGCCCGCGGGATCGCCGAACGAGAGAGAGGACATTCGCATGATCATCGACATCAACAGCGTGGTCCGGTACATCGTGTCGCTCCTGTTGTTTCCGACGTTCTTCCAGTCCGCCCTCCTCCAGTTTGCCTGGGGGGGAGACGGCGCGTTCTGGGTGACGGTCGCCGGGAGGCTGTTTCTGCTCCTCCCTGCGCTGGCGTTCATCGGGGCGTGCTGGCTGACGATCCCTTCGCTCCTGACGGTGATCGTGCGGTCACACAGGAGAGAATTCATCACCTCCCTGTTTATCACGTGGTGGGATTTCGGGAAGGCGGTCGTCTCGTTCTGGGGCGGGATATTCAAATTCGCGCTCCAGTTCGCCGGGTCGATGATCGGGCTGGTGAAGGTACTCGTTGTAAGCGTCTGGACGGTCATCATTGAGGTGATCGGGCTTCCGTTCCGGCTCCTGCGGAGCGCGGGTCGGTCCATGACGGGCACCTCCGTCCCGTGGATTGCCGTCTTCCTCACCCTCTTCTGGTGCCTGATCGAAGCGCTCGTGTTTGCGTATGTGACGACCCCCCTCGTGAGCGATACGCTCTCGAACATCACCGGGGAGCAGCTTGCCGCCTCGACGCTGCGCATCCCGCTGTTCGCCTTCCTCCTGTTCGTCGTTCTCGGGAGCTACGCCGTCCTGTCGAACTTCGTGACCGCGGTCAGGAACCGGAATGTCGTCGGCATCATCACGATAAGCGTCATCGAGCTTGTGGTGCTCTCGGTCGAGGTGATGTTCCTCTACAGGGAGTTTGTCGACTCGCTCGTTCCGTGGTTCGCCCAGTATGCACAGGGGTTTGAGCTCGGCATGTTCTGGACGATCGCGATCGCGGCGCTCTCATGGTTCGGCGTCAGGAGCATCTCCTGGTTCCTTTTCGCGGGAGCCGGGACCCCCACGATTCTCTCGATAATCCAGGGGAAAGGGACCGGTGCGAAACCTGCGCCGGCGGGCGAAGGGGAAAAGCGTGCGGCGGTCTTCTCCACGCATTTCATCGACACGATGAAGGAAGAGGCGCAGTGGATCAGGACGAAAGGGGACGATCTTCTTGCGGCGTTCATGCTTCCGCCCCTGCAGGTTGTCGCCGCGACGGTCAATTTCTGCACGCTCCTTATCGGCGGTACGCACCTGTTTGACCTGCCGTTTACGAGCGTCTACGCGATTCTCAGCTCGAAAGCCCTGATCGGGTCTGTCAGCCAGGGGCGGGAGGCAGGTCAGCTCGCACCGGCCCCGGGCCGGACGCACGCCGCGCAATCGGCCTCGTAACGGGAAGGATAATGTCATGAGAAGGTCGATAATGTTCCTCCTGACTGCGATACTCTTCGCCGTCGTTCCGGGTGGGTGGGGCCCCGCACGGTCGCAGGACACCGAATCGCCCCGGCTCTCCCTCTTCATCGGCGTCGATATCAGCGGCTCGTTCATGAAGAGCGGGTACTACGACGACGCGATCGCATTTCTCGCCCGGTATGTCTTCGCGCACATGAACGGGCTGGGGGGGCTCGAGGTGCCGAACGTCCTGTTCGTCGGATCCATAGGCGGGGTCACCGCCGATCAGGCGAAGACGCTTTACCCCCGGGAGACATTCGAGCACCGGAGCGTCGATGAGATCGCCGAAAAGCTCCGGGAGATATTCCCGAAGGGGAAACAGAACCCGATCACCGATTTCAACGCGTTCGTGGAACAGGTGGCGTCGACGGTGAAGAACCGGCGGCTTGTCCTTCGGCCGATTTCAATCGTCCTCATCAGCGACGGGGTGCCGGACGTCCCGGCGGAAGGGGGGACCGACTACACGAGCATTAATCTGAAGCCGCTGGAGACACTTTCGAGGAACATCACGGTCCGCCTCCTGTACACGAGCGCGGAAGTGGGGAAGGACTGGGAGACGAAGGTGAGGAGGAGCCGCGTGAAGATCTGGACGCAGGACGCCGCGGTAATGGTCTCGTGGAAGGATCCCAAAATCTACATTCCGGCCAAACCGCTGGAAGAGCAGACGGACTTCTTCGCCTGGGTGAAGAGCAACGTGGATTTCGGCGTCAGTGCCCGGAGGGTCGACTGACCCGGGGGGAGTCAGCCGGTTCCCCCCTCCGGGCAAAGCGCTGTCATCCCGCGGGACTTCTCCGCCTGTCTCGCAATGATGATTCTCTCCGCGGTCCATCCCGCGGCGAACAGAAGTCCGAAGAGGCAGAATACCGCCAGCCGCGTCCGGGTCCGGACGTATGTATTCCCCATGAGCGCCTCCACGCCGTACGCGGCGCCTATCATGAGGAGGGGCACGACCGGAAACCGGTACCTTGCCGCCGCGTAGAACACCAGGTGGACCGCCACCCAGTACGCGAACGGCGCAAAGAGAACAAGCATCACCTTCCCGTCAGCGCGCGCATGACAGCAGAGCCCGAATGTGGCGAGCAGGAGAACCGCCGCGAAGGGCATATGCAGGGCCAGGATCTCCGCCGCCGGGAGTCTGCTGAAGACGAACCCCGCGTTCGGCGCCGTCCTGAAGTCCGGCTGGAAGTTCAGGGACTGGAGGAGCCAGTAGTCCACCGAGAAAAAATGCGCCCACTTTTTTGCCAGAATCACCCCCTCTTCGAGCGGATGGTCCCGTATGAACTCGATCCCGAGACTCATGCCGAGTTCGGATGCGCGAAACTCGTCCTTTTCCCCGACAAGGGGGTTGTCCGCCGGGTAGGAGTATGAGCCGCTTGCGCCGTGATGATTCCCCATCCAGAAGTTTACCCCCGTGTTGCTCGTAAGAGAGAGACGGCCGAACCGGTCGAAGTTCCGCACGATCCAGGGGGAAATCACAAACAGCACGACGGCCGCGGTGATAGCCAGGCTCTTGATGTTCTCTCCCATGCGCCATCGGCTGCTCCACCGGACCGCGAACACCACGGCAGGCAGGAGAAGTACCGTGGGACGCACAAGCGTTGCCGCGCCCAGGACGACCCCTGCGGCGAGGCTCCGTTCCCATGATGCGGCATCACCGGTGCATATCAGAATATACAGGAGAAGGAGCGTCGTGAACACCGTCTCCGTCATCATGATCGGGACGTACAGCATCTGAATCGGAAAGAGCGCGAATATCCCGGCCGCGATGAGCCCTGTCCGCTCCGTAAATAGGCGTTTGCCGATCAAGTACACGAGAAAGCAGGAGAGGAGATCTGCAATCGCCTGTATCGTCCCGACCGGGATCAGTGATTCCCCGAACGCTCTGAACGAGGCGGCGAGAATGAGCGGATACCCCGGCGGTCTGTACGCTGTCGGATGGCCTTCCAGATCGTACCCTCCGCCATGGGCGAGCGACGTCCCCAGCGCGACGTAGTCGATGTCATCGGAAAAGAGGGGGGGATGGAAGAGCGCAACGGCTCCCAGCCGTACGATGAGGCATGTGGCGAGTATGCAGAAGAGAATCTTCCCGGATCGGTGTGAACCTGATGCCACGCGCGGGGCTCGCATATGCGCTCTCCTGCTGACGGTGTTCACCCGTGGTTCGTCGTCCGCTCCTGGAGGAGCAGCGCGCACGCCACGAGTGCCGCGGTTTCGGTCCTGAGCCGCCGGGCCCCGAGCGAGACCGGCAGAAATCCCTCCCCCTGCGCCCGGGCGATCTCCTCATCGCTGAACCCCCCCTCCGGACCGATGCAGACGACCGCCGGCGTATCCCCGGCGGCGATGGAGGAGGAGAGAGGCAGTTCCGCCTTCTCATGGGGGATGAGCTTCAGATTCCCCGCCCCGGTTGAAGCGAGAAACTCTCCGAGCGGGACCGGATCGCGCACTTCGGGGAGGACGCACCGGCCCGACTGCTTCATCGCCGCGACGCAGAGCTTCCGCCAGCGTTCCGTCTTCGCCCGGTGCGGTATAGTCCGCTCCGTGAGAAGGGGGACGATGGCCGCCGCCCCGAGCTCCGTCGCCTTCTCGACGAGATAATCGAACCTGGAGGGGTTCTTCAGTATCCCCGCCCCCAGCGTGAGCCGCCGGGAGGGCTCGTGCATCCGTTCGGTGCGGGAAGTGATCGTGCAGGTCGCCTCGTGCCGCGTGATCGTTCCGATGACCGCATCGTACGCGTTCCCGGCTCCGTCGACGACCCGGACATGGTTCCCCGCGCGCATCCGCATCACGTGCGTCATGTGCGAGAATTCCTCCCCCCTCACGGTGAGCGTGGGGGGGGTGACCGATTCCGGCGGGACGTAGAAGTACTCCATCGTCAGATGTTTCCGCGTATGTCGATAATGAACTGGCCGTGTCCCAGCTCGTTCCAGGCGTATTCGGTCCTGAGCACGACGCTGTAGGGCAGGAGGAAGTGTATCCCCGCTCCGTAGCCGGTGGCAAACGACTCCGGCGTCAGTTTGTCTCCCCGGAACCATGTGGTGCCGGTGTCCGTGAAGAGTGCGAGGCTGATGCCGAAACGCCACACGGAGAATTGCGACGGCACGGTGACCGCCGAAAAGGAAATCGTCCTGGCGTCGAGAAGGGAATACCGGAGTTCCGCCGTTCCCCCCGCGATATCCTCCCCTTCGACGACAGTCCTGTAGTATCCCCGTATCCTCTCGCTTGCGCCGAAATACGTGTGCGCGTACGTGGGGACGAGGCCGCCGGCAACGAGGGAGCCGAAGAGCCTGGTGGCGAGCGAGAAGCCCGCGCCGAGAGGGATGTACTCCCGCGCATCCGCGCCGAACCTGCTGTAGTTCAGCTTCGACTCCCCGAACCCGTTCTTGTTCGCGTAGACCGAAATCATCGTCCCGCTTGTCGCGTATTCCCGCAGGTTCCGGGAATCGTACATGTAGCTCGCGGTGGCGTACAGGTACGTGTCCTGGCCGTTCGGCGACGCGGTCCGCCCGGGGAGGTACGACGTCACTATCACGTCGTGAATTCCAAGATTGATCCCCGCGGTCTCGAAGAGCGTGAACCTCTTCCCGATCGTGCCGTTGAAGTCGGTGTGTTTCTCGTAGAAATTTCCCGTCAGGTCCTCCTGGATGACGCTCCTGTTCGTCACGCGCGAATAGCTCGTGGAGAGCCCGAAGTACAGGTTGTTCTCCCGGTCGAACTGGGGGTCGGAGAAGGAAAACGCGATGGAAGGGTCGTATCCGAAAATGAGGGAGCCGTACAGTTTCTGATTCCGCCCGCGGAAATTGTAATGAAGGAGCCCCGCACCGAAATAGATCTTGTGGGGATCGCCGTCCCGGAACCCGAAGAGGGGGAAGGGGACGAGGTACCAGCGTTCGCGGACGTCGACGTACACGAACCGCTTCCCGCCGACCGAGTCGTACATGACGTCGACGCTCGTGAAAAGCCCGAGGCTGTAAATGCGCCCCCGGTCGTACTCCATGGCGTCGTACGTGACCGGCGAGCCCTGCTTGATTGTCATCTCGTCGAGGATGACGTAGGCCTCGGTCTTCTCGTTCCCGCCGACGAGGATCGTGTCGGCGGTCCCGAGTATCGACGCGGCGGTTTGCGCCGAGTCCTGTGCGCGGCCGGGGGGACAGAGAAGTGCGGCGGCCAGGAAAAGGCCGGCCGCCGGGAGAGGACTCCGGAAGGGGATCGTCATCCGGCCAGCCGCCGGTGTTCGACCATAATGCAGCGGTCGAGGACCACGTCAAGGCCTCCGCGGGAGGCCTGCTCCGCGGCGTCCTCGTCTACGGTGTCGAACTGCAGCCAGAGGCTCCGCGCGCCCGTGCGGAGGGCCGACGCGGCGATGGCGGGAACGAATTCCCTCCGGCGGAACACGTCGACGATGTCGACCGGGTGGCCGATGCTCTCGAGGTCGGGGAATGCCTTCGTGCCGAGGACGTCGGTGAGCGCGGGGTTCACCGGGATGATCTCGTAACCCTGTTCCTGCAGGTACAGCGCCACCCTGTGGCTGTCGCGGAGGGGGGAGCCGGAGAGCCCGACGACGGCGATCGTGCGGGAGCGTCTGAGGAGCGAAGCGATATCCGTATCGGTGGTGAGGATGGGCATGGGCCTGTCATGAAAGGTGTTCGAGCGCGCGGGCTGCGGCGGCCTGCTCCGCCTCTTTCTTGTTTTTCCCCGTTCCCCGCCCCCTCCGTCCGTCCGTCAGCGAAACCTCCACCGTGAACGTCCTGTCGTGGTCCGGTCCCTCTTCAAGCACGATGGTGTACCGGGGGATCCCGAGCCCGTTTCCCTGCGCGTATTCCAGGAGCATGCTCTTATAATTGTCGTCGGCCGTGAGGACGGCGCCGCTTTTCACGGCGCTGAGGACCCGGCGTTCCACGAACCGCCGCGCCTCGTCAAATCCGCCGTCGAGGTAGATGGCGGCGATCACCGCCTCGAACGTGTCCGCAGCGATCGTGTCCTGTCCCTTCCCGAGTCCTGTGGACGCGCTCGGGCTCGTCAGGATGAAGTCGGCGAGCCCGATCGCTCTGGCGTACGCCGCCAGCGCCTTCCTGTTGACGAGCCGGGAGCGCATCTTGGTCAGGTCGCCTTCTTCGGCGCGGGGATAATGGTTGTAGAGGTACTCGCCCACGATGAGGTTCAGTATCGAATCCCCGAGAAACTCCATCCGCTCGTTGGAGGATCCGGCGTCGCGTTTGTGCTGGAGGTACGAACGGTGCAGGAGCGCGCGGACGAAATGGTCCTCCGTGCGGATGCGGTACTCGATTCTCCGTTCTAACTCCCGGAGGCGCTCCCTGTCGAGCGGGTGGGAATCATCGCCGGACCCCGCCCCGGGTTGTGGGGGGCGCCGGAACAGCCTGGCGATGAATTGACGCAACTGCTCCATACAACCGTCAGTCGGTGAATTTTTTCACCAGCAGTGTGGCGTTGTGACCGCCGAATCCGAATGTGTTGCTGAGCGCGTACTCCACGACCCGTTTCACGGCCACGTTGGGGGTATAGTCCAGGTCGCAGGCGGGGTCGGGATTCTCGTAATTGATCGTCGGGGGGATGAGGTCGTTCTTGCACGCGAGAATAGCGGCGATCGCTTCCACTGCCCCGGCCGCTCCGAGAAGGTGCCCCGTCATCGATTTCGTGGAGCTGATCTTCATTGTGCGGGCGTGCGCGCCGAACACCGTCTTGATCGCCTGTGTCTCGCTGATATCGCCGAGCGGCGTGGAGGTGCCGTGGACGTTGACATAATCCACTTTGTCGGGGGTGATCCCCGCGTCCTTCAACGACCGGCGCATCGAGCGTACGGCCCCGTCGCCTCCCTCCGGCGGCGCGGTAATATGATGGGCGTCCGCCGTGAAGCCGATGCCCACCATTTCGCAGTAGATTTTCGCCCCGCGGGCCTTTGCATGCGAGAGCTCTTCGAGGATGAGCGCCCCGCCCCCTTCCCCCATGACGAATCCGTCCCGCTTCGCGTCGAACGGCCTGCTTGCCCGTTCCGGGGCGTCGTTGCGCGTGGAGAGTGCGCGCATCGCGTTGAACCCTCCGAGCCCCATCGGGGTGATGGGCGCCTCCGACCCGCCGCAGACCATGACTTCCGCGTCGCCGTACTGGACGATGCGGTATGCGTCGCCGATCGCGTGCGACGCCGTGGCGCACGCGGACACGGTGGCGTAGTTCGGGCCCTTGAACCCGTGTTTGATCGAGATGTTGCCGCTGGCGATGTCCGGGATGAGCATGGGGATAAAAAACGGGCTTATCCGCCCCGGTCCGCCCCCCATCAGGTTCTTGAACTGTGTGTCATACGTGGCCATCCCTCCGATGCCGGATCCGAAGACCACGCCGTAGCGGTCCGGGTCTTCCCCCAGGAGGGAGATCCCCGCGTCCGCGATCGCCTGGTCGCACGAGATCAGCGCAAACTGGGCGAACGGATCCATCCTCTGGGCCCCCTTCCGGTCGAGGAAGTCCGTCGCCTTGTAATTCTTCAATTCGCACGCGAAGTGGGTGTCGTACGTGGACGTGTCAAAATACGTGATCGGTGCCGCTCCGCTCCTGCCGGCGATCAGGTTCGCCCAGAACTCCTGCACGGAATTGCCGAGCGGCGTGACTGCTCCGAGTCCGGTGACGACGACTCTGCGCTTGCCGTTGGTGGTCATGCCTTGTTGCTCTCCTTCCTGTTCGCCCGCCGGACGAATACGCCCGGCGGGTGACCGGGCGTGGTGCCCGCCCCCCGGCAGGTGGGGGGGCGGGGTATCTCAGCGCAGCGTCAGGCGCTCTTCGATTTGATGTACTTGATGGCGTCCCCGACCGTGGAGATTTTCTCGGCGTCCTCGTCCGGGATCTGCAGGTTGAATGCCTTTTCGAATTCCATCACGAGTTCGACCGTGTCAAGAGAGTCGGCGCCGAGATCGTTCGTAAACGACGCTTCCGGGGTGATCTGGCCGTCGTCCACTCCCAGCTTGTTGATGATGATCTCTTTCACTTTTGCATCAATGTCTGCCATGACGCTGACCTCCTGTGTGAGTGATGAAATAATGTGAATGACCGGATTCCCGCTCTTCCCGGACTACATGGTCATGCCGCCGTCGACGCACAGAACCTGCCCGGTGATGTATCCCGCGTCGTCGGAGGCGAGGAAGCGGACGGCGGAGGCGATTTCCTCCGGCCTGGCGGTCCTCCTGAGCGGAATGAGTGCGACGATGGCCTTCTTTTGCTCGGGGGTCAGGGCTCCCGTCATGTCCGTGTCCACGAAACCCGGTGCAACCGCATTCACCTGAATATTGCGAGAAGCGAACTCTTTTGCAATAGATTTGGTGAACCCGATGATTCCGGCCTTGGATGCCGCATAGTTGGATTGTCCCGCATTTCCGCTGATACCGACGATCGAGGTGATGTTGATAATGCGCCCCGCCCGCTGCCCCACCATGGTCCTGGCCGCCGCCTTCGTGAAATTGTACACGCTCTTCAGGTTGTTGAGTATGACGCGGTCCCAGTCCTCTTCGCTCATCCGCATGAGGAGGCCGTCCTTGGTGATTCCCGCGTTGTTGACGAGGATGTCGAGACGTCCGTGCTCTGCGGTGACTGCTGCCACGACCGCCGCGGCGTCGGGAGCGGACGCGGCGTCGGACATGCGCGGCTCGACGGTGTACCCTTTCGCGCGGAGCCCGGCGGCGAGTTCCTCCGAGGGGCCGGACGAGGACTTGTACGTAAACACGACGGTGGCCCCGGCCCCCGCGAGCTCCTCGACGATCGCCCGCCCGATCCCCCGGGCGCCTCCCGTGACGAGCGCGATTTTTCCCTTGAGTGTGCTCATGATTTGGCCGGCTCCCCGCGAAGCGCGGCGTAATGTTGTTCCATCAGCACGTAGCCCTCTTCGCCGACGATGTGGACGATCTCCTCCCGGCACGCCTGGAACAGGGGGACGTCGAACGTTGTCCCGATCGTGCAGCAGGTCTCTTCGTCCTGGAGCATCTCGTCGAAACTGACCGTGTTGTCCGAGATTTCTATCGGGTACAGGACGCAGAAAAACGGCTTGATCGCCCACTTGTGCATCCCCTCCGCCTCCGCGGCCTTCTGCAGGCAGCACCGGCCCGCCCCGTCGAGAAACGCGCACTTGTCGTTGATGACGTTCGTGCCGACGCACTGCCCGGAGGGGAAATCCTGGTCTTCCGTCACGTCCGGCTCGAACCAGAGTGAGGGGTCGGTCGTCTGCGTCTGGTCCATGTGGCGCGCGATCAGGTCCTTGTGCGCCATGATCACGTCCCGTTCGCGCACGTCCACGTACACACCCCCTTCGCAGCACACGGATGTGCAGGAGCAGGGTCCGGCGCTGCCGCTGAAGCCTTTGTTGAAGAGTTCGCCCGCCATCGTGTACCTGTCCACCCGGAGGGATTTATCCGGCGTTATCATGAAACTCCCCTTCCCGTCCCCGCGGAAGCGGCCGTTGCGGCGAAGTCGCGCCATCTGTCCACGCCGGCCGTCGCGACGCTCGGCGCGATCCTCCGCACGAGCCCCTGGAGGACCTTCCCCGGGCCGACCTCCGTGCAGGCGGTCATCCCGTCGCGCGCCATGTTACCGACGCTCTGCTCCCAGCGTACCGGGCTCGTGAGCTGCCGGTACAGGAGCGCGCGGATCTCCTCCGCACGGCGGACCGGTTCCCCCGTCACGTTGGCGTACACGGGGATGCGCGCGTCGCGCACCTCCGTCCGCGCGAGCCCCTGCTGCAGGCCCTCCTGCGCGCTCTCCATGAGAGGGGAATGGAACGCGCCGCTGACGACGAGCTCTTTGACGATCTTCGCGCCGCGTGCTCTGGCGAGTTCCATCCCTTTGCGCACACCCGTCACCGATCCCGATATCACGACCTGTCCGGGAGAATTGAAATTCGCAGGGCAGACGATCCCGGCGGAGGCCGCCTCGCGGCATATCTCCCCGACTGCCTCCGCGGAGAGACCCACGACGGCCGCCATCGTTCCGGGGTGCTCCTCGCCGGCCCGCTGCATGAGTTCGCCCCGCAGACGCACGAGCCGGAGCGCGTCCTCGAACGAGAGGGCGCCGGCCGCCGCGAGCGCGGAGTACTCGCCGAGCGAGTGGCCGGCCACCATCGACGGCTCTCCGGCCATGGCGTAGTACAGCGCCACGCTGTGGAGGAATATCGCCGGCTGCGTGTTCCTCGTCTGGCGGAGTTCGTCCTCGGGTCCGTTGAAGCAGAGCCCGCTCAGCGGGAAACCGAGTATGGCGTCCGCCTGTTCCATGAGCGCCCGCGAGGGGGGGTGCCCTTCGAAGAGATCCTTTGCCATCCCCACGTACTGCGACCCCTGTCCGGGGAACACGTATGCCGTCAGTCCCATGGCGTCAGCGGCGCGGCTCTTGGTGTGCGTTCTCGGCGGTCCACCGTGCGAGCACGGCGCCCCAGGTGTACCCTGCCCCGAAACTTGCCATGACGATCGTCTGCCCCTTCCGGAGCTTCCCCGACGCCCACCATTCGGACAGGCAGAGGGGGATCGTGGCGGCCGTCGTGTTGCCGTACCTGTCGATGTTGATCATGACCTTCGAGCCGTCCAGCCCCATCCTGCCGGACGTCGCGTCGATGATCCGGAGGTTCGCCTGGTGGGGGACGAGCCAGTCCACGTCTTTCCCCTGGAGGTTGTTCCGTTCCATGATCTCCCCGGAAACGTCGGCCATCCCCACGACTGCGGCCTTGAAGACGGTTTTCCCGTCCTGGAAAATGTAATGCATCTTCCTGTCCACGGTCTCGTGCGTCGGGGGGTTCAGGCTCCCGCCTCCGCGCATGTTGAGGGCTTTCTCCCCCGACCCGTCGCAGCGGAGTATGTGGTCGATGATGCCGCCCGAGGGATCCGCCGACGGCTCGAGGAGCACCGCCGCCCCCGCGTCCCCGAACAGTATGCAGTTTGCTCTGTCCGTGTAGTCCGTAATGGAGCTCATCTTGTCGGCCCCCACCACGATCACTTTTTTGCACGTGCCGTTCTCGATGAACTGCGCCCCGGTGATGAGCGCGAAAGGGAACCCCGAGCACGCCGCCGAGACGTCAAATCCCCAGGCCTTCTTCGCGCCGAGCCGGTCCTGGACGAGGCAGGCGGTGGAGGGGAAGAACATGTCCGGCGTGACGGTGGCGACGATGATCAGGTCGATCTCCGCGGCGGATATCCCGCGGTTCTTCAGCGTCGCCTCTATCGCGTGTGTGGCAAGGTCGGACGTCGCCCCTTTCCGGAGTATCCTGCGCTCCGAAATCCCGGTCCTCGTGCGTATCCATTCGTCGGTGGTCTCGACCATCTTCTCGAAATCGGCGTTCGTGAGCCGCTCCTCCGGGACCCAGTGCCCCACCGCGGTTATCGTTGCGCGTGTCTTCGTCATTCTTCTCCGTGTTTCGACCTGTGTAATGAATCCTGTATCTTGCCGTTGACGTCCTGCACGACGGTTTTTGCCGCCAGGAGGATCATGTTCTTTATCGCGCGGGGGGTCGAACCGCCGTGCCCGATGATCGAAACGCCGTTGACCCCGAGCAGGGGAACCCCTCCCGCTTCCTGGTAGTCCATTTCCTGCATCACGGAGCGGAGCCCTCCCCGTGCCATGAGGGCGACGAGTTTTTCCCGCGGTCCCCGCGAGGCGTAGCGGACGAACTTCGCTTTCAGGAACCCCGGGATGCTCTCCCCGAACTTCAGCAGGATATTGCCGACGAATCCGTCGCAGACGACGACGGCGACCTCCCCCTTCAGGATGTCGCGTCCCTCGACGTTGCCGACGAAATGGACGGGAGCGTCCCTGAGGAGGCGGAATGCCTCCAGCGTGACCTCGTTCCCCTTGACTTCCTCCTCCCCGATGCTCAGGAGGCCCACCGCCGGGCGGGGCGTGCCGAACATCGCGCCGATATAGGCGGAGCCCATCAGGGCGAATTCATACAGGTGGCGCGCCCTGCAGTCGACGTTGGCGCCCGCGTCGAGAAGGAGGCACGGCGTCCCTTTTGCGGTGGGAAACAGTGCGCCGATCGTCGGCCGCCCGATCCCCTTGATCCGTCCCAGGATGAGCGTCGACGCCGAGAGGACCGCGCCGGTGTTCCCCGCGCTCACGAACGCGTCGGCCTTCCCGTCCCTGTGGAGCGCAAGTCCGACGGCGATGGAGGAGTTCTTTTTCGACTTCAGCGCGGCATTGGGCGCATCGAGCATCTCGATGACGTCGTCCGCGTGCGCCACGCGGATCGTCCCGGCGATTTTTGATTCCGCGGCGGCCGGCCCGAGCCTCTGAAGCTCCGATGTGATCGCCTGCTCCCTTCCGACGAGTATGACGGAGACCCGGCCCGGTGACTCACGGACCGCTTCCAGGGCACCCTGTACGACGACGGCGGGGGCATGGTCTCCCCCCATGGCGTCGGCGACAACCGTTATATTTTTCCCTGTGGAGATCAAGAGAGTGGGCGACCGGATGGTTCATGAAGGGGGTTCATACCGGCGGCGCGGAGGCGGCCAGCGCACCTCATCTCCCGCCCCGCGGGACGGCAGGGGGGGATGGGCCGTGCGGGTCTCAGGATGCCTTGGGAACGACTATGGAACGGCCGTTATAGTACCCGCAGTTCGGGCAGGCACGATGGGGGAGCTTCTGTGTGTGGCAATTCGGACACTCTGAGACGGCGGCCGCGACCGCTTTATAATGCGTCCGGCGTTTCCGGCCGCGGGTCTTGGAATGTCGTCGTTTCGGATTCGGCATATGTGCTCCTATCCAGCCTGGTTCGACTTGTTATTCTGAATTTCCTTCAACTTATCCCATCGCCCGTCAAGGGGGATGTCTTTGCAGTCGCACGACCCTTCATTCAGGTTCCTGCCGCAGCGGGGGCAGAGCCCCCTGCACTCTTCCCTGCAGACATGTTTCAGGGGGAAGGCGAGCAGGACGCTCTGGCGGACGTCGTCCGAAAGGTCGATCATGGTCGTTCCCGGAGAGAGGACCTGGATCTCTGAAGGGTCCGCCTGGTCCGCCTCCGGCTCCTCCCACACGTAGTGCATCTGGTATCCGAATCCGAGGGGTTCCCGGAAGGGGGTGACGCACCTGTCGCACTCCACGTCCGCCGTCGTCGCCACCGTTGCCCGGAGAAGGATCTGCCTGCTCGTCTTCTCCAGCGTCACGTTCGTTTCCACCTCGTCATTGAACCCGGGAGGGAGTCCGAGTTCGGCCGGGGTGGTCCGGAAGCCGTACTCATGAACCCCTTCGGAGAGGCCCCCGACCTGTATTTTCATGAAGGATCACCTCGCGTGCCGCGCGAAAACGCTGCGCGCCCGGGCTCGTGACCGCCTCCGGGACGCCGAAAATCCGCCGGAATGGGCGGCATTTGGCCGTTTACACAAAAGCCCTACAATATATGCATATGGGTGAAGAGAGTCAAACGGGAATCCTTCTCCGACGGGGGTGTCTTCGGAAGAGGGATGAACCGGCGATCACGGCCTGGGAGGCCGGTGGTGGATTTGGGAGGGGTCCCTGCGGGTTCCCGCCTCCGTGATGTGACGAAGCGGGAACCCGTGGAAAGTCCGTTACTCCTGCTTCATCGGTTCACCGTGCTCGAGCAGCTCGGCCTGCACCTGTTCGATGGTCTCGGCGAGCGCCTCACGGAATTTCTCGAAATCCTCCTTGTACAGGAAGATCTTGTGCTTTTCGTACTCCTCGTCGCCGACCCGCTTGCTTTCGGTGATCGTGATATAGAAGTCTTTCTCGGATTTCGTCGACTTGACGTCGAAAAAGTACGTCCGTTTTCCCGCCCGTACGCGCTTGGTGAATATCTCATCCTTATAGCCGCTGTTTTCCAAGTCCCTGTCCTCCCTGGTTAGAGTAGCATGTTCAGTATTGGAGTACCTCTGGATGTTAGCCTGAGTTCGACACAATTGTCGGTGTTTCAACTTTCTTTTGTCGATCCAGTTCTTCGTTCGCCGTTTTTGGTCTCAAAGGTCATGTAGTGCCGAC
>Ga0209698_10001140_pt1 | contig 30648 bp, 30 predicted proteins | sample LitLauG_LLR_2012_FD_187203 | JGI IMG/M metagenome (GOLD analysis project Ga0209698, IMG submission 187203) | Freshwater sediment microbial communities from Pennsylvania, USA - Little Laurel Run_MetaG_LLR_2012 (SPAdes) (version 2) | ecosystem: Environmental > Aquatic > Freshwater > Creek >... | reverse complement strand
GTCGCGATGCGCACGTAGTTCGCTGCGAAACACCCGGATGCCGCCGAAGGTGCTCGGCAGTACGCCGACCGACGACGACATGTTGGCGGTGAGGGTGGGGATCCCCATCGCTAAGAGCGTCGGGAAACTAAGGAATGTCCCGCCGCCGGCGATCCCGTTGGAGATGCCCGCGGCGCAACCGGCGAGGAAGATGATGACGATCTTCCAGGCCAGGGGAAAGTTGGCGGCGATCACCGGCGCTCACCCACGGACAGCCGTCGCTCCGGTCAAGTGGCGGCGGGCGAGAGTCGTTGGCGCCGGTGGAAGGCCACTTCGCCGTAGAACACGACGAAGGCGAGCACCACGATCGGGAAGGCCGGGGCGTAGCGCGGTTGATGGACCGCCAACACGGCCCCGATGCCGGCGCCCACGATGAGGGCCAACAAGATGAACGCGCTGCGCCCCGAGATGGGATCCTTGCGCTTGGCGACACCCGCGACGAATTGAGTCAACGTGCCGGTCAGGTACGTGGTGGAGAGTCCACTGATGCCGAAACGAAGCACCGCCGCGCTCTGAACACCCAGGGCGACCGCGTTGACGCTGAGCATGGCGTACTCCTCGGTGCCGATGGGTGCGGCAGAAACGAGTTCCCACCACACCGCGAAGACGCACAAGACCAGCAACTCCAAGAACAACGCCTTGAGGATCGTTCGGGGCCAGAGGTGGTCGTTCTTCTCGGCGTGTCCGGCGACTCGCGCACCCAGAACACTGCCCGCGACGTATCCGGCGAAGGCGATACCAGTGTGGATGGCGAGCGACACCGATCCTCGACCGGCCGCGACACCGAGCAACACCATGTTTCCGGTCATCACGCTCGTGAAGACGCCACCCAGACGAGTGAAACCGATCGCGTCGATCGATCCCGTCACGAGGGTCAACAAGATGATCAGCGCATCTCGGGTGCGCTCGGGCGTCCAGAACGACGTCGTGCGGTCGTTCACGATGGACGAGGCTCCTCGATGAGGGCGACGTCACGCCCGCCGGCACCGCTGCGTCCGGCAGGAACCACGTGCGGGACCGAGATTTTTCCCAGTGCGCTGCTCGCGTCGGTGCTGGTCACGACGGGGCGTGACGGGAGGTTGAACCCCACGAGAGCGACGTCCGTGGGGTCAATGAGCGAGGGTGACACGACGTTGAAACTCACCTTCGAATTCTACCTAGAAATGTGGCGTGAATAGGAGAAATTGTGGGGGAGGGACCGCCCATGACCCGGTGATGAATGGTCGAATTGGTCGGCTCGCCACACCGTGCCCGCGACGAGAGGTCGTCCCTCGTCGCGTCGTCGAATGCGGTGCGTGGAGGGGATGCCTCGATGAGAAAAGATGTACGACGCTGATCGTTTACTACTTCCGTAGTGGTCGCGACGCGGCACCGCGCCCCAAGAGGGGTCGCGACGTGATTGTCAACGAATCTTTTCCTCGCTCTTAGGGCGCTCTTAGGGCACCGCACTAAAAATGCCCGGTGAACTCTGCGTCCTTGAACCAATCTTCGTGCACGACGACCCGCCACGCGAGCGCTAGCTACGCCACACGAAGCGAGGCGCCGCGATGAGGTCGCGTTCGTTCGCGAGCGTCATTGTCGCGACATTGGGCGTCGGCATCGGCGTCGCCGTGATGGCGAATTCTGGTGGGGCCACGACGACGAGCCACGCGTCGACGCCCACCACGACGACGACCGGGGTGCCGGTGCAACTCACGACGCTGGCGCGACCCGCCAACCTCGCACCCTTCGTCACGCCCGCCACGGCGCTCGAAGGCGTCTATCGACCCACGGGGCGCACCGTGCAAGGTCATAGCGCGATCTTCACCACCACGGTGCGCCCACTGGACAACCCGACGACGGTCGCGGGGGTCGCATGGATCGACACCAACCTGCTGAGCGCGCGCCTCTACTCGGGCAGTCTCAGTCCCGGTGGTCTGTTCTGGAAGTACACGGCCCCCGTCTCGCGCGCGGCGTCGCAGTCCCTCGTCGCCGCGTTCAATGGCGGATTCTTGTTGAAGGACTCGCACGGGGGGTACTTGAGCGAGGGTCACCTGGTGGCCCCCCTGGTCAACGGCGCGGCGTCGCTGGTGATCTACAAGAACGGTTCGATCACCGTCGGCCAATGGGGACGCGACGTCGCAATGAATCCCAACGTGGTGGCCGTCCGCCAGAACCTGACACTCCTGGTCGACCACGGCGCGCCGGTACCGGGCTTGCGGGCGAACGACGTGGCGCGCTGGGGATTCTCCCTCAACAACATGATCGACACCCCGCGCTCGGGACTGGGCGTCACGGCCAGCGGTGCGCTGGTCTACGTCGAGGGCGAGATGAACATCGTCGACTTGGCGAGGATCCTCGTGCGCGCGGGCGCCGTGAGAGCAATGGTGCTCGACATGAATCCGCTGTGGCCCGTCTTCGCGACCTATCAGCCGTCGACCCCCACCGGCTACGCCACGCCGGGCAACGGAGTGGACCTGACCCCGACGATGCGCCAGACCCCCGCGCGGTTCTTCCAGACGGCCTACGCGCGCGACTTCATCACCCTCTCGGCGCGCTGAGTGTCGAGCGCGGCGACGTCGCGTCGTAGCATCGTGGCGTGAAGCTCAGCGTCGTCATCTTGCCCACCGCACGCTGGGAGGAGTCGAGTGGTCGTTGGTCGCTGGCCGATGAGTGGGGCGTGCACGCGGGCTACACCTACGACCACCTCTCGTGGCGTTCGTTTCGCGACGCGCCGTGGTTCTCAATGGTGCCGACCCTCGTCGCGGCCGCCACGGTGACCTCGAGGTTGCGACTGGGTCCGCTCGTGACCTCGGCCAACTTCCGACACCCCCTGGTCCTCGCCAAGGACCTGCTCGCGATCGACGACATCTCCCAGGGTCGACTCACGGTGGGCATCGGGTCTGGCGGCACCGGGTTCGACGCGACGACGTTGGGGCATGAACCCTGGTCACGGAGGGAGCGTCACGCGAGATTCGTGGAATTCGCGACATCACTCGAGCGGCTCCTACGCGAGCCGAGTTCCACCATCGAGGGTCACTACTACCCGGTCGTCGATTCGCGGCAACTCCCTGGCCCACGGCAACTGCCGCGGCCACCGATCTACCTGAGCGCGCTGGGCCCCCGGTCCCTCGAGCTGGCCGCGCGCGTGGCCGACGGATGGGTCAGCGTCGGCGATGCGTCAGGACGTACGGACTCCTCCACGTTCTCCGCGGTGCGTGCGCAGTCACAGGCGCTCGACGCCGCACTCGACGCCGTGGGTCGCGACCGCACGAGCATGCACCGCGTGCTGCTCGATTTCGAGGGGGACGAGTCGCCGATGGCCTCGTACGAATCCTTCCTCGACTGGGCCGGTCGCTATCGCGGCCTCGGGATCGATGAGGTGGTCGTGCACTGGCCGGTGCGCGAGTCGCCCTTCGACTACGACCTCGCCGTCGTCGAACGGATCTGCCGCGAGGGTGCGGCGACGCTGAACTCCTGGACCTGATTCAGTCCGAACCGAGCAGGTGCATCTCCTGGGCGGCGAGGGAGAGCTGCTCGCGCGCGCGCGGGTGCGCGGCGTGCTCGATCAACGAGTTCGCCTGGGATTGCAGGGAGAAGCCGAAGATCGGCGCGATGCCGTTCTCGGTGACGATGACCGAGTGCTGGAAGGAGCACACCGGGTCACTCAGCAAGGGAACGATGTTGGAGGAATCGGACTTCTCGTGCCAGCTGCGCAGCGCGAGGACCGCCTGGCCACCGCGCGAGTGCAGGGCACCCGAGACGAAGTCGGGTTGGCCACCGAAGCCCGAGTAGATCCGTCCGCGCACGAAACTGGCGTTGGACTGGGCGTAGAGGTCGACCTGCAGCGCGGTGTTGATCGAGAGCATCGCGGACTGTTCGGCGATTCGCGAGGGGTTGTTGGCGACCTCGGTGCGTCGCATCACGAGGCGGGGGTTCTCGTCGGCCCACTCGTAGAGCTCGGGGGTTCCGAAGAGGAAGGTGCTCGTCATCACGCGGTTCACGTCGATGGCGCCCGCGCGGTCCAGTCGCATGATGCCGTCACTGACCATCTCGGACCACACGCCCAAGTGGCGACGGTGGTGCATCTGATCGAGTGCCGCGTCCGGCAACTGGCCGATGCCCAACTGCAAGGTCGAGCCGTCGCTGGACAACGACGCGACGCTCTCGCCGATCGCGCGCGCCAGGTCGTCGGGCGGCCGTTCGTTGGGCGAGGGCAGGACCGACTCGAACTCGATGGCCAGGTCGATGTCGTCGACCACGATCTCGGAGTCCCCGAAGGTGTAGGGCATGTGGCTGTTGAGTTGGGCGATGACCAGGCCGCCGCGGCGGCGGACCTCCTCGATCGCCGCCGGCAGGAGGTTCGTCTCGATGCCGAGCGAGACCTTGCCGTTCCTCGGCGTGGAGGTGTGGATCATCACGACGTCGGGCGGCCGGCTCGTGGCGAAGAGACGCGGGACCAGCGAGAGGCGCATTGGTAAGTACTTCAGGTCGTCGTCGGCGCGCACGCCCGCACCCACGAACGGGGTCTCGGTGATGATCCCCTCGCGCTGGGGCCATCCGGCCTGGGCGTTGAGGACGAAGAAGCGAAAGACCGGGATCGTGGCGACGGCCAGATGCACCAACTCCCACGGGGTGGCGAAATTGCCCGACACCACGATGCGCGGTTCGTCGGGGCCGAGGGCCCCGAGTCGTTCACCGACCACTTCCTGGGAAACCACTTGCATGACGGCACCTTTCTCGTACTCCAAGTGTCGCATTCGAGAGGTGATCCGTGTCCGCAAACGGCACGATATGGGCATTTGGTCCCCGTCGAGATGGGGACTATCGAAATCCGTGAAGCGCCGCTACTTCCGCGCGGCGGTCTCCTCGGCCACCTGGCGGTGCACCTCGTCCATGTCGAGGGCCGACGCCTTCTCGACGAGGTCGACCAGCGCCGACTCCGGTAGTGCGCCCGCCTGGCTGAACACCACGACCTGCTCACGCACGATCATCAAGGTGGGGATCGACATGATGTTGAACGACGCGGCGAGGGCCTGTTCGGCCTCGGTGTCGACCTTGGCGAAGACCGCATCGGGATAGAGCTCGGAGACCTTCTCGTAGGTCGGAGCGAAACTGCGGCACGGTCCGCACCACGAGGCCCAGAAATCGAGGAAGACGAGGTCGTTCGTCGACACGATCTCCTCGAAGTTCTCCGCCGTGATATCCACTGTCGCCATGATTCCTCCTCGCCGTTGGTCGTCCCAGACTACCGGGAGACCGCGGTTCCACTATACCGGTGGGGGTATATGGACGTGACGCGACACGGCGTCAGGGGGCGCTCGAGGACACCTGACCGTGCGTATCGGCCAGGAGTGGCGCGCGCGCCGGGTCCAGCCAGTCGATCACGTCACGGGCGCTGTAGTCGTCGCGGCCCACCAACAGGACCGCGATGTCGTTGAGGCTGTCGCCGCTGGTCACCAGCGGTGCTTCGACGTACCCGTCGGGTCGCACTTGGGCGAGGCCGCACGTCGCCATCAGTCCGTTGCACAAGCAGGTGGTCGCCTGAGCGCCCTCGACCGCGCCGCCCTTTCGTTGGTAGATGTTGAGCGGTTCAGCGCCGCAGCGATAGGCCGTCGCACCGTCGTCGTCGAGATACGCCTCGCGCAGGTATCCGAGGTCGCAGCGTCGCGGACGCTGCTCGTAGGTCGCCGGGTCCGCGATGGTGCCCGCAAGTTCCACGACCTTGAAGGGGTAGCCGGTCGAGGACGCCGTCGTCGACGTCGTCACGGCCAGCGATTCGCGCGACATCGCGGTGAGGACGCGATGACGCAGGTCCGGTTCCATTCCCGATTCCTCGCAGTAGGCGAACATCGTTCCCACTTGGACGCCCGCGGCCCCGAGGGCGAGGGCGTCGCGGACGTCGTCGGCGTCGGTGACCCCTCCGCCGATCCAGAACGGCACCTTGAGTTCGTTCAAGACCGCGAAGTCGACCTCGTCGCGCGGACCGTAGACCGGACCACCGTGTTCGTCCAGGGGGTAGGCGCCGCGCGGCGGAGCATTGTGTCCGCCAGCGTTCGGGCGCTCCACGACGAAACCGTCGACGGGACCATTGCTGCGCTTGAGGAGTGCCGTGGCGAGGACGTGCGAGGACACGATGCCGACGAATTGTGGCCGCGTCAGCGCCGTCGAGGGCAAGTAGGGCGCGGGGTCGAAGTTCAGTGAGGAGGCGGGGTGGTCACTCGCGGCGCCCGTCACGTTGAATGGCAAGGTGGTCCGGCGCCCGTGGGTCAGGTCGTCGATGACCCCGGGGATGTGCGTCGGCACGCCCGCGCCCATCATCACGTAGTCCACGCCCGCCAGGATCGCTCCGCAGAGCGAGGCCGCGGTGGGGATCTGCACCTTGGTGAGGAGGTTGACGCCGACCAGACCACCGTGGCCGGCCTTGGCCATGGCCACTTCGACGAAGGTGGCGAGAACGACGAGGTCGACGGCCCGTCGCGGGCTGCGGTCGCTCAACATTGCGAGGCTCCGATAGGGGGCTCCCGCGACCCGACGCACGGTGGCGAACCGGCGAAGCGCGTCCTCGACGATGGACTGGACGGGGAACTTGTCGAGCACTGCGCGAAGCGCCTCGTCGACGCCGTGGTCCTGGAGTCGTCGAACGAACACGCTGTCGATCGCCGTGGCCGAGACCACGCCGAGTTGACCGGCGCTCGCGACGGCGCGCGCGAGACGCCAATTGGAGATGGCGATACCCATTCCCCCCTGGATGAGCCATGGTGGGGGGTTCGCGTGAGTCGGAGTCGAGTTCATCCACTGACCCTTCGTGCCGTCGAGACGAGCGTCTCCGTGTGGCGTCGGCTCATTCTACGTCAGCTTCATGATTCGTTCGGACACGAACGAGTTGTGAGCGGCGTCGTGCGCCGGTCGGGGGGTGCGAACAGGGAAAGCGCCGCTCGGCGCTAGCATCGCCCCAAGCGAAGGAGACACCCATGAGCGCAACCGTCGACGTCTTGACGAGTGGCTACGTCAATGACCACGTCGCCTCGAGCGTCGTCCTCGTGCGCGAGAACGACATCGTGATCGTCGTCGACCCTGGCATGGTGGCCAGCCGGGACCGCATCGTGGGCCCGTTGCACGCACTCGGCGTCCACGAGGATGACGTCACCGACGTGATCTTCTCGCACCACCACCCCGATCACACGCTCAACGCGGCGCTCTTCACGCGCGCCCGCTTCCACGACGTCTGGGCGATCTACGTCGACGACAACTGGGGGGATCGCACCGACGTCATCGAGGGAGCCCCCTCGGTCTCCTTGCTCGACACCCCGGGTCACACTCGTGAGGACATCTCCACGCTGATTCAGACCGAGGAGGGATTGGTGGTGTGCACACACCTCTGGTGGTCGCTCGAAGGGCCTGAGGTCGACCCCTTGGCGGTCGATCAAGTCGCGCTCGAGGCGTCACGCGCCGCGGTGCTGGCCCTCAAGCCGGTGACGATCATCCCCGGACACGGACCGGCGTTCTCGCCCCGCGAGCTGGCGACGTGATCGCGACGCGTCTGGCGAGGCGCTGATGGCGCCGTCCTTGCTCAAGACCATCATGTCCAGTCGACTCCTGATGTGGCTCATCTTCCTCGCCTACTTCGGCGCGTTCTTGGCGGTGGACGCCGTGTCGCGCACGCTCGCCGATGTGGTGTTGATCGTCGGGTTCCTCGCCCTGTCCTTCGTCTTCATCAAGGTGCGCCCGCGCACCGGCAAGTGGTCGTTCTCCACCCACTGCCAGGAGTGCGACGCATCGCTGCAGGGCGTCGGAGGTTTCCCACGGGCGACGTGCTCGCAGTGCGGACACCGACAGTCGTGGGCGTCGGCGAAGAGATAATTCATATTGACAAGTATCGATGTGTAGCCTACTCTTAGATTGATATCCATCAATCTAAGGAGCACCGATGTCTCGACTGCAACTCGCCCTCAACGTCTCCAATCTCGAGGAGTCGATCGCCTTCTACTCGTCGTTCTTCCAGACCGGACCCGCCAAGGTCCGACCGGGCTACGCGAATTTCGCGGTGGTGGATCCGCCGCTCAAGCTCGTGCTCTTCGAGAACCCGGCCGCGGCGGGCTCGATCAACCACTTGGGAGTCGAGGTCACCTCCACCGAGGAAGTGACGCGGGCCAGTGACTACTTGACCGAGCAGGGATTCGCCACCGACATCGAGGAGAAGGTGACGTGCTGCTTCGCGGTGCAGGACAAGGTGTGGGTGGATGGACCCGACGAGTCGCGCTGGGAGGTCTACACGGTCCTCGCCGACGCCTCGCTCCAGTCGGGTGTCGCGGGTGACGACTCGTGCTGTGTGAGAGCGCCGGACTCGACGGCGACCGGATGTTGCTGAGGGACGCAGTACTGCTCAGGAGGGCAAGTCGGTCGCGGCGATCGCGATGGACGTGACGGGTTTGATCACGGCGAACTTCTTGCCCCAGTTGGTGAAGGTGATGACGAACGTCTCTCGAAGTCCCTGCACGACGTCGGAGGCGACCAACTCGACCGGGACGTGGGGAGCGAGGGTCGAGACGTAGAGGGTCTCGCTGCCCGACGCCAGGCCGAGGTGGATATTGGGCTTTCCCGTGACGCCCACGACGCTGCTCTTGCCCACCATCTGGACCTTGGTCGTCTTGAGGGATCCACCGGGAACGACCTCGCTCAGCAGCGAGGAGAGGAGCACGAAGGCGTTGAAATGCGCGAAGTAGGAGTTGGTGGAAGGAATCTCGATCCACCGATTGGCGTACTTGGGGTCGCTCACCCCGAACTGCGCCTCGATCGCGGTGTCGCTGCCGTTGTCATTGATGTAGAGGGTGCTGCCGATGACCCGGACCACGGTCTTGGCGGTTCCCACGCGCAAGGTCTGCTGGCCCGACGCGAGGTTCGCCTGGGTGACGAGCGAGTAGTTCTGCCCCGCGATGGTGGTGGACGACGAGGACGTGACGCTGCCCATGGCCCTGGCGGCAACCAGGGCTTCGGCGACGATCTGGCGACCCGATTGGCCGGCGAAGACCGTCGAGGCGGCGTTCCCCGCGGCGTCAGCGCGTTGAAGAGGTCCGACGCCGAATGATGCACCGGCGGTCAGCGCGGTGGCGACGAGAGTGCGCCAGAGGAGCGCGGTGGGCCAGGTGAGCCAGCGAGAACGGGCGGGCGACGTCACGGCGGGGTCCTCACGGCAGGGTGGTCGACGCGATCGTCACGACGTGCGAGGGCACGACGAAGGCGAACCTCTTGCCCCAGTTCGAGAAGGTGACGGTGAGGTTGGTCGGAACCCCCTGGGAGCGCCCGGCGGCGTCGAGGGCGACGGGCAGGTGCGGGGAGGCGGCTTGGACGAACAACGTCTGCTTGCCCGCGGTGAGACCCAGCTCGGCGTTGGCGGTACCGGTGATCGCGATCACTTTGACGCCGTTGAGGGTCGTGACCTTGGACTTCGTGAGGGTACCGCCCGGTCGGACCTGGCTGAGCATCGAGGAGAAGAGCAGCCCCGAGGTGATCGAGGCGTAGTCCTTGTTCGTCGCGGGGATGGAGATCCACCTGTTGGCGTACTGCGGGTAGGCCTTGCCGAACTCGAGGTTGATCACCGTGGCGCTCAAGTTCACGTAGGCGACGCCCTTGATCAGCAGGGCCTCGCCGGTGGCCGTGTTGAAGTGAAGGGCCTCACGGGCCTGGGTGACCCCCGAGTCGGTCGTGGAGCCGAAGGTGAAACCCACGGCAGAACCGCGCGAGACGTTCGTGCACGTTCCAGCCGCTCGGGCGCTGGCCAGGGAGATGGTGGCGATCTGGCTCGGCGAAAGGTTCGCGATGCTGGCGGGCACGCTGAGAGCTCCCGCCGCGCTGGCGGCGATCGGCGTGATGCTCGTCACGCCGATCGCGACGAGGAGGGAGAGGGCCTTCTTCATGGGTGCAGACTTTCGCGGACGTGGGGGGTCGTCCCTCGAGATTAGTCCGTGGGCCGTTCGCGACCCCGAGTCGTCATCCAGTCGTAGTCATTGGCTCGCGCGACGGACCCGGTGGCATCCGCCGAAGCGCTCACGGATCGTGGTCAGCGCGGTCGTTCGGTACGTCGCAGCGTCGTTGCGAGCCGACTCAACTCTTGGCGATGTGCGGCCCGCTCAGCGCGGGGATGATCGTCTCGCCGTAGGCCTCGAGGGTGGGGACCTTGGAATCGTGCTGGAGGTAGAGCGCGAATTGGTCGACACCGATCTCGCGCAACTCCTCGAGGCGCTCGATGTGCGCCGCGGCCGGTCCGAAGAGGCAGAAGCGGTCGATCACCGCGTCGGGCACGAAGTCGGCGTGGGTGTTGCCGGCGCGCCCGTGCTCGTTGTAGTCGTAGCCCTGGCGGCCCTTGATGTAGTCGGTGAGGGCCGCGGGAATACGGGCCGCCGGGTCGTCGCCGTAGCGCTCGACGATGTCGGCCACGTGATTGCCCACCATGCCGCCGAACCAGCGGCACTGGTCGCGCTGGTGGGCGAGGTCCTCGCCCACGTAGGCGGGCGCCGCCACGCAGAAGGTGAGCGCGTCGGGGTCACGTCCCGCGGCCTCGGCGGCCTGACGGACCGAGGAGATCATCCAACGCGCGATGTCGGGGTCGGCCAGTTGCAGGATGAAACCGTCGCCGACCTCGCCGGCCAGTTGCAGGGCCTTGGGTCCGTAGGCCGCGACCCACACCTCGAGTGAGCTCGCGGCGCCCCAGGGGAATCGCAACGTCGAGCCGTGGTAGTCGGCGTCGCGGCCATTGGCGAGCTCGCGGATGACGCCGATGGCCTCGCGCAGCGTCGCCAGCGTGGTCGGCTTGCCGTTGGTCACGCGTACGGCCGAGTCGCCGCGGCCGATGCCGCACACGGTGCGATTGCCGTACATCTCGTTCAATGTCGCGAAGACGCTCGCGGTGACGGTCCAGTCGCGCGTCGCCGGGTTCGTCACCATCGGTCCGACCACGACCTTGCGGGTCGCCGCCAGGATCGCCGAGTAGATCACGTAGGGCTCCTCCCACAAGATGTGTGAGTCGAAGGTCCAGACGTGGCTGAACCCCAACTGCTCGGCGCGCTGGGCGAGGTCGATGACCCTCGCGGCCGGGGGATTGGTCTGTAGGACGACTCCGAAGTCCATGGTGCTTCCTCCTGTGATGGGTGAACGGTGGGTTGGCGCCGCAGCGTCCCTAGAGCAGGTACTGGCTCAGTCCGCGCTTGAGGAACGAGCCGTGGCCCACGGCGCCGGTGAAGGCGTTGTTCTCGATGACGACCCGTCCGCGCGACAGCACCGTCTCGACGCGACCGTCGACGTGGATGCCCTCGTAGGCCGAGTGGTCCATGTTCATGTGGTGGGTCCTGACCGAGATGTCGGTGGTGCCGTGAGGGTCGTAGATCACGACGTCGGCGTCCGACCCCGGAGCCAACACGCCCTTACGCGGGTAGAGGCCGAACATCCTGGCCGGCGTGGTGCACGCCAACTCCACCCAGCGCGCCAGACTGATCTCGCCGGTCACCACGCCCTGGTAGAGCAGGTCCATACGGTGCTCGACCGACCCGATGCCGTTGGGGATCTTGGAGAAGTTGCCGAGGCCGAGCTCCTTCTGGTCCTTCATGCAGAACGGGCAGTGGTCGGTCGAGACGATGGAGAGGTCGTTGGTGCGCAGGGCGTTCCACAGGGCGTCGTGGTGGCCCTCCTCGCGCGAGCGCAGTGGCGTCGAGCACACGTAGGCCGCTCCCTCGAAGCCGGCCTTGGACAGGTGCTCCTCCAGGCTGAGGTAGAGGTACTGCGGGCACGTCTCGCCAAAGACGTTGGCGCCGCGGTCGCGCGCACTGGCGACGGCGGCCACCGCCTCCTTGGCGCTCATGTGCACGATGTAGAGGGGGGCCTTGGCGACCTTGGCGAGCATGATCGCGCGGTGCGTGGCCTCCTCTTCCATCTCGACGGGACGCGTGAGCGAGTGGTACTTGGGATCGGTCTCGCCCCGGGCCAGGGCCTGGGCGACCAGCACATCGATGGCCGGGCCGTTCTCCGCGTGCATCATGATCGTCGTGCCCAGCTGTGAGGCCGTCTGCATTGCGCGCAGGATCTGGCCGTCGTCGGAGTAGAACACCCCGGGATAGGCCATGAACAGTTTGAAGCTGGTGACGCCCTCGTGTTCGCTGAGGTACGCCATGGCCTCCAGGGCCGCGTCGTCGACGCCGCCGATGATCTGGTGGAAGCCGTAGTCGATCGCGCAGTTTCCGTCGGCCTTGGCGTGCCAGGCGGCGAGGCCGTCGCGCACGTCCTCACCGGTGCGCTGCACCGCGAAGTCGATGATCGACGTGGTGCCGCCGAAGGCGGCCGCGATCGTGCCGCTCTCGAAGGTGTCCGAGGCCGCGGTGCCGCCGAAGGGCAACTCCATATGGGTGTGGACGTCGATGCCGCCGGGCAGAACGTACTTCCCCGTGGCGTCGATGACGCGGTCACAGGTGGCCGCGACGTCGGCGAAGTGGCCGGGCTGGCCCAGGGCCGCCACGAGGTCGCCCTCGAGGAGGACGTCGGCGAGACTGGCGCCGCTCGAGGAGAGCACGGTACCGCCGGTGATGAGGGTTCGAGCCATGGAGTGCCTCCTAGTTCTCGGTGAGGGGCCCGTACATGTCGGGACGACGGTCGCGGTAGAAGGCCCACTGCTCGCGGACCTCCTTCAAGAGGTCCATGTCGAGGTCGCGCACGACGAGCTCCTCGTCGGTGGTACTCGCGACGTCACCGACGAACTGACCGCGGGGGTTCACGAAGTACGTCTGACCGTAGAAGTCATTGGTGCCGAGGTCCTCGACGCCCACGCGGTTGATCGCGCCGACGTAGTACTCGTTGGCCACCGCCGCGGCGGGCTGCTCGAGCTGCCACAGGTACGCCGAGAGCCCTCGACTCGTCGCCGAGGGGTTGAAGACGATCTTGGCGCCGGCCAGTCCGAGCGCGCGCCAACCCTCGGGGAAGTGCCGGTCGTAACAGATGTACACGCCGATGCGCCCCACGGCGGTGTCGAAGATCGGGTAACCCATATTGCCGGGGCGGAAGTAGAACTTCTCCCAGAAGCCGTTCACCTGGGGGATGTGGGTCTTGCGGTACTTGCCCAGGTACGTGCCGTCGGCGTCGATGACCGCGGCCGTGTTGTAGAGCACACCTTCTTGGACCTTCTCGTAGACCGGCAACACGATGACCATGTGCAGCTCCCTGGCGAGCGCCATGAAGCGTTGCACCGTGGGCCCCTCGGGCACCGCCTCGGCGTACTCGTAGAACGACGCGTCTTGGACCTGACAGAAGTAGGGCCCGTAGAAGAGCTCCTGGAAGCAGATCACCTGGGCCCCTTGGGCCGCTGCGTCACGCGCGTGACTCTCGTGCAGGTCGATCATCGATGCCTTGTCACCGGTCCACTTCGTCTGCACCAGTGCTGCTCGAACGACGTCCGTCATTGTCATCTCCTTCTCGCCGACGATCCCTCGTGACCTTGGGCGGGCCAAAGACACACCATAGACCTGCGGTCGGGGATTCCTCCACGTCACGACGGATTTCTTATTGAAGAAACATTGACCTTTCGCTGAGGCCTCGTCTCGTCCGACGCCGCTCGTGGCGGCGTCGTCGCGCCATCGATGTTCGCCACGGCCGAACGCCCGCAGCCTCGAAGAGGACGTCGGCGAACCCACGCTCCACGGCGCGGCGCTCCTTCGAACCCCTCGCCGCTGCGGAGGCCGCCGTGGGCGCCTCTAGGGTGAAATGGACGGTTCGTCGAGGACCGAGATGGTGGAGGACGAGATGACGCTCGAGCCAGTGGTGCCGCGCGGCTGGGACGAGGCCGACATCGCCTTGTTGAAGGAGCGTCGCTTCCTAGTGACCGGCGGAACCAGTGGTCTGGGTCTGGCGACGGCCAAGGCGCTGACCTCGCTCGGCGCCGATGTCACGATCACGGCGCGTGATCCTCGTAAGGCGGACGCGGTCATCGCCGCCGGCGTCGCGCGCGACGTCCTCGTGATGGACTTGGCCGATCTGGCGAGCGTGCGGGTGGCGGCGTCGCGGGTGAGCGAGCCCTACGAGGTCGTGATCCTGAACGCGGGGATCATGTGGACGCCCTACGCGCTCACGGTCGACGGATTCGAGTCCCAGGTCGCGACCAACCACCTGGGGCACTTCGCTTTCGCCGGACTGATCAAGGACCGCATTACGCAGCGCATCGTCACGGTGTCGAGCCTCTATCACCGTTTTGGCGGTTTCGGTGACGGATCGATCGACGAGATCCGCCGGCGCTGCGAGGGACACGCGCCCTACGACGCGCGCGCGGCCTACGGCGACTCGAAGTTGGCGAACCTGCTCTTCATGGAGGAGATCGAACGTCGGCGCTCGCGCTACGGCTGGGATTTCATCGCGGTGGCGGCGCACCCGGGCTGGTCGAACACCCATCTCTTCGATGCCGCGACCTCGACGCGCGCGGTCGTGGGCAAGGTGGCCTCGGCCTCGGCCGGTCTGTTCGCGCAGAGTGCGGCGCGAGGGGCGCTTCCCACCCTGTGCGCCGCGACGTACCCCGGCCTACGCGGCGGTGAGTATTTCGGACCCCGCGGACTGGGAGAGTTGCGCGGGTCTCCGAAACTGGTGCAACCCGTCGCACGGGCGAAGGACCCGCGCCTCGCCGCCAATCTGTGGCAGGTGTCCGAGGAGCTCACCGGCGTGTCCTGGGAGTAGTCGCGCCACGACTCCCAGGACACGCCCGTGTCGCTACGCGAGGACGAGGTCGGTCGCGTCGGAGTCAATCGTTCGAGGAAGGCCCAGATAGGCGATGATGCCGCTGGCCGTAACGACGAGCGCGGCGACGACGAGGGCCCAGCGGTATCCCGAGAGGAACGCGTTCACCGAGGTCGAGCCAGCGCGCAGTCGCATGTTCTCTCGTGACGAGAGCACGACCCCGATGATGGTGATGCCGAGCAGGCCGGCCACCTCGCGAGTAGCGCTGAAGATCGCGGTCGCCACCGACGCCTTCTCGGGCGCCATCGTATTGATCACCATCGCGCTCAACGGAACGGTGAAGCCACCGCCCACTCCGATGAGGGCGAACGCCGGCATGAGACCGAGGAACGAACTGTGGGCTCCGACCAGGGTGGTGGCGCCGATGCCCAGGCCCATGGTGACCATGGCGAAGGCGACCATGCGATTCGGCCGCACGCGGTGAGAGATGGCGCCAGCGATCGTGGCACCCACGGCCATCAACAGAGCCATCGGTACGAACGCCGTCCCCGCCGTGGTGGGGGAGAAGCCCAGAACATCTTGGAGGTAGATCGCGGTGAAGAAGTAGATGCCAAAGAGTCCGAACGCCCACGATGCCAGCACCGCCGAGCCCACCACGAAGACTCGGTCCTTGAAGATGGTCAAATCGACCATCGGGTCGATGGCGAGTCGCTCGCGCCACACGAAGGCGACGGCGCCCGCCGCGGCGAGCGCGAATGCGCCGAGGATCACGTTCGAGGTCCAGCCCTGGCGTGTTCCTTGGATCAGCGCGTAGGTGAGGGCGAACAGGGTCACGGATGATGCGGCGATGCCCGGGCCGTCGAGGGCGCGGCGCACCAATGACTCGTGGTGCGGGAGGGCGTAGAGGGCCAGCGCGATGGCCACCAGACCGATCGGCAGGTTGATGAAGAAGATCCACGTCCACGAGAGATGCTGGGTGAGCGTTCCGCCAAGTACCGGTCCCACCGCCAGGGCCAATGCGCTCACCGCGCCCCAGATCCCGACCGCCCTCGCCTGCTCCTTCTTCTCCGGGAACGCGTGAGTGATGATCGACAGGGTGGTCGGGGTCAGCAGGGCTGCGCCGATCCCCTGGAGCGAGCGAGCGACGATGAGGATCGCCGCGGAATGTGAGAAGCCCGCCAACGCGGAGGCCGCCGTGAAGACTGCGGTCCCCAGGACGAAGAGCCGTCGTCTCCCGAGGGCGTCGGCGAGTCGTCCGCCGGCCAGGAGGAGCCCGGCGAAGAACAAGATGTAGGCGCTGACGATCCACTCGATGCCCGACTGAGAAAGTCGCAGCGCGTGCTGGATCGTGGGGATGGCAACGTTCACAACGTTGTTGTCGAGGAAGACCGCGAAGGCGCCGAGGGAGGCGGCCAGCAAGATCAGGCCTCGTCGCGGCGTCATGGGTGGCGCCTCGGTGGTGGTCAGTGTCATGGTGATCCTTTCAAGTTCTACGCTGTCAATGTACGGTGTACTTATACGCTGTATACTATACAACGTAATCGTACACTGTACGATTGAAAGTGATGGTTGTCAAGGTGAAGGAACAAAAAATCAAACTGGACCCCCTCCAGGTGATCGATGCCGCGTACCACGTGGTGGATCACGAAGGACTCGAGGCATTGACGATCCGACATCTCGCTAGTCGGCTTTCGGTGACCCCGATGGCGCTGTATTGGCACTTCGCCGACAAGCAGGCATTGATCGACGCACTGGTCGACCACATGTGGAGTGACGCCAAGGGGATCCTGACCAGCGGCGTTGCGCCAATCGAGGCGCACGATTCGCTGCACCGCGTCATCGAGGCGATGGTCCAGGCCTTTCGCGCCCATCCCTCACTCGCCGCCCTCGCGCCGATGCGCGTCCTTGAGTGCGAGGCAGGACTCGACATCACCGAAGGAGCCTTGGGGCTCTTGGCCGAGATGGGACTCTCACCTCGCCAGGCGGCCTTCGCCGCACGCATGGCGTTGACGTCAGCGATCATGCTCGTCAGCACGATGCCGGGGGTCCAGTTGCCCGATGACGAGACGCGTGATGAGATGTTGCGGGTCAAGCGAGCCACCCTCGCCGCGTTGGCGCCCCAGCGCTATCCCCACGTGATCGCGGCGGGGCCGGACCTGGTGGACTGCGACGATCCCGAGAGCTACTTCTCGTCGGGCATCGAGATGATCGTGGCCGGGGTCGTCACCTCGTCGAACTTCATCTAGGGACCTCACCACGCGATCGCGCCGCGCGGTGTTCGAGCAACGCCACTCGTTCGTGGGCGCTCATCGGGAGAGCGAGCGCCTCATCCCACGCTCGTCGTGCTTGGGACGATTCGCCGGCCAATTCCAAGAGGTGGCCGCGTACGACGTGGTAGCGGTGATGACGTCGCAGTGACGCGCTCAGCCCTGGTTCGTCGAGCAACGCGAGGCCCACGAGGGGTCCACTCGAAAGACCGAGGGCGACGGCACGATTCATGGCGACCACCGGCGAGGGGGCCAGTGCGAGGAGCCCATCGTAGAGCGTGGCGATCAACGACCAATCCGTGTGATCGGCGTCGATCGAGCGCGCGTGCACCGCGGCGATCGCCGCTTGGATCTGATACGGTCCCGGCTGGTCGAAACTGCGCGCACGCGAGAGCAACGAGAGACCCAGGGTGATCTGGTCGGCGTCCCATTGGCTGCGGTCTTGGTGTGCGAGGTCGACGGGTAGACCCTCGGGATCGAGGCGTGAATCTCGACGCGCATCGGTGAGGTGCATCAAGGCCGCCAGTCCCCACGCCTCAGCCTGGTCGCCGAGGAGTTCGGCCAGGACGTCGATCAGACGCATCGATTCGTCCAAGAGCCCGTCACGGACCGGTTCGGTACCCGTGGGTGAGAGGTGACCGGTAGTGAAGATCAGATAGATGGTGGCGAGAACGGGCACGAGGCGTGTCGCCAATTCGTCTTCGGCGGGCACCCGGTACGCGATGCCGGCGTCGCGGATCTTGCGCTTGCCGCGCGTGAGACGCTGGGCCATGGTGGAGTCGGTGACCATGAACGCTGACGCGATCTCGGTGGTGGTGAGTCCGCCCACGACGTGCAGGGTCAGGGCGACCTGGACCTCCGGAGCCAACGCGGGGTGACAGCAGGTGAAGATCAATCGCAGCCGGTCGTCGGGCACCGGCCCGTCGTCGTGCTCCACGACCCACGATTCGGCGCGCTCGTAGAGCGAGCGCTCGCGTCGCGACGCCGCCGACAGCGACCGGAAGCGGTCGATGGCTCGTCGGCGCGCCACCGTGACGAGCCAACCCTGGGGATTGAGCGGGACCCCCGCGACGACCCACTCGCGCGCGGCGTCGAGACACGCCTCCTGGAGGGCATCCTCGGCGTACTGCAGGTCGCCCACGATGCGCACCACTCGCGCCAGGATGCGCGCGCGATCGCTGCGCAGCACGCTCTCAAGTACATGGGTGGCGTGCGGGGCAGCGTCGCGCGACATCGAGGGCTACATGTCCATGACGGGGCGCACCTCGACGGAGCCCCACTTGGCCGAGGGGATCATGCTCGCCGCCATCAAGGCCTGGTCGAGGTTCTCCACGTCCAACAAGTAGTAGCCCGAGAACCACTCCTTGGTCTCGGCGAAGGGTCCGTCAGTCACGAGGGTCTCCCCGTCCTTGACGCGCACCGTGGTCGCGGTGTCCGGCGGGGCGAGCGGATCGCCGCTGAAGGCGGTGCCGTGACTGGCGAGTTGCGCGGAGAACGCTCCGTAGTCCGCCATCAACTGGTCCCAACGGTCGTCGCCGGGGCGTGGGTGGTCCTCACCGTTTCGAATAATCAGCATGTAACGCATAGGGCTCCTTTGGATCGGTGTGTGGGTGTTGCACTGAAGTGTCGGAGCGAAGCGACGATTATCGACAGGTCCGAGAAGAATCTTGATGACGCGGGTCTCGACATCACTTAGTTCTAACAGCGCTGGCGCACCTCGTCGAGTGGCGCCGGCGCGCGAGTCACTCTTGCCCACGCCGCGGCGGCGCCGAGATGCTCTCGCGGCGCGGCCGGCTCAGAGCGAACGGCGCGCGTGTCGGTGCACGACGCACAAGGCCCCGCTCACCGCGTCATCGCTGGGGAACTCTGCCAGGGCGCTCGGCGCGTCGCGCGAGACCACGAGACCGTCCAACATGATTGTCAAGTAGCGCCGCCAGAGGTCGGGCGCCACCGTGGCGGTCATGTTCCCCAGGGAGCTGATCATCATCTCCATGATGGGGAAGTCGGCGTGAACCACGTCGCTACGCAAGTAGCCGTCGCGCTGGGCGCGCTCGACGAGGAGTCCGATCGCGGGCTTGATGCGCGACTTCGCCTGTTCCATCTTGTCGACGCCGTAGGTCGAGTTCACGACCATGTCGCGCAGGCCGCGATTGGCGCACTGGCGCTGGAGCGCCTCTTCGAGGAACCAGACCAGGGCCTCCCAGGAATTGCCGTGGCTCGGCGCGACGTTGGCCAGGTGGGCGATCTCGTCCACCCCGTCGTCGAAGAGCGCTCCGATGAGGGCGTCCTTGTCGGGGAAGCGGCGATACACGGTGCCGACGCCGACGCCGGCGGCCGCGGCGACCTCGTCGAGCGAGGCGTCGAGGCCCTGCTCGGCGAAGACCTGGGCCGCTGCGTCGAGGATCTTGGCGCGATTGCGTTTAGCGTCGGCCCGCAAGGGACGCTCGTGGTGGTGCAGTTGGTCGGTCATGTGGTACTCCTGCCTCCACTGTACAGGGATTTCGAGAAAAGTGGAACGATGCTCTCCGCATATCGCTATAGTGTGATAAGCGGAGCATGCGACTCCAGTTAATGGTGAAGGAGAATGGTCGTGGAGACTACAGAGTTCGAAGAGACAGGGGCGCCCGTCATGAAGCCAGAGACCGAACATGACCGTGCGCACCGTCAACGTTGGCTGATCCTGGGGGTCCTGGCGATCGCGCAACTGATGGTCATCCTCGACGGCACCATCGTCAACATCGCCCTGCCCACGGCCCAGCACGCGCTGCACTTCTCCAACGCGGACCGCCAGTGGATCGTCACGGCGTACTCGCTGGCCTTCGGGAGCCTCCTGCTCCTCGGCGGGCGCATCTCTGACTACATCGGGCGCAAGAACGCGTTGATCATCGGACTCGCGGGCTTCGCGGGTGCGTCGGCCGTCGGCGCGGTGTCCCAGAACTTCACCATGCTGGTGGCGGCTCGCACCGTCCAGGGCGTGTTCGGGGCATTGCTGGCCCCGGCCGTTCTCGCACTGCTGACCACCACCTTCACCGACCCGGCCGAGCGCGGGAAGGCCTTCGCCATCTACGGCGCCGTCGCGGGAGCGGGCGGCGCGATCGGACTGATCCTCGGCGGCGTCCTCACCACCTACGCCTCGTGGCGTTGGACGCTGCTCGTGAACGTCATCATCGCCGCGATCGCCATCGGTGGCGCGCTGCCGCTACTCAAGCGTGACCGCGGCACGGACCACGACCCCCTCGACATCCAGGGCGTGCTCTCCGTCACCCTGGGCCTGTTCGCCCTGGTCTTCGGCTTCAGCCACGTCGAGACGACCTCGTGGCACAACCACTACACCATCGCGTCCTTCGTTGTGGCGGCCGTGTTGTTGGGCTACTTCTTCTTGGTCCAGACCCGTACCGAATTCCCACTGTTGCCGCTGCGCGTCCTCGCCGACCGCAACCGCGGGGGATCGCTCCTGGCGATGCTGGTCGCCGGTGTGGGCATGTTCGGCATGTTCCTCTTCTTGACCTACTTCATGCAGCTCACCCTGGGCTTCTCAGCGGTGAAGACGGGTCTGGCGTTCTTGCCGATGATCGGTGGGTTGATCTTCACGGCGCAGATCTCCAACATCGTGTTCCTGCCCCGGGTCGGGCCGCGCCCCCTCATCCCGCTGGGCATGGCGATGGCCGGCGCCGGCCTCTTCTGGCTCGCCCGGGTCACGATCCACTCGAGCTACACCGGCGGCGTCTTGTTCCCGCTGATCGTGATCGGCCTGGCGATGGGCTTCATCTTCGCCCCGTCGTTCAACACCGCCACCCTGGGCGTCGCACCCCACGACGCGGGCGTCGCGTCGGCCCTGGTGAACACCTCCCAGCAGATCGGTGGCTCGATCGGCACCGCCCTGTTGAACACTCTGGCGGCCAGTGCGGCGACCTCGTTCTTGGTGGGCAAGGCGAACACGCCCCTCAACCAGGGCATGGCCGCCGTGCACAGTTACACCACGGCCTTCACGATCTCCGCCTGGATCTTCCTCGGTGGGGCGGTCGCGGCTGCGGTCGTCCTGCGCTCGGGCGCTCCCGTGCACGACAGCGGCGACGTGGTGGCGGTCGGACACTGACCTCGTTAGAGGTGGAACGGACTCAGTAGTGACGAGGCGCTGCGCGCACCACCCAGGAACGGGAGGTGCAGCAGCGCCTCCGTCGTTCTCAGCAGCGAATAATGCGTGAAGCGGGTGCCTACGCGAAGCCCCGTGGGGACCGACGGAGCGATGACGATCATCGGGACCCGGTTGGAAGAGGACTGGTCGTTCTCGTCGAAGGTGATGAAGAGCGCCAGGGTCCTTCTTTGATACTGGGGACTCGAGAGGATCTGGGGCACGAAGCGCTTGAGCCACGCGTCGCCCGTCGCCACCGGACAACTGTGCATGTCGTTGCAGACGTTGGGCGAGATCATGGTGAAGGACGACGAGAGGTCGAGTCGTGTCGCCAGCGCCACGTCGTCACGCGCGCAACTGGTCAGGTTCGTGTAGTACACGGCAGGATTGTGGCGCGCCGCGTAGAGGCCGCTCGTCACCTTGTCGCACGCCGAGGGCATCGACTCGGCGTAGGCGCGCCAGTTTCCCTTGAGCTCGGAGAAGATGCTCGCGACGGCGAGGGGGTGCGAACTGGGTTCGCCGTCGTCGGCGATGCCCTGGGTGGAGCCCGAGGTGAGTGCGATGTAGTTGGGGAGACTGGGGTGCGAGATCGCGACGTCGTTGGTCGCGAGTGCGCACTTCGACGCCAAAGAATTGAAGTAGGGCGCGCTCGACGAGCCGACCACGGAGTAGCCCACGTTCTCGAGCACGATCCATACGACGTGCGAGTACGTCGCGCCACCCACGCCGGTGCACGGCGCGCCGAGCGACACGCGAGCCGCCGGCGCCGCCTGCGCCTGGATCGACTCGACTCCCGCCAGGGCGCTCGTGAGGACCGCCGCGAGCAACCAGGTGGCCGCGCGCCGGCGAGGGCGCGTGAGGGGGGTCCAACGGCGCGACGCGCCAGCGCTGTCGTGAGGGGAGTGGGGCATGCAGGGAATCTTAGGGAGCGGGTGGCTGAGGGCCTAGTCGTCGAGCGGTGGCGAGGGTTCGTCGTCGGGACTGTAGGGAGGATCAGGGTGTTCACCGACGTGTTGGTCGAAGAGCCCCTCGTAGCGGGGGTCGTTCACCGTCGCGCCGCCTTCATTGCCGTGGTAGGTCTGGAACTCCGGGCGTTTCTTGGCGAACAGGAGTTCAGTGACGCGCCGCGAGATGCGGTGCCAGCGCGCCTCGGGCACGGCGGGGGGCTCCTCCTCGTCGGGTCGAACGAAGTGATCGCGACTCACGCCGCCCTCGGGTGCCAGTGCGTGGCCCGTGGGCGCGACGCCACCTCAGGCGAGCGAGCGGTGCGTCTCACCATGTGGGCTAACGGAAGTCCTCTTGGAGTTTCATCAGCGCCGCCGAACCCGGGCAGAGCTTGGTGAAGGGCACCTTGGCCAATGCGGTCTCGGGCGTGTTGTTCATCTCGTGCACGTCCGAGGAGTCCTCGTTCACGTAGAGCAGTCCCGTCGCGATCTCGCCACGTTCGTGTCGTTCGCGGATGTACTCCTCGACCTTCTGGCGGTCGCGCGGATCGTAACCCTCGGGCACCGAGCGGAAGCGAACCGCCGATCCGTCGTGCATGATGATCTCTCGCGCGTCGTCCTTGTGGTGCGGCATCGAGATCTCCTGTTGCCAGGGGACGAAGTCCGTCTCGATCTCCTTGACCTCGTGTTCGCGCATGAAGCGGTAGCTCTTGGTCGAGCCCTCGTGGTCGTTGAAGGTGACGCACGGCGAGATGACGTCGATCAGGGCCATGCCCTTGTGCGCGACGGCCGCCTTCAACAGCGGGATCAACTGCTCCTTGTCGCCCGAGAAGGAGCGCGCCAGGAACGTCGCGCCCATCGAGAGGCCGAGCATGATCGGGTCGATCGGGGCCACCACGTTGGGCACGCCGCGCTTGGAGCGACTGCCGATGTCGGCCGAGGCCGAGAACTGGCCCTTGGTGAGTCCGTAGACGCCATTGTTCTCGAGCACGTAGACCATGTTGACGTTGCGTCGCATCAGGTGCGAGAGGTGTCCGATCCCGATCGAGAGCGAGTCGCCGTCACCCGAGATGCCGATGTAACTGAGCTCGCGATTGGCGGCGTTGGCCCCCGTCGCGATGGTGGCCATGCGTCCGTGCGCGGAGTTGAAGCCGTGCGCGCCGCGCACGAAGTACGTCGGGGTCTTGGACGAGCAGCCGATGCCCGAGAGCTTGGCGATCATGTGCGGGGGCATCGACAGCTCGAAGTACATCTGGGTGATCGCCGCGGTGACCGAGTCGTGGCCGCACCCCGCGCACAACGTGGACATCGCGCCCTCGTAGTCGCGCACCGTCAGGCCCAACTCGTTCTTGGGTAGTACGGCTAGGGGGATCAGTGGCTTGGTGGGTGAGCTCATGGGTGGACCTCCAGGGCGGCGGTGACGGCGTCGACGACTTGGCTCGCACTCAGGGGGAATCCCCCGTAGTGCAGCACCGGATGCATCCGATTGATATCGACCTCGGTCTCGAGGGCGATGAGAGAGCGCAGTTGCCCGTCGCGGTTCTGCTCGACCACGAAGCAGTGCTCGTGGTCCTCGACGAACTCTCGAACGCTCGCCACGAAGGGGAAGCCGCGCACGCGCAAGTAGTCCGCGACGATGCCGCGCTCGGCGAGGTCGTCGATGGCCTCGCGCACCGCGAGGTCGCAACTGCCCAGCGTGATGATGCCGACGTGGGCGCCCTCGCGGCGCACCTCGATGGGCGCGGGCAACGCCGACGCCGAGGCGGCGTGCTTCTTCTTGAGGCGGTCGACGACCTCCTGGTACTCCGCGGGCACCTCGGTGTACTTGCCGAACTTGTCGTGGCCCGAACCGCGGATGAAGTAGGCGCCCTTCTCCGCCGATCCGGGCACGGTGCGCGGCGTGACGTACTCGGCGTTCTCATTGGTGTAGCGGAAGAACTCGGCGATGCCGGCGAGGTCCTCGTCGTCGAGCACGCGGCCGCGGTCGGGCACGAAGGTGTCGTCCCAGGTGAGCTCGGGCACCACCCAGTCGTTCATCCCGATGTCGAGGTCCGAGAGGACGAACACCGGCGTCTGGAAGCGCTCGGCGATGTCGAAGCTCGTGACCGCGAAGTCGAAGCACTCGTGGGGGTTGGCCGGGAACAACAAGATGTGCTTGGTGTCGCCGTGACTGGCGTAGGCGCAGAGCAGGATATCGGCCTGCTGGGTGCGCGTGGGCATGCCCGTCGAGGGCCCGGTGCGCTGCACGTCGAAGATGACGGCGGGGATCTCGGTGTAGTAGGCCAGTCCGAGCAGTTCGCTCATCAACGAGATGCCCGGTCCCGAGGTGGACGTGAAGGAACGCGCCCCGCTCCACGAGGCCCCGAGGACCATGCCGATGGCGGCGATCTCGTCCTCGGCCTGCAAGATCAGGTAGTTGTTCTTGAACGAGTCCGGACCACCGGGCACGGTCGAGTCGACCGGTTCGCGGCGGTACTTGGCGCACAGGGCGGTGAAGTTGTCCATGAGCGCCGTGGCCGGCGTGATCGGGTACCAGCCCGCCACGGTGGCGCCGGCGTAGAGGCAGCCGAGCGCGCTCGCGGTGTTGCCGTCGATCAGGATCGAGTGCGCGGTCTCGTCCATCGGGGCCACGTGGAACTCGAGGGGGCAGTCGAAGTTCTCGCGGGCGTAGTCGTAACCCAGCCGCAGGGCCTTCTGGTTCGAGGCCAGGAGCTTCTCGTTGCGCGAGTACGACTCGGTCAGCAGCGTCGCGATCACCTCGAGGTCGAGGTCGAGCAACGCCACCAGCGCCCCGGCGTAAGCGATGTTCTTCATCAGCACTCGTTCGCGCGAGGAGCTGAAGTTCTCCAAGCACATCTTGGCCAGGGGCACGCCCAGGAACGTCACGTCGTCCCTTAGCAGGTGCGCGTCGAGCGGCCAGGAGGAGTCGTAGAGGACGTAGCCGCCGGCCGCGACCTCCTTGATGTCCTCGCCGTAGGTCTGGGAGTTCATCGCCACCATGAGGTCGTAGTCCAGGGCGCGCGCGGTGTAGCCGGACTTGTTCACGCGGATCTCGTACCACGTGGGAAGTCCCTGGATGTTGGACGGGAACAGGTTCTTGCCCGAGACCGGGATGCCCATGCGAAAGATCGCCTGCATCAGCAGCGAGTTGGCGCTCGCCGAGCCGGTGCCGTTGACGTTGGCCAGCTTGAGGGCGAAGTTGTTCACCTTCTCGTGCGACGTGGCGCCCGGGGCGAGGTCGGGAATGGTCGTGGTCATGACTAGCTCCTCGTGAGGACGGTGTCGGCCTGGTTCTTGCCCAGGATGTTGAAGTTGCCGGCGTAGGGGATGTCGAGTTCGAACTTCTCCATGTCCCAGGCCGCCGTCGGGCAGCGTTGGGCGCAGAGTCCGCAGTGCACGCAGACGTTCTCGTCCTTGACCATCACGCGGCCCGTCTGGGGCAGCGGGGCCGAGACCCAGATCGCCTGGTCGGGATTGACCGAGGGCGCGTTGAGTCGCCCGCGCAGGTCGTCCTCGTCGCCGTTGGTGGTGATGGTCAGGCAGCGCACGGGACAGATGTCGATGCACGCATCGCACTCGATGCACAACGGCGCCTTGAAGGCCGTCTGCACGTCGCAGTTGAGGCAGCGCTGCACCTCGCGCGCGGTCTGTTCGGCGTCGAAGCCCAACTCGACCTCGAGGTCGATGGCCGCGAATCGCTTGGTCAGTTCGACGTGGTTCATCTGCTGGCGCGGCGAGGGGTTGTACTCGTTGTGATAGCTCCACTCGGTCATGCCCATCTTCTGGCTCACCAACGTCATGCCCACGGGAGGCCGCACGTTCACGTCCTCGCCCCGGCAGTACTTGTCGATCGAGATGGCCGCCTGGTGGGCGTGGGCCACCGCCCAGATGATGTTCTTGGGTCCGAAGGCGGCGTCACCGCCGAAGAACACCTGGGGCAGCGTCGACTGCAGGGTGGTCTCGTTAAGAACCGGGGTCTCCCACTCGCCGAATTCGATGCCCAGGTCGCGCTCGACCCAGTCGAAGGCGTTCTCCTGGCCGATCGCGAGGATGACGTCGTCGCACTCGATCAGCACGGTCTCGAGAACGGTCGAATGACGGGCTCCCTCGTCCCACTGCACCACGTCGAACTCCATGCCGACCAATTTGCCGTCCTCGACGACGAAGCGCTTGGGGGAGTGGTTCACCGTGATCTCGATCTGCTCCTCCTCGGCATCGTCGAGCTCCCAGGGCGAGGCCTTGAAGTACTCGCGCGGACGGCGCGCCATGACCTTGACGTCCTTTCCTCCCATGCGCCGCGAGGTGCGACAACAGTCCATGGCGGTGTTGCCCACGCCGATGATGAGGACGCGCTCACCGATGGTCTCGATGTGCCCGAAGGCCACCGACTTGAGCCACTCGATGCCGATGTGGATGTGGCCGCTGGCGTCGTCGTGGCGGCCCGGCAACTCCAACTCCTTGCCCTTGGGGGCACCGACGCCGACGAAGATGGCGTCGAAGTCCTGAGCCAGTAGCTCGCGCATCGAGTCGACGGGCGAGTTGTAGTGGACCACGGCACCCATGTCGATGATCACCTGGGTCTCGGCGTCGAGCACCTCACCGGGTAGGCGGAACTCGGGGATGTTGACCCGCATGAGACCACCGGCCCGGTCATACTTCTCGAAGATGGTGACGTCGTAGCCCAGGGGCAGGAGGTCGTTGGCCACGGCGAGCGACGCGGGGCCGGCGCCGATCAGGGCGACGCGCTTGCCGTTCTTCACCTCGGGGGCCCGCGGTAGGAACTCGCTGATGTCACCCTTGAGGTCCGACGCCACTCGCTTGAGCCGACAGATCGCCACGGGGTTGCCGTCGACGCGAGTGCGTCGGCACGCCGGCTCGCACGGCCGGTCGCACACGCGACCCAAGATGCCCGGGAACACGTTGGACTCGCGGTTCAAGAGGTACGCGTCGTCGAAACGCCCCTGGGCGATGAGGCGGATGTAGCCCGGCACATCGGTGTGGGCGGGACACGCCCACTGGCAGTCAACTACCTGGTGAAAATAGTTGGGATCCTGATCATTCGTTGGTTCCACCGAACGTCCTCCCTGAAAATGTCGCGACGGTTCGTCACTCCACAGCGGATTATCGAACCCTCGTCACTGTATATCGCCGTCCTTCACGAGTGGCTTGAAGAATGGCTAAGAACTAGGGGCGATAGTCACCGCACCACCCCGCGATGAGGTCCGGCGGACTTGGTTGCATTGGCTGACGAAGTGGTTCAGGGTGCTGCGCCCGTGAGACACTCCTCGAGAAAGGTCGTGAGTCGCTGAGAGTTGACCCGGACAGCCAGGTCGCCCAAGTCGCTTCGCGCGATATCGAGGGCGGGGCAGAATGCCTCACGCCCCGAGCAGAAGAAGTGCGGCGAACCCCTGACGCCGCGCCGTTGGCCCTCGTGCCACTGCGCCTCGACCAACTCGACGTGGCTGACCGCGCCCTTGTCGAGTCCGAACAACGTGGCGAATTCGTCGAGCACGGCCGGGTCCGAAACATCGACTCCCGATTCGAACAGCGCGTCACGCAGGGCCCAACTCAGCGCCTCCCCGGTGACCACATCGTGCTCATAGGCCGCGACCACCAGGGATAGCGCCGGCAGAGTGGTCGCGGGGAAGGTCGTTTCGTCGAATCCCGCGAACAGATCGGGCGCAACCTGATCCTTCAACTCTCGAACGTGACGGGCCGTCACCGAGGGGTCGAGCGCCGTCGCGTTGACCAATTCGAGCGGCCACGGTCTCACGAGGAAATCGACATCGTCGCGATGCGTCCGTTCACGTTCGCGACGCGCCTCGCGAAGCCCCACGTGGGCGAAGGGGCACCAGATGTCGGCGAATATCTCGATTGTGGTCCTCATAGTCGCCAACCTATCCGTGCGCGAAGCTGACGGCGGGCAGCAGTCGGTCAAGCCAGCGCGGCAACCACCACGCCGCTCGCCCGGTCAGGCGTAAGAGGACGGGCACGAGGATCAGTCGCACGAGGAACGCGTCCAGGAGCACCGCGACGCCCAAGATGATCCCCATCTCTTTGGGCGGCAGCGGACCCGAGAGTGCGAAGGTGAAGAAGACGGCGATCATGACCGCGGCGGCTGAGAAGATCACGCGGCCAGAGTGGGCCACGCCGTTCACCATGGCGTCGTGAGGGTCGGAACTCACCTCGTAATGTTCTTTGGCGCTCGATAACAAGAAGACGGTGTAGTCCATCGAGATGGCGAAGATCATCGCGAAGAAGAAGACCGGACCCCAAGCGTCGAGGAAACCCTGGGGTGCGAAGCCGAGGAGGGAATGTCCGACGCCGTTCTGGAAGACCAGACGTGCGACGCCAAAGGCGCCAGCGGTCGCTAGGAGACTGGTGAGCACTCCGATGGCGGCGATGAGCAGGGCACGCAGGGCGAAGAGGAGGAGGATGAATCCTAGGATCATGACCAATCCGATGACCACGGGCGTCTTGGCGGCCAGAGCTTGCTGGAGGTCGAAGTTCTCCGCCGGTGCCCCGCCCACAAGTACCCCGTGGGGGAGTTCCGCGCGAAGGCGGGTGATCGTCACGTCCAGAGCAGGGCTCGACGGATCGACCCGGGGCACCACGGCGATCATGGTCAGACCCGAGCCGTCTGTCGAGACAGTGGCTGGCGTCAGTCCGGCGATTCCCGGGTCCATACTCAAGACCTTGATCGCCGCGGCGGCCGAAACGGTCGGCGCGATGATCTGTAGCTGCCCGGGGGACCCGACACCGAAGGCGGCCTGAACCTGGGTATAACCGATCCGCGATGCGGCGGTCGTGGGCACCACTTTGATGGAGGGCATCGCGACCTTGAGTCCCATGACGGGTACGGCCAGGGCGACGAGCACCAACAGCGCGCCGATGCCGAAGATCAGTGGACGGCGCCACAATAACTCCCCCCAGCGCGCGAAGCGCACGGATCGGTGCTCGCCAGCATGGACCCAGGGCAGGGAGAGCGAATCGACGCGGTCTCCCAGGTGGCCCAGCACCGCGGGCAGCAGCGTCAGGGACGCGGCGAGGACGAAGATCACCGCGAGCATGATCCCTCCGGCCATCGAGCGGAAGGCCGGCGAGGGCACCACCATCACACTTGAGAGTGAGACGAGCACAGTGACGCCTGAGAACAAGACGGCCTTGCCGGCGGAGTCCATGGTCTCGGAGATCGAATGCCGAACGTCGCGATGGCGCCCGAAGTGGGCTCCGCGAAATCGCACGACGATGAAGAGGGCGTAGTCGATGCCGAGCGCGAGCGCGAACATCAACGCGAAGTTCATCGCCCAGATTGAGATGGGAGTCAGCTTGGTCAATATGTCGAGCATTCCAGCGGCGCTCAAGAGGCCCGCCATCGTCAAGAGCAACGGAAGCCCGGCGGCCATCAATGAGCCGAAGGCCAGAACGAGGATGCCCAGCGTCACCGGCCACGAGAACATCTCCGAGGTCATCATCGCGGTGCGGTTGGCGGTGTTGAAGTCCGACCAGAGGACCGATGAGCCGGTCGCGGTCACCGAGATCGATCCGGTGCCCAGGGCGGACAGCGGTCCCTTGAGAGCATCGGCCACACGGACCATGGAGTTAGGGTCGGCTCCGGCACCGCCCAGGATGATGGCCGTGCGCTGGTCGCGACTCACGGTCACGCCGGGCACAGGTGCCTGGACCGACTTGATCGAGGCATCGGCTCTCAACATCGACTCCACGCTCGCAATGACGTGCGTGGCCGTCGCCGACGTCAGCGCTGCGTTGGAATGCACCACCACTTCGATGGCGGAACTGGTCTGGCCGCCGAAGTCGCGCTGGGCCAATTGGCGAACCGCGACCGATTGTGAGCCATCGGCCTGCCAACCAGCTCCACTCAAGGCAGTCTCGACGCGAGGCGCGAAAACGCCCAAGGTCACGACGATGAGAATCCATACCCCGATGACTCGGCGCTTGTGGGTGACCGACCAACTCCCGAGGCGACCGAGAAGTCCCGCGTGAGGCTCCGGATCGAAGCCGGTGTCGGTGTGGGGATCTGGAGTGATGAGGGCGGAACTGGTCATCGGAGAAGTATATATACCCCTGGGGGTATATATACTTCCTACCTGATCAAGTGGCATCATTTTGACCAATAGACAAAAGTCCTTGGTGTTTAATACCCCTAGGGGTATAAGTTCACCACGGGTCCACTGTTGAGAAGTGAGGACGGTCGACCATCAAGGAAAGGGTGATGATGAAGAATCTTGTCAAGTGGATGTCCACGAATGCGGGGCGCGCTTCGCGAATCGTCGCGGGTCTCGCATTGATCGTGGTCGGAATGGCGGTCGGGGGTGGTTGGATCGCCCTCGGCGTCGTCGGACTTGTCCCGACGGTTGCGGGAGTGATGGGCGTATGTTTCATTGCACCGTTGGTTGGACAGCCACTGAAGGGCGCGCGCCACTAAGCGGCGGCCATCGCCCGGGCCGCAACGAGACACGGGTCCGTTCGAGGTTCGAACGAACGCCTGCCCGTGATTCGATGGTCCACTCACAGCGCTCGCGGCGGTGTGTCCGTCTACGATGGCGCACATGTGCGAGCTCGG